>Ga0255353_1001189_pt1 | contig 15153 bp, 11 predicted proteins | sample HBST25metaG_FD_189941 | JGI IMG/M metagenome (GOLD analysis project Ga0255353, IMG submission 189941) | Peat soil microbial communities from Stordalen Mire, Sweden - H.B.S.T25 | ecosystem: Environmental > Terrestrial > Soil > Wetlands > Peat | place: Sweden: Norrbotten County, Stordalen Mire...
GCGTTCACGTCCACTTCCTCTGGCGGCATCTCCAGAAACAGCAGAACCACCGGGAAGCTGGTGGGCGGAATCACGTTGCGATAGGCCTCGGTGATGGCGTGCAGCAACAGTCGGTCGCGGATAAGGCGCTTGTTCACGAAAATATAGATAGAGTTGCGGTTGAGCTTTTGCAGCTCCGGCTTGGAGTAGAAGCCGGTCAGTCGCAGCGCGCCGGGGTCGCGCACTGGCTCCTCCGGGTCCACCTTCCACGGGGGTGGCGCGGGCAGGCCGGCGTGGACCAGCGGCGTCTCGGCTGCCACGGGGAGCAACTGGGCCAGCGTGTCTTTGCCAAAAATCTGGTAGATCCGCTCGGCGGTGCGCGCCACCGGAGGGGCTGAGACGATGGTGTGCGTGGCCGAAAGCAGCTCGAAATGCATCTCCGGATGGACCAGGGCATAGTGCGTCACCAGGGCCGTCACATGAGAAAGCTCGGTGGACTCGGCGCGGAGAAATTTGCGCCGGGCCGGGGTATTGAAGAAGAGGTCGGCCACAGCAATCGTGGTACCGCGGGGCAGGGCCGCATCGTCGACGTGCAGAATCTTGCCGCCGGCGATTTCCATGCGGGTTCCGGCGGGATCCTCGCCGGTGGCCGTTTCCAGGGTGACGCGGGCCACCGAGGCGATCGAGGGTAGAGCTTCTCCGCGAAAGCCGAGGGTGGAGATGGAGAGCAGGTCGTCGGCGGTGCGCAGCTTCGAGGTGGCGTGGCGCTCGAAGGCCAGCAGCGCGTCGTCGCGGTTCATGCCGTGACCGTCATCGCTGATGCGGATCAGCCTCCGCCCGCCCGCCTCCACCTCGACCCGGACGCGCTTGGCGCCGGCATCCAGAGAGTTTTCGAGCAGTTCCTTCACCACCGACGCCGGCCGATCGACCACCTCGCCGGCGGCGATCTGGTTGGCAACCTGGTCGGAAAGAATGCGGATACGGCCCATAAGACCTAAGGGTAACGCAGGGGAGGGCGGATGGAACATCGGTGAAGGGAGGGTTGGGGTTCCTGCTTCCCGCTCATTCCGCCACCGACGCTTCTCTCGGTTCCGTACATTAGACTGTTGTATCGTGACTGCAGGCCACATGGAGGCAAAGGTGCCTTTTCTGAAATCCCTTTGCTTAGATGGACTTCTGTCGTTTCCTCCCGGTTCGGAAGCGATTGAACTGAAGCCCCTAAATTTCCTGATCGGACCTAACGGCTCGGGAAAGTCCAATCTCATTGAGGGGATTGAGTTGCTCCAAGCTACGCCACCAGGCTTCGCAAATGCCATACGTGACGGCGGCGGGGTAAGGGAGTGGCTTTGGAAAGGCGAAGATACCCCCGGTGCAGGATGGATTGAGACCCTTATCGATTTGGACTATGCCACGCACCTTCATCCCTTCGGGACAGATACGTCAGGGATGCTTGCAGCACAGCGTACGCTTTTTCAGCCTGACATACGCTACCGGGTCACATTTGCTGCATTGGGTCAGCGTGTGGAAATAACAGATGAGGTTATCGAGAATGCGGAGAAGACCAACAAATCGGCCGAGGATGGCCACTTTTACTATCGTTTTCAGAATGGCAATCCAGTAGTTACAGCCAAGAGCAGCGGTTTTTACATCAAAGGCCGAAGAACACAACGGAGTTTGGATCGAAAGACCCTCAAGCCGGATGAGTCAATCTTGGCGCAGTTGAAAAACCCGTCAGTCTATCCCGAGTTGACTGAGATTGGGCGGAAGTTTGAACGAATTCGGAGCTTCCGCGAATGGAGTTTCGGACGGGATGCAAAGTTCGTAAACCCCAACCGGCAGACTTACCTCCCGATGTTCTTTCGCACAATCTAGCTATTTACTTGACGCCACCAACCACAACCAGTAGTGTTTTGGGTTGTGGACGAAGATTATCCCAGAACGTTGCTTGAGTTGGAGAAGCGTTTATCCAGTGAGGAGGCGTGCGCTGAATACTTGGCGGCCCTGCGCTGGCCATTGGGATGGAGTTGCCCGCGCTGCAAGGCGGTCGAAGGTTGGACGGTGCGACGCGCCCGTTGGCTTTGCGGTCATTGCCGCTACGAGATGTCGGTCACGGCTGGAACTATTCTTCAGGACAGCCATCTTTCGCTGACGATCTGGTTTCGCGCCATGTGGCAGATCACCAGCCAGAAGAACGGCATCAGCGCTCTTGGTTTACAGCGCGTATTGGGCCTGGGGAGCTACAAGACAGCCTGGGCGATGCTGCATAAGCTGCGCCGTGCGATGGTCCGTCCGGGCCGGGACCGTCTGTCAGGCACAGTGGAGGTTGATGAGGCCTATTGGGGCGCAGAGGAATCCGGTCTGATTGGTCGGTTGGCCGTTCACAAGGCGATTATCGCCGTAGCGGTCGAGGAGGACGGTAGAAGAATCGGCCGCGTCCGGCTGCAAACGATTCCGAATCTTACGCAGGCGGTCTTGCATGGCTTTATAGCTGTGTCGGTTGAGCCCGGCAGCAAGGTGCGGACCGATGGCTTCAAGTCCTATCTGGGGCTGAATGGCTATACCCACCAACGTCAAGTGCAAACAGAACAGCCAGAAGAAGAACACGTGCTGCCTCGCGTGCATCGCGTCATTGGACTGCTGAAACGCTGGTTGATGGGAACACACCAAGGGGCAGTGTCGGCCGAGCATCTGGACGATTATCTTAACGAGTTTACCTTCCGCTTCAACCGTCGCACCTCGGCGTCACGCGGCAAACTCTTCTACAGGTTGGTGCAGCAAGCTGTTCAGATGGAACCGGTTCCGTTCGCAAAACTGGTGAAACCACAACCGGTTGGGCCTGGTGGCGTCAAGTAAATAGCTAGAATTGGTGAAATCCGTGCGTGGCTTCTTCAAGTCTCTTGAATCCATGAATTTCAAGGACCTATCGAACGCCCATTTGCAAACGCTGGTCGACACCCACTCTCTTTCGGTTGACAAGTTGCTATCTAACTACACGAAGAAGATCAAAAATCTCAGATAATGGCCAGATATAAACTTGCACGACGCAACCTCACGCTCGATGAGGCCAAGCCGAATGATCCGAATGCGTTGGTCATCGCTCGCGCATATTATCGACGCCGCTGAATTCGGACCGGCGAGAAATCGGAACATCCTTGAGCGAGAGAGAGAACCATGTTAGAACATGCTTGTGACATCGAGCTTGAGGTAAATCGCGCCGGTATCTTCCCGGCCGATGTGCTGAGGATTGACCGCATAGCCTAGCGTAAAGTTAGCGTTCGCCAGACTGAGTTGTAGCCCAGGTCCCACGCCGAAGCGCACGCCTTCCTGCACAGGCCACACCCGTGCTACGTCGAACATAACCACAGGCGCAACCGAATAAATATTGAGGTCGTGAAGAAACACATCAATCGCGCGGTGCCCAGGCGCAAGCGTCTTCCACGCCTGATCTATGAATTTGTCTTCGGGGAACGTGTCCGCGGCTTCCATCTCCTTACCGAGAGAATTAGCTTCGTTCACCAGATCACCCACCTGTGTTGCCAGATCAGCTTGAGAGTTCTTTTGAAGGCCGACGGCAAGGTCCTTTTCCAGACCTGCCAGAGCGGGCAGGTGTGTGGATGCCAGCTGGTCCACAACTTGCGGATCTGGTGAACGCGTGATTAAGGTAGCGGCTCCCCTTGCCTGGAGAAGAGTGCTCTTGAATTTCTTGAGAGACGCAGCAAATTCGCTGCCCTCCAGGGGGGGCGGTGCAATCTCGCTCAGCTTGGCCGCCAATTCAACGAGCTTCTTACCCAATTCGGTTGCCTTCACTGGTACCTGGGCGGATTGGCGGATATAATCCGGGTCTTTAATCTTGGCGCTATTGGCCAGCGTCAAGGCCGCTGTCTCAAAGGCAAAGTTCAGTACACATGGAAATTGCTCTTGCTCCTCGGCCGTATGCTTGCTGCAGTCGACACCTTTGGATGCGTCGGCTAGATCTTTTGGCAACAGCGGCATTCCCCATGCAGTGAAGGACACCGTCAAATTCGCCGAATAGAAACGGGTTCCACCTGTCCTCGCACCGGTGAGCGCACCCAGCTGGTTTGCCGGAATGCTGCGAATGTAGGCATCATTCTGGATCGACCATGCGTCATCCTGCACCAGCGGCCGTGCCACGTTGCCCCCGAAGAACCGATCCGCCAGCGGGACGCCTGCGAAGTTTTGAATCAGTCCTCCGCTCAATCGGGTGTCGATCATCAGCGACCGGTGCACTCCCCCGCGAATCGGACCTGTAAAGCCCTCTCGGTCTCCCGTCGGCTTTCGAGGTGGAATGGGCAAAGATGTGTTATATCCAAGGTCAACCAGGTGCTTGATGAAGACAGGAATTCCGCTGCTGAAAGTACTTCCGAGCTGCAAACCATAGGACGCACTGAAGGCTCTGTTAGCGGGTCTCCCGGTAACGCCGACATATGACTTCAGCGAACCGTAGCTGGAGTTTGGCGGCAAGTGAGCCGTCTCAAAAGTGCCCCCGCTCTGCTGGTGCCCTCCTTCAAGGTCGATGCCGTACCGAAAAATTACATGGCTGTTGGTAAGCTCCCCGGTCGCGGCTGAGAAGCGTCCGGTGACCATAGCTTCCCGGAAATCTGCCGCCCCAGCCGGCATGTCGATATACTCAATGGTCCCGGCCCAGGCAGCCGCATTCCAAAACTTGTCCACAGCTCCAGCTTTGCCGCCGAATTCCAGGTATTCATTTCGACTGTCTTCTGAAATCTCAGACTTGCCCTTCAGATGGGTGTTCCCTATCGTGTACGCGAAGTCCAACCCACCCCAGGCTCCGCGCGTCGGGTCGTACCCCACAAGTGGCGACGCCTGCAACGGATTCGCAGCTGCGCGTGTAGCTCCAGTGGTCGATGGCCGCTGCGCCTCATTTGTTTGCTGTTCGATGCTGGGAACGGTTCGAAACGGCACCACGCTGCTGAAAATCGGGTATGCGACCCGCAGTGTGCGGGCTGTCGGATCGCAATCCTCAAGCTGACCCGTAGCAAATGATAGTTTCAAGGGTTGGCGGACCGAAGTGAACTCCGATCGCAGCGATGAGGAGAGAAACAATACATCCTGGTTGTAACTGTTGAACGAGAACAGCTCGTTCTCCTTGAGTTTCAGGCCGCTCTTTAAAGTCTTTGACTGCGAAGCCCAGGGTGCAATAAATCCGATTGGATCCATTATCTCAACTTTGAGGATCCTGTATCCGTTGTATTCCGCCAGGCTTTCCTCGTTGTGGCAGGGGCTTGGCGCGGCATAACAACTCACCGCTGCGAGCAAATAGAGTGCAGCAATCTTACGCATCAAATGACTCCAGATTCTGAAGCCACGTTTGCCTCGGGATCAGCATGAGTGGGAATAGGGCGAAGTCTCGCTCCCTATCAAAGAGCAAAGCTCCGCCCTGCCTTTTTAGGAATCGATGCCCGAGACCGCGGCCCGGGATAATCCTACTCTGGCGTCGGAAGCACCTTGGCTGCGACGACCTGCTGTACCGCGTCCTTCTTGTCGTCGTCGTCTGCATCTTCGTCCCTCGCAACGGCTGCGGCAATCTTCGCTTGACCCTGCTGGTTGTCGTCCAGTTTGCCCGCCGCAGCAGTGGCCTCTGCCTGCGGATGATTTTCCGGATCGACTTCCACCTTCAAACTCACCACGGTCGCGAGGGGATTTCCCTCCTTCAGCACAAAAGTTATGACCCAAGTGATCTCATTCTTGTCATTGCAGGTCTTATCCAAGGTAAAGGTGATTTGTTGGGTGGGACTGGGATCCACTTCAAGATCTACGCTGATGGGTCTACAAGACACAGAGCCCTCCTCTCAATGCCGCCTTGATTACTGGGGAATAAGCTGCCGAGAAGACAATACCCTACTTTCTTGCCGGAAGCAATCCGTACTCTCTTCCAATACAAGATGAGCCTGAAGGGGCGGTCATGCTGTGTGGTGAACATCCGCATGGACGACGCAGAGAAGTTGAGTTTGGAATCGACGGTCCGGTTTGTCTCGGCCAGTGAGGAACTTCAGTTTGAGGCCGAAGATCGTCCGCAGCTCTACGACTGGGTGGAGCAGGTGTTGGTGGGGCAGCAGTACGCCCTGCTGGGCAAGCCGGCGCGGGGCCTGGTGCGCGGCTACATCGAGAAGATGACCGGGCTGAGCCGGGCGCAGGTGACGCGGCTGATCGCGCGCTACACGGCCAGCGGACGGGTCGAGGTGACGGTCTACCGGCGGCGGCGCTTCACGCAACTGTACACGGGGGTCGACATCGAGTTGCTGGCCTCGGTCGACGAGGCTCACGAGACGCTGAGCGGTCCGGCCACGCGGCGCATTCTGGAGCGTGAGTTCCAAGTCTACAAGCAGCCCGAGTACGCCCGCCTGGCTACGATTTCCGTCGCTCACTTGTACAACCTGCGCCACCACCAGCGCTACCGCGAGCGGCTGTTGAACTATACCAAGACGCGGCCCACAGCGGTCGCGATCGGCGAGCGGCGCAAGCCTCAGCCGCAAGGCCAGCCTGGATTTCTGCGCCTGGACACGGTGCATCAGGGCGATCAGCCGAACGGTGGGGAGAAGGGCGTCTATCACATCAACGCCGTCGACGAGGTCACGCAGTGGGAGGTGGCCGGCGCAACGCCGCGCATCTCGGAGGCCTATCTGGAGCCGGTTTTAGAGCACATGCTGCGCCAGTTTCCCTTTCGCATCTTGGGCTTCCACTCCGACAACGGCTCGGAGTTCCTCAACAAAACCGTTGCCCGGCTGCTGGAAAAACTGCGCATGGAACAAACCAAAAGCCGGCCCCGGCAGAGCGGCGACAATGGCCTGGTGGAAACCAAGAACGGCGCCATCATCCGCAAACACATCGGATACGGCTACATCGACGCCAAGCCGCCGATCAGGTCAACAGCTTCTATCGAGAGCACATGAATCCGTATCTGAACTACCATCGCCCCTGCGCCCAGCCAGACGTGAAGATCGACGACAGGGGCCGCAAGCGGGTAACGTACAAGCGCTATCAGACCCCCTTGGAGACCCTGTCGTTGCTGGACAATCCAGCCCAGTACCTGCGCCAGGGACTGAGCATGAACGCGCTGAAGAGGGTCGCCGCAGCGATCAGTGATACCGACGCTGCGCGGCGCATGCAGAAGGCAAAAACCAAACTCTTTGAGCGGATGCGGCTGACCGCGTAGCATCGACGACGATCCAACAGGGCTGAGGAAATGGCGGTTTATGGAAAGCCCGGAAAACGATGGTGCTGTTTTCCGCCCTTCCCACAAACCTTGGAAATCGCTCGAACAGAGTATCGAGAAATGAAGCTCAAGCGGAGCGATTCCCACATTCCCTCCGCCCCCGGCTGTTAGCATGAATCAATTTTCAAACCCGAAAGGACAAAAAACCGCTTCGCCTACCCTTCGCTCCCTTCAGGCTCATCTTTCGATTGGAAAAGACTTCCGTCACTCTGTTAATTGTTGCGAACAGGGAGATAACCGGCCAATCTCCCGGGACACGCCCTACGCCCTGTAGGTAAGAAGTTATATTTTCATTCAGTTGGATTTTCATCAGGAGGCGGGTTCCGCCTCCGCCGATGATCTTGGCGGGTCTCAGACGAAGGCGGAACCCTGTGAGATACGATCCTCTTTGTCTCAGTTCCCGTTGCGCCGGACAGGCTTGCCACCGACTGGGCAGAAGACTGCGACAAGATTATCTTACGCCGATGCCCGGTTTGTGATCGGGATTCGATTATCGGTCACGGCCGTCGCCGCAAGCAGGCTCACGATGAGTATCACGATTGGATCTGGATTCATCGCGGCCGCTGCTTTGGATGCGGGAAGACATTCACCTTCCTACCAGTGTTTTCTCTGCCCTACACACATTACAGCCTGGTGGCGCGCTGCCAGGCACTGCTGCGGCGCTTTGTGGAGCACTGCTCGTGGGAGAAGGCATTGCCCAAGCTCCAGGATCCGGATCGGTTGCCGGATCCCTCCACTGTCCGCCGCTGGTCAAGCGGCCTGGACTGTTCTCATCCGGCGCCTTCCTTTCTCAGCCAGACTGTTTCCCGCATAGCTCATTGGCTGGCAGACAGTCATCAGGCCGATGGCGAAGCGGGGCCATTGCACTGGATTACTCCGGTTCTCAAGAACCTCTGGCCGTTGCGCCTCTGAGAAAAATCCTTTTGCCCACCATCCTTGCCTAGGATTGCCGGCGTCTTGCTACTACGCTGTGCTCCGGAGGCGAAAAAGCGTTGTGGGCGAAGACGTCGAAGTACTCAAGCGGCGGCTGCCGCTATTGGACTATCTGCGACAGCACAACTGGACGGGTCATCCTGCGAGTCGATCAGAGTATGTCGGGCTTTGTCCGTTGCACAAGGAGAGCCGGCCGTCGTTCTATGTGAACACGCGCAAGGATGTCTTCTATTGCCATGGCTGCGGGCAGGGCGGAGATCTGATCCGCTTCGTCCAGTTATCTCGCCAGGCATCTTTCCGTCAGAGCCTCGCCTATCTGGATCCAGAAGCTCATCGAGAAGTTGATTGGACCTCGTTATTCGAGCAAGCAGCCGTGTTCTATCAGCAACAGCTGGATCACTTCCCGGAGGCGCTTGAGTATCTGCATCAACGCGGACTTCATGATCCTGCTTTGATCCGGGAGTTGCGTATCGGCTATGCGCCCGGCGGAGTTTTGCGCCACCATCTCACGACGCAAGGCTATTCGTTTTCCGTGTTGCGAGATGCCGGCCTGATCAACGCGCAAGGCGCGGATGCGCTCTATCAGCGCATCGTCTTTCCGTTGTGTCAGGGCGAGCACATCGTCAACCTCTACGGTCGCAGCATCGGCGCCCCATTTGCTCATCGCTTTCTGCCTGGCTCTAAGGGCGGCTTGTATGCATGGGAGAAGGTCCGGCGCTGCTCCGAGGTGATTCTTGTCGAAGGTCTGTTCGACTATGCCGCGCTGCGTCAGGCGGGTTTCTCCAACGTGACTTGCTCTCTGGGCACGCATCTCAACGCCGGCCAGTTCCGCCTGCTATGTGACGGGCCGCGCATTGTCTATGTCGCTTTCGACGATGACGTCAACCAGAGCGGCCAGCAGGCTGCAGAACAGTTGGTCCATCAGCTTGCCGAGCAATGCATCACGACTCGTCGCGTTCTGCTGCCTGAAGGTCACGATCCCAACTCCTTCTTCGTTGGCGGCGGAGATGCCCATCAGTTCCAGTCTCTCCTGGAGGCGGCACAGCCATGAAGTTCCGCGTGATTTCTATCAAGACTGCGGCGGGGGCACACAGCCCCTTTCGCGTAGTGGAGCAGGACTCGGGTCGAGAGGTCGGCTGGATCAACCGCTATCTGGACCGGGAGTATGTCCGGAGACTTGCCAACAAAAGCCTCTATAGCTATGCGCACAGCCTGTTGCACTTCGTGCGCTGGTGGGAGAGCGTTCATCACACCGGTGACATCTCCGAGGCAGACCTTGCCGATTCGACCTTGCTCGACTACATCCGATTCCAGTCGAGCAAGCAACCGCCGCCGTCTGCGTCCACTATCAACGACCGCGTGGCTTGTGCCGATCGCGCTATCCGGAACGAGTTCCCCGATGCTCCCTGTCAGGCCGCCCCCGGCTTCCACCAGGTCTACCTGCATCGCAGACCGCTGGGCCTCGGCCGGCCCAGATTCGATCTCAGTAGACTGCGCGTCAGGGAGCCCAAGCTTACCATCGTCCCTCTTTCGGTCGATGAAGTAGCGCGTTTCTGGTCGAGCTTCCACACTGCGCGCGACCTGGCCATCGTGGGCCTGATGCTCATGCACGGCCTGCGCTCGGCCGAAGTCATATCCCAGAACCGCGATGACGTGTTGTTATCCGAAGGCCAGCTGCCATCATCGTCGCACCACCGGTGTAACGATCGCCAACCCACACCGCTTCCGGCATACCTTCGCCTCGGATATGGTGCGTGCCGGCATCAGCTTGCCCGCTCTTATGCAGTTGATGGGTCATGCCGACATCGAAACCACTCTGCACTATGTGCAGGTCTCCCCGCAGGACGTCTATCTTCAGTATGCCCGTGCCGCGGCGCAGTGCATCCATCCCCAGCCGAGGATCGCCCTGTGAAGCGTTGGCGTCGTCCTCCGCTCCAACATCCGCTGGCGCCAGCCTTCGCGTGCGCCGTTGAGTCCCTCTCCACCGCGCTCAGTCCTGCCACCGAACGCAACTACAACATCGCAGTGCGTAGTTTTCTTGTCTATCTTGCCGCCGAATACCCCAGGGTTACCGGTCTCGAACAACTGCGCCGCGATCCACACGCCCTTGGATGGATGTCGCGCATGCGCGCACAGACTCCATCGCTGGCTACGGCAACCTGCATCGGACGCCTGATCGCTCTGCGCGCTGTCTTGAACGAGTTGGCCTGGACGCACAAGCTTGCTGAACTTGCTCACATGATACGGCGCGAAGATATTCCGCGCACACCGCAGAGCCTGCCGCGTCCGCTTACCGCAGAGCAGGATCAGTGCTTGCAACAGGAGTTGATGCGCCGCAACGATCTTGCCGCAAATGTCTTCCTGTTGCTGCGCCATACCGGCATGCGCATCGGCGAGTGTGTTGACCTCTCTTATGACTGCCTGCACACCATAAGCCCGAACCAGTGGGCGATCCACGTACCGTTGGGCAAACTCAAAACGGAACGCATGGTTCCTGCTGATGCTTTCGTCCGTGATCTCGTTCATCGACTGCGCTTCTTCCGCTCTCTGGATCCGCTGCCTGACAACGGGCGGCTCCTGGCATGGCATGGATCGAGAGTATCTCTTCTCGCGCGCCTGCGCGATTACCTGCATCTGGCCTGTCACTCTTCCGGCTTGCCCACCAGTATCGTTCCACATCAGTTGAGGCATACCTACGGAACAGAGATGCTCCGTGCCGGAGTGGGCTTTGCTACGGTCATGAAGCTGCTCGGCCATACCGACCCAGGCATGACCATGCGCTATGTGGATGTGACCTTGACCGATCTCCAGCGGGAGTTTCAACTGGCCCGCTCCAAGCCCAGGCACCTGGCTCCCCAGCCCAAAACCTCATCCACGCCCGTGCGCAAAGGCCTGGATGGCCTTATCGATTCCTTACTCGTCGCTCAACATGTCATGGAGATGTTCCGCCGCACTCTACCGGTCGGTACCACTCGCAATCGCCTTCTCAGGCTCTCCAAACGCCTCATCAAGATCCTCGCCGAGATAAGAAAACTCGAGACCACCTGAATGAAAATGGGCACCGATTGGCCGGTTAACAGGCCGAGGCACTCATCGCGGGCGACACGCCGAGGTGATTTTTTTTACAAGGCGCGATATGAAGAGGGAAACCGGCCTATGTTGACCCATGTCCGAGGCTTCGAATCGCCGGAAGAATAGGGGCGCAAACTCGGGCGCACTTAGCGGGTCGATTCTGTATCTTACTGATTCCTAAAAGGTGAGGAGATCTCTCGGCTCTCCTAAGGAACAGAATTCAGTGGGACCAACTGAAATCCGAGATCTCTTGCCTGCATGTGAAGCCTTGCTGCTTTCTGATGCTGCCTGCGTTGCTCTTGCTGCTGAAAGACAGTGGCATCGTATTCCTGCTGTGTCGTGATCATGTGGTAAACGATTCGGGCGAGTTTGTGCGCAGTAGCCGTCATTGCCTTTGGGGTGCCCATTCTTGCTTTCATGCGCCGGAAGTGGTCGCCCAGAAATGTGTTGCTGCGGCATAGTCCCTGTGTAGCCATTCGCAGCGCAAGCGCGGCCCGATTCTTTGTCGGTCGGGTTCGAGAAGACAAAACTTGGCCGCCACTGATCTTCGGGTTGGGGCATAGACGCAACCAGGAACAGAATGCCGCCGCGTTGGGAAACCGGAAAAGGTCTGGGCCGACTTCGGTAAGCAGCACTTGGGCGGTCAAAGAGTTGATGCCGGGCACGGCAGTCAGATCCACGCCAAATGCACGGTACAGATCGTCGCGTAATTGCGGTGGTTCATTTCTCCAGGGAACTTTCCGGGTCTTATCTCCTTGAGGAGGCTTCTCTCCTTCTGCAACTTTGGGTGGGAGTTGTTGCAGCATCTGCTTTACTTGTAAATCAACCTCCTGAATCTGTTCCTGGTAATGCCGGTAGGATTTCAGAGATTGCCGAAGCGCAAACATGTGCTCCTCGCGGTAGTCACCGACCAGCGACTTCATGATGGTCTCTTCGCTGGCCCGGATGCGCGGATCGCGCAAGTGTGCCATCTTGCCCGGATCGCGCTCTCCGGCCAGGATTGCGTCCACGATGGCCAGGCCGGTAGTACCTGCCAGATCGCTGATGACATGGTGGATCTGCAGGTTCATCTGATCAAGCGCCTTCTGCATGTGCTGGAGATGGATGGTCGCCAGCTGAATGAGATTGTCGCGGTGACGCCACAACGAGCGGATCGCACAGATTTCGTCGTCAGGGCGAAATGATCCTCGTAACAAACCAACCGCATGAAGGTGCTGAAGCCACTGGCAATCTTCAACATCCGTTTTCCGGCCCGGCACGTTCTTGACGTGATGGGCGTTGACCAGCCGAACTTCGATCTTGCGTTTCTCCAAGATCTGAAACAGTGGAATCCAATACACGCCGGTTGATTCCATGGCCACGGTTTGGATTTGGCACCTCACGAGCCAATCCGCCAATCTTTCCAAGTCGACCGTAAATGTCGGAAAGGACTGAACCGGCTCTGGGTCACGGTCGGCAGGAACCGCCACGAAGATCTGCGTGGCACCAATATCGATCCCGGCGGCGCTGGACTCGATAACAGGTAAACTTACGGGCTGCTTTTTCGTTCTGGGCATAACGGTCTCCTTGTCTGCCCCATTGCGTTGGCCCGGGCCGTGCAAGAATGTAGTCTCCCAAACGAGATCCTCAGCCACTCCATCTGAAGCGACGAGGTCATCACTGTATTGAGCACGGGGCCCAGAACCACACTGCCGGACGGGCCTGTGAAAGCACCAGTGAGCCATCGGTCTTAACTGCCAACGCGCGGAGCCAGTCCAGCCTACACCTGTTCCTTGCCTGATTGTCCAGACCATCGGTCTGGTACCCCACGGCCGGAGGATACTTACTCCGGCCAGCAGCATGTCGAGCAGGTCTTTCGCGGGCTCAAGGATGGCGAGTGGCTGGGTTGGGATCCGATGTATCACTGGACCGACCAGAAGATCCGCATCCATGCCTTCTACTGCATGCTGGGAGTCTCGCTGTTGCAGCAGGTGCGCTGCCAGGCAGAGGCGGCATGGCCTGGGCTCTCGACCGAAGAACTGCTGGAGCGCCACTGCGCCAAATGCAGAAGTTTACTTTGCTGTACCCGCCGCAAGGTGAAAAGGGACCCAATCGAGTGGCGACTGTTCTCTCCAAACAAACACTCACCCAGCAGCGACTGGCACAGGTTCTGGGCCTTGAGGAGCTTGGTAGTACCCACCGGGGGTAATACAGTCGCAGCGGAATAACGCCCAATCACAGAACAACTTATACGTGTCTTCGCCGAACTCTCAGTAAACTACCACTAGAGATCTGAAAGGAACAGCAAGCCGTCAACCCTGCCGGGTCTGGGAGCGGTTGCGCAGCCATTTGGCCACCCCCAGGGTGAGCAGAAGGCCGCCGAAGGGAATACACATCAGGGCGACGATGAGGGCGAACCAGCCGGTGTTGGTGCTGGCGCCGGTGGACGAAAAACCGCCCAGCAGTGTCTGGAGCAGGAGAACCGCCAATAGACCCGCACCCAGGATAGATCCGCCCCACTGCAGCAGTTGGCGGGTACCGTCGCCGGACTGGAGTGGGCTGGAGCCGACGGGATTCGGGTTGCTTTGCGGCATCTTTTCTTCTATCCCTGCGCCAGGCGCAGCATCGCGTAGGTAACTACGCCGGTGATCGAGACGTAGAGCCACAACGGAAAGGTCCAGCGGGCAATCTTGCGATGCTGCGGGATACTGCCGGTAAGCGAGAAGAAGAACGTGACCAGCACCAGAGGCAGGGCTACTATGGCCAACACAATGTGGCTGGCCAGCAGCGGCAGATACACGGAGCGTAGGGCGGCGTGGACGGGATAGCGCACGTCACCGTGCAGCGCGTGATGCGCGATGTAGCTGACCAAGAACAATGTGGAGAATCCAAAGGCAGTGATCATGGCCGCGCGATGGGACGAAACGCGGTGTGCCCGGATGAAGGTGTAGCCGATCAGCAGGGCGACGGCGCTGAGCCCGTTGAAGACGGCATTGAGCGCGGGCAGAAAGGCGAACCGGAGGTGCGTGGCGTCGGCGGCCGGATGGATGTAGATGAGCCACAGGAGAAACAGGGTGGCCGCGGCGCTGAGCACAACGATGGCGGCAATGGCGGAGCCGGTGCCGGATGGACGGGAAGCGGAAGCGGAAGGCGAAGGGACGGTCGGCACAGGCCTCCTCAGTATTTTGCGCTGGCGCAAAGCATGAGCGCGGTGAACAGCAGGGGCAGATAAAGGACGCTGACCTTGAGCAGATCGCGGGCCAGCCTGCGGCTCTGCTCTTCGACCGGATCGAGCAGAATGCGGCCGAAGCGGATGGTGTACGCCAGATAAAACAGCCCCAGCGCAACGGCCAGCACGGCATAACTCAGGCTGGTCATGCCCAGATGCCAGGGCCCCAGGCTGACGGGAATCATCAGCACGGCGAAAAACAGGGCCACGGCAACGGTGGACCAGCCGTCGGGGCGCACGGCCGGCAACATGCGGATGCCGGCGCGGGCGTAGTCGTCGCGGTAGAGCCAGGCGATGGACATGAAGTGGGGGAACTGCCAGACAAAGAGAATGGCGAACAGCGCCACCCCCGGCCACTCGATGCGGCCGCGGGCTGCGGTCCAGCCCAGCATGGGGCCCATGGCGCCGGGAAACGCGCCGACGAAGGTGGCCAGGGTGGTGACGCGCTTGAGCGGCGTGTAGACGGCCACGTAGGTGAAGGCGGTGAGCAGGGCCAGGCCGGCGGTGAGCAGATTCGTGCTCAGCAGTAGCCACAGCGTGCCAAGCGCGAGAGCCGCGAGGCCGGCCATCCATCCCTGGGCGGGCGAAAAGCGGCCCGTGGCCATCGGCCGGTCGGCGGTGCGCTTCATCAAAGCATCGCTTCTGCGTTCGATGACCTCGTTGAGCGCGCCCGCTCCGGCCGAAACCAGCCCGATGCCCAGCATCG
>Ga0255353_1001194_pt1 | contig 15096 bp, 16 predicted proteins | sample HBST25metaG_FD_189941 | JGI IMG/M metagenome (GOLD analysis project Ga0255353, IMG submission 189941) | Peat soil microbial communities from Stordalen Mire, Sweden - H.B.S.T25 | ecosystem: Environmental > Terrestrial > Soil > Wetlands > Peat | place: Sweden: Norrbotten County, Stordalen Mire...
AGTCGCCGCCTGGCAGGACAGTCGCAACAAGAACCACACCAGGGCGGATTGGCAGTTCACCACCGCCGACGCCCGCCTTAAGCTGAAAAGGCTATACCCGTCATTATGAGCGACTCAGGGTACTAGTAAGTCTTCCCCTCCGGGAGCGGACGCGGAAAATGTCGCCGCGACCGCGGGTGACGCGGGATTCCGGTGCTGTTGAAGGGGATTGGATACTCCGAGGAGGCGCCAACCGCGCCTGTCAACCCGTGATTGGTTCGAACCGATTGGCGCGGGCGGCTTCCTCCTCGCTCGCCTGGGTGCTGGCCAGGGGCCGAACATCCTTCCGATTGTTGGCACACACAAGCGCACGCAGTTGAAGGAAGCGCTGGGCGGCCTCGATATCACGCTTTCAACCGAGGATCTCGCGCGCATTGAGCAAGCCGTGCCGACTGAAGCCGTTGCGGGTACACGCTACGACCCGCGCCTCATGACGATGCTGGATAGCGAGCGGACGGATTCGTCAGCAGGCTGACACCTCATTCGTCGAACCTGCCATAACAATCGTCGAAATTGCCACGTTTGGGCGGAGGTCTGGCAGGGTACTGACAACTCACCATTCGTCGGACGAGAAGATTGCGCTGTTCAGCGGTCAGCGGAGTTCAGGCTTGGTCAGCCGATGCCTTGATGAAGTCGACGAACGCCCGCAGCGGCGCGGGCACGAGGCGCCGTCCGGGGTAGTAGAGGAACGGCCCCGGGAAGCGCGGCCACCAGGGTTCGAGGACGGGTTCGAGCGCCCCGCTGTCGAGGTGCGGGCGCAGCCAGTCCTCGAAAAGGTATACGATGCCGGCACCGGCGATCGCCGCGTCAACGGCGAGATCGGTCGCCGCACCGATCCGCACAAGCAGCGGCCCCGTGGGATCGACCCGCACCACCTCGCCATCACGCTCGAACTCCCACGGCATCATCACCCCGCTGGCGAAGCGGCCGCGCAGACAGGCGTGACCGAGCAGCTCGCTTGGGTGTTCCGGCCGGCCATGGCGATCGAGGTATGCCGGGGAAGCGGCGGTGGCGAAGCGTTGGACACGCGGCCCGATGGGCACCGCGATCATGTCCTGCTCCAGCCGCTCGTCGTAGCGAATGCCGGCGTCGCACCCGGCCGCGAGCACGTCGACGAAGTTGTCTTCGGCGATCACCTCCAGCCGGATCTCGGGATAGGCGGCGAGGAAGGGTGGCACGATCGCGGGCAGTACCAGCCGCGCCGCGCTGACCGGCACATTGAGGCGCAACGTGCCCGCCGGCCGGTCGCGAAAGCCGTGCACCGCGTCGAGGGCGGCTTCCACCTCGGTCAACGCCGGGCCCAGGCGCTCCAGCAAGCGCTCGCCCGCTTCCGTCGGCATGACACTGCGTGTCGTGCGGTGGAGCAGCCTGACGCCGAGCTGCGCCTCCAGCCGGCGCACCGCCTCGCTGAGCCCGGACGCGCTGCTGCCACTGGCCCGCGCGCCATCGCGAAAGCCCCTTGCGCGCGCCACCGCGACGAACGCGTTCAGATCACCCAGGTCGACCGTCACTGTTCGCCACCCTGCACAGGCCGTGCGGATTATGCCCAATTATCGTGCGCCCCGGCAACGCCTACCCTGGCGGGGTCTTGTGAGGAGATCGACCATGCCCAGCATCGACCGGTCCGGTACGTTTACCCTCGGCGACTGCACCGTGAAGCGGCTCGGCTACGGCGCCATGCAGTTGGCCGGGCCCGGCGTGTTTGGCCCGCCGAAGGATCACGGCGCGGCGTTGGCGGTGCTGCGGGAAGCGGTCGCGAGCGGCGTGAACCACATCGACACCAGCGACTTCTACGGCCCGCACGTCACCAACCGGCTGATCCGCGAGGCGCTCGCACCCTATCCCGACGACCTCGTCATCGTCACCAAGATCAGCGTCCGGCGCGGTGAGGATGGATCATGGATCCCGGCCTTCTCGCCCGAGGAACTGACCCAGGCGGTGCACGACAATCTCCGCAACCTGGGCCTGGATGTGCTCGAGGTGGTCAACCTGCGCAGCATGTTCAGCATCCATGAACCCGCCGAGGGGTCGATAGAGGCGCCGCTCACCGTCCTGGCCGAACTTCAGCGGCAGGGCCTGGTGCGTCACATCGGGCTGAGCAACGTCACCCCCGCGCAGGTCGCGCAAGGGCGCCGGATCTGCGAGATCGTCTGCGTGCAGAACCAATACAATCTGACGCATCGGACCGACGATGCCCTGATCGACGAGCTTGCCCGTGACGGCATCGCCTATGTGCCGTTCTTTCCGCTCGGTGGCTTCACACCGCTTCAGTCCTCGACCTTGTCCGCCGTCGCTCGGCGCCTCGGCGCCACGCCCATGCAGGTCGCGCTGGCTTGGCTGCTGCGTCGCTCGCCCAACATCCTCCTGATCCCCGGCACCTCGTCCGTCGCGCACCTGCGGGAGAACCTCGCCGCGGCCGCGTGCGTGCTGCCGGACGATGCGGTCGAGGAACTGGACGGCCTGGCGAGCGTCGGCTCCGCCTGACGACGTGCGAAAGGCATGGGCAATCCCAATGGCGTCGCGGGCGCGATCGTAACTATGGACCATTGCCTGCTGGCACGTGACGCGGTGATTGATGGGTCGTCGTCCACCTGTCCGGCCAAAGTGGCCGCCAGGGATGCGGCGTTGAGTGCGCGGTCAGCCCTGTCGCGCCGCCAGTTCGATCAGTTCGGCCGTGATCCAGATCCCAGCGACCCGGAGGCGGCCCACGGTAATCGGCAGTCTGAAGCGACGCGGGCCGGCGCTTCCGGGGTTCAGGAACAGCACGCCTTCGCTTTCCCGTCGCTCCGGGCGATGCGAGTGCCCGAAAATAACTGCGTGGAAGCCCGCCGCCGCCGGGTTCAGGTTGAGCCGGCCGAGATCGCGGAGGACGTAGATCAGAGCGGCGCCGACGCTGAGCACCTCCGTTTCGGGCAGGGGCGACGCCCACGATCCCCGGTCGACATTGCCCCGCATGGCCGTGACGGGTGCGAGGGAGGAAAGGTCACGGAGCACGGCGGGGTCGCCGATGTCTCCCGCATGAATGATGAAGTCGCTGCCTTTCAGGGCGTGCACCGCCTTCGGTTCGAAGCAGCCCATGCGTATCGGAAATCAGCCCGACCACCAGTTCGTCCGGAACAGGCATTTCACGTCAACCCTTCGTTCAGTCTTGCCGTTCACCTGCGGCGGTGGAAAACGCGCGTGGGCTTACACACGATATCGGAGCGCCTCCACGAGCAACGCGAACGCGGCCGAAGGCTGGCGCCGGCTGGGATAGTAGAGGTGGTAGCCCGGGAACGACGGACACCAGTCCTCAAGCACGCGGATCAGGCGCCCGTCCGCGAGAAGCGGCTCCGCCTGATCCTCCATGATGAAGCCGAGACCGAATCCGGCGCAGACCGCACGGACGATCATCCGCACGTTATCGAAGGCGAGTTGTCCCTCAACGCGTACTCGCAACTCGCGGCCGTCCTTTGCAAATTCCCAGGCATACAGACCGCCGGCACTGACCAGACGCAGGTTGACGCACTGATGCTCGGACAGGTCCTGCGGGCTGCGGGGAATCGGCCGCTTCTCGAAGTAAGCGGGCGAACCGACCACCGCCATGCGCAGGTCCGGGCCGATCCGGAGCGCGATCATGTCCTTGGCAAGAGCCTCGCCCAATCGAACGCCAGCATCGAACCGTTCCGATACGATGTCGGTCAGACCCGAATCGATGCTCAATTCGACATGGATGTCGGGATAGTCTGGGAGCAGCTTTTCGAGCACGGGCCACAGGACAGTGTTGGCCGCATGCTCGGACGTGGTGATCCGGATCGTCCCCGCCGGCTTCTCGCGCAGAGCGCTCAGCGAGGCAAGCTCAGCCCCGATGCTGTCCAGCGCCGGCCGCAACGTGCCGAGCAGCCGCTCGCCGGCCTCGGTTGGCGCGACGCTCCGGGTGGTCCGGGTCAACAGGCGCACCCCCAGCCGCGCCTCCAGTCGCCGGATCGTGTAGCTCAGCGACGATTGAGAGGTGGCGAGCTTCACGGCGGCGCGGGTGAAGCTCTGCTCCTCCGCCACGATGAAGAAGGCATTGAGATCGACCAGCTCCTCGCGGCGCATTCATGAACTCCAGATATAACTCCATGCGAGCTATAGCAGCTAATCCTCACAATGCGCCGCGGCTAGCTTCTTCGTTCGCTGCCGGTGGTCCGCATGGCGCCGGCACTGACGCCGGGGATGACGACGATGGATCGCCGAAATGAAGGACGGCTCGGCGGTGACCTGGATGGAGAAAGTGAGCGACACGCAATACAGCAGGGAGACGCGGTGATGGCCGACGAAAGAAGCTCCGCGCAGAAGGCCCACGGCGATATCGTCCCGGCGCTTGCCGATTTGAGCGACCGCGTGTTGTTCGGCGGGGTGTGGGAGCGCCCCGGACTATCCAAGCGTGACCGCAGCCTGATCACGGTCGCGAGCCTGGTCGCGCTCTACCGGACGAACGAACTGCCCGGCCACGTCAGACGCGCGCTCGCCAATGGCGTCACGCGTGAAGAACTCGTCGAGCTCGTCACCCCCCTCGCTCTCTACGCCGGCTGGCCGGTCGCGAATTCCGCGGTTCCGATTCTGCGCAGGGCGTTCGAGGAGGCTGACGCCTCCTGATACAGCAACAAGGAATGTGTGAATGAAAACGATCGGCTACGCGGCCCGGGTTGCCGACGCCCCGCTTGCGCCCTTCGACTTCGAACGGCGCGACCTGCGGCCCAATGATGTCGCGATGGAAGTGCTCTATTGCGGCGTGTGCCATACCGATCTCCACCAGGCTCGCAATGACTGGGGATGGAGCCAGTACCCGCTGGTTCCCGGACACGAGATCGTCGGCCGCGTGATCGCCGTCGGTGGCGACGTCAAGCGCTACAAGGTCGGCGATCATGTCGGGGTAGGCTGCATGGTCGACTCCTGTCAGGAGTGCGACCAGTGCCGCAAGGGCCTGGAGCAGCTCTGCCGCAAGGGCAACACCCAAACCTACAACGATCGCGACCGGTTCACCTGCGAACCGACCTATGGCGGCTATTCCAAGCATCTCGTGGTGCGCGAGGAGTTCGCGCTGCGCATACCCGATGGACTCGACCTGTCCAAGGCGGCGCCGCTGCTCTGCGCCGGCATCACCACCTACTCGCCACTCCGGACCTGGAATGCGGGTCCCGGCAGCCGCGTCGGCGTCGTCGGCCTCGGTCACATGGCGGTGAAGCTCGCGGCCGCGATGGCCGCCGACGTGACCGTGATGAGCCGCACCAAGGACAAGGAGGCGGACGCACTGGCGCTCGGTGCCGACCGGCTGCTTGTCTCCACGGACGAGGCGGCGATGGCCAAGGCCGCCGACAGTTTCGACCTCATCATCGACACGGTGCCGGTGAAGCACGACATCAGCCCCTACCTGCCGCTGCTGGACGTGGACAGCACGCTGGTGCTCGTGGGGCAGATCGGCCCGCTTGCCGAACTGAGCACCGTGCCGCTGTTGCTCGGCCGCCGCCGGATCGCGGGCTCGCCGATCGGCGGCATTGCCGAGACGCAGGAGATGCTCGATTTCTGCGCCAGAAAGGGCGTTCTGCCCGAGGTCGAGATGATCCGCATGGACCAGATCAACGAAGCGTTCGAGCGGCTCGCGCGCACCGACGTGCGCTACCGCTTCGTGATCGACATGGCCTCGCTGCCGGCGCCGCGGGCGGCGTAGCCTTAACCGTGCATGGGGATGGGTATGCGCCTTCCGCGCCAACAGCAGCCTGCCACGACTCCGCCGCTGGCTCGGGCTGGCGGCGGGCGCGTGGGCGCCGTGATCCAGGAGCCGGATATTGCGATCGTCGGTGCCGGTGCGGCCGGCATCGGCGCCGCCCAGCGGCTGGCCGGCAGCGGGCTGACCACGCTGAGGCGCTGCCGCGCCTCGGCGGCCGCGCCTGGACACGCGAGGCCGCGGGCCTGCCGCTCGATCTCGGTTGCGGCTGGCTGCATTCGGCCGACCGCAATGCTTGGACGCGCATCGCCAAGGAAGCCGGCTTTGTGATCGACCGCGGGCCCGCAGCTTGGGACACCCAGTTCGGCGATCTCGGCTTTCCGCCGGCCGAGCAGGAGGCCGCCTGGAAGGCCCTCGCGGCGTGGAGCGAACGGTTGGTCACGGCGCCCCCGGCCAGCGACTGCGCGGCTGACGCGCTGGAGGCTGGCGGCCGGTGGACCGCGTATCTCCAGGCGTTGAGCGGCTACATTAGCGGCGATGAACTCGAACGCATCTCGGCGCGGGACTATGCCGCCTACGACACGGCCTCGACCCGCTGCAACTGGCGGGTGCCGGCGGGCTACGGCACGCTCGTCGCGGCAAGTCTGCCTGCCGGTACCGAGCTGCGCCTTGCCACACCAGTCGAGCGCATCACCTTCGATGCGCGCCGCGTCGCGCTGCGAACACCGGCCGGCACCGTGCGCGCCCGTGCCGTGATCCTCACGGTCTCCACCAGCGTCCTCGCGGGCGATGCCGTCGTGTGGCCCTCGGCTCTCGATCCTTGGTGCCAAGCCGCTGCCTGCTTGCCGCTTGGCCGAAATGAGAAGCTCTTCCTCGAGATCGTCGGTCCCAGCCCCTTCGCGCCCGAGAGCCACGTGATCGGGGACCCGCACGATGCGGCAACCGGCACCTACTACGTTCGCCCGTTTGGCCGGCCGGTGATCGAGGGCTTCCTGGGGGGCACCGGCGCGCGGGCCATCGCGACGGAGGGAACCGCGGCCGCCTTTGCGCGCGCCATTGACCAGCTCTCCGCCTTGTTCGGCTCGGCGGTGCGCCGCAGTCTGCGCCCGGTCGTCGCCTCCGATTGGGCTGGCACCGCGACCATCGGCGGCGGCTACAGCCATGCGCTGCCGGGCCACTCCGATGCCCGCGCGGCGCTGGCTCGCCCGTTCGACGGCCGGCTGTTCTTCGCCGGCGAGGCAACACACGCGACCGACTTCTCGACGGCTCACGGCGCCTATGAAAGTGGCGTCCGCGCCGCCGAGGAGGCCATCATGGCGCTGGCGCGGCCGGCCTGATAGGGCGCAGAGCCTGCGCGGGGTTCTGATCGGCGGCGGCGTCAGCGGCCGGTGGTGGCCATGAGCTGCGCGGGGTAACGCTCGCCCTCGACATGGATATTGGCGGCCGCACGCTGAATCTCGGCGAGGTCGTCAGCGCTCAGTTCCACATCCGCCGCCGCGAGGTTCTCTTCCAGGCGATGCAGCTTGGTGGTGCCGGGGATCGGCACGATCCAGGGCCTTTGCGCCAACAGCCAAGCCAGCGCGATCTGGGCGGGCGTTGCCTTCTTCCCGGTCGCGATCCGCTTCAGCAGATCAACCAGCGCCTGGTTCTTCTCCATCGCGTCAGGCGTAAAGCGCGGCAGGATCTTGCGGAAGTCGTTCTCGCCGATCTTGCTGTCCTTGCCCATCGTTCCGGTGAGGAAGCCCTTGCCGAGTGGACTATAGGCGACCAGCCCGATGCCGAGCTCCTCGCAGGCTTGCAGGATACCGTTGGTCTCGGGGCCGCGCGTCCAGAGCGAGTACTCGTTCTGAAGCGCGGTGATCGGCTGCACCGCATGCGCACGTCGGACCGTCTGTGCGCCCGGCTCGGAGAGGCCGAAATGCCCGACCTTGCCTGCGGCGATCAGATCCTTGACCGCGCCGGCGACCTCCTCGATCGGCACGTCCGGATCGACGCGGTGCTGGTAGAGCAGGTCGATCACCTCGACACCAAGCCGCTTGAGCGACGCATCGCAGACGGCGCGGATATGCTCGGGACGGCTGTTCATGCCGGTCTGCTTGCCCGTCTTGGGATCGATCGCGAAGCCGAACTTCGTGGCGATCACGACCTGGTCGCGGTATGGCGCCAAGGCTTCGCCCACGATCCCCTCATTCGTGAACGGGCCGTAGACCTCGGCTGTGTCGAAGAAGGTAACGCCACGCTCCACCGCCTGGCGGATGAGTTTGACAGCGTCTTCCTTGCTTAGCGAGTGGCTGTAGCTGAAGTTCAGAAACCTCCAGCCCGCTCTTGCCAAGCACGCGCTTCTTCATAGCCCTTCCTCCAGCAGTTCGACGTTGACCCGTCAGGTCGTCGGGCTGGAGATAAGCCGATCAGTGCTGGTCAATTAGGCGCCATAAACCGCATGCGGTCATATCGGCAATTCATGAATCGGTTGGGGCCTGGAAGCCCGTGAATGTCGCAGAGCGGTCAAATGCGGGTGTCGCGGTTATCGAATGATGGTGGCCGCGATCGCCTCGGGGCAGGAGCCGCATCAAGGGAGGTGTCGCCGCTCGTGCCTATCTCGATCTGTTAACATAACGCTGCTTCGATCTTGACAGCTGAGATCACCCTCGCATGCTGCGGGATGACTTTGCCGAGAAGCAGGTTGTGGACTTCGGTATCGTGATCCGCGCAGCAGTCGTCAGCGACAATGAGTTCGTAATCCAGGTCGAAGCCCTGGCGTACCGTGGAGAGCACGACGCCTCCGGTTGTGATGCCAGCCAGGATGAGTGTCTCCACCCCTCCCGCTTTCAGGAGCATGCCGAGTTCGGTTCCCGTGAACGCGCCAACGCGATGCTTCACCACCACGGGCGTCACTTCGGCCGGAGTGACGAGGTTCTGCAGAAGGACAATTTGGAAATCGATCACCAACAAAGCGGATTTCTCGGGATCGAGGGGAGGTAGCCCTGCCACGTAAGTCTCCGTTCGTGCCTGGAAGATGCGATTCAGTCGTGCCTGGCGATGCCAACCACGCGCCAGTTGCAGCGCCCCGACCAGCAGCAGGGCCGAAGTTCCCAGGAATACGGCACGCATGCCGATGTGGCCGCCGATGAAGCCGCCGACCAGCGGTCCGGTGACCTGCCCGGCAAACTGCGAGGAAAGCGAGTAGCCCAATACACTGCCGACGCAGTGGTCAGGTACATTGTGGCGCACGACGGCGGTGATGCAGGGCAGAAGCCCGCCGAGCGCCAGCCCCATCAGGAAGCGCAGTGCGATGAGTTGCCACCCGGTGGCGACGAACGTCTGGGGAATCAGGAGCAGCGCCGCGACGATCAGGGCGTGAATAATCACGCGGGAGTGCCCAATGCGATCAGCAAGCTTGCCGAGATACGACGCCGAAAGAATGCTCCCGAGGGCTGCGGCCGACATCACCAGGCCGGCGATGAACGTCACCTGCCGCGGATCTGCCACCAGGGTGCGGACGTACACAGTGATGATCGGCTCGATCGACATGTTCGCAAACATCAGCAACAAGCCGGTTGCGAGCATCGCCACCACCACGCTCTGGTGCGGGATCTGCGACCAGCCGCCGGTCAAGCGGGACGTTGCGTTCTGGGTCGTGCGCGGCGCTTCCTTGATCAGCAACGTGGTTGCCAGGAAGGCGACGAAGATCAGTGCCCCGACCCCCCAGAACGTTTCGCGGATGCCGATGATCTGGGGCAGCGAACCGCCCACCAGAGGGCCGATCAGATTGCCGGCCATCACTCCCGATGAGAGCATCCCGAGCGCCCACCCGGACCGGCCCCGTGGCGTCTGCACCGCGACAACGATCGTGGAGCCCGACGAATAGCCGCCGGCGATGCCGGCAAGCAGCCGCAGGCCGACGAGTTGCCAGACATTCGTGGAGAAGCCGATCAGCGACATGGTGATCGCCATGCCGAGACTCACCCGCACCAGCATGGGCTTGCGCCCGTAACGATCGCCGAGGTGGCCCCAGAGCGGAGCGCAGATGCCGGCCGTCAGGAACGTTGCGCCGTAGGCGATGCCGGACCACTGTACGACCGCGGCGTGACCGCGCACGCTGAGCTGCTCCACGTAAAGCGGCAGAAACGGCAGGATCAGCGTCATCGCGAAGACGGTGGAGAAGGAGCCGAAGAGGCATACGGCGAGATTGCGCCGCCAGTCGTCGCCGGGGTCGGAGGGCATTGAAACGCTTGGCCTTGTTTGGGATACCGAATTGGGATACCAATGTGCGGACGATATCCGCCCGTGCGGACGCCGTCAAATCTCGGGACGGGAAGCCCTGGCCGTGACGCAGATGGATGTGGTCGGAAAGCAGCTCCGGGAGATGATTCTCGGGATGGAGATCGGCCCGGGCGAGCGGCTGACCGAGCGTTGGCTGGAAAGCCGCTTGGGAACCTCCCGTACGCCCGTGCGCTCGGCCTTACTGCGCTTGGAAGCGGAGGGACTGGTCGCGCGCGAGGGGCGCGGCTGGATGGTGACGCCGATCAACGTGCAGGAAGTCGAGCAGCTATTCGTCTATCGGGAAGTGCTGGAGGTGGCGGCAGTGCGGCTGGCGGCGGGCGTGGCTGCCCCCAGCGACCTCGATGCGTTGACGCCTTTGCTGGAGCCGCTGGGGCCTGCCGCCGATCGAGAGGAGGCGCACCGCGTCGGGCTGGAGTTTCACGTGCGGCTCGCGCGGCTCTGCGGGAACGAGTTCATCGCGCGGAGCGTGGCGGATGTAATGGTGCGGCTCGCGCGGGCACGGTGGCTGGAGAGTGATCCCACGCATCCGGGGTGGACCGAGCACCGCCCGATCGTCGCGGCCCTGCGCGTGAGGAAGGCGGAGGAGGCCGCGCGTCTGATCGAGGGGCATGTCAGGCAGAGTCGCGACCGGGTGCTAACCGCTCTGAGGGAGGGGCGCCGCAGTCTGCGGGCACGAGGCGTCGTCGTCGCCTGAGCCGGATCTGCGGAGTGGAGGACGAGCGGCTCTTCCGTGCTTGCAAATAGGTGCAATTGCCCGTATATGGTAGGCCACTGGACCCGTCGGAGAAGACTTGGCACGCCATGTCGGAGAGCCCACCCGAGATCTGCAACTGTTCGGCCCTGCGCCAAGCCGCCAGGCACGTCTCGCGGTACTACGATGGAGCGCTTGCGCCCTTCGGCCTTGGGCTGAATCAGTACGCCGTGCTCGCGCGTCTCGCTCGCCTCGGCCCGCGGACGGTCCAGGAACTGGCGGATAATCTCGTGATGGACCGCTCGACGCTGGGCCATCTGCTACGGCCTCTCGAACGGCGTGGGCTGCTGCGGCTGGAGACATCGGGGCAGGATAGGCGCCAGCGGCGCATCGTGCTGACCGCCGCCGGCGATGCCCTGCAGCGTGACGCACGCCGAGCCTGGGAGCGCATGCAGCGCCACTTCGAGACGGCCTTCGGGGTGGCAGCGGCCCGCGACCTGCGCACGCTGCTCAAGCGCGCGGAAAGTACCAACCTGAGTGGCCCGGTGACGGACGGCGTTGCGCCGCGGGCGGGATAGGGAACCGAGCATGCGCATTCTTGTCGTTGGAGCAGGGGGCGTTGGCGGCTATTTCGGTGGCCGCTTGCTGCAGGCAGGGCGGGACGTGACCTTCCTGGTGCGACCCCCGCGCGCGGCCGCTCTCGCTGAGCACGGGCTGGTGATCCGCAGCCCGCGCGGGGACGTGCACTTCGCGGCGCCGCCGCTGGTGACGGCGGATGCGCTCTCCGGCGCGTTCGATCTCGTGCTCCTCAGTTGCAAAGCCTACGACCTGGACGATGCGATCGAATCTTTCGCTCCCGTGGTGGGGCCGGAAACTGCGATCCTGCCGCTGCTCAACGGCATGCGCCATCTCGACGTGCTCGACGCTCGCTTCGGCGCGGCGCATGTGCTCGGCGGCCGCTGCCTGATCTCCGCCACGATCGATCCGGACGGCGCGATCCGCCAATTCGGCGAGATCCACGCCATCACCTTCGGCGAGCGCGACGGCAGCCGTTCCGAACGCGCGGAGGCGATCGCCCGCGAACTGAACGGGGCCGTCTTCGACGGCCGCCTCAGCGAGACGATCGTGCAGGACATGTGGGACAAGTGGGTGTTCATCGCGGCCGCGGCAGGACTCACCTGCCTGATGCGCGCGCCCGTCGGCGATATCGTCGCGGCGGGCGGCACGGGCCTGGCGACGGCACTGCTCGACGAGTGTGCCGCGATCGCCACGGCACGGGGCTTTGCCCCCAGCGAGGCGTTCCTCCAGCAAAGCCGCGCCATGCTCACCGCGCTGGGATCTGTCCTCACGGCGTCGATGCTGCGCGACCTCGAACGGGGTGGCCGCACCGAAGTGGAACACCTGCTCGGCGACATGCTGCGGCGGAAGACCGTGGCGGGGACATTCTCGCTTCTTCAGACCGCGTATGTCCATGTTTCCGCCTACGAGATTCGTCGTGCCCGCGAGGCCGCGCCATAGCCGCCGGACGGGCTGCAAGAAAGGTAAAGAGCCCATGCCGCTTGTTCGCATCGATCTTCCGGTAGGCAAGCCGGCCGAGTATCGCAGCGTGCTTGGTGAGGTGGTCTACGACGCCATGATTGCGACCCTGAACGTTCCCAAGGACGACCGCTTCCAGGTCGTCTCGGAACATGCGTCGGTGGATCTCGTCATCGATCCTGCCTATCTCGGAATCCAGCGCACGAAAGACACTCTGCTTATCCAGGCGACGCTCAACGACGGCCGAACCGTTGATCAGAAGCGGGCCTTCTACAAGGCCATCGGCGACGGATTGCACGAACGCGTCGGACTGCGCCGCGAGGACGTGTTCATCAGCCTGGTCGAAGTGAAGAAGGAGAACTGGTCCTTCGGCAACGGCGAAGCGCAGTACGCCTAAGGCTACCCGAAATTCCGAGACGTGGTCTCCGGCCAGCGATCCTGGCTGGAGCGGGGGACTGTTGCTTCGATGCGGATTCGTTCCGTCCATTACGGCTGGGTCGTCGTCGCCGTTACCTTTACGGTCCTGCTGGTCAGTGCTGCCATTCGCGCAACACCGGGCGTTCTGATCGTTCCGCTCGAACAGGAATTCGGCTGGTCCGCGGAGACGATCAGCGGTGCCATTGCCATCAATATCCTGCTTTACGGGCTCATCGGGCCGTTCGCAGGCGCGGTGATCGAGCGCTTCGGCTTGCGCCGGACGGTCTCCGCGGCCCTGCTTCTGCTCGCATGCGGGGTTGCTGCGACATCGGTGATGGCAGCGCCGTGGCAGTTGCGGCTGCTCTGGGGGCTGGTTGTCGGGACCGGTACCGGGATGATCGCGATGGTAATGGGCGCGACCGTCGCGGGACGCTGGTTCGACCGCCACCGTGGGCTCAGGCTTTCCTCCATGTGGCGGATCGCGGCCGTTAGCGGTGGCTGCGCCATGTTCAGCCGCTCCGCCGCGCGGCGGAAGCTCATCGTCTCGGCGACGACAAGGAATTGCTGAAGCTGGCGCAGGCTGAACATGGCGATACTCTGGAGGTATCACGTGTCTACGCCAATCGTATTCGACATGACGCATACCCCTTGCCATTAAACGCCGGAGCAAGGAGGGGCGAACATGGAAGGGGATCGGAAACAGGCCGTCGTCACCGGGGGGGCCAGCGGCATCGGCTTTGGCATTGCACGAGCGCTGATCGGCACTGGCTACGGGGTCAGGCTGGTCGGACGAACGGCGGACCGGCTGCGGGACGCGGCGGAACGCCTCGGCGACGGCGTTTCCTGGCGCGTCGCGGATGTCGGCCGCCGTGGGGATATCGCCGGCGCGCTCGACGGGCTTGATCGGGTCGATGTCCTGGTCAACGCAGCCGGGTTCATCCGCGGCGTCGCCCTCGCCACCCCGGCGGACGAAGCCGAGGCCGCCTGGGATGCGGTCATCGCCGCCAATCTCAAGGGCACCTTCCTGATGACTCATGCCGTGGCGCCACGCCTGTGCAGTCCTGGTGGGCGCATCGTCAACATCAGCTCCATCGGCGCGCAGACCGGTGGCAGCCGACCGGGCGGTCTCGCCTATGCGGCCGCCAAGTCCGGTCTGCACGGTCTGACCTATGCCCTGGCCCGCGAACTCGCCCCGCGCGGGATCACCGCGAACGTCATCGCCCCCGGCTTCGTCGCCGGCACCGGCTTCACGGGGTCATGGCCGGAAGAACGCGTCTCGGCGATCATCGCCGAGACGCCCCTGGGCCGTGCAGGCACCCCGGACGACATCGCCGGCGCAGTCCTCTGGCTGGCCTCCGACGCAGCGGCGTTCGTCACCGGGGTGGTCATTCCCGTCAATGGCGGATGGAGGATCGGCTGAACCTCCCCGGTATCGGCGTGCGCGTGTCGGACAGCAGGCGCCGCGCCGCGTCCACACGCAAACGCCGTTGCCGCCAGAGCCGGCCGGGTTAAGCTCCGTCGGTCCACCAGGAAGGCCCGCACGACATGACCATCCATATCGGCCTGCTGTTGTTCCCGCGAGTCCAGCAGCTCGACCTGACCGGCCCCTATGAAGTGTTGGCCTCGCTGCCGGAAGCCCGCGTGGACCTCGTGGCTCGCTCGCTGGCACCGATAACATCCGCGACCGGGCTTGTACTCGCGCCCACCGCCACCTTCGCGGATTGTCCAGCGCTGGATGTGCTGTGCATTCCTGGCGGCGCCGGCGTGAACGATCTGCTATCCGACACGGACACGCTCGGATTCGTGCGCCGTCAGGCCGCGGGGGCACGTTACATTGCCTCGGTCTGCACCGGCGCCTTGGTGCTGGGCGCTGCCGGACTGCTGCGCAACCGGCGCGCCACCACGCATTGGAATGCGCACGACCTGCTCGCTGCGTTCGGCGCCATCCCGGTGCAAGGCCGCGTGGTGCGCGATGGCAACCTGCTGACCGGCGACGGCGTGACGGCCGGGATCGATCTCGCGCTGACGCTGGTCGCCGAACTAGCGGGGCGACCCGCGGCGGAGGCCATTCAACTCAACCTGGAATACGCACCGGTGCCGCCCTTCGACGCGGGGACGCCCGAAACGGCACCGCCGGATGTTCTGGCCGCCGTGCGGCGACGCTCGGCGCCGCTCCGCGCCGAGCGGGAAGCGATCATTGCGACGATTGGCGCACGGGACCCCGGCGGCAACGCGAAGGGCCAGAAAGTCTCATGACCAGTCCGGGCCTCGATCCGATCCGTGCGGCGCTCCTGGTCATCGACGTCCAGCATGCCTTCGATGAATGGGAAGCGGCCGGTAAGCGGCGCAACAACCCCGATGCGGTGGCCCGGATTGCGGACCTGCTGCGCGCATTCCGGGCCGCGGGCCTGCCGATATTCCATGTCCGCCACGAGGGCAC
>Ga0255353_1001208_pt1 | contig 14978 bp, 12 predicted proteins | sample HBST25metaG_FD_189941 | JGI IMG/M metagenome (GOLD analysis project Ga0255353, IMG submission 189941) | Peat soil microbial communities from Stordalen Mire, Sweden - H.B.S.T25 | ecosystem: Environmental > Terrestrial > Soil > Wetlands > Peat | place: Sweden: Norrbotten County, Stordalen Mire...
GGAGATCACCGCGTCCGTCACGCCAGCGACTTACTTCAAACGCTCCTATCGAAACTGCCCCGGTCGGGAAAGCTGCGCTCAATTGCGCCTCATCGACCGGGGCAGCCCCGATAGGAATCTAACGTTTATGGGGACTATATGTCCATGTCTGCAAGATGGAGACTTTGCGGGAAGCCTACCAGATGGCGAAAAGCAATCACAGGGCGCCGGGTATTGACGGGGGTCACGTTCGAAGCCATTGAGGAAGGCGGAGCGGAGAGTTTTCTTGTTCAGATTCGGGATGAATTAGTTACCAACACGTATCGGCCCATGCCAGCACGGAAGAAGGAGATTCCAAAGGATGGGGGAACGAAAGTTCGCACTCTGTCGATTCCCGCAATCCGTGACAGCGTGGTGCAAGGCGCGCTCAAGCTCATAATGGAGCCGGTCTTCGAGGCGGATTTCCAATCGGGGTCGTATGGCTATCGTCCCAAACGCACTGCACATCAGGCGGTACATCGAGTAGCAATGGCAATCGTTCAGCGGAAGACCCGCCTGATCGATCTGGATTTACGAGCATACTTTGATACGGTCAGGCATCATCTGCTGCTTGAAAAAGTTGCCCGTCGGATCAATGACGGCGCGGTTATACGCCCCGTACGATCTCCCCCCATCATGTAGAACTCGGGTTGCGGGGGAGGTTCATTCCCTCTCTCATCCAGGCGAGTGCGAAAGGCCTCGAATTGTTCCGAAGTGAGCATTTGCGGGTTGCGGCGCCGTTTTTCCATCTGCCTTCCTCCTTTCCTTGTCTGCAACGAGCCGAAAACATAATAGCACAACATTGACAGTATTTATGTATTATTATAAAGTCGGAATTGTTAAGAGGCACGGCAAGGTGCGCGCTGGATATACCAAAACTCCCTGCGGTCGTTTCGGCATATCCACCGGCCCAAACACAATCCGCTTCGCTACTCGTGTTTGGGCCTGCGCATCTTGCTCAGGGCTTCGCCCCGAGACCCTGGAGAAATTCTGCAATGGCCAGACCGAAGCAGAAAGAACATCGTCGAGGGCAACTCATCAAGCTTCTTGCGGAAGAGAAAGAGATCATTCAACGGAACGCGTACATAGCCGGCTTAACTGTCAGCGAATACATGCGAAGATGTTCCCTCAACAAGCGGCTTCATTCGCGAATAGACGACAAGGCGATCAGCCGCTTAAGCAGCCTATGCGGTCTCATGAAGCATCTGCTCATGCAAATTGTGGGCCATCCACACGAGGACGAACTCAGGCGCGAACTGAATGCGATTCTTGCCAGGATTACCGCAACACTACGAACCGTTGCCAACCATGACGAGGACTCGGAATGATCGCCAAACGGACACATCGGGCCAATAATTCAGCACGTAATCTTCGATGGTGCTTCAACTACCTGCTCACGGAACTCGCTATGAGAGACGGCATAACAAGCATGGTGGTCGATGTACTACAAAACAAATTGGCTTTGTACAAACGCAACGATTCCCCTCATACAAGAGCACCGACTCCGTCCAGAGTACCGACAGAATGGCCCACAATCCTTGACATACCCGCGCAACACTTTTCTCCTACATGAGGAGCAATCCAGCTCGCACTTTGATGAAAAAACGACCTGTATCAGGGAGTAAGTCGAAATGTATTGAGGCACCAACATGATTGCCAAAGTCCAACCGAGCAAGCGCAAGTCCAGAAGTAGTTTTAAGCGGTTGCTCAACTACCTCACGGCAGAGCGTGACGCAATAACCGGCGATACCCGGTTGCGAGGAGATGTCGTATTGTCCGGCAACCTTGTCGGTATCGACACCGCAGTTGCCGAGATGAAAGCGCTAGAATTCTTCAACCCACGCTGCCACGATGCGGTGTTCCATTACGAACTGGCATGGCCTCCAGGTGAACGCCCCTCTCGCGCAGAGTGGACCGATGCTGCCTTACACACACTGAAGCAACTTGGGTTCGACAAACACTTGTACGTCATCGTCGCTCACAATGACAAAAAGCATTTCCACATCCACATCATGCTGAACAAGATTCACCCCATAACGTACAGAGCCCATACGCCATCTTTCAGTTGGCTGACTCTCGATGCTGCGGCACGCTTTCTTGAAGCAAAATATGGTTGGGCGCATACACCTGGTCCGACACGGTGGGATGAGGAATCGCAACAGGCTGTGTGCATGTCAAGATCCGAGCGCAATGCGCTTCAAGCCGCCCGACAACATCCGACCGGCGCCGCCGCACAATTCGAACATTATCAGGATGAGGAATCTCTGCAAACCTATGTACGCCGGGAAGTGGCCCCCAGTATCCGGAAACTTCTGACGCGACAGAATGTCACCTGGGATGACCTTCATCGCCTTCTCTCAAAGGCTCATCTCAGACTTGAGAAAGGGGAATCGGTCGGATACACGGTCCTCGCCATTGACGACAACATCCGGGTAAAGGCGTCGAACGTATTCCGCAACAACTTTGCTGGAAAGATCAACCGTCAAGCCACAGAGAAAACTCTTGGGGCCTGGACACCTGCCTCAACATCCAGTTATGAGGACGATCAACACGCCGTTCATACTTCTGCTCGTAATAGCGCACTGAGGGAGGAACGCAAGACGCAACGACTCGCCGAACGTAATGCCCTGATGGCGGATTATAACCAGTATCGTAATCTGCAACGTGAAGTGTGCAAAGGCGCCACATCAGATGGAAGGAAGGGCACGCAATACCTGCGTGAAGTTTTGCGGCAACAAAAGAAAGAAATTCGCGCATCCGCTCTGTCATGGCCGGACAAGAAGGTTCTGCTCTCACAGGCTACGGCCCAATCCGTGCTCGAAGTACGCGCTCTGAGGCTGTCCATTCAACAAAAGCGCCAAGAAGTATTTCCAAAGAATCTCCGCTCATGGGTCGCGGACAGGGCAGGCGAAGGAGATGCACGGGCCGCCGCCCAACTTCGAGGATGGCGCTATGCGGATCAACGCAATCAGCGACGGCTCGATGCAAGGCTGGAATCAGATGCGCTGCATCTCGGTCCATCGCCCGATGGTGACAGCGGCACCGACTGGGCCGACTTCGAGCAACAACAGCTTGCCGCCCAACAGAAGCAACAGATTCTTGCAAACCAGATCGCCGCGACACGCATCTGGATGATCGACCGCAGGACCGGTGACGTGTCGTACGTGCTGAATGGCCAGGTTTCGGTGATCGACCGCGGACGCCTCGTGACCGTACTTAACCAGGACGAAGCGGCTATCGTCTTTGGGTTGGAGATGGCCGTCCAGAAATACGGATCGCGGATCGCATGTACTGGAAGCGAAGAGTGGAAGCGGATGGTTACAATGTGTGCGGTCAAGCACGGCATCTTTGCCCAATTCACGGATCCGGAGCTGCAAGGTGCCCTCCACCAGGAACAACTCCTGGCGAATCCTCTCCAACTCCGCGCCGCACGGCTGCATTCGATTGAAACCAGGCTCAAAACAGAGGTAGCTGCCGACTTAATCTTCACCAACGAAACAGATGCGCGCCTGCTCCTCTCAAGTATCCAGCCTGCCGCCCAGTCCCGACAGATTCTCGAAATTCTGAAAGCATCGCAAGAACCAGAGCCGACGGCGAATGTCGGCGGCAACCTGACAATTGCCCTTGTCAGGTCTTCCACGAGCCAACCGGCTTTCAAAGTATCAATTCACGGGGGGAAACGGCAAGAGATCATCGACCGGGTTGCTCAACTCCGGCAGACTGCATATAGGGCATCGCGCAACAACTTCAGAACGCCCAGCCATGAAAGGGAGGGCCGGTAACCGTGGGGGAGGGAGGGAGAAAAGGAGACCAGCAAGGAATTTGCAATGGCCGTCACCGGCTACGGCAAGGCGGGTACGTGGTCACGAGCCATCCCAGCCAGGGGCAGACCGTCGACAAGGTGCTGATCCGCGCGGATACCGAACTGGGGGCGAAAGACCTCATTAATAACCGCATGACCTACGTTGCCGTCTCGCACGGCGCATACGACGCGCAAATCGACTGTTAACGCTGCCTCTCCACAGCGGCCCAAACAATCAGCGCAAGGATTTTCGGGCCTTCTCGCGTTGTGCGTTTGCCCACTTCCTTGCTTCCTCACAGGGTTGATGGCGACGGGATCTGATGACATCGAACAGAGTTCGAACAACATTGGACAGTGTTCGAAGATGATCGAAGACTATTGCCAAAGGGAGAACCCCCGGCTTTGCCCCATAGGCGCTAACTTAAAGCGTTTCGAGGACTAAAATGGTCGGCCTGACTACAACCTGTGTGGTCATCAAATCAGTTACCGCACGAAGCATTGGGGTCGAAGGTCGTTAAGTTAGCGCTTATGCGGCTTTGCCTTTCAATTACCCACAACTCGGTCATGCCGGTGTCGGTGTTGACGGAGCAGATTCTGTCTCAAGCGAGATACTTTTCAGAGGGTACTGTTGGGCATTGAACTGTTGTCATGGAAGCAACAGCAAAACAGGCAGTCGCACCGGAGTCTTGTGGCAGCCCGGAGTGGATCGAGCAGGAACTGGCGGGCTCAACGTTGCCGGATGCGCGGCTGGAGAAGCGGTTGCAGCATCTGGTGGAGCAGATGGCCGTAGGCTTGGGACGCAGCATTCCCCTGGCCTGTCAGGACTGGGTCGCCACCAAGGCCGCCTACCGGTTTTTCTCCAACGAGCGGATCGGCGAAGAGCAAATTCTAGCCGGGCATTTTGAAGCGACACGCGAACGGCTTCCGCAAGGAGAAGCGCCTGTTCTGGTGCTGCACGACACGACCGAGTTCAGTTACAAGCGCGAGGATATGTCCGCGGTGGGGCTGGTCAGCAAAGGGTCCAAGCGCAAGGACGCGCAAGGGCAGCCGGTGTATTTCACCACCTGCGGAATCAACCTGCACTCCAGTTTGGCCGTAACTCTGGAAGGGCTGCTGCTGGGTTTGACCGCCGTCAAGTTCTGGAGCCGCAAGGCGTTCAAAGGCCGGAAGTCGAAAAGAAAGGCCCATAACTCTCCAATCGAAGAAAAGGAGAGCGTACGCTGGCTAGAGAACCTGCGCGCCTCGACCGAGTTACTCGGGCAGCCGCAACGTTGTGTGCATGTGGGCGACCAGGAGAGCGATATTTTCGATCTGTTCGGCATGGCGCAACAGTTGGGAACGCACTTTCTGGTGCGCACGCGCGCCGACCGGCTGGCCGATGACGGACCCGAGACCGTCGCCGAGGCCATCGGGCAAAGTCCACGCCGAGGACTGTATCGCATCGCTGTACGGAACCGTAAAGGCCAGGAGTCGGAGGCAGTGTTGGAAATCCGTTACCGGCGCATGCGCATACAAACCGCCAAGGGGAAGAAGAAACGCTATCCGGAACAGATCGTGACCGTGATTGAGGCGCGAGAACAAGAGATGCCGCCCGATAGGGACCGGATTGATTGGAAACTGATCACCGACCTGACGGTGCGCACGCGCCGTCAGGCGGTGGAAAAGGTACAATGGTATGCGCTGCGCTGGAAGATCGAGGTTTTTCACAAGATCCTCAAATCAGGCTGCCGAGCCGAACAGTCGCGGCTGAGAACCACCGCGCGATTGACGAATCTGCTCGCGGTCTTCTGCATTTTGAGCTGGCGCGTCTTCTGGTTCACCATGACCAACCGCATCGCGCCCGACGCCGATCCAGGAATGGTCTTTACGGATCTGGAACTGCGTATTCTGGAGCGCTTGGTCGCCGACAAGCCCAATGCCCATTCACGGCCACACTCTCTCTCGCATTACCTGATCAAGCTGGCGCGGCTTGGCGGCTATCTGGCACGTAACTCGGACCCGCCTCCAGGTAACGAAACGATCTGGAGAGGACTAACTCGCCTCGTTGATATTCAACTCGGCGTCTGCATAGGTGCTCAAATTGTGGGTAATTGAAAGGAGCAATGGTGGGGGACTGTGGATTCTTGAATCGGGGTTGCTACCAGACATGCACAGCTAGAATCGTGGGCGCCCCGGTCTTTCCATCGATAACGTTGACCTTCAAAACCGCCTCTATGTTGTGGCTTGAGAAGTCTCTTCCAGCCTGGTCTCGCAGCAACTGCATGTAGTGGGGGCTGGTTGCGAACTGAGCGGCGGCCTCGGTTCCATTGCGGCCCAGTCCAGCGACGGCCACTACCCAGCCGTCGGTTGTGGCATCGCGGAAGCGGGCCAGCAACGCATAATCGTCGGCGTTGGAGTAGGGGAGAGTGTGGTCGCGTTCCCAGTGCATTTGGGGCTGCAGGCGATCCGCGATCGTCCTGATCTCGTCCGGCGATTCAATGGAGTCCGGCGAAAAGTGGAAGCGCAGGGGCTCCAGCAGGCGCAGCGTCCATTGATTGTTATAGCCGCCAACCAGCATCACCGAATGCTCGCGGAGGTCGGTTAAGGGTACGGTGGCCGAGGTCACCAAGCGGGTGGTAACGCCTGAACTCTCCAGCCTGCCGCTGAGCTGGGCAATTGCAGAAGCGTTCTGCAGGGAAACAAATGGGTAATCGATGTCTTTCCCGGCGGTATGCACGCCGGTAAAGCTGTTTTGTGCAAAGACGACGCTTCCCGTGCAAATGACGATGGTGTGCTGGTCGCGCAAGACGGGTTCCCAAAAATCGTCGACCGCCGTTCGCAAGTAAACGGCGCGACTGTTCCAGCGCACGCCGGCAACGATGGCAATCACAAGGATCGCGGTCAGGGCCAACCATACGAGGCGTTTTTGGATTGCGATGGTTCGCGCCGCCGGGAGAGTAGACGTGACCCCAGCATCTGTGTGGGAAGCCGGCCGGGGTTCGGGCGATTCGACGCTGGTTGGCGAGACGCTGTCCGCCTCGGGGCTATGCACTACCCGGGAGCTGGCATCGTCTCCGGCCACATCGGGTTCGTCCTGTTCGTGCAGAAATTCCGGGATATAGGAACCAGCGGGTAGCGAAATCCGGATCTGGGAGGTTCGACTGGTTTCGGAATAGTAGAGTTGAAGCCGCTTGCGCACTTCGCCGGCGGTGTAGCGCACCACCGTGTCGCTGTTTGTATCGTAGCCGGCGGCCGATCGAAGACCTCGACGCCAAGCGTTCGTTCTTTCAACAGGTCCGACCTGCCGGCCAGCGTGTTCTCGACGATGTATCGCAGCAGCGCCGGGTAGCGCTTGCTGCTGCAGAAATGGGAACTGGTCAAAATCTCATGCAACGCCAAGAGGATCGCATCTCGATCCTCCTGGTTCTGCGGATGCCAAGCCTCCCGAGTTCCACTTATTCTGCTCATTTGAATGTTTGAATCATACGCGCCCGTTTCCACGATAGACAAGGACGTTTGGCACAAACCAAACGCGGCGTACAAGCGACACATTTCAGGTATGTTACGTCACCACGCGGGGAACCAAACGGTGAGTCACTTGTCAGTCGTATCGAGGGGGCAGAGGATTAGCCCGTTTTGGTGGAGACCCAAAAGCCTGTGCGTTCAGTCGGGCGGGACCACCGGAATTCGAGGGGCCAACCACCCTCCGAATCAACCAAGACAGGACAATATCGGCAATTTACTATCCTGCGAAAAAGAGGTCTTCTTGTTCGACTCGTCACGACGGCAATTCATGTTGACCGCATCCATGTCAGCTGCCGGAGTTCTGCTTTCCGCCCCGCTTCGTTCTCCTGCCATGGAGTCGACGTCTCAAGAAAACGGCCCGGTTGTCTACGCCAACCGGCTGGATCGCGGGTGGCAGTTTCGTCGTGGTGCCCTCAGCGGCATCGGCGAGGTCTGGTATCCCGAAAAGAGCGGCTCGTGGAAAACCACCGACCTGCCCCACTGCTTCAACGGACTGGATGCCTGCGATCCTGACCAGGCCTACTTCCGCGGCCAGGGGTGGTACCGCACGCGGCTTCCCTTGCGCAATCCTTTTGCTGGCGGAAGGACCATCCTGCACTTTCAGGGTGCCGGCCAGACGACTAAGCTGTGGGTGGGATCCACGCTCGTGGGGACGCATAAGGGCGGCTATGACGAGTTTGCCTTCGATATTACTGAGGCAGTCCGGGGGTTGTCGGCCGCCGACATGAGGGAGGGAGCGCCGCTTACGGTGTGCTGCGACAACTCTCCGGATCGCGACCGGGTTCCGTCCGACCAGAGCGACTTTTGTCTATATGGAGGACTTTACCGCCACGTAAACCTGGTCTATCTGCCCGCCGTTGCGCTGGACGCCGTTCACATCCTGCCCAGCTTCGCATTAGACGGGTCGGCGCAGGTGAAGGTTGAAGCCAGACTCTACAACCCCTCCGAGCGCAGCACCCGGTGCAAGATTTCCGTTGAGGTCTGGGACGCGCAGGGCCGCTCTCTTCATCAGTCGTCGCAGGATCTTTCCCCTTGGAGCGAATTTGGAAAGCTGACTGAATTCCGCGTCGCGGCCCCGGAACTCTGGTCGCCGGAAACGCCGCACCTCTATCGGTGCCGGGTAACCCTCTTCAGCCCCGCTGGACAAACGCGTCTCGACGAGCGTTTTGGAATTCGCCAGATTGAGTTTGTCGAGCACGGTCCTTTCAAGCTCAACGGGAAGCGGCTGCTGCTGCGCGGCACGCAACGCCATGCGGATCACGCGGGAGTAGGCGCGGCGATGAGCGACGCGCAGGTGCGCGCAGAGATGCAGTTGATCCGCGAGATGGGGGCAAACTTCATCCGTCTCGGACACTACCAGCAGGACCGCTTGGTACTTGACTTGTGTGACGAGCTCGGCCTGATGGTTTGGGAAGAAACGCCGTGGTGCCGCGCCGGAATCGGGGACGAAGCGTTTCAGCAGCACGCCAAGGGCATGCTGTTCCACATGATCGACCAGCATTACAACCACCCCTCCATCATTCTTTGGGGGCTGGGCAACGAGGACGACTGGCCGACAGAGTATCCCAGCATCAATCAGCAGGCCATCCGCGGCTTCATGATCGAGATGCGCGACCTGGCCCATCGGCTCGACAGTTCCCGCCTGACCTCCTTTCGCCGTTGCGACTTTGCGCGCGACATTCCGGATGTCTATTCGCCCTCGATGTGGGCTGGCTGGTATGGCTGCAATTACCGCGACTACGAGCAGAACCTCATCAAAGAGCGCGACCGGGTCAAGCGGTTCATCCATATCGAGTGGGGTGCGGACAGCCAAGCGGGCCGCCATTCCGAAGCCCCGGAGGCCATGCTGTGCAAGGCTGCGGCGGGCAGCGCGACCGGCGAACCCCAACAGGAGTGCACGATCCTAGCCGCCAGCGTTCGCGCCGTGAAGGATGGCGACTGGTCAGAGACTTACGCCTGCAACCTTTTCGACTGGCATTTGAAGACGCAGGAGAAACTGGATTGGCTTACCGGCTCTGCGCAGTGGATTTTCAAGGACTTTGCGTCTCCATTGCGTAATGAAAACGGCATTCCGCGGATCAACCAGAAAGGGGTTGTGGAGCGGGACCTGAGGAAGAAGGAATCCTATTTTGTCTTTCAGTCTTATTGGGCGGAAAAGCCGATGGCCCATATCTATGGGCATAGCTGGCCGGTTCGCTGGGGCAGGGGAGGCGAAAAACGCAGCGTGCATGTGTACTCCAACTGCGATAGCGCGGAGCTGTTTCTGAACGGGCAATCGCAGGGCACGAGGCTGCGCGACAGTCAGAATTTTCCGGCGGCGGGAATGCGCTGGGAGGTGCTCTTTGCAAGCGGCGCAAATCACCTGCGCACGGTAGCAGTCAAGGGCGGAGTGATGGTTAGCGATGAGATCGACCTGCTATACCAAACCGAACAGTGGGGCAAAGCTGCCGAATTGCGGCTGGTGGAAAAAGCGCGCAAAGGTCACACGGTGACTGTGGAAGCGAAGTGTTTCGACGCAAATGGAGTTCTCTGCCTCGATGTTTCCAAAGTCGTGCGCTTTTCACTCACAGGCGCGGGCACTCTCATCGACAACCTGGGGACAACGCGGGCTTCGCGCGAGTTGCAGCTTTCCAGCGGACGCGCCGAGATTTCAGCCATTTGTACAGAAGGATGCACGCTCGAGGCCAGGATGGGAGGACTGCCTCCCGCATCTCTCAATCTTTAACCACCGGCGCCCCCGCACGGGAGAGGAATACAGAGGGGCTGTCTTAACCACGGAACACAACCATTTGGAGGCGTACTGATGTACCGGACACTATGCCACACAATTCATAAGTCCGCAGCTCGAACGGTGATTCTGTTCGCAGTTGTGATGGCACTTATCTACTCCGCAAACAACGCGTTTGCGCAGAGTTCTTCCTCTGGCGTCAACGGTGTGGTCACCGATGCCACGGGCGCCGCGGTTCCGGGAGCGAAACTTGCTCTCCGGAACGTAGACACGAACGTAGGCCGCGATACGGTATCCAACGGCACGGGTGATTACTTCTTCACCAACCTGCCTCCGGCGCGCTATACGCTCACTGTATCGGCTGCGACATTTCAGACCGAAAAAATCTCAGTCTTCGCGATTGGTGTGGCCCAGGTGGTTACGGTCAATGCGGTACTCAACGTCGGAAATATCAATCAAACCGTTACTGTAGAAGCTACAAACACCGAAGTGGAAAGCTCCACCGCGCAGTTCGGCGCAGTCATCAACGAGAACGCCGTGAACGATTTGCCGCTAGATGGGCGCAATTTCACGCAATTGCTGGATCTGACTCCTGGTGTTACGCCGGTCAGCACCGGCCAGAACTCCAGCGGCAGCAATACCCCCATGGTGGGCGGTTCTGGCACAACCAACTTCTCCTTTCCCTCAATCAACGGTGCAGGCAATCGGGCCACGGCGTACATGGTGGACGGCATGACCGACAACAACGCTTGGTACAATACCTACGCGGTGCCGCCGATCGTGGATACGATCTCGGAGTTCAAGATCAACTCGCACAATGATAGCCAGTATGGCGGGGTCACGGGCGGAGTGGTCAACATTGCGACCAAGGCGGGAACCAACGCCTACCACGGCAGCGGATGGGAGTTTGTGCGCAGCAACAGCTTTGACGCTCAGCCGTTCTTCTCCGCGCCGCCTTCCTACCACTTGAATACATTCGGCAGCCAGGCCGGCGGCCCGGTTCAGATTCCCAGAATTTACAACGGTAAGAACAAGACCTTCTTCGAGATGGGATTCGAGATCTCGCACTTCGAAAAGGCCAGTGCGAACAACTATCTTGAACCCACCGCGGCCCAACTGGGTGAAACCACCTGGGGCGCCGCGCCGAGTCTTCCCTATATGGACTTTAGCAGCGCGCAGACCGGGGCCAAGGGCAATTGCTTAGCTTCTGCCACCACCGCTTCCACGGGTGCGTGCCAGTTGTACGATCCCACCAAGGCCAATTTTGCGGCGACTCCAAGCCGCCCCGCCTATATCGGCAACTAAATTCCTATCTCCGAACTGAACCCTCAGTCTCTGGCCTACATCCAGGAAGTCTTCACGTCGGCGCCCACCACCATTCCCGGTTATGCGACCACGACCTACAATGGGCAGATTAACACTGCTCAGCGGCAGGAAACGTACAACTACACGGGTAGAATCGACCAGCATATAGGCGACAATGATTTCATCTTCTTCCGCTATGCCGGCTTCCAGTATTTCAATACCTCACCGGGTACTGTCCCGCACCTGAGCGACCTGACTCAACTGCCCTCGCAGCAGTACGGGGTAAGTTGGTCGCACCTCTTCAATGCAAGCACCGGCATGCAGGTCCAATACAGCAAGGCGCATGTCGAGGACGATACGGTCAATCTCTTCACCGGCCTGTCCAACCCGGTGTGGAAGACCTTCGGATGTTCCACGGACTTATGCGACTCCTACGTGGCCGGCGCCGCGATCGCGCCCACCATCACCCTCACGAGCGGCTTCTCCGGTGGTGAGAACATCAGCCCAACATCCAACTTGTCCAGTATTCACGAGTGGTCGGGCAGCGTATTCCGGACTATCGGCAGCCATCAGCTTGAGGTCGGCGGCAGCTGGGATGAGGTCAACTATACGGCCACCATGCAGAGTTCGACCCTTACCTACTCCGGCGCGTCTACAGGAAACTTCAGTGGCAACCCGGGATCTGCCTCCGGCGTATCCGCATCCTCGCAGTCCGGTTTCGGCTTGGCGGACTTCCTGCTCGATTATCCCAACACGGAAAGCAGGCGCAATGTCCGTCTCACCGAGCGTTCCGGCGGCATTGGCAGCATTTTTTTGCAGGATAGTTGGAAGATCAATAGCAACCTGACGCTGAATTATGGCGTTCGCTACGATCGCAGTGTGATCCCCGCCTATGGCACGGAAGGCACAGTGGGAATGAACGGCAGCATCGAGACCGGCGACTTCGATTTCACCAATGGCACATATATCGTCCAGCAGTTGCCGGCGCTGTGCAGTGTGTCCGGCCACTCGCCCTGCCTGCCCAGCGCAACCCTGCCGGCCAACGTCGTGGTCGCTTCGGGCAAGAAGATTCTGCACGGCTCCAAAACCAACCTGGGTCCCCGCTTAGGATTCGCCTACCGCGTCAATGGCGGCCTGTCGATCCGCGGCGGGTTCGGGCTCACCTATGACAACTGGGCGGCTATCATCCAGGCGACGCAGAACTACCAGGGCTCCTGGCCCGACACGGGCACCCTGCAAATCAGCGGCAGCAATACCCCGGTGGCGAACGGGACCTATGTTTCCGGGCAAAATCCCTTTGCCGCCAATGGAGGCAATCTGCCGACGGCCAATCCATTCGGCTCCTCCAATGCAGGAAATTACTATGTGTCCCCGTACCTGAAGAATCCCTACTCGGAGCAGTACAACTTGGGCATCGAGCAGCAACTCGGCCACGCTTCCATTCTGGCTTTGAACTATGTCGGTGCGGCAACTCACCGCATGGACGTCGGCGGCTACTACAACACCGGTACTCCGTGCGGCAGCCCCTGCGCCTATGCTTCTTTCACAGCCCGGCAGACTGCCGGAGTTACTGGACAACCCTACCCGAATATGTACCCCGTCAAAAGCTGGGACCACAACGGCGCCAGCGCTTCCTATAACGCATTGCAGGCGGCGCTGAGAGGGCATTACACCTCCGGCCTAAGTTACATGGTTTCCTATACATGGAGCAAGGCCCTGGATGAGGGCTCGGACGGTTACTTCGGCGCGGAAGGCGGCGTTCCTGAAGATCCCTATAACCCCAAAGGCAGCCGTGGTCCGGCTGGCTTTAACATCCCGCAGATGTTTGTTGTCGATGGCGAGTATGCGATTCCAGTCGGCAAGGGAAAGCAATTCTCAACCGGCAACCAGTTCGCCGACTACGCTCTCGGCAACTGGCAGGTGAATGGTATCCTTACCGCAAGGTCGGGGCAAAACTTCAACGTCCTGTCGGGTGGCGCCATTGCCGAGACCGGCAATGGCGGCACTTATGAGCGGGCAAACCTGGTTGGCAATCCCTACCAGTCCGGCACGATCGCCGGTAACCCGTCCTGCATAGCGCCCGCGGGCAGCACGCGGACCCGGTCGCAGTGGTTCAACCCTTGCGCCTTTGAAACTCCGGCCGCGGGCACCTTGGGCAACGGGCCACGCAACTTCATGCAAGATCAGAATTTCTGGAACTTGGACGCATCCATCTTCCGGATCTTTCCGCTCCGGGAGAGGCTGAACATAAAGGTCGACATTGAAGCCTTCAACGCGCTCAATCATCCGGTGTTTGGCACTCCGGGAGCCACCACCACCACGTCCTCAACCTACAGCATCGTCACGGGCACACAGACTGGAAACTCGAACCGAATCGTGCAATTCTCAGCCAAGATCCAATTCTAGGACAACACCGGAACTGTGTGTGCCTGCCGGATTCCCAAGTGGCTTTTTCTCCGTGAAAAAGCCGCTTGGTTTCCCGGCTTTCGGCTACAACCGCTTGGCTGGCGTTCGCGACTAAGACGGTCAACTGTTATGCGATTCGGTATCATCCTGCATCCGGAGATACTGGCAAAAAGAAAAGGATAAGAAATGACTCGTAACAGAACGATGCAGGGCTTATTCGACAAATTTGCGACAAAGCCGGTCGCTTTATTGCCGATGATGATTCTTTGTTGCGCAATCGGTTCAAGGGCGCAGGTCTATGTTTCGCCCAACGGCAGCGACGCAGCAGCAGGCACCCAGAAACAGCCGGTTCGGACCCTAGCGCACGCACGCGACCTGGCGCTCTCGCAACAGAACAAACAAGTTTTGCTCGAAGGCGGCACCTATCGTTTGAGCGAGCCACTGGTGCTTTTGCAAAAGGACTCCGGAATCAGCTTTGCAGCGATGAAGGACACGCGGCCCGTACTCAGCGGGGCCGTGCAAGTGACAGCTTGGAAGCAAATTGATGCAACGCGGAATCTGTGGCAAGCGGCCGCGCCCGGCTGGCTGAAGAATAGCCGCCAGATGTACGTCAATGGCGTGCGCGCCAACCGGACCAGGGGGCGGGTTCCTGTCAACTTGCAGATGACGGCAGCCGGTTACACGGCTAGCGATTCCACGATGAGCCAGTGGAAGAATGCGGCGGACCTTGAATTCGTATATACGGGCGGAAACGCAGTGTGGAACGATACCTCGGTAGGCATTGGCTCCTGGACGGAGCCGCGTTGTCCGGTGGCCGCGATCACCGGCACGACAATCACCATGGCGCAGCCGTGCTGGGATAACTCCACCAAGCGCGTGATGCCGCGAAGCGGCGCCCGCACCGCCAACTTGGTAGGTCCTATGAGCGTCGGCAAGCAGCCCGCTTATGTGGAAAATGCCTTCGAGTTGCTGGGCATGCCGGGACAGTGGTATCTGGATCGCAGCGCGCATCAGGTCTACTATGTGCCGCGTAGCGGCGAAGATATGCGCACCGCGGACGTTGAAATGCCGGTGCTGGAAACCCTGGTCAAAGCCCTTTCAATTACCCACAAATTCAGCACCGATGCAGACGCCGAGTTGAATATCAACGAGGCGAGTTAATCCTCTCCAGACGGTTTCGTTACCTGGAGGGGGGTCCGAGTTACGCGCCAGATA
>Ga0255353_1001209_pt1 | contig 14974 bp, 14 predicted proteins | sample HBST25metaG_FD_189941 | JGI IMG/M metagenome (GOLD analysis project Ga0255353, IMG submission 189941) | Peat soil microbial communities from Stordalen Mire, Sweden - H.B.S.T25 | ecosystem: Environmental > Terrestrial > Soil > Wetlands > Peat | place: Sweden: Norrbotten County, Stordalen Mire...
TTTCATTACTCACCATTTGGGTGACTCCTGGGAATCGGTTCGCGAAGCTCGCAACTCCGCGTCCCTACTGTTTTAAACCAGGATCCCCAGGGGTCGCCAAATGGTTATGTGCATGGTTCAGGTGTAAACAAACACTCCGGAATCGGTGTGCTTTCCTATTTGCACGATCTCCCCGGCATCTCCGCTTTCGATCAGCAGGGCCTTTGCCGGCTGCTCGGGATAAGAGCCATCGCTGAACAGGTCCGCAGCAGCCTGCACACGCTGGCCCCATGCATAAAGCGGGCTGGTTGTCTCCATCATGCGTTTCTCCCAACTGCCTCTGCGACTTCGAGTTCTTTTCTCTTCATACCCACGCGATAACCGCTTCCCAGGAACTCGACGCCATAGATATAGAACTGTTGCAGGAACGTACCGATCGAGATCACGTATCCTTCCTCGCCTTTCTTTGCGAGCACTTCGCCAATCTCCTTGCCGGGAAAGGTTCCATCGTTGCGTACCACGCATCTTGATCGGACCTTCTGCCCGTACTCGTAATGGGGTGGCCCATCCAGTTCTACGACCCATCCATCGCGATTGATCTTCGACATATCAACGTCTCCTTGCTTCCCGCATCGCGGGTTTCATCTCAATCACTGCATGGTCGCCATCGGGGCAACTCTGGGTGGCCGCGATTCTCTCCTCGACCAACTCGCGCACCAGTGGATCCGGGTCCTCGCGCATGGCATGCAGGGCCGTCACAGGTATTCTTCCCGCCACTTCGTAGCGAACGCGCATCTCGAGATGCGAGCGCAGCGGCAACAACAAAGCAGGCGCGAGGCGCTGCGCCACCGCCAGGCAGACCGAAGCGTCGGGATCGGAGACGAGGTCCACCAGCCATTCGGGCGATATGCGCTGCGCTACCACTTGCCGCACCTCCGGGTCTGGATCGTCAATCATGTTCTTCAATTGCGGCAGGCCGATGCGCCGCGCCACAAGTTGGCGAACATAATAGTCAGGGTCCGACATCATCGGCGTCAGCTCTTCCCCTTCAAGATGCGAAGCTACGCGAATGCGAACCTCGCGCTTGGGATCTTCGCGAAGGCGCAGCAGAAAACGATGAGGAAGGCGCAAGGCCGCATTCCAGCGTACCGATTCGTCTTCATCGTCGAGCAGCGCGGTCAGCCTTAACAAGTCGGCAAACTTTGCCGCTGTGGCGCGCACTTCGAAATACGGGTGCTCAAGATATTCATTGGCCAGCCCGGGGTTCTGCTTGAAGAACTCTTCGATGCGCACGGGGGAGCGATCCTGAACACAGACGTGCTTTTGCTGGCAGCCCTCTTGACGTCTCAGTTCGCGATGGACGCACCCCTCGCAGCAAACTTCGCGGCCTTTCCAGTCCATCGCTTTGGCGGACTTGAGTAGCATCGTGCGTCTCCTTTTTCTGCTCTCGTCAACTTCGGACGAGGGATGCGATCGGCACCAGAGTTGAGGCTTGCGAACACGATGGCCCGGCGGTGCCTTTCTTCGTAACAGTGAGTCCGGTATGCGACCGCGTCTCGATAAAGTCGACTTCGGCTCCTTCGAGAAGCAGGCTGCTTCCCGGATCGAGAAATATCCGCAGTCCTCCGGGTGCCCAAAGCACTTCATTCGACCCCAGTTCCGAGGCTAAGTCGAAGGTCACAGAAAATCCCGAACAGCCGCCCGGAGTCACCTTCATCCGGAAGCCGGCTGTCACGCCAGATGCAAAGCGCATCATGCGGCGGATAAACTGCTCTGCCGCGGCGGTCAGGACTGCAGTCCCCTCGAATGTCTCGTTCATCTACAACGCCGCCGCATAGCGTGGATAGTCGGGATCGACGATGCAGGTCTTGGGCATCGGACAGATCGCCGCACATTGCGGCTCTGCAAAGAAACCAATGCACTCGGTGCACTTGGCCGGATCGACAGAGAAGGCAAAGTCCTTCTCGGAGATCGCGTCGTTAGGACACTCGCTGGCACATGCCGAGCATCCGGTGCAGTTTGACTGTTTGATCTTGTATGCCATCTTCGCTTCTCCTGTCCCAATTCTTGTTGCGCGTCACGCGATCAAGGCGCCCTGGCGAATCTCCGCGTCGCCGCGCTCCCAGTGTTCGATCTCGCCGCTTCCCACGCGCTCCAGATACTCGCGGAAGTAAGCAATCGCCGACTGCTCAATGTATTCCAAAGCAAAACGGTCAACCGGCTCGATGCCAGCGCCGGCGAGACCTTTGCGCGGACACCCGCCGATCCGGGCAACGAACACCGCGGTGCAGTCGTTGATCGCGCGAACCACCGTCTCCAGACTGTCTTCTTCGGCATATCCGCCCTGGCAGTAGTTGTCTACTCTGCGGTGGCCTACGAACTTTGCCCCTTCCGTGCTCACCTCGTAGATCTGGAACTCCTTGGCGTGGCCAAAGTGTTCGTTGATGCGGCCGCCGCCCTTGGTCGCAACCGCAATCAGAATCGAGATGTTACTGTGCTTGCCGGCAAGCGTTTTCAGTTCCGCATTTCTGGCCGCAACCACAGCGTCGCGTTGTAAATCCACTGTCTCCTGATACGCCTGGCGGCGTTGCAGATCATAGTTCACTTCCATTTCCATGATCTTTTCCGTAGTGAACTCCGCGCTGCGATCCTCTCCCAGTAGGCCAACCGCATCGGCGCGGCACTGCCGGCAATGGCGCATCATATTCATCTCGCCTTCGCAGGAGTCCTGCAGTCCTTTCAACTCCTGTGCTGTCGGCCCAGGCTGCCCAGCGAGGCCAAAGACGGTGCCGTGTTCCGGCGCGGAGATCAGCGGCATGATGTTGTGCAGAAAAGCGCCGCGGCTCTTCACCGCCTTGTTGACGGCAATCAAGTGCCAATCGTTGATGCCAGGAATCATCACCGAATTGACCTTACAGAGGATGCCGCGTGCGGTCAGCATCTCCAGGCCCAGCAGTTGCCGCTCGCTCAGAATCCGAGCGGCGTCGACGCCCGTGTAGCGCCTCTTCCGGAAATAGATCCAGGGATAGATTTTCGCGCCCACCGCGGGATCGACCATGTTGATGGTGATGGTCACGTGGTCGATGTTGAGAGCCTGAATCCGGTCAACATAATCCGGAAGTAACAGGCCGTTGGTGGAAAGGCAAAGCTTGATGTCGGGAGCTGCCTGCGCGACCATCTCGAAGGTCTTGAAGGTCTTCTCAGGATTGGCCAGAGGATCCCCTGGTCCAGCAATGCCCAGGACCGTCATCTGTGGAATCGCCGAGGCCACGGCGAGCACCTTTCTGACCGCCTGCTCTGGCGTGAGCCGCTCGCTCACCACTCCGGGCCGGGACTCGTTCGAGCAATCGTACTTGCGGTTGCAATAGTTGCACTGGATGTTGCAGGCCGGCGCAACTGCTACATGCATGCGCGCAAAGTGGTGATGCGCTTCTTCGCTATAACAGGGATGGTTCTTGACCTTCTCCCAAACCTCCGGTGCCAGATCGCCTTGTCCCGCGGCCGATCCGCAACCTGGTTTTCCGTAATCGCCTTTTGAGCCGCAACCCTTTTCGCCGCTTCGCAGCGCGGCCGGCTGCATCACCCGTAACAGTGGGACGACCTTCCGATTGGCAAGCTCCATCGCATCCCCCTTGGTATTCCTGGCCCCGAACTGCGGGTGTTGCCCGGTACTCTTGCATCTGGATTACCAAAGTGGAAGTTATTGATACGAGGCGGATTGTTCAGAAATGGCCGTATGTAGCAATTCCGACACTCGGCTGCAGAGCCGACGCTTTGTAGCAAAACGGCCATTGCCGCATTCACGTCGAGTGGTGTGCTGGCGCGCGAGACGCAGGGGGGCCCCCTTCAGAGGGGGAAGGCTATTGCAGGAGGGAAGGTCTTAGAATCGCTTGATTTCTACGTTGTGCTTACGCAGTGCATAGCCCATTTGGCGGGGCGTGAGCCGCAGGAAGCGCGCTGCTTTGGCCTGCACCCAGCCGGACCGCTCCATGGCATCGATCAAACGCTGGCGCTCATCCGGATTCTCGGTTTCACTGGGTCCGCGATCCGCCTGGTCTGGATCTTCGGCGAGTCTTCCGGAAGCGGCAATTGTGGTCTCTAAAGTTCTGCGCACCGGCCATGAGCGCTCCGCGGCAGGGGCGACAGCCGGAAGAGGAACGTAGGCGGAATTCTGTTGAGCGGATTCACTCATCGACTTGCCCAGCACGATCGAAAGGCAACTGTCGTTGCTGCAGGAAAAATCCTCCGCGACGATCACTGAGCCTTTGGCAAGCGCGGCCGTGCGTTTGACACAGCTTTCCAACTCCCGCACATTGCCCGGGAAATCGCACGCGCGCAACACGTCCATGGCGCGCTTTGAAAGCACCAGCGAGACGCCATGCTCCTTGTTGAAGCGGCGAAGAAACTCGAGAGCCAGCTTGTCAACGTCCTCGCGCCTCTCGCGCAATGGCGGAAGGAAGATGGGGACCACGCTGATGCGATAGTAAAGGTCAGAGCGGAACTGACCTGCGAGCACCGCAGCTTCCAGATTGCGGTTCGTGGCAGCCACCAGGCGCACATCCACCTTGATGGTGTGGTTGCCGCCCAGGCGCTCAAACTCGCCTTCCTGCAAGACGCGCAACAGCTTGGCCTGAAAGGCTCCGGAGATTTCTCCGATCTCGTCGAGAAACAGTGTGCCTCCGTCGGCCAACTCGAAGCGTCCCTTGCGCAACCCGACCGCGCCAGTAAAGGATCCCCGCTCATGGCCGAAGAGTTCCGATTCCAGAACCGTCTCAGAAAGAGCCGCGCAATTCAGGCGGATGTAAGGCTTCTGATTCCGGGGAGAATACTCGTGAATCGCGCGCGCAAACAACTCCTTGCCCGTGCCCGATTCTCCGCAAAGCAGCACCGGCAGATTGACTCGTGCAACCTGTTGGATCTTTCCGATGACTTCGCGAATCGCAGCGCTCTCGCCGATGATCCAGTCGATTCCCGCGTGTCCGGTCTCGGTTCGCTGTTCCAGTTCCTTTTCCAGCCGATGGCGTTCCGACATCAGCCGCTCGCGATCCCTGGCCATCATGGTCTTCAACGCCACGGCCTGGGCTACCAGGCTGGCGACCATGGTAAGGAAGCGAGCGTCTTCGTCGAGCGTATGGGGAGAGGAGTTTCCGTCGAGCCGCTCGATCATAATGGTGCCGATGGTGCGGGTCTCTCCCTTGATGGGGACGCCGACAAAAGAGGTCTGCATCGGAGCCTGGCCTGTCTTCAACTCGCTCCAATCCGCAAAGAGCGGGCTTTCGGCGATATTGCGCACGATCAACGGCATGCCGGAGACAACGATCTGCCCCACAGCTTGCTCCGGGAGCCGATCAAAATGCTCCTTCGCTGTCGCCTCGCTCCATCCTGCTCCAACCACCGTCGAAGTGTGGCCCTGTTCGTCCAAAAGTGCGATCAGGCCATTGTTCATGTCCAGGAAACTGGCGAGAAGATTGATGACTCCGGAGAGCGCCACCTCCAAGCGAGCCGGACGCGTGAGCACTTTCGAGATTTCGTACATCCCGACGAGCGCGGAATTCGCGCGGCTGCCCGACTGCATGGCGCGTTCCGGGATGGAGGCCTCGTATTGGTTCGTCACGCCCCCCTCCTCTCGGGTGAAGGCAAAACGGAACTGCCGTCAGGATCTCAAAAAAGATTGCAGGCTTGATGGAGCCGGGGATTTCCCGGAACCCGGCTTGTGGAAGCAGGGCGCAAATGCCGCAACCATGCCGGTTCGTAGCCATATCTTGGCAGAGTTCGTATAAGGGGTCAATGAAGAGAAGCGCAGGAATCCGTCATGGCGCCGGCCCGCGGCAAGGATAAATCGTGTGATTCCAGCACCATGAGGCAGACTATCCCTGCAGTAGCAAAAGCCGTTCCGGATCCAGTTCGATGCGCCATGGTTGGGGTTCCAGGCTGAGCGTGCGCCACAAATCTCTGGGCACGTCGGCCTGCAGATGAGGCAGTTCACCCGGGGCGGGCGCGGCGTGCAAGCGCAGATAGAGCGTCATCTCATGCGGCGCTTCACTGGTTCCCATCAGCCAGCAGGAAAACAGGTTCTTCCCTTCCGCGGGATGAAACGTGATTTGATGCGAGCGCAGACCAACATGAGTCAGCGCATCGGGAACCGGCTTTGCCGTTTGCAGTTCACAGTTCCATGCCTTCACAGCGATTCGATCGGCGGCTGTGCGCCGGGCCGGAACAATGTTCTTGCAACCCGTCAACCGCGCCGCTGCAACACACTGCGGACGCTCGAAGAGTTGATGCTTGGGACCGCTGGCAATCACCTTGCCCTGGTCAAGCACCAGCAGATCGCCGCAGAAGCGGAAGGCCTCTTCCATATCGTGCGTAACAAACACGATCGCACCGTTGTAGCCCGCAAGAGTCTCACGAAGCTGCTCTTCCATTTGCCTGCGCAAATGCGGATCGAGTGCGGCAAACGGCTCGTCGAATAGCAACGCTTCGGGCTCGATGGCCATGCAGCGCGCAATGGCCACGCGCTGCCGCTGGCCTCCCGAAATCTCTGCCGGATAACGATCCTTCAGTTCCGCGATATGCATCCGTTCAAGTTGCAGTCGGACGCGCGCGCGCCGTTCCATCTGCGGCAACTTACTCAACCCGAAGCTGACATTTTCAGCCACCGTCATCCGCGGAAACAAGGCGTAATCCTGAAACACGACACCGATCTTCCGCCGCGCTGCGGTCGTCTTCTGGCCGGTTGCGCTGTCGTACAGGACGCGGCCGTTGAGCGTGATGCGGCCCCGATCCGGCGCGACAATTCCGGCAATCATGCGCAAGGTCATGGACTTGCCCGCGCCCGAGGCTCCCAGCAGGCCCACCGCGCCCCTGCCCGCGCTGAAGTTGACCTCCAGGCGGAAGGGCTCCAGCAACTTCTCGACGCATATCTCCAGCAAGGCGGAAGGCGCAGTCTCCACCGGCTCCCACGGCTCCAATAAGTCTGGAGTCTGGACGGAAGCCAGGTTTGTATTCGTTGGATTCGGCGGCGCCTTCCGTGTCTTCCTCTCCCAGTGAAGCAGGCGAATAATGGCTATCGAGAGAACGACGATCAGGCTTACCCATAGAAGAGCGATGTGCATGTCTCCGCCTTCGGCGGCGGAGAAGATAGCGATTGGCATGGTTTGGGTGCGGCCGGGAATGTTGCCGGCTAGCATCAGGGTGGCGCCAAATTCCCCCAGCGCGCGCGCAAAGGCCAGAATCGTACCCGCCAGCACGCCGGGCGCGGCCATGGGCAGCAGCACTCTGCGGAAAATCCTTCCCTCCGATGCGCCCAGCGTCCGCGCCGCATCCAGAAGATTCGGGTTCACCTGCTCGAATGCACCCAGCGTTGTGCGATACATCAGCGGAAAAGCTACGACGGTTGCGGCAATCACCGTGGCTGGCCAGGAAAAGACAATCACGACGCCGATCCGCTCCAGCGCATGGCCAATGAAACTGCGCCTCCCCAGCAAGAGTAGGAGGAAGAAGCCGACGACGGTAGGCGGAAGGACCAGAGGCAGGGTCAGAAGGCCGTCAATCCAAACGCGAAGACCACCGCGCGCGCCATACATCAGCCTGGCCGCAATCAAGCCCAGAAAGAAAGTGGCTATGGTGGCCGCGCAGGTAGTCGCCAGAGAAATCCACAGCGGCGAGAGGTCGGCGGGCAAAATCACGGTGTTGCCATTCTAAATCCATGCTTCTGGAAGATGGCCTGTGCGCCCGGGCCGGCCAGATAGTCGATGAACTGGCGCCCCGCCTGTTCGCGATGGCTTCCCTTGACCACCGCGGCGGGATAGACGATTGGGTCGTGAGCAGAGTCCGGCACCGTGGCGACAACGCGCACACTGCCAGAATTCAAAGCGTCGGAGGCGTAGACCAGACCCGCATCCGCGTTGCCGGTTTCCACGTACGCCAGCACCTGGCGAACATCCCTGCCCAGCACGAGCTTGGCGTTGAGCTTATCCCAAAGATGAAGCGAGAGGAGCGATTGCCGCCCGTACTGGCCTGCCGGAACGCTGGCCGGTTCGCCCAGCGCGATCAGGCGGACAGACCCGCCGGTGAGTCCCTGAAAGTCCTGAAGCCGGGAATCCCGCGGAGCAATCAGCACCAGCGAGTTGCGGAGCAGGTTGCGCCGCGTGCCTGCAATGATCGCCCCGCCGGCTGCCAGATCGTCCATCGGTTTGGAAGCGGCAGAGATGAAGATGTCGGCCGGTGCTCCCTGCGCGATCTGCGCCGCCAGCGTTCCGGAAGAACCAAAGTTGTTGACGAATGTCACATTCGCCCGGCTTTGCTTGTACGCCGCCTCGGCTTCGACCAGCGCATCCTTCAGACTGGCAGCAGCCGAAACAGTCAGGGTGGTCTGCGCCGGGCAGCAACATGAGGCCATTGAGGCTGCCAACACGATGAGTGCGATACCGCGGCAACGCAGCCACCAGCTTCTCTCAACTTTTTGCTTCGATCTCACATCTTCTCCTTGCCGGGCAATCGACCTTGGAGTGGCCGGCTTGCTTGCACACTTTACCCCATTCACCGTAACTCACTCCGGCGCCGCTCGGCTCGCAGTTTTCAGCCAGGTCGAGCGGCGTTGCCTGACTCTTTAGAACGGAAGGCGCACAGTTATTACAGTGGCGTGGTTGTAAGTGTGAAAATGCGTCAGCGCGATCTGCTGACCAGCGCCGAAGGTCAACCCGAGACGGCCGGCTTTGCCCGTCGCGTCGTGCGACAGGGGGATACGGCCGATAATGAGACCGGGCGTGGCGAAGGTCGCGATCTTTCCGTCATTCGAGCCGCCCTTGTAGAAAGTCGAGTTGGTCTCAAGCTCCGGCCAGAAGAGGCGCGCGATTCCGCTCTTCGCCACTCGATACTGGGCAACATTATTCCAGATGATGGAGCGACCCAGGCCGGAGGCGTTGGTCACCGGCAGAGAGCCACCGGCCGTCGAAGTCAGAGCGACTTGCCCGAAGCCCTTCCCCACCGCGAGCGTCGGCGTAACCACCGCACAGCAGCTTCCATTGCCATTCTTGCCGGTGGGAATGGAGCCCGCAAGAAATGCCGTAACGATCGCGTTGCCTTTCTCCTCGTTGCGCGCATAGAAGCGGTACTTTCCAAGGAAGGAGATGTCGCCAAATCCGTCCGACTCGCCATTGGAGCGGTTGTAGAACGGAGGCACATTGACGATGATTTCCGTGTGCTTTTCAGGAATTAGTTCCAGACCCTTGCCGTTTCCGTAGTTCCAGACGCTGAATCCCTTGGTGTTGTATTGGTGAACGAAGTCGGTGCGTATTTCCTGTTCGAGACGCGGCGTCACCGTAACCAGCGGCGTGACCCAGTGCGGCTGTTCGGCCTGCGTTGCGCTTACCCGCGCCTGGTAGCGCTGGATGAAGCCGTTATCGTGCCCGGAACCCGGAATTGCAACCCCTGCAATTCCCAGGCAAATGAATAGAATGCGATGATGGCGTTTTACCATGTACTCCTCCTCAAGAATGAAAGTGTGGCGTCACGAAGGGAACAGTTCTACACTCCGTGGAATCGGCGAGCAGCGCGCTCTCCTCTTACAAGGCCCTCGAAAAATGACGAATGAATTCGATTGAGATGTATTGTATGCACGACACTGTCGTGAATACAATAAGGACATCTAAGAAAGTGAGAGTTTTCTCACGGGCTTTGAGATCCCAACGGCGTCGAATCTGAATGGATGATGAGCGAATCCGCTCTTGTCTGCCAAAGATGCGCAAAGAGGAATTCATGAAAGTACAGAACCGTTTGGCCGAATTGCGCACAGCCCGCGGCCTGTCTGCGGCCGAGTTGGCAACGGCCATCGATGTGAGCCGGCAGACTGTCTACGCCATCGAGTCCGGCGACTACACCCCCAATACATCCGTCGCGCTCAAACTGGCGCGCACGTTAGGTGTGACTGTAGAGGAAGTCTTTCAGTTGGAGGCGCACGCGGCTTCGCCCTTCATGGAGCAGGCGGAATTGCTGGACGAAGGCCAGGCGGCCGCGCCCGGCGTGCCCGTCTCTCTGTGCCGCGTCGATGGCCGATTGATCGCCACCCTCCCGGAATCGGGAACATGGAGTCTGCCCCATGCCGACGCCGTTATCGCGCCCGCCCCGGTCAAGCCGGTTGGCACCTCGAAGACCGCCGTGGAGCTGTTTGCACCGGCGCCCGATTTCGATAAGCGTCTGCTCATGGCGGGTTGCGATCCCGGCATTTCCATCCTCGCGCGCCACCTGGGACAGCAGGGCATCAACCTGGTCGTCGCACATCGCAACAGTACCAAAGCCCTCGCCCTGCTGCGGGAAGGCAGCATTCATGTGGCCGGCTGCCACATCCGCGACGAGCGCACGGAAGAATCGAATCTGGCCGCAATTGGCGGCATTTTCCGCAAGCAGGACATTGCCGTGGTCTCTCTCGCGCTCTGGGAAGAGGGCTTGGTCGTGGCGCGCGGCAATCCCAAGCAAATCCGCACCATCGCCGACCTGGAGCGCTCCGACGTGACCATTGTGAACCGCGAACGCGGCGCTGGCAGCCGCCTGCTGCTCGATGCGCGCCTGCGCAGCCAGGGCATTCCTCACCGGCGACTGCACGGATATGAGAGCATAGCCGACGGCCATCTTCCTGCGGCGCGCCGGGTCTTGGCAGGAGAAGCCGACTGTTGCGTCGCCGTTGCCTCGGCCGCCCGCATCCTGGGTCTGGGCTTCATTCCACTGGTTAGCGAAAGATACGACCTGGTGGTTCACCGGCGCCATCTTCAGCTGTCGCAAGTTCAGGCGCTGTTCAATACGCTCGGTCTGGCTGCATACCGGCGCGAACTCGAACACCTGGGCGGGTACGACACTTCTGTCGCCGGCCGCCGAGTGATCTAACTCGATCGCATCCCAGGTAGAAAAGAACTTAAACGCCGATCATCACATTGGAAGCTTTCACGATGGCGCTAACCACATCGCCCGGCTTCAATTCGAGCGCCTTCACGCTCTGCCTCGTGATGGAGGCGGCAATGGTTGTCCCAGCGGGCAGGCGAATCTCTACCTCGCTATTGACCGCTCCGTCCACCACGCTGGTCACCCTTCCCGGCAACACGTTGCGAGCACTCAACCTGACGCTATCCAGGCCCTTGCCGACGATTACTTCCGAGGCCTTGACGATCGCGAAGGCCGGCGTACCAACCGCCAGTCCCAGCGACTCGACGCTCGAGTTGGTGATCACCGAGACCACTAACTCCCCGTCGTCAAGCAGGATCTTGACTTCGGCATTTACAGCTCCTTTGGTGATCTCCTGAACCTTCCCTGAAAGTACATTGCGCGCGCTGATCTTCATTTTCTCCTCATTTCCTTCGAGTCTTTTCTGGCGTCCGCGGATCGAGTATTGCCACTTTAACAAATCCGGCTGCGCGGGCGAGGAATTCCGAGGTAATGCTGAGTCGCGAACCGCATTTTCTCGCTTGTGAACGGCGCAGAGCACAAACGGAGCGCCTCACCGTCAGCCATCGCCGCTTAAACGTATATGGAACCCATGCAGACAAAATCGGCTAGGTCCTCGATACCACGATCAGTCCCTAAATGTCGCCCTGCGTTCAGGATTCAGCGCCTCCGAAGGGCGAATGATTCCCTGTCCAATCGGTATCAAGATTTGCCAATCCGTGGGCGCTGTTCTGGCCGGAAGAAGAGACGAAAGCAACTGACTGAGTTGGCGTGGATGTGGGCCCGTACCAGCTCAAATCCGCATCGTGTTGCGTCCCGCTATTTCGCTGCCGCAGCCTTCTGCGCCGCCCAACGCTTATTGACAGCCTCTGCGATCCGCTTCCGCCCTTCTGGAGAGAGCTTCCTCTTCTTCTTGGCAGGCATTGTGGCGACGGGTGCAATCGCCGCTATCGACTTTGGTATGCCAGCCTTCTTCTTCGCGGCCGGCGCTGTACCGCCACTCAGCAATGCCTTTGCCTTTTACAACTGGGCGATTTCGTGATCGATTGTTGTCAGGATTTCCGATACACCCATGTATTCCCCCCGAATAAGGTAGCCGGTCGAATCTCTGTGGGGATAAGTCACTATGCCACGCAGGGTTAGCCACTTCCTTCAGCATACGATACTCGCCTGACGAGTCTCTTACAAACCCGAGTGACAGCAAACCAAATCTTACCTATGTTGCTCCGACCGGGTTCGCTATGCGGCCGCGGCGGCCGGATGTGGCAGTTGAGGCCGCGCCGATTCAATTTGTAAGATAGGGTTTTACCGGATGACCTGGTAAAGCGCATTGAGGCTGTCGCTAATGGCGGCTTTCCTGAGAGGTTGTGACTTTATTCAGCGCGTCTATTTATTTTATTAATCTTAATCTATCTTATTGATATATAATATAGTTATGAGTGTATCAGGCGAGGCGTTCGTGGGTCAAGAACGGGTAGAATTGGCGTCGGTTCGTTTGCGGCAGCCCGAGCGACTTCAGATGGCCATGGTGGTGAGCTGTCCAGACGATCTGGTGTCGGCCACCCATACGGTTCGCTTGTTGCAGTCCGTGGTCGAGCGATTGGATTTGACGCAGTTTTATGAACCGATCCAGGCTCGCCAGGGCGTGGCTGGCCGCGACGCGACCGATCCCCGGCTGCTGGTGGCGCTGTGGCTTTATGGTTGCACGTGCGGCATCGGCTCGGCCCGCGAACTGGCGCGCCGCACCAAGGAGAGTGCGCCCTTTCTCTGGCTGTGTGGCGGGGTAACGGTAAACCACCGCCTGTTGTCGGAGTTCCGCACCGATCGCGGAGCGGCGCTGGACGTGCTGTTCACGCAGGTGATTGCGTCGCTGGTGGACAAGGATGTGGTGCGGGTCAGCCGCGTCAGCCAGGACGGCGTACGGGTGCGGGTTGGCGCCGGGGCGGGCAGTTTCCGCCGGGAAGAGCGGCTGGAGAAGCTGCTCGATGAGGCGCGCGCGCATGTCGCTGAGTTGCGCGCGCAAGTGGACTCGCCGGAGTACGCGGCGCTCACAGCGCGGCAGCGGGCGGCGCGCAAACGTGCCGCAGCCGAGCGGTTGGAGAGACTAGAGCAGGCCGTGGCGCAGTTGCCGGAACTGAAGCAAAAGCAGGCCGAAGCCGCGCGTCAGGCTGGCCACGGCAAGCGCGGAGAGCAGATCCGCCAGCGCCAGCCGCGCGTGAGCACCACCGATGCCGAGGCGCGGGTGATGAAGATGCCCAATGGCGGCTTCAACCCTGCGGTGAACGTGCAGTTGGCCACCGACACAGTCAGCCGCGCGATCCTCGGCGTCCAGGTGACGAGCGAGGGCTCCGACAGCGCCGGGCTGAGCGAGCCGATGCGACAGCAGGTGGAACAACGCAGCGGCGGGCAAGTCGAGCAGCATCTGCTCGACGGCGGCTACCTGCGCATGGCCGACATCCAACAGGCCCAGGCCGATGGCGTAGAACTGTTCATGCCCCCAAAGACAGCCAAGAGTCCCAAAAACCGAGGCCGTGAACTGGAGCCAAAGCCTGGCGACAGCGAGGCGGTTCTAGCCGGGAAGCAGCGCATGAGCAGCGAGGCGGGCAAGGAAATCTACAAACAACGCGCGGCAACCAGCGAAACGGTCAATGCCGACCTCAGAAGTTATCGCGGGCTGGGACAAATGACGGTGCGCGGGCTGGCCAAGGCGCAATGCGTGGCGTTGTGGTGTGCCTTGGCGTACAACATCCTGCACTTCGCCGCCGCCTTGCTGGGATCAAGCCGAGCCTAAGCGGGAAAAAGCCGCCACCGGCAGCGAGCTTCGCTCTATGCGGCGCAGTTGAGCGGTGCATGGCCCACCAGCGGGGAGGACGTGCCGCTGGAAAAAATAGAACCCACTATCGTTCGGAAACGAGAAACTAAATTTAATCACAGCCTCTGAGTCCCTGAGTGGCGGCATAATGTCACATCCAGTTGCGCTGGTCTCTGGAGGGACGCGGTGTGAGGTTCAGGAGACCGGGGCCCCATGATGGAGGCTCACGGGCAGCGCGCTATTTTCTCAGTTGGACCTGATCTCATTGGCCCGACGAGGACTCGAGGCACCATCGAAGGGAATAACGACAATGCCCGATTCGAAGAAAGACAGGGCCGCAGAGGACGTTGCGGAGCGACGGGCAGCTTTTGACCTCGCACTTTCGAACAAGCGACAATATCCGGTGCAGGAATTCAGGGCCTTTGTGCCGGCGGCGCGGCGCTACATCGAAATTACCAAAAACGACCCGTTGGTTCACAAGAGCGTAGCACGAGCTGTGAATGGGCTGCGAGAGTATCTGGCTGCTGAAAGGAAGCGAGTCCCAGGGCTGTTCTGTTTGAGGCAGACAGGTTGGAGTGCTTGCTGTTTGTCAGCTACGATCCTTCTTTTGAGGGCGATGAGCCCCCGGGATTATGAGTGACGATAGGCAATCAAGGCGTGGGCTTAACTTCGCTCACCCGCTGCAAGCCAGGTGGGGCGGCGTTCGTTAGTAAATGCGGCGGCTGCGGTTTCTATTCCGGCATCCGCTTGCGTCTTTGGGGGCGAAGCAAATGCCCGCGATTCGTGCGTGAGAAAGTTCTGGACGTCCGGTCCTTCAAAGTCGACGTGCGCGCTTGGGCGGAAGGATTAAACTATTGCTCTCGCCTGCCGATACAATAACCTGGAAAGCAGGCCAAGATGACCGGCAACGAGAACGTGTCGCGGGGCCAGACGGCTTTGAGGCTTTTCGGAGTGAGCATATCGGGACATGTTGCTGTGCGCAGAGGCCTTGCGGGGTCGAGCGGGACGCTGGCCCAGTGACGCCCGGCGGATGCGAGCTGTCCTCAAAAGCGACGGCACGAGGTGGACCTGTCGGCGAGCGAATATGTCCGAATCACAAGTTGGCGGGGTTTCTGCTTGCGTGCGCCTTGCTTGCCGGTCTTCCTCATGCGGGCGCGGCGGCAAAGGTTCAAGCCGTAGAGGGCGCCGGGGCTGGCTTGCGCACCCTCACCACGGCGCGCGAGGTCCACCGCCTCTCCAATCAAGAAGCGG
>Ga0255353_1001211_pt1 | contig 14962 bp, 10 predicted proteins | sample HBST25metaG_FD_189941 | JGI IMG/M metagenome (GOLD analysis project Ga0255353, IMG submission 189941) | Peat soil microbial communities from Stordalen Mire, Sweden - H.B.S.T25 | ecosystem: Environmental > Terrestrial > Soil > Wetlands > Peat | place: Sweden: Norrbotten County, Stordalen Mire...
TCAAGTTTGCCGGTGACTATACTGCGAGGGATCACCCGTTCCCATCTCGAACACGGAAGTTAAGCCTCGCTGGGCCGATGGTACTGCACGGGTGACTGTGTGGGAGATTAGGTAATCGCCGGCAATTATTTCTGAACAGGAAGGCCATGCCACTACGGCATGGCCTTTCTGCGTTTACGGGTGAAAGTGCCGATGAAGCAGATCGGACTCGGCGATCCAGTTCGGGAGAGCCGGCCTTCAGCTATCAATTGGCTTTTTCAAGAACGACCCATGGTGCGGTCGCATCCAACTCCTTATGTGGAGGCTGGCCTTATGCGTCGCGACTGGCAAATTGGGTTGTATGGGCTGGGTGTTCTCGCATTGAGCGGAATCGGCGCCGGCTGTGGTGGGGGTATGGGAGCCAAGAGTACCGCCAGCACTCCTGATTTCTCAGTCTCGGTCAGTTCTCCGACCCTTAGCCTGGCGGCAGGTGGGTCTTCGCAGACGGAGACATTCACCGCAACGGCACTGAGTGGATTCTCAGGGACCATCCAGGTGGTGGTGAGCGGATTGCCCGCGGGGGTTGTCGCGTCGCCTGCGAGTTTCAGTCTCGTACCTGGCACGCCAAAACAGGTGAGCTTTACGGCCGCGGCAACGACGGCGGCCGGTGCCACAACACTCCAGTCTGTGGCAACTTCGGGAGCCATCAGCCACTCCGTGCCGGTTCAAGTGAGCGTGAGCGCAAAAGCCGCCGGATCGAGCGGAGACGTCGTGACCTATCACTATGACGTGGCGCGGACGGGACTGAATCCGAACGAGAACACTCTCACCCCCGCCAATGTGACTTCATCCAAGTTCGGGCTGCTGCGGGTTCTGGCCGTGGATGGAAAAGTGGACGGCGAACCGCTGTACCTCTCAAACCTGGGGGTGGGGGGAGTGCAGCGCAATGTCGTGTACGTGGTCACGGAGCACGACAGCGTCTACGCATTCGATGCGGATACCGGGGCGCAGGTTTGGAAGGTCTCGATCCTGGGCGCAAATGAAACCACAAGCGGGGACCATGGGTGCTCCCAGATCACTCCCGAAATCGGCATTACGTCGACTCCGGTGATCGACCGGCAAGCAGGGCCCCACGGTACGATCTTTGTGGTGGGGATGTCGCAGGACTCATCAGGCGGTTACCACCATAAGCTCCACGGACTGGATGCAACCACCGGCGCAGAGATGGCGGGAAGTCCGTCCGAGGTGCGTGCGACCTATCCGGGCACCGGCGCCAACAGTTCCGGTGGAAACGTAGTGTTCGACCCGGGCCAGTATGCGGAACGCGTGGGCCTGTTGCTGCTGAACGGCACGATCTACATGGGATGGACATCGCATTGCGACCAGGAACCTTATACCGGCTGGCTGATGGGCTATAGCGAATCGACGCTGGCGCAAACCAGCGTGCTGAACTTGACTCCAACCGGAAGCGAAGGGTCGATATGGATGTCGGGTACTGGCCTGGCCGCGGATTCGGGCGGAAACATCTACTTCCTTGACGCCAACGGAACGTTTGACACCACGATGGATGCAAACGGATTTCCGTCTCAGGGAGACTTTGGCAATGGGTTTCTCAAGGTATCAACGGCGGGCAACCGTCTTGCTGTGGGCGACTACTTCGAGCCATTCGACACGATGGCTGAATCGGCGAGCGATGTGGATCTCGGTTCCGGAGGAGTGCTGATTTTGCCGGATTTGCAGGATGCTTCTGGCACAGCCCATCACCTGGCAGTGGGCGCCGGGAAAGACCAGCGGATCTATGTGGTGAATCGCGACTCGATGGGGAAGTTCAACCCGCAGAGCGATGCCGCGATCTACCAGGAGATCGATGGAGCGATTCGCGGAGTGTGGTCGATGCCGGCTTACTTCGATCACACAGTGTATTACGGAGCAGTTGGCGACACGCTGAAGGCTTTCCCGATTTCCAACGCCAAACTGGCGACGACGGCGAGCATGCAAAGCGCGAACAGCTTCCCGTACCCAGGGACCACGCCCGCGGTGAGCGCAAACGGAACGACGAATGGAATTGTGTGGGCGGTGGAGAATTCTTCACCGGCGGTGTTGCATGCTTACGACGCCACTACGCTGCAGGAGTTATATAACAGCGGCCAGGCGGCGAATGGTCGCGACCAGTTCAGCAACGGCAACAAGTTCATGACTCCGATGATCGTGAATGGCAAGGTCTACGTAGGGACGCCGAGCGGAGTAGCTGTGTTCGGATTACTGCCGTAAAGCGGAGGCAGGACGGCATATCTCGGACTGCGCCCAGCGGTGGTGTTATCCATATCACCTTTAGAGAATTGCACAAATGGGCGGCTTTATGCGTTCATTGACGCGCGCTATCAGGGCGCGAATCCTCGTTGCGGTGTGCAATGTTGAACAGCTGGCGGTGAGGTCGGAACCGTACACTCGGCCAGCTAGACAGGGACTTGGCCGAGGCAACGACCATGACTGACAGCTCATATATCCTTCCTGTTTCCGTAGGTCTCTTCAAACAGATAGACACGCACACGACCGCCCGCGACTATCTGAACAATGAGCAGATCTATGTTCAAGGCGAAAAGGCGGATGCAATGTTCTATGTCCGCAAGGGCAATGTGAAACTGACATCGAAGTCAGAGAGCGGGAAGAAAGCGGTCGTGGCCATTCTGCACCAGGGCGATTTATTCGGTGAAGGATGCCTGGCCAAAGGGGCTTTCCGACTCTCCACTGCCACATCGATCGACACCTCGAATATCGCCCGGGTGCCGAGGTTGGATGTCGCCCGCATGATTCGCCAGAATCCTGCATTCGCACAGCTCCTCATCTCGGACCTTGTCCTTCGCATTGCACGCATTCAAGGGGACTATCTGGAGCAGGTTTTCTGCCCAAGCGAGATGCGGCTGGCCCGGGTACTGTTGCGGATGTCCGGATTCACAGGAAAAGGGAAGGGAGAACCTGCCCTTTTGAAGGTGAGTCAGGTGACGCTGGCGGAGATGGTGGGTACTACGCGGGCCAGAGTGAGTTACTTCATGAACCGATTCCGAAAGCTCGGACTTATCGACTATAACGGCAGCGTGCAGGTACATCCCGAACTGCGCAGCTATCTTGAGAATTGCTAGTTTCCGGCCGCACAATCGGGTGCGGCGCGACGGAGTGTGGAAGCGTCTCACTCCAGGCGCAGAACTCCACCCTGCAAACGAATATTTGCGGCGGTTGCGGAGGCTGGTGGTTTCCCGCCTCCTCCCGCAGAAAACGCCTGAAGATGTGGTGGACCTGCACCCGGAAACATGAGAATCCCGCGTCTGCAGAATGGGAAAAATCACCCGGGTTTTTGAGCGAAAAAGGCCAAAATCAGGGCAAAATCGGGTCAATTTGCCCCGAAATTACAGAGATACGTGTTGATTCCATTGGACTTACAAAACCGTGGTAACGGTTCCATAAGCGAGATTTCGAGAAGTACGAGATTCTTCAAGTTGCAGAAGATAAGAAGCTTGCTTTCACTCACGAGAGACAAAAGCGAACAAAAGGCGAACGCACCCCCCCCCAGGGGGGTACCCCCAATTCGGGGAGCACGGAGCGGTCACGTTCCTTGGAAATCCCGCCGGGGACGTGGCTCCAGTTCATGTTTTCATTGTGCGCGCAGGGAGGGTAATTCTCTGCAATCACCTGCGCCACCTTGCGGTGGGGCTAACCGCATTCGGTCGGTCCGCTCCAGAAGGAAGGCGCGGGAGCGATGGGGTAGAAGACCGATGGGGCGGACTCCAGAGAAGATCCAGAGTTATTGTGTACTGCCGAAGGCTGTCCAGGGATGCACTCCTGGTGGCCGTGTCAACTTGAGCGGATTGCTTTTCGGGCGTCATCGACTCGGGTTTCGCTCTAAAATGGGTCCCCGGAGGCTTTGAGACGTATGAGATTCCCGCTATGAATAACTGGTGTGCTGGTTCTCATGAGTTCAACGACAGTTATAGCTCAATCCACCTCACCTTCACCTTCGCCCTCTTCCGACGCTCTAAGTTTGCTCCAGCGAGTCGCCCAGCATTATGCAGACGCCAAGTCGTACTACATCGAATCGACGGAGGAGATGTCGGCCACCGGCGAATACGACCGTAACTGGCAGAAAAAGGTTCTGACTGCAGCCGAAGCGGACGGCAATCGCGGCTATTTTGAGGGGCACGGGAACATGGGCAGCGCCATCAAGGTTGCGGATGGCAAGACGGTTTGGAGATATCGTCTCGACGAGCATCGCTACACGGTCAAACCAGCGAGCGGCGATGGCGCCGATAAGCCTGGACCGGTCGCGATGACCGAAATGGTCTCGTTTGAGGCAGAGAACCTTCGAAGAAGACTGGGCACCCTGGCCAAGTCTCTGAAGTCGGCGGAGTTTCTTCCGGAAGAGACACTTACCGTGAATGGCCAACCGGTAAGGTGCCTGGTTGTGCACGTTCGAACCTCCGACGAGAAGCGCGTGCGCGGCAGTTACCCGTTCGACAAAGCAATCTGGATCGACAAGCAGCGTGAAATCGTTTTGAAGGTTGTCGAGCACTCTCATCCCGTTTGGATGAACTCTGCGGCGCGCATGACTGTAGATCGGGAGACGACGACCGTGTACACGAACACGGTGCTGGACGGTCCGGTGCGCGAGAGCCTTTTCCGCTTTGTTCCTCCGGCGGACGCGCACCAGATTCGGCAGTTTCCTGACCCCACGGAAGGCATGAATGGGGGAGGCATGACAGGAGACTCGATTCCGCCGTTGAAGTTCAAAGGCGCGGACGGCAAGGTTGTCTCCATTGAGTCCTATCGCGGCAAGCCGGTGCTGCTGGATTTCTGGGCGACGTGGTGCGGCCCGTGCGTGGCCGGGTTCCCCAAGCTTGCCGAGATTTACCAACAGGCCAAGGAGAAGGGGTTGGAGCTGATTTCGGTGGACCAGGATGAGGATGCGGCCACCGCGGCCAACTTCTTTGCGAAGAAGGGGTACACCTGGCCGGAATTTCACGACGGCGATGGGGAGATTGAAAAGCTGATGGGGTCGACCGGCATTCCGCGACTGGTGCTGGTGGATGCCGAGGGCCAGATTGTTTACGACGGCGGAGGGGATGAGGACAAGCTACGCACCCACCTGGCGAAGCTGGGGCCGGAGTTTCAGGAACTGGCGCCCAAGCCGGTGGCCGCTCCATGCGTTTCTTCGAGGTAGGGCGGGCGAGCGGAGAAACGCCAGAGCGTTGGCGGAAAATCAAAGTGCGCAGCCGCCCAACGGGTGTAGTATGTGCGATGCGCGATGACTGTCGTGCGAGATCGCCGGCGGGCAGGAATCGATCCCGGACTTGATCCCCGAGACTGGCATCGATCGGCCTTTAGAGCTTCCCGCAAGCTGGGCTGCCCGCATCCCCTTCCCCTTCACTGAGCACATGGAGAGAGTATGCGCAAGGTACTGTCGGGTTTCTTGTCTTTGGCAGTTCTGGCCGTGGTTCCGCAGGCAGTGCGGGCCGCTATTCCCACCTACGACAACGTCTACGTCTTTGGCGACAGCTACTGCGATGTGGGCAATCTTTCCATCGCGACGAAGGGCATCGAGCCTGGACCTTACTATTTTAACGGCCGCTTCTCGAACGGACCACTCTGGGTGGACCACGTGGCCGGGTTCCTGGGCGTGCCGATGAAGCCGGCGCTGGCGGGAGGAACGAATTACGCCTTCGGCGGAGCCTGGGTGACGGCGCCTCAGTCGTTTCCCGGCGGGACGATTCCCAGCGTGCCGCAGCAGGTTGAGCTTTACCTGAGCCAGCATGGGAACAAGGCCGACCCTAATGCGCTGTACGTATTGGAGGGCGGCGGAAATGACATTCTGGGAACCACCAGCGGCTCACCGGAGCGGCTGGGATTTGAGATTGCCCTCGGCATTACGGACAGTGAGCGGATCCTGCGGCAGGCGGGCGCCAGAAACTTTTTGATTCCCAATCTGTTCGACGTCGGGCTGTTGCCTGCGGCGGCGGGGAATGTTGCGTTTGCCAAGGCGGCCAGCTATGCGGCCAACGAGGCGATCGATCTATTGCTGGAGTTTGAGCCGCAGGGGCGCGTCAACCTCCTTCGCATCGACGTCTTCAGCCTGATGAATTCCATTGAGACAGACCCGACACACTTTGGATTCGTCGACATCACGGACCCCTGCCTGACGACCAAGGTTTGTGCCGACCCGGACCACACTTACTTCTGGGATGCGCACCATCCGACCGAGTTTGGGCAGGCATTCTTTGCTGTCACGGCGGAGAACCGTTTGGCGACACAGGAAAGGAAAAGATAGGTCAGTGAGCCGCTGGAAAGGTCATGATAGCTGAAAGCGATCCCAGGCTTCCACTGCGGTGGGTCGAACCTGGGATCGTCAGCTTCCGCGTCCCGGGGTTCGCAGACCGGAGATGCCGCGGAATTCGATCCCACGGACGCCGGCGCTGCTAAACTGAAGGCTCATGATTCTCCCGTTTGTCCGTGAGGTATTTGCGGAGCTGGAGCACTCTTCGGGGTTTGAACGCGTACGAAGGCATCTGAGCCTGGCTGCGGGGCGGAGACGTGTCTCCGGGCTGACGGCCACGGCGCGGGCGCTCTACATTCCCCTGATGGCGCGGGCGGCGCGGCAACCGGTGATTGTGGTGGTGGCCGACAACAAGGCCGCCGAAGGGCTGGAGCCGATGTTGCGCGCCGGCTGCGAGCTGACCGGGGCCATTGACCCTGCGCACGTGGTGCGGCTGCCGTCCCACGACGTGCTTCCCTTCGAAAATCTCTCTCCCCATCCGGATGTACAGGAACAAAGAGCGGCAGCACTGTGGAAACTGGCCACCGGGGCGGTTTCCATCTTGATTGCGCCCGTGGAAGCGGCGGCGCTGAAGCTCTTCGATCGCGACTACTACGCCGGCCTGACCGTGACGTTGAAGCGTGGCGAAGAGGTGGACGTGGAGGTGCTGACCGCGCACCTCGCTTCGGTCGGCTACACGCAGATCGACCTGGTGGAGATGCCGGGGCAGTTCACGCGGAGGGGCGGAATCCTGGATGTGTACTCGCCCGAGTCCGACCGGCCGGTGCGCCTGGAGTTCTTCGGCGACGAGATTGAAACCATTCGTAAATTCGATCCGGAGACGCAGCGCTCGCAGAGCGGACTGGACGAGACTGAGTTACTGCCTCTGACCGAGACGCCGGTGACCGAGCGGTTGCTGGCCGCGGTGCATGGGCGGTTGAGCCGGCAGCGAGTGGAAGGCGAAGAAGAAGAGATGGCGGCCGAAGTTGCGGCGGCCGGCGGAGTAAGCGTGTTCCCGGGCTGGGAGTTCTTCTCCGCGGTGGCCGGAGCGGAGAAATCGCTGCTGACGCTGGCGCCCAAGTGCGCGCTCTTCGTGGTGGAGCCGGGGATGGTGCGCAACCAGATCGAGCGCTGGTGGACCAAGGTCGAGCAGCGCCACGAGCGCTCGGGGATTGGTTCGTTGATCACGCCGGAAGACATTTATTTGCGGCCGGAGTTGTTGCAGGCGCAGCTCGAATCGCATATGGGGCTGGACCTGGATCAGTTGGGCGCGGTGGACGTGCTGGACGTGGACAATACGCTGGGCGAGATCGAACTGCCCACGCGGCCGACGCTCAGGTTTCATGGGTCGATTCCGGCGCTGACCGAGCAACTGCGCACGCTGATCGCGGCGGAGACGCACATTGTGTTGGCCGCGCCGAACCAGGGCGACGTGGAGCGGCTGGCCACGGTGATGCGCGAGTACCAGATTCCTTACCGGTTGGGCAGCCGGGTTGCGCACGCGGGCAGCGAGACCATGCTGGAGGAAGCGAGTTACATCACCGGCGACATGCGCGTGCCGACGATTGTGCGCACGCCGCTCGCGGCCGGGGTCAGCTTTGGCGAGACGAACCTGATACTTTTCGGGGCCAATGACTTATCCGACGACGCGGATGTGGCGGCCCGTCCGGAGCCCAAGCGGTCGAAGACGGCGGCGTTTGTTTCGGATTTTCGCGATCTCACCATCGGCGATTACGTGGTGCACGTCGAGCACGGCATCGCGCAGTACCAGGGCCTGAAAGAGATTGTGCAGGACGGCTTCGCGCTCGAATTCATGATCCTGGAATTCGCCGAACAGGCCAAGTTATATGTGCCGCTGACGCGGCTGGACCTGATTCAGAAGTACCGTTCAACCGATACGGGGCCTGCGCCGGTGTTGAACAGGCTCGGCTCGCAGCAGTGGGCCAAGACCAAGGCGCGTGTGCGCAAGGCCATGGAAGACATGACCGCCGAGCTGCTCAAGTTATATGCCGAGCGGACCACTGCGGAGGGCGTGGCCTTCACCAAGGACAATGCGTTTCAGCGCGAGTTTGAAGACTCGTTCGACTATCGCGAGACAGACGACCAGTTATCGGCGATCCGGGCCATCAAGTACGACATGGAATCGACGCGGCCGATGGACCGCCTGCTCTGCGGCGATGTGGGCTACGGCAAAACGGAAGTGGCCATGCGCGCGGCTTTCAAGGCGGTGCAGGACGGCAAGCAGGTGGCGGTGCTGACGCCTACGACGATTCTGTGCTTCCAACATTTCGAGACCTTCAAAAAGAGGTACGCACAGTTCCCAATCAACATCGAAATGATCTCGCGCTTTCGCACGGCGAAGGAGCAGAAGGCGATTGTCGAGCGGGTGGAGACAGGCAAGGTGGACATCCTGATCGGCACCCACCGGCTGCTGTCGAAGGACATCAAATTCCAGGATCTAGGCCTGCTGATTGTGGATGAGGAGCAGCGCTTCGGCGTGCGCCACAAGGAGCGGCTGAAGCAGATGCGCAAGCAGATCGATGTGCTCGCCATGAGCGCCACGCCGATTCCGCGCACGCTGCATATGTCGCTGGTGGGGCTGCGCGACATGAGCGTGATCGAGACACCGCCCAAGGATCGCATGGCGATTCAGACGGTGGTGGCCAAGTTCGACGAGAAGATTGTGCGCTCCGCGGTCGAGGTCGAGTTGGAACGCGGCGGGCAGGTCTACTTTGTGCACAACCGCGTGGAGTCGATATACGAGCTGGCCGCGCGGATTCAGGAACTGGTTCCGGCGGCGCGGGTTGCCGTGGGACACGGGCAGATGAGCGAGGCGGAGCTGGAGCGGGTGATGCTGGCCTTCATGCGTCACGAGTACGACGTTCTGGTGGCCACCACCATCATCGAAAACGGTCTCGACATTCCGCTTGCAAATACTATCCTTATCAATCGCGCGGACCGGCACGGGCTGAGCGAGTTATACCAGTTACGCGGGCGCGTGGGGCGTTCGAACCGGCGCGCTTACGCGTACCTGCTGATTCCGCCAGAGCAGGAGCTGACGGAGATTGCGCGGAGAAGATTGGCGGCACTGAAGGAATTCAGCGACCTGGGTGCGGGCTTCAAAATCGCCGCGCTCGATCTGGAGTTGCGCGGCGCAGGTAACATGCTGGGCGGAGAACAGAGCGGGCACATCGAGGCTGTGGGATTCGAGTTATACACCTCGATGCTGGAAGCTACGGTCAAGGAGATGAAGGGCGAGAGCAGCGAGGACCGGCCCGCCATGCAGCTTAACCTGGGCATCGCGCTGCGCATCGACGAGAGTTATGTGCCCGAAGAAAACCAGCGGCTGCGGCTTTACAAGAAGATTGCCGGAACCACCAGCGAGGCGGCCTTGGCCGAGGTGCGCGCAGAGATGGAAGACCGCTATGGTGCGCCGCCCGATGCGACGGTGTTCCTGCTGGAGGCTGCGCTGGTGCGGCTGGAGTGCGAGCGGATCGGCATTGCGCAGATCGACCGCAAACGCACCGAACTGCACATTCGATTTACCGAGAAAGCAGCCGTCGATCCGCAGCGGTTGATGCGGCTGGTGGCGCGCAATTCAAAGCGCGGCGCACAGTTCACACCGCAGGGGTTGTTGAAGTATCCTTTGGTTGCCACGCGCTCCGACGAAGTGCTGCTTGAAATTCACGAGCTGATTGCCAACCTGGCCCCCGCGCCGGTGAATGCTTGAGAACCCAACCTCGACTGAGAGAGGCACAATGAAACGAGTTATCACGTTGCTTGCGATGGGAGCCTGTATGTCTTCTGCGATCAGCGGCTATGCCGCGAATGAAAACTGGAAGCAGCAATTCCAGAAGGTCTCCGACGAGTACTTCGATCAGGTGTACTTCCATTACAGCCCCACCGGTGGAACGCTGGTCGGCTATCACCAGTACGACGCGCAGCTCGAGGATTACTCGCGCAAGAACATCGACGCCGAGATTGCCGCGCTGAAGGTCTTCGAGAAGCGGATCGAAGCGATTCACCCGGACGATGCCGCTGCGGATTTTGTGCCGCGCAGCGATCGCGAGATGGTGCTGGGAAATATCCGCTCCGCACTGCTGACTCTCGAAACCATTCGTCCCTGGGAGAAGAATGCGGATAACTACTCGGGCACCGCGGCCAATGGCGCGTTTACGCTGATGGAGCGCAAGTTCGCCTCGCCCGACGACCGGCTGCGCTCGCTGATTGCGCGCGAGAAGCAGATGCCCGCGCTATTCGCGGATGCGCGCGTCAACCTGAAAAATCCGCCGCGTGTTTACACCGAGATCGCCATTGAGCAGCTGCCGGACATTGTGGGCTTCTTTGAGCACGATGTGCCGCTGGCCTTTGTTGACGCCAAGGATCAGGCGCTGAAAGCCGAGTTTGCCCAGACCAATGCGGCCGTGATTGCGGCCCTGAACAGTTATCTCGGCTGGTTGAAGACGGATCTTCTTCCGAGGTCGAACGGTGACTTCCGCATCGGCGCGGAGACCTTCTCAAAGAAACTGGAATACGACGAGATGGTGGATCTGCCGCTGGACAAGCTGCTGGAGATTGGCTGGGCCGATCTGCGCAAGAATCAGGCGCACTTCAATCAAATTGCGAAAGAACTGGAGCCGGACAAGGATCCGCGTGCTGTGCTCGTGGAACTGGGAGAGAACCATCCCGCGCCGGACCAGTTGATGAATACCTTCCGCGCCACTTTCGATGGCCTGGTGAGCTTCATTCAAACGCGCCACATTGTCACTATTCCCTCGGACGTCCGGCCCATCCTGGAAGAGACGCCGCCTTTCATGCGCGCTACGACTTCTGCCAGCATGGATACGCCGGGGCCGTTTGAAACGCACGCGACGGAAGCCTACTTCAATGTAACTCTGCCCGATCCCAAGATGACGCCCGCGGAGGTCGAGGGTTTCATGCACTCGTTCAACGTGGGCACGGTGATTTCGACGGCGGTGCACGAGACGTATCCTGGGCATTACATCCAGTTCCTGTGGGTGCCGCAGGCGCCGAGCCGGGTGCGCAAGCTGCTGGGCGCGAGCACCAACGTTGAAGGCTGGGCGCACTACACCGAGCAGATGATGCTCGACGAAGGCTACGGACAGCCCGGAGTGGGCGCCAAGAATGAGCGCGAGTCCAAATTCCTGCGCCTCGGCCAATTGCAAGATGCCCTGCTGCGCAACGCGCGCTTCATCGTGGGAATCCAGATGCACTCCGGCAAAATGAGTTTCGATGAGGCGATCGCGTTTTTCCAGAAGGAAGGCTATCAGTCGAAGGAGTTAGCCACGATGGAGACCAAGCGCGGCACCAGCGATCCAACTTATCTTTATTACACGCTGGGCAAGCTGGAGATCATGAAGCTGCGTGAGGACATGAAGAAGAAACAGGGCGCTGCCTTTTCCTTGGAAGATTTCCATAACAATTTTCTGCGCCAGGGATTCCCGCCCGTAAAAATTGTGCGTGCGGCAATGTTGGGGGATAACTCGCCGACATTGTGAACGGATGGCTCTTCATCTTTCTTGCATGGAATGCTGAATGGATGCGCCAGTAACGGGATGTGCGCGTTCATTCAACGCATACCACGCAAGGTGTAGAGTGGAACCGGGTGTGACCTAGTATGCTGTGAGCGAAAGTTAGAGCGGCGCAAACGTCGCAGCTATTGAAGCGAGGGCACGAAATGAATAAGCCGGTACGCAAGGCGGTCTTTCCTGCAGGCGGTCTGGGAACGCGATTTTTGCCTGCAACCAAGGTGATTCCCAAAGAGATGCTGGCGCTGGTCGACAAGCCCATTATCCAGTATGGCGTGGAAGAAGCGATTGCGTCGGGGATCGAACACATCATCATCATTACCGGCCGCGGCAAGGGCGCGATGGAAGACCACTTCGACACTAGCTTCGAACTGGACGCGAATCTGGAACGGCGGGGCAAGCAGGATTTGCTGGCGGTGTCGCGCGGCGTCTCGGCACTCGCGCGCATCAGTTACGTGCGGCAGAAGGAGCCGCTGGGGCTGGGCCACGCCGTGCTCTGCGCCAAGAACCTGGTGGGCGATGAACCCTTCGCCGTGATGCTGCCCGACGATGTGATCGATGCACCGGTGCCCTGCCTGAAGCAGATGATCGATGTCTTCAATGAGCGGGGCGGATCAGTTCTGGCGACGCAGACCGTGGAAGGGCCGGGCATCAGCGCCTATGGCGTTCTGGCCGGCTCGCAGGATCCCGATAACTGGCGGATCTACAACTGTACCGGCATGGTGGAGAAGCCGAAGTTTGAAGATGCGCCTTCCAAGCAGGCGATCATCGGCCGCTATGTGCTCACGCCGCGAGTCTTCGAGTTACTGGAGCAGACCGAGCCCGGCGCTGGCGGCGAGATTCAACTTACCGACGGGATCAAGGCTCTGCTGAAAGAGGAGAAGGTCTTCGGCTATACCTTTGAAGGCAAGCGCTTCGATGCGGGCGACAAGCTGGGCATGTTACAGGCGACTGTCGAGTTTGCGCTGAAGCGCAGCGATCTGGGTCCGCAGTTTCGCGAGTATCTGAAGGGGCTAACGCTGTAGAAGGCGGAGTTAGCCGCCGCTTCGCGGCAAGTTAGCGGAGTTGGCGGAATTTGCATTTACGCTAGCCCCGCTAACCGCGCCAGCCTTATTGCCTCACGCCTTCCACTTGATGTTGCAGCCTATCGACGGACGCTGATCGGGGAGCGGCGGCTTTCCGGCAAGCACCGTGTCGATCGCGGCGCGCAGGTCCTCGCCGGTCACAGGAATACCGTTGCCGGGGCGGCTGCCATCGAATTGACCGCGATAGACAAGGCGCAAATCGGCGTCGAAGAGAAAAAGATCGGGCGTACAAGCGGCCTGGTAAGCGTGCGCCACGGCTTGCGTCTCATCGTAGAGATAAGGGAAACTGAAACCCAGAGTTTGCGCCTGCTGCTTCAGCCCGGCAGGGCTGTCGTCGGGGTGAGTTACTGCGTCGTTACTGCTGATGGCCACGATACTTATGGGCTTGCTCTTGTAGTCGACGACCAGGGCTGCGAGTCCCTTCTCAATCTGCTTGACGTAGGGGCAGTGGGTGCAGATAAACATCACCAACAGCGCCTTCCGGCCGCTGAAGTCGTCGCGGCGAACGGTCTTGCCGGTCACGACATCGGGCAAGGCAAAATCGGGTGCGGTGGTGCCCAGTTGCAACATGGTCGATTCGGTAAGTGCCATGATCTTCCTCCTTCTCCTTGGCGAGTCAGCAAGTCAGAGGTTGAACTCGCTTAGAACAGGCCGCCTTGCCTTCCCGGCATGGACAGGCCAAAGTGCTCATAGGCCAGGCGCGTGGCGACGCGGCCGCGGGGCGTGCGGTCGAGGAATCCGATCTGGATGAGGAAAGGCTCGTAGACTTCTTCGAGCGCGTCTTCCTCCTCGGCCAGGGTCGCGGCCAGCGTGCCCAGGCCCACGGGCCCGCCGTCGTACTTCTGCATGATGGTCAGCATCAGCCGGCGGTCGATCTCGTCGAAGCCGTGCGCATCCACTTCAAGCATGGTGAGGGCGGCATTGGCGGTGGGCCGGTCGATCTCGCCATTCCCGCGCACCTGGGCATAGTCGCGGACACGGCGCAGCAGGCGGTTGGCGATACGCGGTGTGCCGCGCGAGCGCAGGGCGATTTCCGCCGCGCCGTCCTGATCGATGGGGATCTGCATCACCTCGGCCGAGCGCGTGACGATGAAGCGGAGCTCGTCTTCGGTGTAGAACTCCAGGCGCAGCAGAATGCCGAAGCGCGACCGGAGAGGCGAAGAGAGCAGCCCGGGGCGCGTGGTGGCACCGATGAACGTGAAAGGCCGGATCTCCATCACGTGGGTGCGTGCGGCGGGGCCCTGTCCGATGATGATGTCGAGCTTGTAGTCCTCAAGCGCGGTGTAGAGCTTTTCTTCGAGCACCGGCTGCATGCGGTGGATTTCGTCGAGGAAGAGCACCTGGCGCTCGCGCAGGTTGGTCAGGATGGCCGTGAGGTCGCCCTGAATCTGCAGGGCTGGGCCGGAGGTCTGCTGGAAGCCCACGTCGAGTTCGTTGGCGATAATGGTGGCCAGCGTAGTCTTGCCCAGTCCCGGCGGCCCGAAAAGCAGCACGTGGTCCAGCGCCTCGCCGCGGGATTTGGCGGCTTCCAGCGCAATGGCGAGCTGCTCCTTGGCCTTCGACTGGCCGATGAACTCCCCGAGCCAGCGCGGACGCAATTTCAGCTCAAAACCCTGCTCTTCTTCAGCGCGCGAGGCGCTGACCAGCCGTTCCGGAGTGTTGTCGTGCGCGATGGCCATGCTGAGGAGAAGTGTAGCGGTCTCAGGTGGAGGCTGCAACCGGGAGCGGGCGGGGGCGGCGCTCAGGCGGGCAGATTGACCACGCCAGCCACCAGCTTGTAGTGGAACCCATCGAAGGGTTCGCTGAGGCTGATGGTGAGCAAGGTTCGGGTCGGTTTATTCCCGCAGATGAGGGCGTTGGGATGGATTCCGGTAGGGAGGAGGTTCAGCATATTCAACATGGCAGGATCTGTAACCGGAAGGTGTGCGTCCAGTGAAGGCTGGCATGATCAGTGGGTGGAAGTCCCACCGGGGTAAAAGTCCAAGCCCCGTAGCTTGAATAGCAGGGCAGAGAGGAAACTTTCTGTTCTGAAGCCTATTGACGAAGTC
>Ga0255353_1001217_pt1 | contig 14896 bp, 13 predicted proteins | sample HBST25metaG_FD_189941 | JGI IMG/M metagenome (GOLD analysis project Ga0255353, IMG submission 189941) | Peat soil microbial communities from Stordalen Mire, Sweden - H.B.S.T25 | ecosystem: Environmental > Terrestrial > Soil > Wetlands > Peat | place: Sweden: Norrbotten County, Stordalen Mire...
TCCATCCATAAAGAGACACTGACTCACTGAACCACTTGCTGCTGGAAACCGGCAAGCACCCGACCGCGTGGCTGGTCACAGGCGAATTCTGTTTTCGCAATGAATCGGCAAGTTGCGCAGCAGATGAGTGAAGGAAATAAACAACGAGGCGATTCATGACAGTTCTTAGCGAGTTAAGTGTCGGACAACGTGCCAGGCTGGTCAAAAAGGCGGGCGAGATCCACAAAGCAACGCCGCATTCTCGAGTTTCGCATGGTTAATCTCAGGAACCACCATGCCGACTTCAGCCATGCGAGCCTTGGAAAGAAGGCCAAGATGAGTATGTCTTATAAACTCCAGAGGGTGCGCTTTGCAACCCCTGCCCCCTTTGATGTTCGACTGATTGCCGAGTTGAATTGCGATGCCTAGTCTTGTAAACATCCAGCCGATGTCACATGAAAGCGAACCGGGAATTGCCCCGAATACCTCCGCCTTATATGTGGACAATCCACTCAACAGCCCTCCACCTGAAGTGAGCTCGCAGCGACTTTATGGAGATTTACAGGAGGCAGGAGTCAGCATCGACTCATATGACTTCCGGTTGAATGCAGATTTCGACTGGTCGCAAACTTTCCGTCCCGATTGCCTGGAACTTTGCTTAAATGTGTCTGGCAACGGCTTCATCCAGTGTCACGAAGATACTGTAGAGCTCACCCCATCGACTGTTGCCATCTATACTTGTGGAGAACACAAGCTATGTGCCTCGCGTACGCAAGGAGAGAGGCATCGCTTTATCACGGTATGCTTTACTTCCGCCTTCCTGCGCGACCATTTGCCTAAATGCGAGTGCACACTTGAACCGATTGTAAGACAATTCAAACTACCCTGTATGGCTCGCGCCGGCGTAGGGAGACGTTGTCCCTTTACCAACGAGGAGAAACAACTGATCTCGCAACTTTTTCATCCACTTCCTGTGGCTGGAGCCCGTCGTCTGTGGTACCAAAGCATAGTCCTGCAACTCATGGCGCACTTCTTCTTCGCGAAATGCAACGGGAGCGAGTTGGGCTGTCCACGGCAAAAACAGTTAGCGAAAGAACGCGTAGATCGAGTCATCGCCATCCTGCACCGTGATTTGGCTGCGCCGCCCGCGTTGAAAGAGATTGGCCGGGAAATTGGATGTAGTCCGTTTCACTTGAGCCGGATTTTCTCCAAAGAAATGGGTATGACCATCCCCCAGTGCTTACGAAAGCTGCGTATGGAATACGCGGCTAAACTGCTGACGAGTGGTAAGTACAATGTGACTGAGGCAGCCATGGAAGTCGGGTATTCCAGCTTGGGCCATTTCAGCCGGGCTTTCTGCCAGGCAATGGGATGTTGTCCGGCGATATATTCGTCAGGCACACCGGTTCAAGAAAGACCGACGCTCACTGAACTACGATCTGAAGCAAGCGTCGACACTGGAATTGATGTATTCGATAACAGAGTATGTTGCTGCCTGGATGACACCAGCACTACGAGCGAGCCGGACGATCGTAATTGAACTTCCGCAAGCTCGGCAGATCGGAAGAAGGACTTGCCAATCTGTGAGGAAATCTTCGCCCACCATCCTGCGATCCCCACAATCTACGCAAGGGTTGTTCTTGTCGGCGCCTCTATATCTACACAAACGAGTTCCTCATGGGCGAGCTACAGATCGCAGAATAATGCGCGCAATTGAATGCGTCGCCAACCGAGATCGATCCATGCAAAATAGCAATTCAGGGACAAAGAATGGCAAGCAACCGTTAGCAAAGACCAATAGCTTCTTCTACTTTCGAAGTATGAAGAACATTGGACGCATGAAATGTTTTGCATTTATTGGCAATCGATGCAGAGGCCTCCATCCTGTTCGCCTGGTTGGCGGGCTGGTTCTGGCTTCCCTCTGGGTCGGTAGTGTGTTTGCGTCACCGCCGCCAAGAATGACGGCGACCGGAAACGACAAGGGAGTACATGGCTGTGGCCTACTGGAAGGCATCAAGCGGCGCAGCTATGGTCTGGGCGATCTTTGCGGGCTCCGCGAATGGCTGAACAAGTATGGCGGATCGTTGACTCTGACCGAGACCAGTGAAGCGCTCGGTAATGCCACAGGCGGCGTTAATCAGGGTGTCGAGTACGACGGCCTGACACAGGCGATTTTTCAACTGGACACGCAGCGAGCCTTTCACTGGTATGGCGGCACGTTCAACGTGAGCGGCCTTCAGATCCACGGCCAGAACCTGAGCGAAGACAATCTCTACACGCTACAGACCGCGAGCGGTATCGAGTCCGACCGCGCGACTCGCCTGTGGGAACTCTGGTATGACCAGAAGTTCGATGAAGAAGGAAAGTACGACGTGAAGATCGGGCAGCAAAGTCTCGATCAGGAATTCATGAGCAGCCAGAATGCGTTGCTTTTCGTCAACACCATGTTTGGCTGGGCGATGTTGCCCTCGGCGGACATGCCCGGAGGAGGTCCCGCTTATCCTCTCTCCGCGCTTGGCATCCGCGCACACGTCCGCCCTGGAAATTCGTGGACGCTGTTTGCCGGCGCATTCACGGGCAACGCCAACCAACAGAATGACTCCGGTACCGCATTTCCGACCGATGGTCTGCTTGGCATTGCTGAATTGCAGTATTCCTACCCATCCCTGGGCTCGACAGTTCACGGGGGCAACAAGACACCCCTGTCCAGGACTTACAAGTTAGGAGTCTGGTACGACAACGTGAAGTTTGACGATCAGCGATTCGACAATACCGGTCTCTCTCTGGCTAATCCGGCAAGCACGGGTGTGGCGCAAACGCATCATGGCGATTACGCGCTTTATGCTGTCGCAGATCAGATGCTCTGGGTCGATTCCAACGAGAACGATCGAACGGTGAGCGTCTTTGTGCGCCCCATGGGAACACCGCTAGCCGATCGCAACACAATTGATTTCAGCATGAATGCCGGTCTCACTTTCGCCGAGCCGATCATGCATCGGGACGATGATACGCTGGGTGTCGGTATGGGCTTTGCCCATGTGAGCAACCGGGCTGCAGATCTGGACCGGGATCAGAGGACATACTCGAACTCTACTGGCTTGCCTATTCGCAGTGGTGAAACCTATGTGGAAGCAACTTACCAGTACCAGGTGACTCCCTGGTGGCAGGTGCAGCCGGATTTCCAGTATGTCTTCAATCCGGGCGCAGGTATCGTCAACCCAAAATCGTCTTCCGGACAAAAGGTGAAGGACGAGGCGGTTTTTGGAATTCGAATGAACTTCGCTTTTTGAAAGGACGCCATCATGAGCAATATCAGTGCCAAAGCATTCATCCTCTTAACAGCGTTGCTTACAGTGGCCATCCCCGCTCTGCAAGCGGAAAAGCCTAAACCATTTCTTGAAACCATCCGTCACCACAGGACGCTGGTTTCGACCATTCCGAACAATGGCGATCTCAATCCCTATGGGCTGATCGTGGCGCCTGTCTCTGCTGGACGCATTCAAAAAGACGATGTCCTTATAAGCAACTTCAATGGCCTGACCAACCTCCAGGGGACCGGCGCGACGGTAGTCGATTACAACCCGTCCACCAAACGTCTGGCAACATTCGCTCGTGTATCACAGCATTTGCCTCAATGTCCCGGCGGCGTAGGGATGAGTACGGCGTTGACGATGCTCAAGAGCGGCTGGCTGATCGTAGGCAGTGCGCCCAGCACCGACGGCACTACGCGCACACTTGGAGCCGGGTGCCTGCTGGTGTTCGACTCCAATGGTCAACTGGCGGCCACCTGGGCAGGCGACAACATCCGCTGCCCGTGGGGCAACATGGCGTGGATCGACAACGGCACCAGCGCCACCTTGTTTGTCAGCATGTCCGGATTCGATGTTCCTCCTCTTCAGGTTCGCGATCCTGTTACGGGTTATCCGGTTACCGTAAACAAGGGGACGGTGTTGCGGATCAACTTGTCCATTCCTGAAGGCAAACCGCCAGTTATCACAGATCAAACTGTAATTGCCAATGGCTTCGGCCAGAGGGCTGACCGGGATGTCTTTCTCATTGGACCCACGGGCTTGGTAATGGCTGCCGATGGCACTACGCTCTATGCCTCGGATGCGTTGGGCAATCAGATCGTCGCCATCTCCGATGCGACGACGCGCACGACCAGTGCGGGCCTGGGCCGCACAGTGAGCAAAGATGGGCTCCTGCGACGACCTCTGGCGATAGCCATGGCGCCAAACGGGAACCTTATCGCCCTAAATGCCAAGAACGGTCAGGTCGTCGAGATCGATCCAAACACGGGTGAACAGCTTGGAGCGCAATGGATCGATAACAACCCAGCGCAATCGCCCCCCGGCAACGGCGATCTGTTTGGCCTCGCCATTAAGCCGGATGGCCGCGGATTTTATTACGTGGAAGATGATGTCAACACTCTAGTGGAGGCAACTCAATGAACCGACTTAGAAAGCATCACCCGCGTCTGGTCCGCTGGATGCTTTTATTCCTCGTGATTGGCCTGATGGGACTTGCCGAATCGGGTTCTATTGCGGCAGCACAGTCGACGCCTTCAAAAGATGCTCCGACATCGAATTGGGGAAAGCTGCAGGACCCCAACCAGGCGGAGCCATTCTGGGGAGAGCATCAAGGCGGCATCGCGACAAAGCCGCAACACTTCATGTATTTTGCCGCATTCGATCTCACAACGAGCAATCGGGAGGATGTCATCAAGCTACTGAAAGCCTGGACGGCCGCCGCCGCCAGAATGTCTGAGGGCGAAACGGCACAACCCCTGGAGGGCGGGCTGAAGCTGGCCGTAACTCCGGCTGCGCCCAAAGGCGGCGATGCGGACGAAGCGCCCGATCCAGGCACGAGAGCGGCTGATACCGGCGAAGTGCTCGGAATGCCCCCGTCGCGCTTGACCATCACCTTTGGTTTTGGTGCAGGGCTTTTTATTAAAGATGGGAAAGATCGCTTCGGGCTTGCCGCGCGCCGCCCGGAAGCACTGGTCGATATGCCTAACTTTGGCTCCATCGACCAAATGGTCAAAGAGCACACTGGTGGGGATATCGTGATTCAGGCCTGTGCTGAAGATCCTCAAGTCGCGTTCCATGCTGTGCGCCAATTTGCACGGATTGCCGAGGGCGTGGCGCAGATTCGCTGGGTGCAGACCAGCTACAAGCCGATTGCTGGAGATCGTCACTTGCTTGGATTCTCGGCCGAAGAAAAGACTCCGGGGATGAATGCTCCGCAGGCGCAAGCCATCTGGGTCGGCAAAGAGGGACCAGACTGGATGCGTGGCGGCAGCTATGTCGTTGTCCGCCGCATTCGCTTCGCGATGGAACATTGGGACCAGATGCCACAGACTTACCAGGAGTCAGCAATTGGTGAGATGAAGCACACCCGTAAGCCGGTGGACCACGCCCAAACAAACGGGAAATCCTCCTCGGATAACGTCGTCACTGAAGACAATACCCCACCGCATCTCGCGATTGTCATCCCACGCAGGGACGCCATGCTGCGCCGGTCTTATTCGTACAACGATGGAGTTAACTTCACAACGGAACGCTGGCCGCCATGGCGGCAGGGTTTGGAATACGACGCGGGCATGTTTTTCGTTTGCTTTCAGCGAGACCCGCGAACCGGATTCATCGCGGTATTTCGTGAGCTGGCGAGTCATGACTCCAGGCTGAATCAATTCTGGACTCACGTGGGAGGCGGACTGTTCGCTGTTCCGCCTGGTGCGAAACAAGGCGAGTATGTCGGACAGGGTCTGTTCGAGTCGCACTAATTCATCAGTACCAGAGTATTGGCTCGTTGGGCGCGGCTAGCCGCGCCCAACGCAACAGAGAGATGGCGAGGTTCTAAACGGTGGATGTAACTCAACAGCATTTGCAACATGGCGAAATGATCACGCTCAGCCGCGATGGAGCGCACGAGCGACTCATCAACGTAAGCAGTAGTGGCGGTTCTGACGAACTGTCGATTTTTGCTGATTTTCCGCCTGCATCAGGCGAAATGGTCGCGCAGTTTGTTTTTGGCGGGTGTGGCTTTGAGCAAGATGCACGCGCGCGTATGTCCGGCGCAGCATGGCCCGTTCTCTGGGTTCAGGGCGATGTTTGTCCTGGAACTCATTTGTCCGGCACGCAAGCGTTCATCATCGACGGCCGCCCCGTGCACCGCGTGACTCTTGCCGACCGCGTAGTTGGTAGCTTATGGGCAGATGAGGATGCGGATTACTGCCTGCTTGCCGGCATTCTGCCCACTGATTCTAGCGTGACGCGCGGTGCTCAAACTACCAGCAGCATGGAGCAGATCGAGATTGCTCTGCACGAAGCGGGAATGGATTTCTCGGACCTTGTGCGGACATGGTTTTATTTGGACGATCTGCTCGCATGGTACGACGAATTCAACGCGGCCCGCACGGAGTTCTTTCAAGGCCGTGGTGTATTTGACCGCATGGTTCCGGCCAGCACGGGTATTGGTGCTCGTAACCCGGCAGGTGCGGCCTTGGCGGTAGGAGCCCTGGCTATCCGGCCACGGCATGGGCGCGTTCATGTGCAGGAGGTGCCTTCGCCGCTGCAATGCCCGGCGACGGAATATCGCAGCTCGTTCAGCCGCGCCGTGGAGGTGGCGTTTCCCGACCGGCGCGTGCTGATTGTCTCCGGCACGGCCAGCATTGCGGCTGATGGCAAGAGCATGTTTACGAGCGATGTCGCGAAGCAAATTCACCTTACGCTGGACGTGGTCGAAGCAATCCTACGATCGCGCAAAATGGACTGGAACAACACATCGCGCGCCGTCGGCTACTTTCGCAATATTGAGGACCTACCGGTCTTTGAGAAGTGTTGCCGCGATCACGGAATTGCACCATTGCCACTGATACCGGTGCATGCAACTGTCTGCCGCGATGATTTGCTGTTTGAAATAGAGCTTGATGCAATCTCGACGGTCGAGCTTGAAAAAGAGAAAGGTATAACCGGTGATACTGTCCATGGAAATTGACAAGTTCTCCAACTGGCTCATTCATCGCACGGGAAAGTGCCTCGTCGCTGGCCCGTGCAGCGTGGAAAGCGAAGAGCAGATTCTGGGAACAGCAAAGGAACTGGCCCCATGCGACGTGACATTGTTACGAGGTGGCATCTGGAAGCCGCGCACGCGCCCCGGCTCATTCGAGGGAATCGGAGAAAAGGGGTTGAACTGGCTCAAAGCGGCTGGCCGGACTACCAGCCTACCGGTTGCCACAGAGGTCGCAATTCCGGCTCACGTTGAACAATGCCTGAACGCTAACATCGACGTTCTCTGGATCGGCGCGAGAACAACGACGAGCCCGATTGCCGTACAAGCAATTGCGGACTCTCTGGCGGGGATCGACATCCCAGTCATGATCAAAAATCCCATGAATCCCGATCTGGGGCTGTGGATCGGAGCGATCGAAAGGGTGCGCCGCGCAGGCATCAAGAGAGTTGTCGCGGTTCATCGCGGCTTCTCGACGCATATCAGGCACAAGTACCGCAATCAGCCCCTGTGGAGTATTCCCCTGGAGCTGCGGAGTCGGATGCCTGAAATCCCTATTTTGTGCGATCCCAGTCATATTTGCGGAACGCAACAGTACATTGCTTCAATTTCAGAGGCCGCGCTGGAAGCAGGACTCGATGGATTGATGATCGAAAGCCACTGGCGCCCCGAATCGGCCCTGAGCGATCCTGGGCAGCAATTGTCGCCCGCACAGTTCGCGGAGTTGGTAGGGCAAGTTGTACGCAACCGGAACTTAGGCGTGGCAAGCAGAAATCGGGAGTCTGACAATCTCTGGAGGGAGATCGACGAGATAGATCAGGATATTGGCGCGCTTCTAAGCACGCGGGTATCGATCCTCAGAAAAATAGAGGCAGACGGGGCGGACGGTAGCAGAATCTCAGGGAAGACCTGGGCAAATATCTGCGCAACGCGCCTAGTGGCGGCAGTCGCAAAGCAATTGCTGGGCACCGGTGAGAGCAAACTTGGCGAATGCGATTCCGGCTGCACGCAAACGGAAGCTCGTTCCATTGAAACCCGTAAGTGGCTGCTTCGTTCTAAAACCAGTCCGTGTGGTGATTCCGTGACGACTGAGAGACCAGTCTGAAGCGTCCGTTTACCGCAGTTTCCCGCAAGAAGAGTGGCTATTGCTCAAGGAGAACCCATGAAAAGCACGAATATGACTTTGGCGGAGAACCACGGATTGGGCAGCGTCCGCATCTGTGACTGCGGCTCTCTCAATCTGAATATCGGTCTCGTTACACTTCATTTGGACCCTGAAACCTTTCTGAAAACAGCAGCGCTTCTGCGACAGGCCGCAGAGCAGTATCTGAAACGTAATGAGCAAGTCACTACGGCATCTGGCCTGTCTCCGGCGCTTAGGTCTCCGTCTGGTCGGTTCACCAACTGATTGTTGGAAGATCAATTTTGCAAGGTCTTAGCTTTCGAGCCGACTCCGCTTCTTGCGGCAGGCTTCGCAGGTGCCATAGATCTGAAAACTGTGCTGGGTTGTCACGTAATGAAATTTCTTTCCAATACGACGTTCGATCTCCTCAATCTCGGGAGAGAAGAACTCGACCGAATCGCCGCACGCCGTGCAGATCATGTGGTGATGGTTGCGTCGATTCATGTGATGCTCGAACCGGGCTACGCCGTCGCGAAACTCAATTTCTTCCGCCAAGCCGCATTGAATAAAGAGTTTAAGCGCGCGATAGACGGTGGTATAGCCGATAGTGGGCTCTTGCTTCTTAACCAGGTCATGCAGTTCTTCAGTGGTAAGGTGATCGCGGGTTGCAAGGAAGACCCGCAGAATTGTGTCCCGCTGAGAACTCCGCTTGAGTCGAAGTTGGGACAGGTGATCGTTCAAAACCCGCTGTGCGGCCGCGATGTTGTTGAAAACGCCGGACCGGGCATCTACTCGTTTCTCTGGCATCTTTTCCAAGAACCCTCTTACCTGAAATGGATTATATGAGGATTGTCTGCAAACGGAGGCAATGGATGGAGGTTTGTCCGGGCAATAATCTGTAAACCTCACTGAATCGCACAGACCAGAGTTCTTGGCAACGGGAAAGGCACGGTTCGTTATTGCCCCCACGTGCGCGTGGTCAGAACTGATCATCATCCCGACGTTTCCAATGTGAGGATGGCGGTTTATGAGGCAAAACCAATTTTTGGAACACGCTTTAGGAAAGGAATAGGATGGAGACTCAAGGGTCAAACAGGGATAAGAGACAGCCGAAGGTAAGCGCTCAGCCGGAAGCCCGTTCCATTGCATACGTCAGTCATCGAATGCCTATACGCCTGGAGAAAGAAATCTCCATACCAAGGGGAGGATGACTTTCTTTTTCCTTCTGCTCGAAATGAGGGAAAGACGCCGGTGACACTCGACATAATTCTGCAAGGGTCATCCGTCCCGCTCTTGTCCGGGCGCAAATTACCGGCAAGGTGATCGGATGGCACAGCTTCCGGCATTCTCTGGCAACCAACCTGAGAGCGTCTGGAGCGGACCTGAAAACCGCTCAGGAACTCCTGCGTCACGCGAACTCGCGGATCACGCTTGAGGTGTACACGCACGCGATCTCCACAACGAAGCGTAAGGCCAACAACAGAGTCGTGGAGATGCCGATCGGAGCCGGTAGGGTCGAGAATTCAGCACCCTCGCAACGGGAGCCCTTGCTGCTGAAAAGCAGCAAAAAAGGCGCTGAGAACTCCCAGCGCCCTTCCGCGCCCTCGCGGGTCTCAACCAATCTTGTCACTGTGCCATAAGCCATCCATTTTCTTTGGTTTATGGCGGGGACGACGAGGCTCGAACTCGCGACCTCTGCCGTGACAGGGCAGCGCTCTAACCAACTGAGCTACGTCCCCCTTGCACAACCTTTGCGACTCAACTGCACGCCAGTGAAAAGACTTCGTCCCTCAACGCAGGCTTCTTCTTTCACCAGCTTGTTGCTCCCAGCCGTCTTCAAATCCTAGCGGAAGCGAAGCAGCCATCGTGGTGCAACATGATTGAGTGTATCAGAAAGTTGGCGTGTTGTGGACTACTCCCGGCATCACACGTTTCTCTCTGATTTTTCTCCAGCAAGCGGCGGAAACCTCAGTTCCCTACTCCGCACTATAGCAAATTCAGCGTTTGTGTGAGGTGAAGTTGATGCTGCCCAGTGGCTTTTTCCTCAAGGAATAGCCACTGGGCAAGCTCCACGCAACATTACAGTTACTCTGGATTTGTTCTAAGCCCTATGCTGACCATGCCGCACGGCTACCGCGTTCGCCGGATACGTACCCCATATCCACGGAAATGCCGCGAACGCAATGAAGCAGATGGTTGGCGATCGCGGGCAATTTCTGCGCGGTCACGCGGAACGAAGGTCCGGAAACGCTCACCGCCGCCACCGGCTGATGCTGCGCGTCCAACAACGGCACGGCAATACAGCGCAACCCCTCTTCAAGCTCTTCGTCGTCCACGGCGTAGCCGCGACGGCGGGTCTTTTCCATCTCTGCGCGCAGTGCCTCCGGCGTGGCAATGGTGCGATGCGTAAAGCGCTCGAATCGGGTGCGCCGCACAACCTCAGCAGCCTTATCCTCAGGCAGAAAAGCCAGGATTGCCTTCCCCACAGAGGTGCAGTGAACCGGATTGCTGGCTCCGATGCGGGTAATCATGCGCACCGCTCTTGCCGCTGGCTCAATCTTGTCGATGTAGATCACGCGCGCTGCTTCCAGGATGCAAAGATGCGCCGTCTCTTCCGTCTCGTTCACCAGACGGCGCAGATGCGGCTGGGCGCGGTCACGTAGGTCGTACTGCTCGATGGCGCGGTTGCCCAAGTCGAACAGCCGCAGGCCCAGGCGAAACTTCCCACTTGGCGTGCGTTCCACCATCCGATGCTGCTCCAGAACCATCAGGAAACGATGCGCCGTGCTTTTATGCAATTGGAGTGAAGAGGCGACTTGCGCCAATCCCAGTGGTACATCGCTCTCTGAAAGCAAATCCAGTACAGCGAAGGCCCGGTCTAACGCTTGAACTTTGTATGTCCCTAATGGGGCTGCATCTCGCATAATGGTCCTCTATTTCACAAAATATTTACTTAATAAGTTTCTCAGAATATGAAACCCACGTCAAATATTGATACGGAGTGTCTCCATGCGGAACGGGAAACGGCTGAGGCTCAGCCGTCAATAAAGTACATTTCGCCTGCATACACACAAAAAAGACGACTCGAATCGAGACAAATGAAGCACGGGATGAACTGCGGACGATCGCGCTTCTCTCTCGCTGCGGCAATAGCGGACTTGGCTCGCCGATACATTAAAATTCCACTGCAGCCTATTCCGCTTCCACCACATCCCCTTCGCCGGGCGCGAGGAAAAGATCCGCTTCCAGCCCGTGCTGGCGTGTGTAGAGGTCATAGTAGCGACCGCGCATCGCGAACAGCTCCGCGTGATTGCCCCGCTCCACAATGCGCCCTTCCTCCACCACCAGAATCTGATTGGCGCGCCGGATGGTTGAGAGCCTGTGTGCAATCACAAATGTGGTGCGACCGCTCATCAGTTCATGCAGCCCGGCCTGAATCATCGCTTCCGACTCCGAATCGAGCGAGCTGGTCGCCTCGTCGAGAATCAGGATGCGCGGCTCGGCCAAAAGAGCCCGGGCAATCGACAACCGTTGCCGCTGCCCGCCTGAAAGCTTCACCCCACGCTCGCCCACAATCGTGTCGTAAGCATCAGGAAAACGCTCGGCAAACTCGTCCACACGCGCAATCCGGCAGGCGGAAAGAAACTGCTCTTCGGTCGCATCGGGTCGTGAAAACAAAATATTTTCGCGGATGCTCCCATCGAAGAGGAATGAGTCTTGCAACACCACGCCCAACTGCGATCGGAAAGTATCCAGATCCACCTTGGCCAGGTCTATGCTGTCCACCAGCACGCGCCCGCTCGATGGCGTATGAAATGCGCAAAGCAGGCTGATGATGGTCGACTTGCCCGATCCCGAGGATCCCACCAGCGCCGTTACAGTCCCCGGTTCGGCCACAAAGCTGATGCCATGCAGCACTGGCTTTTCCTCGGTGTAAGCAAACTCCACATCCTCAAAGCACACCGTACCCCCGATGGGCGGCATCTTCACCGTGCGGCCGGGGGTCTTGTTCTCCTCGATCTCCGACATGATCTCATTGGTGCGGTCCAGTCCGGCAAAAGCCTCCGTCAGTTGCGTGCCGATATTCACCACCTGGAAGACCGGAGCGATCATGAAGGCCAGAAACATGTTGTAGCTGAAGTAGTCGCCAACGGTCCACGTGTTCCCCAGCACGCGATGGCCGCCCAGCCACATCACCAGCGCCGACACCAATCCCAGCACCGTCGTGGACGCTGAAGAAAGTGTGCTGGTCATGGTCAGTGACTTCATCACGTTGGCCAGCAGCCGCTCCACTCCCGTTGAAAAGACTCCCGCCTCGCGCTCCTCGGCATGGTAGCCCTTGATCACCCGCACACCGCCCAGCGACTCCGTCAGTCTGCCTGTAACTTCAGCGTTGATTTTGGCTCTCTCGCGGAAAATGGGGCGAATGACTCTGAAGCCGTATTGCAGCACGAGCACAAACGCGCCGACGACAGCAAAGACCGTCAGTGTAACCGTTACGCTCAGATGCATCAGGTAGAGAAACGCCAGCGCTGCGGTGAGCAGGCCGCCCAGGAACTCCACCAGCCCCGTGCCGATCAGGTTGCGCACGCCTTCCACGTCGCTCATGATGCGCGCCACCAGCGTCCCAGTGCGATTTTCGTCGTAATAGGCGACGGAAAGCAGCCCCACGTGCCTCTGCACCTGGCGGCGCATCTCGGCAATCAGCCGCTGGCCGGCCTTTGAGAGCAGTTGGGTCAGCGAGAACGACGTAATGGCCTGCACCAGCATCGCCGAAAACACCAGTGCAATGATTCCCGGCAGCATTTCAGGATGCGGGTGCTGTGTGGAAAGCACCTTGTCCAGCAGCGGCTTCGCAGTGTACGGCAGCACCAATCCAGCTACGCGATTGATCGCCATCAGGCCAAGCCCGCCCAGCAGCAGCCACTTGCGCGACTTCACTAAGGTCCAGACCTGCGGCCACAGCTTTTTCAGATTGGCCTTGGGCTTGGGCAGATCCGCCAAGCCTGCACGGTTTCCGCGCCCGTGCGGTGAGCGCTCGGCACGCATGCCCATCCCCATCCCGCCGCCCCGCATTGTCCCCATGCGCTAGACTTTCCCCGAACTACGCGCAGCTATGAAAGAACGTACACACAAATTCAGGTAAATGAGCAGGACAAGAATCAGCGCAACCTTGAGCCCCAATGCAATGGGGTCCACATCCAGCCCTTCCGACCGTGCACTCCCATAGAAGTTCAGCGCCATAATCACGCTGCCCAGGAAGCTCAGCAAGCCGATCACAGCATTAATGTGCATGAAAATTTTGCGCCGGCGCTCATTGGGGCTGATGGCCAAAAAGCCGCAAACGCCCAGTGTCAAGCCGATCCATGTGGGAGTAAGCAGGGTTGCGTCATGGCCTCCGGTGTACCGATAACCACCTAAGCCCAGAGCAGCCAGAAGAACGGCAAAGACCAGTGTCACTTTTGCCATACGAAACCTCCATCCATATACGGTGTATGGCAAGAATATCAGTTGTCCGTAATGGATTCACGGCAGGCGGGCCTCCTCAAAAAAGAGGAAACCCGTCTGCGGAGGCCGTGAACCCATCTTTTGCTACCGCTGAATGCGCGCCGAACCGCCCTTGGCAAAGGCGCGAACCTGATCCACGGTCGACATGGTCGTATCGCCAGGGAATGTGGTCAACAGAGCGCCGTGCGCCCAGCCCAGCTTGATCGCTTCCTCAATCGGCTCGCCAGTCAGTAGGCCGTAGATAAAGCCCGCTGCAAAACCGTCTCCGCCACCCACGCGATCCACAACATCCAACTCGGCCGTCGGCGCCGTATAGGTCTTGCCGTCCGCCCATGCCACCGCGCTCCAACTGTGGTGGTTGGTGGAGTGCACCTCGCGCAGAGTCGTTGCGACAATCTTGACCTTCGGAAGCTTCTTCACCACCTTGTCGATCATGGCGAAGAAGACGCTCGGATCCAGCTTCGACTTGGCCGCGACCTCCGGTCCAGGAATGCCGAGCCCCATCTGAAGGTCTTCCTCGTTGCCCACCAGCACGTCAACGTTTTCCACGATCTTGCCGATGGTCTCGACGGCCTTCTCGTTGCCGCCCTGGATGTTCCACAGCTTCGCGCGGTAATTCAGATCGAACGAAGTCACAGCGCCCGCGGCCTTGGCTTCCTTCATCATCTCCGCGGCCAACGCTGCCGTAGTCGGAGAAAGCGCCGCAAACAGTCCGCCGCAGTGTACCCAGCGAACGCCTCCGGCAAAAATCGCCTTCCAGTCAAAATCCCCCGGCTTCAACTGCGCGCCTGCTTCGTTGCTGCGGTTGTAGAAAACCACCGGAGGCCGTACGCCTGCGCCACGGTCACTGTACACCGTCGCCATGTTCGGGCCGGTCACGCCGTTGTGCTTGAAGTACTTGTAGACCGGCTTCACGCCCATGGCGCGCACGCGCTCGTTGATCAGGTCGCCCACCGGGTAGTCCACCATGGCCGAAGCGATTGCTGTCTTCATGCCGAAACAGTCTGACAGATTGGCCGCCACATTGAATTCGCCGCCGCTGACGTGAATCTTGCACTCGGTCGCCTTGCGGAACGGGACGATCCCCGGATCGAGCCGATGAACCAGCGCTCCCAACGACAGAAAATCCAACTCCGTTACATCCTTGCGTATATTCAGTCCATTCATCGGTTGTTCTCTCCTGTGTTTTTCAAAAAGTCTTCACGTCCAAATCGGAAGTTCTTCCGATTATAAACTGGTCAGACCACTGCGCAATTTCCAATTCTGTTCCTTGCC
>Ga0255353_1001229_pt1 | contig 14778 bp, 11 predicted proteins | sample HBST25metaG_FD_189941 | JGI IMG/M metagenome (GOLD analysis project Ga0255353, IMG submission 189941) | Peat soil microbial communities from Stordalen Mire, Sweden - H.B.S.T25 | ecosystem: Environmental > Terrestrial > Soil > Wetlands > Peat | place: Sweden: Norrbotten County, Stordalen Mire...
ATCCGCGCCAGACGGGCGGAGAGAGCATCGGCCAGGGCAAAGCCGTAGAGCGGAGCGACTTCCGTAGCGCCGAGATTATTGAAGGGCAGAACGACGAGCGAGTTCTGCGGCGCACGATCGCTGGCCGACTCGCGGAAGCGCTCGGCCAGCACGGAAAGGAAGCCGGTGGCGCGCTTTTCCGCCTCGGGGCCGGTGGTGGGCAGGTTGGCGGCCGCTTCGCCGGGGATGCTGCCGGTTTCAATCCGCAGGGCCTTCATGATGGTCTTGAGCGCCTCGCGCACGTCGGCGGCGGAGGCATAGCGGGCGGCGGGATTCTTTTCAAGGCAGGTGGAGATGACGCTTTTGAGTTCGGGCGAGATGCCGGGCACAATTTCACTGAGGTCGGTGGGCTCCATGAACTGAATGGAGCGAATGGCCTTGAAATCCTCGTCCTCGGGACCGGCGAAGGGATGGCGGCCACTGGCCAGCTCGTAAAGGATGACGCCGAGGGCCCAGAGGTCGGACTGCACGCTGGACTGGCCGGTGACGAACTGCTCGGGGGCCATGTAACGGATGGTGCCGCCGCGGGCGGTGTAGGTGGCCGCAACAGAAGCGTCGCGAGCGGGGCCGGGCTTTTCCGGATCGAAGTTGGCTTCCTCGGGAGGAAGGCGGCGGGCCAGGCCGAAGTCCAGAATCTTGACCAAGCCGCCGTCGGTCAGCATGACGTTCTGCGGCTTGAGGTCGCGATGGAAGATGCCGAGCGAGTGCGCGGCCTGCAAGCCGTCGGCGATTTGGATGCCGACGGAAAGCAGCAGTTGCAGACGGGCCGGACCGCGGGCAATCAACTGGTCGAGGGACTGGCCGGGCACGTACTGCATGGCGATGAAAGCCTCGTCGCCGCTTTCGCCCACTTCGTAGATGCCGCAGACGTTGGGATGCTCGATGGCCGAGGCCAGGCGCGCCTCACGCAGAACGGTGGAGCGCATCTGCTCGGCGGTAAGCTGCCCGGTGCGGAGAATCTTGAGCACCACGGGGCGCTGCAACTCCGTATCGTTGGCAAGGTAAACCACACCGCTGCCGCCAGCGCCCAGGCGACGCTCAATCTCGTAGTGTCCAATTGTCTTGCGCTTCATCATTGCCATCTAGTTTAGCGGTCCATCCATAAGGAATGTCTATGACCAAGTGCAGAAGAGGAGGGATTTGCAGGACTTTAATCTGTTAACTTCAAACTGAGCATGAACGGCTTCTGCAGACGTAACCTGTTTTTCCCGACGAGACGGCTCCTGGGGACGATGGGAGGGGCGATTGGAGTTTTGGCGGCGATGCTGGCCGCCGCACCTCTCCTGGCGCAGCAGAATGCGCCCCAGCCAGCTCCTACCGAAGCACAGCGGGCCCCCAGCGACGCCCCGCAACAGCCGGACGCGGGGGCGCAGGTGCATACCGGCACAGCAAGCGGGCTGGAAGCGGATTCGCGACTCCAGAATCTGCTGGCCGACCACCAGTTTTTCCGCCTGGAAGCGGAGTTGGACAAGCTGCCGCCGGAGCAGGCGCAGTTTTATCGCGGAATCCTGGCCAACAGGGAAAACGACCTCAAAAAATCCATCGAGCTGCTGGAACCGCTGGTGGATAAGGTGACAGCCAGCGGCGACACGGCGCACGAAAAGCTGCTGCGCAAGGCGTTGGCGGAGGACTACCTGCGCGCGGGCGACTGGGCCAAGGCCGCCAAGGCTTACCAGACGATGGAAACTCGGCTCCAGAGCAAGCTGAGCAGCGACGAGCAGGACGAAATCGAGATGCCAGTGAAGATGCTGCCGCTGGCCAAGGACAATCCGCCGATGACGGTGGATGCGTGCGACCCGTTCGTACTGCAAGTGAGCAAGAACCCGCTGGGGCTGATCGACATTCCGGTTTTTGTGGACGCGCGGCCGCACAGTTGGATGCTGGACCCGACGGCGCCCTTCAACCTGATTGCGCGCTCGCTGGCCAGGGAGGCTGGGCTGAAAGTTTCAGAGGAAGCCACGACCATCCACACGCTGACGGGGCGGGCCATCCAGGTGCACGTGACGGTGATTCCGCGCTTCACCATCGGCGGACAACTGACGCTGCGCAACATGACGGCCTTTGTATTTGAAGACGCGGACTACGCCTTTCCGCGCTCGCGCTACCAGGTGCAGGGCGTACTGGGCTATGCGGCTCTTTCGGCGCTGGGCAGCGTCACCATTACCGCGGACGACACCATCGCGGTGCGGCCGGCCAAGCAGATTGAACCCGCCGAAAAAGACGACTTGCTGACCAAAGGCGCGCGCTTCTTTTTGGACGGCGACCAGATTCTTGTGGCGATGGGGAAGGCGCACGAGAGCGGCGACGAGACGGGAACGAATGCCAACGAGGAAAGCATGTTTGTGGTGGACGCCGGCAGCCAGGAGACTTACCTCACCTCCCGCTACTACGACGAACACACGACAGATTTTGCCGGGCAGAAGATGGAGCTGTTCACGCTGCCCGGCCCGCAAACACTGGCTCCCCAGCCGGCATTTGTGGCCGAAACCATTCCGCTGACCGTGGGCACAACCACCGTGCGCGTGCATTACATCCAAGTGCTCACGCAACCGCTGGGCTCGGCGGCTCTGGACGACGTGTACGGCGTGCTGGGCGTGGACGCGCTGGACCAGTTGCGGAGTTATACGTTCGACTACCGGACGATGCGGTTCAGCGTGAAGCCGGAGTAAAGCTAGGGACTTAGGGACCAGGGACTAGAAAAAGCCCGCGGGGTGAGGGTTGAGATGCCCTACCCCTTTGCAAAGTACGCGAAGGATGGGCACGGGGCATCTGTGGATGGACAAGAGCGGAACTCGGGCGTTTGTTTTGATTGCTATGACGCGGAAACGCGACCGCACAGGATGGATTTATTCCTCTGGAAGCGGAGTGAATTGCCGCGGAAAATGGATATGTCCCGGAATATTTCTTGAGATTTTGGTGCGAAAGGAAGGAACCCGTTCTAGAGCAAAGCCACATTAGCTGTATCCCGGTATCCGCAGGAACGGAACCATGCGGCGGCGTTGTCAGCGGTGATGGTTTTGAGGGCCTCGGTAATGGCTTGCAGTACGTGCCTTGGCCGAGCGCAAGAACTGTTTGAACTTGGACCAAGCCTTCTCGATGGGGTTCAGGTCCGGTGAATAGGGCGGCAGATAGAGCACTTGCGCCCCGCAGGCCTCGATTAACTGCCGAATTCCAGCGACCTTGTGCGCACTCAGGTTGTCCATCACTACGACATCGCCGGGGTGCAACTTGGCACACAGCACCTGCTCCACGTAGGCACGAAAAATATCGCCATCGGTGGCCGAAGGGACCGTCATCACCGCTTCCATGCCGTCCAGACTCATGGTTCCCAGCGTGGTTAATACCTGCCAGCGGCCATCGGGAGTGGCCTCGTTCACCCGTTCGCCTTTCGGCGCTCGCCCCCACAAACGGGTCATCTGCGTGGTCACCCCGCTTTCGTCGAGAAACTTCAGCTTCTCTGCCGGGATGGATGTGATGGTGGCAAGGAACTCTTCTCGCCGCTGCGCACCTGCTGCATGCGGATCTTCTTGCTGTATCCCCAACTGACGCGAAACTGGGCCGCCAAGGCGCCAAGGCTCCCCGCTCCTACCTCATAGGCTTCCAGAATCCGGTTGCGCAAATCGTCCGATATGGGCTCTGCCAGCCTCTTCGCTTCGCGGAAATCGCCTCTTCAAACCTAACCCTGCTCTCCTACTCCGGGATATAGCTACTCTGGTTTCGCGCTAGAAAACAGTACTAGAAGACCTTGTAACCGATGCCGACGCTGAGTCCGTAAGGATAAAGCGTAGGGTCGACGCTCCAGTGCTGATATTCGAAATCGGCGCGTGCGCTGAAGCGTTTTGTCAGCCGGTAATCCACGCCGCCGCCGTAAGCCAGCGCCGTGGCGCGCCCGTCCAGGAAGCTGCCGGTGCCGTAGCCGACCAGCACCTTGCCGTAGGGCTTCACGCGCGCAAAGTGCGGCACGTTGAACGGCACGCGCGGCCCGATCAGGTAGTTATTCTCAGTGACGCCCTGGTACTGGTTGAAGCGCTGCCAGCGGCCTTCCGCCTCAATCTGCACCCAGCGCGTGAACCGCACGTCCACATACGCGCCCACGCCGTAGAGGCGGTTGGGACTGGTTTCCGCGATGTTTGCCCCGGCGTAATCGGGCTGGAAAACGGAGCCTAGTCCGCCGACGGTCAGCGAGAGTCCCTGCCGCGTGGCCGAGGGAACCACTTGCGCGCGCGCTGAAGCAGCGCCAGCGGCAAGCGCGAGGGAAAGCAGTGCAACGATCGTTCTTTTCATGGTCACCCAAGTGCATTCGTACTGGTGAATCTTGAACTCCCGCGCTCCAGGCGGACGTGCCGGGAAGCGGCCGGCCGGGATGCATCATCCGGCCGGCGGTTTCAGAAACTGCGGTTCTACTGCTGACTCGTCTGCGCCGCATCGGCCGGTGAAGCGGCTGGTGGTGCAGCAGGAGGCGTGGTCTGCTCCGGCGCCGACGGCTGGTCAGCCGGGGCTGCCGGCTGGTCGCTCGCGGCGGGCTGTGCAGCCGGAGCTGCAGCAGGCGCAGCAGCAGGTTCCGCGTTCGCCACGTCGTAGCGTTGCAGCTTGTAGAAGATCGGCGTTACCTCGAACGGCATCTTGTCGCGCGCGTTCATCGGCGCGTACCGCTTGGCGTTCAGCATGTGCACCTTGTCGTCCCAGGGATCGGTCTTCAGCCAACTGCCCAAGGGGAGCGCCGCCGTCTGCGTCAGGTCGTCCCAGTTCAGCTTCGGCGCCATCTTCGCCAGGTCGTTCATCCACGGCGTGCCGTCGGCCTTCAGCAGAGAGTCGCCCAGCTTCGGCGTGTTCAGAGCCTTCAACACCTTGCCCCGCTCCGTCAACTGCGCAAAGTACAGTCCCGCCGAGGGCAGCTTGTCCTTGTACATCGAGGCCTGCAGGTACTCCATCGCCTTCTTCGCGGCCTCCAGGTTGTCGTGCTCCGAGTGGTACATGTCGATGCGCTGGAAGCTCGACTCGTCAGGGAACAGCAGCCGGTCATTAAACGCGTAGCGCGTGTCGATGTGGTGGCCCATGGCGATGTGCGCCAGTTCCATCGCCACCACCGAAGCGATGGCTTCTTCGCTCGGCAGCGTATCGATCAGCCCCTTGCTGATCAGGATGGTGTTGCCCACCGTCGTCGTTTCCACCGTGTCGGTCAGCAAAATGCGCGTGTGCAACTGGTCGGTAAACGCCAGGTTGTTCGGCACCACCAGGTTGACCACGATCTGATCCAGAACCTTGCTTTCGTAGCCGCCCGCGTTCAGCGGCGCCACCAGTCCGGCTTCCACCAGCCGGTCGATCACGTTGTTTTCCGCCTGCGTAATCCACATCCGCGAGGCCTGCAGCGGACCCACATCCTGCGAGTCGTCGCTCTTGTCCACCGCGTCGTCCACCTTCACGCTGACGTTCTCGCTGTCGCGCGTGGGCAGCTTCAGAGAGTAGCCCCAGAAGTGCGTCTGCGCCTTCAGGCCCACCGACTTCGTGCCTTCAATCCGCTGCGTCTCTTCCACGTAAACCGCCACCGGCAGCCAGATATCCGGCTGCACGTTCATCCGCCAACTGTCGAAGTGGAAGTAGTATTTCGACGAGTCCTCGGACGTCGGACCGGTGTAAGTGCCGTTGAAGCGCACCACGTTGCCGTCCTGATCCTCAACCCAGATGCGCCCGTAGAAGCGGCCCATCCCGTGCACTTCCGACTTGGGATGCACGTCGTAAACCCATGTGCGCACCGAGCCCAAAAACTCCCGCCGCACAAAGCTGAATTCGTAGTGCTGCCGGTCGAAGCCCGTCGGATCCAGGAACATCATCTGCATGAACCCGGTGGTCGAATAGGTAAACCGCTCCAGACCCAGAATCCTGGTCAGCCCGGTAATCGACGCCAGCGAGCCCTTGAAGAAGCCGTGCTTGGCGATCGCCCGCGGCTCGTAGGTCTTGTCGGTGAACGTCTTGCCGAAGTCCACGCGGCTCAGCGTGTACTGGTCCTCCACCGGAATCGCGTACAGCTTCACGTCCGGGCGCGTGTTCTGGATGTAGGTCTCCACCAGGGGCGTGCGCTGCTGAATGTTCTTGATCAGCACTTTTTCCCGCACCACCGCGCGGTCCACCAGCGCGGACTGTTCGGCGGTCAGTTGGTGCGCCTGTTCGTACTTCGGCTTCTTCTTCGCGTACGCACAGGACACGCCTAAGCCAATCGCAAGTAGGGTAAGTGCAATCTTCCGAACGGTCATCTCAAGCTCCTAGATGGGTCTCTCCGGCCGCTCGGCGCCTCTTCGGCTTCCCAGCGGCCATGTTCAGCAAAAAATATCCTTCAGGCAAAATCGATGCTACGCCAATTGAAACGTGATCGTGATGTTGGTCGTCTGATCCACCGCATGGCCGTCGCGCGTGGCCGGACGGAAACGAATCTGCTGCGCCACCCGCCGCGCCTCCTCGTCCAATCCGTGCCCCAGTCCATGCACCACGCTCTGAATCACAACCTGCCCGCTGGCCCTGAACGTAACCCGCAGAACCACGTCGCCCTGTACCCGCAACCGGCGGGCTTCGCTCGGGTACTGCACCGCAGGCTTCGACAGCACTTCAAGACTGGTCGTCACCGCCTGCTGCACCGCGGGACGCGCCACCGTCACCTGCTGCGCCGCCGGAATCCCGGCCGAGGCCACCCGACCGTAGTTGCCGCCATGCGCCGCCGTGCCTGTCGCCCCGGGTATCCCCGCCGAGGCCACCCGGCCCACCACGCCCGCGTTCGAGCCCGACCGTGTGCCGTTCCCAATCCCCGCCGAGCCCACCACGCCATGAGGCGCAACCGCCGGCCCGCGCATCCCGCCATACGGATTACCAATCGCCGCAATCGTCGCCGGACGCGATGCGTTCGGGTTCGGCTTCACGCCAAAGGTCTGTCCAAAATGAACCGGCGCCGTCGAGGCCTTCATCCGGTTATCCTGCGCCGGCATGGCCGCCGTCAGCGCCGCCTTCGGCTGCGGCGACAGGATCACAGAGGGCTTGGCTTCCTTCATGGCCGGCAGGTTCAGCTTCGCTTCCATCTGGATCGGCTTCGGCTCGGGCTTCGGCAGGTTCAGCTTCGGCGCTTCAACCTGTACGTTCGGCATCGGCGGCGGTGGCATCGGCGGCGGCGGCGACACCTTCACCTTCTCCGCCGGCGGCTCCTTCGACGGCACAATCAACTGCGTCATCTCGTACTGATGCTGCTCAATCACTTGCCGCGCCGTCATCCCGATGATCAGAATCAGCGCCAGGATCAGCCCGTTGACCACCGCACTGGTGATAAACGACACCGATCGACCCTCTGGCTCTGGCAGCAAGCCAAAGTTCGTCCGCCCCGGCGTGTAATTCATCCCCACCTCTATACTCCACAAATACCCGCTACCGCATCGATAAATCCATCAAAATGCCTGACCAACCGTACGGCTCAACCTGAATCGCCCAGGCATGCATCCAATGAGAGGAAAAACGTGATAGCGTTCATGGTTTCTACTGATGATTCCGGTGCCCCCAGCGCATTTGCCGCCAAGCCGCGATCCGGCCTGCGCTGCATGATACGGATTGTCCGTTCCATACGCCTCGGACATTCAAGTTCTCCACAGCAAATCCAAGGCATTCAAGAAAGGCCAGCTTCACAACAGGAAAGCCCCTGCCCAGCTTGCACATTACCGCGTATGCTTATCGGCAGAATAAAGCCGCACATCCCGCGAGCAGCCTGCGAGGGCCTCATACCGGCGGCTTCAAAATCCGCTTGGCCGTGCTCTACTGTAATAGACTCAAGATTAACGAAACTGTACAGGAAAGGACAGTACTTTTTGTGAAGATCTTAGTCACCGGCGGAGCCGGGTACATAGGTGGTACAGTCGCAGCGCTGCTTACCAAAAAAGGACATAAGGCCGTAATCTACGACAACTTTAGCCATGGCCGGCGCGATCTGCTGCCTGCCGGTGTGGATTTTGTCGAAGGAGAAGTCTCTGACCGCGCGGCGATTGAAAACCTTTTCATTGCCGCCAAAAATGCGGGCCAACCCTTCGACGGCGTGCTCCACTTTGCCGCCCTTATTGAGGCCGGCGAGTCCATGGTCCACCCCGAACTCTTCTTCCGCAACAACACAGCCTCCACGCTCTCTCTGCTGGAGGCCATGCTGGCCCACGGGCCGAGCCGTCTGGTCTTTTCATCGACAGCCGCCGTCTACGGAGAGCCGGAATCCGTGCCAATCAAAGAGGATGCGCACCTTTTGCCGACCAACGCCTATGGCGAGTCCAAGCTGCTGGTCGAGCACATGCTCGGCTGGCTGAACCGCATTCACGGCCTGCGCTATGCCGCCCTGCGCTACTTCAACGTGGCCGGAGCTCCCGAGGGCCCCGACGGCATCACGCGCGGCGAGGCGCACCAGCCCGAATCGCACCTGATTCCGCTGGTTCTCGACGTCGCCCTGGGCCGCCGCAAGTCCATTAAAATCTTCGGCGAAGACTACCCCACCCCGGACGGAACCTGTATCCGCGACTACATCCATGTCTCCGACCTGGCCGACGCCCACCTGCTGGCCCTCAGCGCGCTGGAAAAACACGACCGGCTCATCTACAACCTCGGCAACGGAACGGGTTTTAGCGTCCGCGAGGTCATTGAATCGGCCCGCCGCGTCACCGGCCACCCGATTCCGGCCGAAGTCTGCCCCCGCCGAGCCGGCGACCCCGCCGTTCTGGTTGCCAGCTCGGAGAAGGCTATCCGCGAACTGGGCTGGAAGCCGCGCTACACCCAACTGGACGACATCGTCCGCACCGCCTGGATCTGGCACCAGAAGCGCTACGCTTCCTAACTGACTGTTTGCCGGGCAAATCTTGCCAGCGGTTCGCCCGGCAAACGGCAGCGGTTGTTAGAATCAAGTTGATGCCGCTCACACGCCAACAGGCTCTCGACTACTTCCACTCACCAGACCTGATCGGCCTGGGTTTTGAGGCGGACGCCGTACGCCACCGCATGCACCCCGAGGGCGTGGTCACCTACATCATCGATCGCAACATAAATTACACCAACTTCTGCACCGAGTACTGCTCCTTCTGCGCCTTCTACCGGCCTCTGAAGGGTCCCCGTTCGGAAGAGGGCTACATACTCGATTTCGAGAAGATCTACGAGAAGATCGCAGAAACTGTGGCGGTGGGCGGCACGGGCGTGTTGATGCAGGGCGGCATCCATCCCGATCTCAAGATCGACTGGTTTGAACGCCTCTTCAGCGGCATCAAGCAGCGTTTCCCGCAGGTCTGGCTGCACTGCCTGACGGCCTCCGAGGTGCTGGCCATCGCCAAATATTCCGACTTGAGCCTGCGCGACACTCTCATCCGACTGCGCGATGCGGGCTTGGATTCGATCCCCGGCGGCGGCGCGGAGATTCTGGACGACGACGTGCGCCAGCGCGTGGCCCGTCTCAAGTGCAGTACTGCGGATTGGGTCAGCGTCCATCGCGCCGCGCATCAGTTGGGTATGAGGACCACAGCCACCATGATGTTCGGCGTTGGCGAAACGCTCGACCAGCGCATCAACCACTTCGAGGTCGTGCGCCAGTTACAGGAAGAAACCGGCGGCTTCACCGCATTCATTCCCTGGAGCTTCCAGCCCCACAACACCGCCCTGGGCGGCCGTGGCTGGGAAGAAGCCACTTCGGTTGAGTATCTGAAAACGCTGGCCATCTCACGCCTCTATCTCGATAACATCGAAAACGTGCAGGCCAGTTGGGTAACTCAAGGTTTGAAGGTAATGGAGCTAGGCCTCCGCTTCGGCGCCAATGACGTGGGCTCTGTGATGTTAGAAGAGAACGTAGTCAAAGCCGCCGGCACCTCAAATTGCACCACAGAAGAAGAACTTCGCCGCATTATCCGCGACGCCGGCTTCAAGCCCGTCCAGCGCGACACCCTCTATCGAACCATGTTTTTGAGCTGATGGTATCCAAGAGTACTGAGTATCGCCCGGCCACCAAGTCGCTGAGCACAGTCGAAGAACCTGCTTTTGCTTTTCAGCGTCCTAACCCGATGAGAATCGCAATCACGACCGTTTTGTTTTATTCGTGCCTGAGCACCACAGATGTACCGAAAAGTCTGATGCCTCGGGAGTCCCTGGGATACTAAGGTCGTTTCGTATCTCCCATATCAGCATTGATAAAAGGGCATCATGCTTTGCATCCGATTTGTTTAAATTGGAGTCCCTGATTTCGTCTTGATATGCGTGAAGTGCGGCAAGAACGCCCGACGATCCAATCAGATGAAGTGTATTGCACGTCTTGGCAAAGCTTCTGTTGCCCTCTGGCGTTGAATCCGTACCAACGATTCCACTCATTGAGACTAGAAAATCCTTGTATTGTTCATATTTCCACTTTCTCCAGTCAGCTTCCCTCTCCTTTTTTTGGTGAAAAGATAGCTTGCTGCCGCAACGATCACACCAGAAGCTGCAGCAATCACCGAAATGACAACCGAAGTATCCATAGCCCTCCATAATACTCGGCGTTTTACTATTAATTGTAGCTTTTATGCTACAATTATCCCGTGATTGAGATCATCCTCTACCAGCAAAACAACGGTCGCTGCCCTTTCAACAACTGGTTTTCGAGTCTGCGAGACAAGATGGCACAGGCCAGAATTATGACGCGGCTACGACAAGTTGAAGCAGGCAATCTGGGCGACTGCGCTTCCGTTGGAGAAGGTGTTGTGGAATTGCGAATTCACGTCGGCGCGGGATACCGAGTCTACTGTGGACGATCTGGAACAAGTTGGATCATCCTCCTCTGCGGAGGAGACAAGTCCACTCAAGCCAAGGACATACAACGGGCAAAAGAGTTCTGGGCCGATTGGAAGGAAAGTAAAAATGAAAAATCCTAAGAACTGCCTCTCCTACAACGAGTGGGAAATTAAACAACTCCAGAGCGACCGGGAACTGGCTATCGAGTATTTAAAAGCAGCCATGGAAGCCCTCGACAATCCCGAGGAGCGCGCTGGCGGCCTGCTCGCTCTCCGCGCTGTGGCCGAAGCTTACGGCGGCTTGGGCGCAGTCGCAGCCGCAGCGGACATCAGCCGTGAATCTCTCTATCGCGCCCTCTCGCCTAAGGGCAATCCGACGCTCAAGACGCTGGTTGCTGTTCTGAAGACCGTGGGCCTGCGGCTTTCCATCGCAGAGGTTCCGCAAACAAAAGCGAGAAAAACGAAGTCAGGCAGAGGCTATGCCGCTGCCTGAGCTTTTACGAATTGTTTGAACTTACTCTTGGGTTGCGATAGCGCAGATGTCCCGCTGCCGCCACTTAAGTCTGGGAACGCAACCGGCGCGCTGCCGCGGCTCACTGAAGTTACACTGAGCGGCGCAACTGCCGACCACGTAGCGGTGTCATACACATCGATGTCCGGTGGCAATCCCTTCTGCACGCATTCCAGCAGGCGATAGAGCATGATGAAATCCATGCCGCCGTGGCCGCCGACTTTCTTTGCGATCTCGCCTTCTCGCTTCCACATGCGAATCATTGCAACTTCATTTTTAAAGTGAGATTAGGGAACGAGTGCGTTCCTGTCAAGGCTTCCGCTATAGCGGTTCTCCCTGGTGCCCACACAAAAACCCCGGCCAAACTGGCCGGGGTTTTTGTGTCAGAAGAAGAAAACCGATTTACATTGCCGCAACAAAATCGGGGATCAGGACCGCGGCGTTGTCCTGTAGCAACTGCGTCGTCCGTGCAGCCATACCCGTGTACATCGCGGCGGCGCGGTAGGCGTTGATGCGAACCCCTTCGCTGGCTTGCGTGAAGGCGTACTGGGTAAGGGCCATGAGAACACAGACTCGAATCTGCATGGCGTCGCTGTGCAAGGTCTGCACCAACAACCTGTCAACGCCTTCGCAGTTCTTGGCTGCATAATCGGCCATTTCCAGCATTACTCGTGCGTTCTGATACATCACCCACAGGCCTTTAGGGCCTTCCATGCGTCGCCAGGCATCCTCGGGAGTCGCATTCATACTTTCTTCCCATAGAAAGTGATCACTCAACTCACGAGCGCTCCAATCGGAGCGAAGCTTAGCCAGCAGGGAGTCCCAGGTTTGTGCGTTACGGCGCCGTACTGCCTTACGCCATCGGTACAAATAAGCCCCGATAGCAGCAATCACCGCAATTTGAAATAGCGTAAGAATCATTCGTGCTCCTCAGATCGGGGATTGGTAACCTGAAAACCGGCCACGACACCCCGACGGGCCCTTGTGGTACGTACTACTAGTAACAGATTTTTTCTCGTTTGTGGAGAAAAATATTAACGTTCTGCCCCTTTAGTGTCATATATCTACGCTCAAAAGGACAATGTCCTAAGGTAACAGGACCGGTCCAAATCCCACCGATTCAGACCATTATCGCTTTCCATTCTTGCGAATTTCGGACGACCGGGCATCCGTCATGGCAAGCCGTGTGGTCCTGGCAGCTCCCGCCACAGCCAGCAGCATGCTCTGCATCTGTGGACTGAATTCGCGCCGTTCGGGTTCCTTTTGCGCAAAACAGAATACCCAGTACATAAGAGAACAGAGATAACTGGCCACCACGACCTGATCCAAGTGCGTATACAGCTCTCCCAGTTCATGGTGCGTATGCAGCATGGCAATGACAAGGCTGACAAGTGAATAGAAACCGAGCCCGGTAACCACCTGAAGCTCTCGACTGCGCCAACCGATTGAGAGCAACTGGCTGCATCCTGCCAAGGCCAGGAAAAGCAGAACTCTGAGAATTGAGGTGGTCTGTTGCAGCCGCATCAGAAGATGGTATTCAGGAGGCAAACTGCCGAAGCCTGGGATGACTGCAAAAGGCCAGATCGCCGCCCCAAGAGCCACGACCAATCCTCCAACCACAACGAAAGCGCCACGCGGCAGAGATGCTCGAAACGGACGGAGCACGGACCAAGTCAACTCGACCAGTACGCCAAGCTCCAAAGCCGAATCCACAGCCGTCTCAGCCAAATAGGACGTGAGATAGCTGGCCGGGAAGAAGTGAAATATTGTATATAATCCCGCACCGCTAAGTAGATTCCACGCACAGTACACGCAAAAAACCGGTAGGGTTCTCCAGACATGTCTGTATAGGAGTAGCACGACAACCGCTACCTCAGACACAACGCTAACAAGATAGAGTGCGTTGTCTAGACTCATCGCAGGTATCGCGCTCGAACTGGTCAACGCGATAGATCAGTATAGCAGTCAGCCCATTGCGATCAGCTGTTCAAACCAACGTAGTGCTGCTTCCTGGAGGCAGCGGAGGAAACGGCGTGGTTGGACGCACACTCGCTACATTGCTGCTTCCTGGAGGCAGCGGAGGAAATGGCGTGGTCGGACGTACACTCGCTACATTGCTGCTTCCTGGAGCCGACGGCAACGCCGCTGTGGGTACGGCAACAGCGTAACTGGTGGCGAACACCAACAAAACGACTAAAACGGCGCTACGAATCTTGAGGGATGTGGAAATCATAAAAATACGCTCCTTACAAAGGCAGAAAGTCTTATGCAACGAAAGAGTAACCCAAAATGGTTAGTCCAGCTACAACAAAAGTAACATTCCTTATCATTTTTTAAGAAAAGCTTGAAGTCTTGTGGACAAAAAACCTTCCATCTCCATGTAAAAGCAAGTCTTGTCATGGTTTACCTATTAACAAACTTCACAAATTCTTGACCACGCTGGAATGCGTCTCTATGAAGGGCACGCTCCTCCCGATCCGCACAGAAATCGGCTGAGCTTTTCAGGCTGCGTTCATACTTGTTACGGTAAAGAGCAAGTACCTAATCAGAAAAAATAATGTCAATACAGTCATATAGTTACTGGATATCCATAAACCAAATCCCGGTTTTTCTCTCGTCTGTTTCCATTTTTCCGCTGTAGCTTTTCATGGGGGTGGACTCCTCATCTCATCGTTTTGCATGCAGGTAACGAATAAGTAACCAAACCGATCTTCCTCTGGCCATAAATCGCGACCGTCAGCGCTCAATGGCTCGTTTTTTGAGAAAGAGCCACCTTGACGGCGTTTGCATGGACACATGACCAGCCGTCCGGGCTTTGCGGCCCCCGTGTCCCCCGTGGAATCATTAAACTTGGTGTGCGCTTGCCTATGGCCGTGCGCCAAATTATTCGGGTATCATCTCTCTGTCGGCGATCATTTTTTCACCCATTACCATTCTGAAAACTTTGGTGCCGTGGGGTGAATGAGCAAAATTCGCTACAGTGTCGCATAGGGCCGTTTCGGTCCGGGATGTTTGCTATGAATTCTCCGACGAAATCGGCTTTGCATCCGTCTTCCCTTCCAGGACCGCCCAGCGGACAGCAGGAAGTACGATGTGCCGTGCGGTTTCCCCTGATGCTGCCTGCGGTGCTTTCCTGCGGGGCGGAACAGTTCGACGCCCTCACATTGAACATCTCTGCCAGCGGGGTTCTGTTCATGCTGGATCGGGAATTGACGCCGGGGCAGGAGATTCGTTTTTCCTTGCGCATGCCTTCCGCCGCACTGGGAACTCCTCACGATGTTCTGGTTGAATGCACGGGACGTGTGGTACGCTGCTCCATAAGCCAAAAGCGCTTCTCCGCCGCTGCGACTATCGACGAATATCAGTTCGCTGAGCAGTAAGCGCTAAGCGATCCGGCTGCCTCCTGCTTATGGACATCGTGAACGATTCAACTGAGAGCGAAGTTGTTGACACACCGGCAAAACCAGGTGCGATCCG
>Ga0255353_1001245_pt1 | contig 14617 bp, 10 predicted proteins | sample HBST25metaG_FD_189941 | JGI IMG/M metagenome (GOLD analysis project Ga0255353, IMG submission 189941) | Peat soil microbial communities from Stordalen Mire, Sweden - H.B.S.T25 | ecosystem: Environmental > Terrestrial > Soil > Wetlands > Peat | place: Sweden: Norrbotten County, Stordalen Mire...
ACCTCCGCCTGCTGCGCCGACAGCGTCGGACCGGGATGCTCGGGATCGGGGCGGACGAAGGCCGGGCGCGCCGGCAGCACCTCCGCCAGCAGCAGCCCGGCGTCGGCCATGCCGCGCAGCACTGCGGCACTCACCCCGGCAAGGCGCGCCAGCTCCGCCGCGCCGCGCGGCTCTCCTTGCGCGAGTACTCCCAGCACCCGCCGGCGCGACTCGGTCAGGCGGGCCTCGGGCGGCTCTGCGGCGGTGCGCCAGCCGATCGCGGGCGTCTCGGGCCGCAGCGCGTTCACGCGCAGCGCCATCGCCAGCACATCGCCGGGCGCGGCCAGCGTGTAGGCGGCGATCCAGTCCACCAGCCGGCGCAGGTCCGCGCGCATCGGCGGCGCGTCCAGAACCGCCCTGATCGGCTTCAGCCGTTCCTCGCCCACCGAGGCATCCGCCGGACCGTCCCACACCACGCCGACACTTTCGCGCCGGTTCAGCGGCACCAGCACCATGTCGCCCGGCCGCGCCTCAAGCTCCGGCGGCACGCGGTAGTCGAACGGGCCGGCAAATGGATAGGGCAGCAGCACCGGCACCCGCCGTCCGCCCTTCGCCTCTCCCGTCGGCAGCGTGCCCTGCCGCGTGCGCTTCCGTGCCACCCCTGTCATCCTGTATGGAATGTCTGATTTCGCGCCTGCTGGACAGGCCCGTTTCAGGGGCACCGATGCCATGAAGTTGTTCATCGACACCGCCGATACGGCGGAAATCACCCGGTCGGGCCGGCGCACCGTCGCCCCGGTGGCGCTGGCCTGATGGCGCCGACGCCGCGCCTGGCGGCCGAACTCACGTCGCAAGCCGTCGCCGCCTATCTGCGGGCGCATCCACGCTTCCTGGCCGATCACCCCACTCTCTACCGCGTTCTGTCGCCGCCGCAGCGCGTGTACGGCGAGCGGCTGGCCGACCACATGGCGGCGATGCTGCGCGCCGAGCGTCAGCACGCCGCCGCCATGGCCGAGCAAGCCGACGACGTGCTGGCCGCTGGCCGCGCCGCCGCCGGGCTGACCGCGCGGGTGCAGGAGGCGGTGCTGGTGCTGGTCCGCACCGACAACCCGGCCGAGTGCATCGCCGCCGAGCTGCCGGCGCTGCTGGCGGTGGACGCCGCCGCGCTGTGCGCCGAGGGCGAGCTGCCCGGCGCCCGCCCGCTTCCCGCCGGCTCGGTGGAGCGGCTGCTCGGCACGCGGGCGGTGCTGTTCCGCGAGGCCGGCGCGGAGGCACCGCTGTTGCACGCCGAAGCCGCCGGGCTGGCGCGCTACGACGCCCTGCTGCGCATCCCGGGCGAGGGGCCGGCGGCGCTGCTGGCCCTGTCGGCGCGCGACCCGTGGACACTCGACCCGGCACAGGGGGCCGGCGCGCTCACCTTCCTCGGCCGCGCCGTGGCCGCGGCCCTGGGCCGGTGATGCTGGCCGAGGACGCCCGCAGCGGTTTCCTCGCCTGGCTGCTGCACGAACGGCGCGCCTCGCCACTGACCGTGGAAGCGTACGGCCAGGACCTGAGCGGCTTTCTGGGTTTCATCACCCAGCATATCGGCGCCGAGCCGGACCTGACGGCGCTGGCGACCTTGCGCGCCGCCGATTTCCGCGCCTGGCTCGCCGAGCAGGCCGCGCGGGGCCTCGACAACGCCACCAGGGCGCGCCACCTGTCGGCGCTGCGCAGCTTCTTCCGCTGGCTGGCCCGCCGGCAGGGAGTGAGCAACCCGCAACTGACGCTGCTGGTGACCCCGCGCGTCCGCCGCCCCTTGCCGCGGGCGCTCTCGGCCGGACAGGCCAGGGCGGTCACCGAGGATATCGGCGAGGTCTCCGACGATGCCGCGGTGCAGGCGCGCGACGCCGCGCTGTTCACGTTGCTGTACGGCTGCGGCCTGCGCATCGCCGAGGCGCTGGCGCTGGACGTGCGCGACGCGCCGCTGCCAGGCTCGGAGGCGATGCTGCGCGTCACCGGCAAGGGCGCGAAGCAGCGTGAGGTGCCGGTGCTGCCGGTGGTGCGGCAGGCGATCGCCGCATGGCTCGACCATCATCCGCGACGGCAGCCGGAGGCGCCGCTGTTCGTCGGCGTGCGCGGCAAGCGGCTCGACCCAGGCGTGGCGCAGCGCACCCTGCGCACCTTCCGCCGCCTCGCCGGTCTGCCCGAGCACGCCACGCCGCACGCGCTGCGGCATTCCTTCGCCACCCATCTGCTGGCCGCGGGCGCCGACCTGCGCGCCATCCAGGACCTGCTCGGCCACGCCAAACTGTCCACCACCCAGCGCTACACCGCGGTCACCACCGAGCGGCTGCTGGAGGTGTGGCACCGCACCCACCCGCGCGGCTGAAGCCGTCAGCCTGGTTGCCGCCGGGCGGCGAGATCGGCCGCGAGGTCGAGGGAGGCCAGCAGGCTGGCCGGATCGGCGCGGCCGCTGCCGGCGATGCGGAAGGCCGGGCCGTGGTCCGGCGAGGTGCGGATGATCGGCAACCCCAGGGTGACGTTCACACCGCGCGCCACGTCCAGGGTCTTCAGCGGAATCAGCACCTGATCGTGGTACATGCCGATGGCGACGTCGTACCGCGCGCGCGCCTCGGCCGTGAACATGGTTTCGGGCGGCCACGGGCCGGACACTTCCAGCGCTTCGAGACGGAGTTGCTCGATCGCCGGCTCGATCAGGGTGACTTCCTCGTCGCCCATGCTGGCGTGCTCGCCGGCATGCGGATTGAGGCCGGCGATGGCCAGACGCGGCTGCATCACCCCGAAATCCCGCCGCAGCGCCCCGGCGGTAACGCGCGCCGTGGCGAGGATGGTCTCGGTGCTCAGCGCCGCCAACGCCTCGCGCAGCGACACATGCACGGTAACCGGCACCACCCGCAGCATGGGGCTCGCCAGCATGGTCACCACGAACGTCGTCCCGGTCAGGGCGGCGATGAATTCCGTCTGTCCGGGATGCGGGAAGCCCACTTGGTGCAGCAGCGCCTTGCTCACCGGGTTGGTCACCACCGCGGCGGCCTCGCCCGCCAGGCAAAGGCGGGTCGCCTGTTCGATGGCGGCGACCACGGCGGCGGCGTTGGCGGGATCGGGCCGCCCCGGCTCGGCGGGGACGGCCAGCGGCACCGCCAGCACCGGCAAGGCGTCGGGGAACACGGCGGCGGCCTCGGCGGCGCTGTTCACCGTGCGCACCGGCACGGTGCGGCCGAGCGCCCTTCCGACCGCGACCAGCCGGTCGGGATCGTCCAGCAGCACGAACACCGGCCCGGACAGCCGCCGTGCCAGCCACGCGCGCACGGAGAGTTCCCCGCCGATGCCGGCAGGATCGCCCATGGTCAGGGCCAGCGGCCTCGGTTCGGACATCTGCCGTGCTTACCCTATCTGTTCTGTCGGTATGAAGTGGCGGCAGGATAGCACTCGCCGGGCGTCGTCATAAGCCCGCGATGCGCAGGCGGCGACAGGTCAGCAAGCGCGTTCGGCGAACGGCGCAGCGCACGTATTGCGACTCGCCGGGCCACGGTTACTATCGCGCACGAGGCTGTTCGGGGCAGGCAATGTCGATGCAACTCGATGACGAACTGGGCCGGCTCGACGCCGCGCTCGCCGCCGCGGAGCGGCACGCCAAGACGGTTCTGTCGGGCGTGCGCACGCTGCGTCGGCAGGCCGCGACCGGCGTCGTGGCGGGGCTGCCCCGCCGGCTGGAGCAACTGCCGGCATCGGCCGAGCCGCTCGCCGATGCGCTGAGGACGGCAAGCACCAGCTTTAGTTACGACGCCGAGGCGGCGTTCGCCGGCGGGTCGTACCTGCAGGAGCTGCAGGCAGAAGCGGCAACGAAGGGCCTCGTCCTGGTCGAGCGCGACGGCCGGATCACCGCCTTCCCGCTCCTGCTCAAGCTCGAACCGTCGATTCCCGCGGTGCGGGTGGGCCGCAAGCTCGAACGCCGGATTCGGCCCGGCGTGCTCACCGGACTGCTGAAAGCGGCCCAGGACAGCAGCGCGTTCAATGCCGAAGCGTTCCTGGAGATGCTGTTCCGGGCGGCCACCAATCTGGCCCGGGCGGATCAGCGTGCCGACGAGCCTCGCCCGGGTGCGGTGGTGCCGCTGCTCGACATCTATGAGTTGCTCACCTTGCGGCCGGGTACCACGGCTGAATACCCACGCGAGGCGTTTGCGGTCGATCTGCTGCGGCTCGACCGCGCGCCGGACACGCGCACACGGCGCGGTCACCGCTTCAGCCTGCCGGCGTCCACCGGCAGCAAGGGCCGCTCCCGCCTGACCGTCTACGACGAGCACGGCGCCGAGCACGTCTATGTCGGCATCGCGTTCCGCACCGGGAACGTGGAGGTCTGAGGAGCGCCATGGCGATTCCGGCCGATGTCTGGCTCGACGTGATGCAGCGCGAGTATTTTGCCGACTTCATCAGGGACGGCGGCGGCGCGGTGCGGTTCGCGGTGGCCGACGCCGCCGTGCTCGATCCTCTCGCCGCCGGCCTCGCCGCCCGCGCCGCCGCATGTGGACTTGAGGTCGTGCGAGTCGACCTCGCCCAGGTGCGACTGCACATGTTGCAGAACGTCGTCTTCGCCCTCGCCGCGGCGTTGCCGTGGGAGCGGCTGTTGCAGACCCGGCTGGAAACCCTGGTTGTCGGCGCCGGTTATCGCTGGCCCGAACCGGGGAGCGTGCTGGCGCTGCCGGCGCTGGCCGAGGCGAACGGGGTCGCGGTGCACCTGCTGCGACGCGATCTGACGCAGGCGCTGAGCCGTGAGATCTGGCAGGATTCCGCACTGACCCAGGATTTCCGCAACGCCATGATCGCACTCCTTCAATCGCGGCTCGACGGCGAGGATGCGGCGTTGGCGGAGGCGGTGATGGGCTGGCTGCACGGCACCCTGCGCGGCGTCGGGCCGCTCAGGCAGGCGCAGATCGGACGGCGCATCGGACGGCAGAACGCGCGCGCCGTGCTGATGTCGCTGTGCCGCTGGGTGCGCGGCTGCGGCGGCACCGGGGTGCTGCTGCTGCTCGACATCCGCCAGTTGCACCGCGAACGCCGCGCGATCACGGAAGGGCTGGTCTATACGCCGGCCGCGGTGATGGACTGCTACGAGGTGCTGCGCCAGGTGATCGACGATGCCGAACATTTCCCGGGCCTGTTCGTGGCCGCCCTGGCCGACGACGCCTTCCTGAGCGACGATCCGCGGCGCTCGCTCAGCCAGTACACCGCCTTGCAGATGCGCGTGTGGGATGATGTGCGCCCGCAAGGCGGCGACAATCCGCTCGCGCCCCTGGTGCGGATCGCGGCGTCATGAGCGCCGTCGCACCAGACCGCCTCGCGCTGCGCACGGCCTTCGAGGCGCTGCGCGCCGGGGTGCCCAACCGCGCGGCGGTGCGGCTGCTCGGTAGCGTCGAGGACACGATCGAGGAGCGGTTCGAGGCGGGTCTCGGCCAGGTCTGGAGCGATGCGCCGGCGCCCGGGCTGCTGTTCGCCGGCGGCTTCGGCGCCGGCAAATCGCATCTGCTCGGCTTCCTGCGCGAAGTGGCGCTGCAGCAGAATTTTGTCGTCAGCTCCGTCAGCATCAGCAAGGAGACCCCGCTCTCGGCGCCGCTCGCGGTGTTCACCGCGGCGCTGCGCAACACCATCGTGCCGGGCCATACCGACGACGCGATGACCGTGGCGCTGGCCGAGTTGCAGCGCCGGCCGGGGGCGGTGCAGGGGCTGGAACTGCTGGCGAGCATGCCGGATGCGGGCTTCGCGCCGATCTTCGCCGCCATGCTGCATTTGCTGAGCCGCCAGTTGCCCACCGATCTGCTGCGCCGGATGGAGACGTTCCTGGCCGGCGGCAAGCTGCCCGGGCCGCCGCTGCGCCAGGCGCTGACCCAGGCCGGGGCGCGCGGCATGTTCGATCTGGGCCACACCACGCAAGCCACCCTGGCGCTGCAACGGCAGCGTTTCACGCCGCTGCTGTTCCGTGCCGCCGGGTTCGCCGGCTGGTGCGTGCTGATCGACGAGGTGGAACTGATCGGACGCTACGCGCCGCTGCAGCGGGCCCGCGCCTACGCCGAGCTGGCGCGCTGGCTGGGGCTCGGCGCGGGGCCGCGCGGGGCAGGACTGCACGTCACCGGCGCGATCACCGACGATTTCGCCGCCGCGGTGATCAACGCCCGCCAGGATGACGAGAAACTGCCGGACCGGTTGCGTCTGAAGGGCGAGCCGGTGCAGGCCGATCTGGCGCTGGCCGCGATCCGCGCCATCGAAACCGCCCCGTTGCTGCACCCGCCGGCCGAGGCCGACCTGCTGCGGCACGCCGAAACGCTGCGCCAGGCCTATGCCAGTGCCTATGGCTGGGAGGCCCCGCCCCTGCCGGTGGGCGAGCGCCGCGCCAACCGCACCATCCGCCACCACATCCGCGGCTGGATCACGCAGTGGGACGTGCTGCGACTCCAGGGACGTGCCACCGGGCTCGAACTGAGCTGCTTGCCGCCGAACTACGGGGAGAGCGCGGATCTGACCGAGGCGCCTCCGGCGGCGGACGACAATTCCTGACGTGTCCGCGGTGGCAACGACGGACTTGGTCGGTCCGTTCGGGTTTGACTGGCGCTCTCCGTTGCATGGCTTCCAGGTGGCCGGGGTGGCGCGCTTGCTGGCCTCGGAGTCGGTGCTGCTGGCCGACGAGATGGGGCTCGGCAAGACTATCCAGGCCATCGCGGCGTTGCGCGTTCTGGTCCGCCGGGGGGATGTGCGGTCCGTGCTGGTGGTGGTGCCGGTGGGGTTGCTGCTGCAATGGCGCCAGCAGTTTCGCGCCTGGGCGCCCGAACTGTCACTCGCGACCGTCACCGGCCCGCGCGAGGACCGTGTGCGGCGCTGGCGATCGGGCGCGCAGATCTATCTGGTCGGCTACGAGGTGTTGCGCAACGACCGGCCGCTGCCGGCGCCGTACGGCCCCGGGCGCCGCCTGTGGGACGTGGTGGTGGCCGACGAGGCGCAGCGCATCAAGAACGACGACACCGAGCTTTCGATGGTGCTGAAATCGCTGCATCGCCGTCGCACCTGGGCGTTGACCGGCACCCCGGTGGAGAACCGCGCCGAGGACGCCGCCTCGATCATCGACTTCATCGCCCCGGGACGGCTCGACCGGGGGGAGATGATGGTCGGGCTGCGCCGGGTGCTGGGCGAGCTGCAACTGCGCCGCCGCCGTGCCGAAGTGCTGCCGGACCTGCCGCCCAAGACCGGCTTTCCCGTGGAGGTGATGCTCGGCCCGGCGCAGCGCGCCGCCTATGACCGCGCCGAGCAGGAGGGGCGGGTCTGGCTGCGCTCGCTCGGCGCGGACATCACGATCAGCCATGTGCTGGAACTGATCCTGCGGCTCAAGCAGATCTGCAACGCCTGTCCGCGCACCGGCGCCTCGGCCAAGCGCGACGACCTGCTGCGTCGTGTGGCCGGCGTGGTGGAGGCCGGCGAGAAGGCGCTGGTATTCAGCCAGTTCGTGGCGGAACCGTTCGGCGTCGCCATGCTGGCGCGCCATCTGGCGCCGTTCCGTCCGGTGGTGCTGGCCGGCGGCATGTCGGGCGCGGCCCGCGAAGCAGCGATGGCGACGTTCGCCCGCGACCCCGAGCGGCGGGTGATGGTGCTGTCGCTGCGGGCCGGCGGGATCGGGCTCAACCTCACCGCCGCCTCCGCCGTTTTCCACTTCGATCGCTGGTGGAACCCGGCGGTGGAGGCGCAGGCCGAGGACCGCGCGCACCGGATCGGCCAGACGCGGCCGGTGCAGACCTTTGCCTATCTCTGCCCGGACACGATCGAGCAGCGCATCGCCGAGATTCTGGCGGAAAAGCGTGTGCTGTTCGCCGACCTGGTGGACGATGTGGCCGTGTCCGCGCTCCGCCGCCTCGACCTGCCGACGCTGCTGCGCGCCGTGGGGGTTTGAACCGGCGAGCCGTAGGGTGGGTAAGCGAAGCGCCACCCACCAGAGCAACGTGCCGCAACCACCGACCATTGCCCGATATCCCCGGCGGCGTCGTGCCGGACTCCTCGGGGACCGCGTAGGCGGAGGCTTGCGTTGGTGGGTGGCGCGTCGCTTACCCACCCTACGACGCTGATGGGAAGGTCCGGACGGACGCTCAAATATGCAGCGCCCTTCCCGCCACTGCCAGCGCCGCCTCCTTCACCGCCTCGTTCAGGGTCGGATGGGCGTGGCAGGTCCGCGCCACGTCTTCCGCCGACGCACCGAACTCCATCGCCGTCGCCAGCTCGGCGATCAGCGTGCCGGCGTCCGGGCCGATGATGTGCGCGCCCAGAATGCGATCGGTGCGCGCGTCGGCCAGGATCTTCACGAACCCCTCGGTGGCGCCCATCGCCCGCGCCCGGCCGTTCGCGGTGAACGGGAACTTGCCGACGGTGTAGGCAATGCCGGCGGCCTTCAGTTGCTCCTCGGTCTGGCCCACCGAGGCCACCTCCGGCCAAGTGTAGACCACGCCGGGAATCACGCCGTAGTTCACGTGCCCAGCCTGCCCGGCCAGCATCTCGGCCAGCGCCACGCCCTCGTCCTCGGCCTTGTGCGCCAGCATCGGGCCGGCCACCACGTCGCCGATGGCATAGATGCCGGGCACGCTGGTGGCGAAGCGCGCGTCGATGCGCACCCGGCCGCGTTCGTCGCGCTCCACCCCGGCCTCGGCCAGCCCCAGCCCCTCGGTGAACGACCGCCGGCCGATCGCCAGCAACACGACGTCGGCGGTGAGCTGTTCCGCCGCGCCGCCGCTCGCCGGCTCCACCGTCAGCGTCACGCCGTCGCTGCCCGCCACGGCCCCGGTCACCCGCGTGCGCAGCCGAAACTTCAGCCCCTGCTTGCCGAGCAGGCGCTCCAGCGCCTTGGCCACCTCGCCATCCATGCCGGGCACCAGCCGGTCGAGGAACTCCACCACCGTCACCTCGGCGCCCAACCGACGCCAGATGCTGCCGATCTCCAGGCCGATGAAGCCGCCGCCGATCACCACCAGCCGCTTCGGCACCGCCGCCAGCTCCAGCGCGCCGGTGGAGGTCACGATGCGCTGCTCGTCCACCTCGACGCCGGAAAGCGGCATGCTCTCGCTGCCAGTGGCGATGACGATGTGCTTGGCGGCATATTCGGTGCCGTCCACCGCCACCTTGCCGGGCGCGACGATGCGGCCGGCGCCCTTCAGCCAGGCGACTTTGTTCTTCTTGAACAGGAATTCGACGCCCTTGACGTTGGCGCTCACCACCTCGGCCTTGCGCGCCTGCATGCGGGCGAGGTCGAGCTTCACCCCCTCCACGACAATCCCGTGCTCGGCGAAGGCATGCACGACGCCGGAATAGTTCTCGCTCGATTGCAGCAGCGCCTTGCTGGGGATGCAGCCGACATTGAGGCAGGTGCCGCCGAGGGTGGCACGCTTCTCCACGCAGGCCACGGTGAACCCGAGCTGGGCGGCGCGCAGCGCGCACACGTACCCGCCGGGACCGCCGCCGATGACGACGACGTCATAGCTCTCGCTCATCGCCGTGCCCTCACAGGTCCAGCAGCAGGCGGCGCGGGTCCTCGATGCCTTCCTTTACCCGCACCAGGAACGAGACCGCCTCCTTGCCGTCGATAATGCGGTGATCGTACGACACGGCCAGATACATCATCGGCCGGATCTCGACCTTGCCGGCCACCGCCACCGGCCGTTCCTGGATCTTGTGCATGCCCAGGATGGCCGCCTGCGGCGGGTTGAGGATCGGCGTGGACATCAGGCTGCCGTAGATGCCGCCGTTGGTGATGCTGAACGTGCCGCCCGTCAGCTCGTCCAGCTTCAGCGCGCCGTCGCGGGCGCGGCGGCCGAGATCAGCGATGGCCTTCTCGATTTCGGCGAAGGAAAGCCGGTCGGCGTGACGCACCACCGGCACCACCAGCCCGTTCGCCCCGCCCACGGCTATGCCCATGTGGACATAATGCTTGTAGACGATGTCCTCGCCGTCAATCTCGGCGTTGACCGCCGGGAACTCCTTCAGCGCGGCCACGCACGCCTTGACGAAGAACGACATGAACCCGAGCCGCACGCCGCCGTGCTTCTTCTCGAAGGCGTCGCGGTATTGCGTGCGCAGCGCCATCACCGCGCCCATGTCCACCTCGTTGAAGGTGGTCAGCATGGCGGCGGTGTTCTGCGCCTCCTTCAGCCGCGCGGCGATGGTGCGGCGCAGCCGGGTCATGCGCACCCGCTCCTCGCCCTCCTCCAGCGCCCGCGCCGGCTTCGCCGCCGGGGCCGCGGCGGGGACAGGCAGCGGACGGCCGAGGAACTCGATCACGTCGCCCTTGGTGATGCGCCCGTCCTTGCCGGTGCCGGCGCCGACCTGTCCGACGCTGACGCCCTGCTCCGCCATGATCTTGGCGGCGGCCGGCAGCGGCGCGGGAGCGGCGCGCTGGGCGACATCCGACGGCGGCGTCGCCGGGCGCGCGACCGGGCCGGAGGGCGGCGGCGGCGGATGCACCCCGGGGCGCAAATCCGCCGGCGGCTCGTCCATCGCTCTGGCCGGGGCCGGCTTCGGCGGCGCCGCGGCGGCGCCCTCCGCCAGCACGCCGAGCACCGCGCCGACTTCCACCTCGGCGCCCTCCGCGGCGGCGATTTCGCTCAGCGTGCCGGCACTCGGCGCGTTCACCTCCACGGTAACCTTATCGGTCTCAAGCTCCACCAGCGGTTCGTCGGCCGCCACCGTCTCGCCTGCCTTCTTCAGCCAGCGCGCGACGGTCGCGGTGGTGACGCTCTCGCCCAGCGTGGGCACCTTGATTTCGGTCGCCATGAGGAGACGGTCCAGTCCTTACTATGTTGCTATGAGTTGCTATGAGATTCAGGGGGCGGGGCGCGCATCGGCTCACCCGAGCGCCAACGCCTTGCGCACCAGATGCATCTGCTCAGCGGCATGTACCTTGGCCACACCGGTGGCGGGGCTCGCCGCCGCCTCGCGCCCGACATAAGCCGGCCGGTGCGCCGGCATATCCAGCCGGGTCAGCAGCCGCTCCAGCCGCCGGTCCACGAAGGTCCAGGCGCCCATGTTCTCCGGCTCCTCCTGGCACCACACCACCTCGGCCTGGTGGTATCGCTCCAGCATTGACGCCAACGCCGCCTCGGGGAATGGATAGAGCTGTTCCAGACGCACGATGGCGACGTCGTTCACGCCCTTCTCGCGCCGCTCCGCGAGCAGGTCGTAATAGACCTTGCCGCTGCACAGCACCACGCGCTTCACCTGCCCATCCGGCGCGATCGGGTCGATCTCCGGGATCACCACGCGGAACTGGCTGCCGGAGGCGAACTCGGCCAGCGTGGAGACCGCCAGCTTGTGCCGCAGCAGGCTCTTCGGCGTCATCAGCACCAGCGGCTTGCGGAAATTGCGCCGCAACTGCCGGCGCAGCGCGTGGAAGTAGTTCGCCGGCGTGGTCAGGTTGCCGACCTGAAAATTGCGCTCGGCGCAGAGCTGTAGATAACGCTCCAGCCGCGCCGAGGAGTGCTCCGGCCCCTGCCCCTCGTAGCCGTGCGGCAGCAGCAGCACCAGGCCGGACATGCGCAGCCACTTGCTCTCACCGGCGGCGAGGAACTGGTCGATGATCACCTGCGCGCCATTGGCGAAGTCGCCGAACTGCGCCTCCCACAGCACCAACGTGCGCGGATCGGCCAGCGAGTAGCCGTATTCGAAGCCCAGCACACCCGCTTCCGACAGCAGCGAATTGTAGATTTCGATCTTCGCCTGATCGAGCGCGATGTTGTTGAGCGGCACGTATTCGTTCGCCGTGGTCTGGTCCACCAGCACCGCGTGACGCTGGCTGAAGGTGCCGCGCTGGGTGTCCTCGCCGGAAAGCCGGACGCGGTTGCCTTGCACCAGCAGGGTGCCGAACGCCAGCGCCTCGCCGGTGGCCCAGTCGATGCCCTCGCCGGTCTCGATCATGTGCCGCTTGGCTTCGAGCTGGCGAACGATCTTCGGGTTGACGTCGAAGTTCTCCGGCACCCGCGACAGCGCCGCGCCGACCTGCTGCAACGCCGACAGCGGCGCCGCTGTCTCGCCCTCGCTCCAGTCCTTCTCTTCCTCCGGCTGGTGGAAGCCGGCCCAGTGGCCTTCCAGCCAGTCGGCCTTGTTCACCTTGAACGACTGCGCCGCCTGAAAGGCGTTCTCCAGCCGCGTCGCGAACGCGTCGGCCATCGCCTTGGCCTCGCCCGCGCTCAGCACGCCCTCCGCGGCCAGTTGCTCGGCGTAAAGCGTGCGCGTGGTCTTGCGGGCGCGGATGGCATGGTACATCAGCGGCTGGGTGAAGGCCGGCTCGTCGGTCTCGTTGTGGCCGTGCCGACGATAGCAGACGATATCGAGCACGATGTCGCAGCCGAACCGCTGGCGGAATTCGGCGGCCATCACGGCGCACCACACCACCGCCTCGGGATTGTCGCCGTTCACGTGCAGAATCGGCGCCTGGATCGACTTGGCGATGTCGGTGCAATAGAGACCGGAATAGGCGTGCGCCGGCAGTGTGGTGAAACCGATCTGGTTGTTCACCACCAGATGCACGGTGCCTCCGGTGCGGTAGCCGATGAGCTGGCTCATCGCCAGGGTCTCGTACACCAGCCCCTGCCCGGCGAAGGCGGCGTCGCCATGCATCAGCACGGCCATCACCGAGCGGCGCGTGCTCGTGTCGCCCGACATGTCCTGCCGCGCCCGCACCTTGCCCACCACCACGGGGTCCACCGCGTCGAGGTGCGAGGGGTTCGGCTGCAGCGAGAGATGCACGCCGCGACCGTCGATATCGAGGTCGGTCGAGGCGCCGAGATGGTATTTCACGTCGCCCGAGCCCTGCACGTCGTCGGGCTTGTAGCTCTCGCCGCCGAACTCGCTGAACACCGCGATGAACGGCTTCTTCACCACGTTCACCAGCGTGTTCAGCCGGCCGCGATGCGGCATGCCGATGCAGATCTCGCCGACGCCGGCTTGCGCGACCACGGCGATGATGGCCTGCAACGCCGGAATGACGACCTCGCCGCCCTCCAGGCCGAACCGCTTGGTGCCGACGTAACGGCGCTGGCAGAATGTTTCGAAGCCCTCGGCCTCGGTCAACTCCTGGAGGATTTTGCGCTTGCCCTCGGCGTCGAAGTGCGTGCGCCATGGCGCGCCTTCCACGCGGCGCTGAATCCATGCCTTCTGGTCGGGGTCCTGGATGTGCATGAACTCGACGCCGATCGGCCCGCAATAGGTCTCGCGCACCACCTCCAGAATCTGGCGCACCGTGGCCGTCTCCAGGCCCAGCACGTAGTCGATGAAGATCGGCCGGTCGAGATCGGCCTCGGTGAAGCCGTGCGTGCGCGGGTCGAGTTCCGGGTGCGGCTTGGGGATTTGCAGGCCCAGCGGGTCGAGCTTCGCCTCCAGATGGCCGCGCACGCGATAGGTGCGGATCAGCATCAGCGCCCGGAGGCTGTCCTTCGCGGCGGCGTGCACCTGCTCGGCGGTGAACCGCGCCGCCGCCTTGCCGTCCTTCGCCGCCGGCTTAACCGGCTCGGGCTCGCCGAACGCCCAGCGCCGTGGTGCCCAGGAGGCGCCGGAGGCATCGGTCAGCACCGCCCGCGCCTCGTCGTTCAGCGCCTCGAACAACTCGGCGAAACCCGGATCAACCCCGGCCGGGTTCGCCGCCCACTTGGCATACAGGTCGGCGATGAACGCAGCATTGGCCCCGTTGAAGGCGGAGGCGAGAATGTCGACGCCGGCCATGGAACTCCCTCATCTCAACCAGGACGTGCGGTAGCAAACCGCGCGGTGGCACCTAACATGGGATTGCGTGCCGGCAATGGTCCCAGGGCGGGGCATTGCCGACATGCTTTCCGCGCATGGCCGGACGAATCAGTCCCGCAGCGTCTTCAGCATGGTGCTGCCGAGTGCCGCCGGGCTGTCGGCGACGGCGATGCCGGCGGCGCGCATGGCCTCGATCTTCGCCGCCGCGGTGTCGCGCCCGCCGCTGATCACCGCGCCGGCATGGCCCATGCGCCGGCCCGGCGGCGCGGTGAGCCCGGCGATGAAGCCGACCGTCGGCTTCTTCACCCGGTTGGCGGCCAGAAACTCGGCGGCGTCGATCTCGCTCTGGCCGCCGATCTCGCCGATGATGATGATCGCCTCGGTTTCGGGGTCGGCCAGGAACAGCTCCAGCACTTCGATGAAGTCGGTGCCCTTCACCGGGTCGCCGCCGATGCCCACGCAGGTGCTCTGGCCGAGCCCGGCGGCGGTGGTCTGCGCCACCGCCTCGTAGGTCAGGGTGCCGGAGCGGGAGACGATGCCCACCCTGCCGCGGCGATGGATGTGGCCTGGCATGATGCCGATCTTGCAGGCGTCGGGGGTGATGACGCCCGGGCAGTTCGGGCCGATCAGCCGGCTCTTCGAGCCGCACAGCGCCCGCTTCACCTTCACCATGTCCAGCACCGGGATGCCCTCGGTGATGGCCACGATCAGCGGCACCTCGGCGTCGATCGCCTCCAGGATGGCGTCGGCGGCGAACGGCGGCGGCACGTAGATGCCGGTCGCGATCGCCCCGGTGCGCGCCACCGCCTCGGCGACGGTGTTGAACACCGGCAGGCCGAGATGGGTGGAACCGCCCTTGCCGGGGGTAACGCCGCCGACG
>Ga0255353_1001246_pt1 | contig 14608 bp, 9 predicted proteins | sample HBST25metaG_FD_189941 | JGI IMG/M metagenome (GOLD analysis project Ga0255353, IMG submission 189941) | Peat soil microbial communities from Stordalen Mire, Sweden - H.B.S.T25 | ecosystem: Environmental > Terrestrial > Soil > Wetlands > Peat | place: Sweden: Norrbotten County, Stordalen Mire...
CCGCGACACGATCACGATTCAGTGGAAGTTCACAAGAAAGCTGGCCCGCCTAAAGCTTAATTACGCATTCACGCGGTCACGGTACTAGGCACTATTATCGATCAAAACCCCGGAATCTACTCGACAAACCCTGCGCTCAATAGCCAGCGCTTGACCTATCCGAGCTTTAATCAAATTGAAGAAGAGACAAGCATTGGAACCTCGCCTTATCAATCCCTGCAGGTTGGATTGGAAAAGCGGTTTTCACATGGCTTCCAAGCGCGGTCAAACTTTACCTGGTCCAAAGTGCTCGATCTTTCGGCAACCGGAAATATAGCCGTGCAGGGAGGACTTCCCGACCCGTTCGATATTCGATGGAACAGAGGTGTTTCGCAGTTGAATGTTCCGTTTGTCTCGACCACTTACTTCGTATACAGGACGCCTTCCCTTCATGGCTGGAATGCGATCGGAAGGAATGCCCTGGGAGATTGGGAGGTGAGCGGAATCGTCAATGCCTATAGTGGTCAGCCGTTTGGAATCTGCGGATGCGGAGATGGCGGTAATGCTTCGGGCTCAGACCAATACGGTGACCGCGCCAACGTAGTGCCCGGGGTGCCCACGCTCGTGCATCAGGGCAGTCAGAAGCATTGGCTGAATCAGTATCTCAATCCGGCTGCATTCGTCACAAATCCCGCAGGCACCTTTGGTAATTCTGGAAGAAACCCATTCATCACGCCCGCAATCAATACGACCGACACGGCGTTTATGAAGAATTGGACATTCGAGGAGCGCTACGGAATTCAGCTTCGTTGGGAGATGTTCAACACTTTCAATCACCCTAGCTTTGGCGGTCCCAATACTGACCCCACGTCATCAACCTTCGGACAGATCACCGGATCTGGAGCGATCCCTCCGCGGGTAATGCAGGCGGCTCTCAAGCTGAAGTTCTAGGCGGCGATTCGTCAATTGTCGAAGAGCAGCTTTGGCCTGGCGTGCCCTCTCGATCTCGATTCTCTGGCGCCTCCCATAGACGGAGACATCGAATCGGACGGGAGGGCATTCTGCAGGTAATCGAAAATGATCGAGGCAACTCGGTACACGCTCGATGACTGCAATGCGACGCGAGCGTGCTCACAAATTGGGCGGGAAGGCGTGGGCCGCGTGCGTGGCGCTGGTATTCGTTTCCGCTTCAGCGTTTTCAGAATCGTCCGCGAGCGATCATTGGGTGGGGACCTGGGCTACTGCAACGTTTGCCCGCAATGACTGGAGATTGCCAGAGTTTCAGGGCGTCACGCTGCGCCAGATCTTGCATACGAGCGTGGCAGGCAAGGCACTGCGCATTCGTTTCAGCAACGAGTTCGGAACGGATCCTTTGACCATCGATGCTGCACACGTCGCGCTCAGCGCGGGTCTCTCGACGCTATTAACGCCGGACGAAGCAAGCGGATCATTGTAGGCCAGATCAAGCACTTGAATAACATCGTTGAGTCATACTACTCTGCAATTAATCGCCGAGCCAGGCCGATGCTCGGCTTCAAGGATTGTCGCTGCGCCCGCATTCTTCTCTCTGGCATTGAACTGATGCCCATGATCAGCAAAGGGCAAATGAAAAGCGGCGCCCTTGGCACTCCGGACGGACCAGGCAATTACGCGAGTCATGAATGGACGAGCTACGGCCGCATCATCATCTGCTCCGCGAGGTGCCGAGGTGGCGCGAGCAGTCGCAACAAATGCTGGTGGGAGGCCTGCGTCGGAGCCGGCTTGCAATCTGCATTTCCTGCTCGCGAGAGATTCCCGCCGCATTAGAACCCGGCGCGCAATGCAACAAGCTGACTCCTTGGCCCTTCTGATCGCAGTTCGAGGACCTGTGCAGGGGGCGGACCAAAATCGGACCGAAACGAATTGCCCGATGAGGGTTACCGGCATAAAGACCCGGGTTCAGTTCTCCTGGATGAAGGTCTGCAAAACCTTTATGCGCCGGTTCGATCCCGGCCCGCGCCTCCAATCTCTTCGATAACTTTCAGGCAAACTCAAGCAAGACCGTTTGTGCCACCGCCGGGATGTTTGCGGGGAGCACTTGCATTCTGCCCCCTTGTTTCGCGTTCATTGGATCATGGCTGGTTGCGGTTTCTCAAAGGCGGCGATCCGCCCGCGCGTCTGGGATGGATTGTCAAAAAAGACAAAACAGCAAGATCACGATGATTGAAAGCAGAAGCAGACCAGTCAGGTAAGTGGTCCCGTGAGCTCCGAGGTCTGGGAGCACATTTGGATTCACCGGGATTGTCATCCTGGCTGCTTCCTCCGCACTTTGAGCCGATAACAGATTCGCTTCCGCTTGGATCGCCATGCTGTTGGCGCGGACGAGTCCCTCAGGGAGCGGCGCACTGATGGATGTTGCGGCGTATGCAAGCGAAGCCCCCGAAATCGTTGTTGATGGCAAGCCCGCTGCGACTGCCACACTTCTTTGAAGAGCCGCCGATGCGCTGTTGAGCGTAATCGAATCGCCTGAGCCGGGCTCCTGAATCGCGGGTGCGGCAGCGCGCTGCAACTGCGGAATTCGAGAAAGCAGCGATGGTCCTGCGGCGTTCAAGTCTCCCTGCAGGACCGAAAATGCGCTGCTGATCATTGCCGCGTTGCCCGAATCGAGCGCCTGACGTATCAGTGCGAGATCGCCCAGCACCTGCGAGTTGGTGGAAAGGAGAGCGGAAACCGGGGCGGACGTCTTTGCGAGCGTCTCAAGTGCGGTCAGCGCCTGAGTCGCTCCGGCTGTGTCCCCGGATTGGAGGGCCGTCATGAGTGTCTGCAGACCTTGGCCGACCTGATCTGCAAGGCTTGTTGGCCAAACTACCGCTTGTCCGCCCGCGAGGCTCGATATTGGCGAAATAGACGACATCGACAGGCTCCTGAAACGGCACTTCGAAGTCTCATCGGCATGTTCAGCCGAACCGTTAAGGGGTGGGTAGAGCGCGGATGCGGGCTACAACTCATCCGGCATGAATCCCATCTATATCCAGCAGATGATGATGCGGCCATCTCGTATTGCCTTTTGCTCCGATGTCGATCCATGTTCCGTGAGAAATTCTTTCAGGCACTTCCTCCGCGCCTCGGTGCTGATCATCCTGCTGGTGTGCGCGTGCGGGCTGTGCGCACAAACGGAGCCGATGCCGGCGCGGTATGTGCAGGGAACCCTGCACGGATTTCTCGAGTTGCGTGCGGAAGATGGCCGCGTGGTCGCCTCAGGAGACATCACGCAGGTCGTCCATGGCGCGCGGGTCACGCTGCACACGCGGTTCCAGTTCAAAGATGGCTCCAGCGACGATGAGACCACTGTCTTTACGCAGCGCCGCAGCTTCCAACTGATCACCGACCACCGCATTCAGAAGGGACCTTCGTTCCCTCATCCGATGGACGTGCTGATCGACGCCCACAGCGGCCAGGTGACGGTTCGCTCGACAGACAAGGACGGCAAGGAAGAGGTGAAGACTGACCATCTCCACTTGCCGGCGGACCTGGCGAACGGAATGATTCCCGTCGTGGTCGAGAATCTTCGGCCGGATGCTCCGGAGACGACGCTTTCCATGGTTGTCGCCACACCCAAGCCGCGACTGGTCAAGCTGGTCATCTCGAACGAGGGCGAAGAGAACTGCTCGGTTGTGGGCTCCGCTCGCAAGGCGATTCACTACGAGATCAAGATCGAACTCGGCGGAGTGGCCGGCCTGGTGGCGCCATTGATCGGGAAAAAGCCGCCGAACATTGAGCTTTGGACCATCGGCGGGGAGGCTCCAGTCTTTGTCCGGGAAGAGGGACCGCTTTATCCGGAGGGTCCGATGATGACCATCCTGCTGGCCAGTCCCGCTTGGCCCGACGCGCCAGCACCCGCCCACTAAAACCGCACTTGGTTCCCATCTCAAGCACAATTCCGGCGCGGCCGGTCCTGGGTGGCGTGCGTTTCTGCGCGGCTCTCCTTCCAGTGCGTAAACTCGCATGTGATTAAAATAGATACACTTAACTTTATGAATACCAATATGCGAAACGCCCTGCCTCTGGGGCGGTTGACATCGATATAGGACCAAATTAGTCTCCGTTAAATAGGACTGAATCAGTCGCACATTCACTTCCTTGTAATAAAGCAACTCCCACTTTTGGAGGTCGGTACGTGCTGTTTGCATCTTCTCTGAAACCGGTCGTTCCTCGTCCCAAGATCTGTTCCTTATTTCTGCTGGCAGGGTGTTTGCTCTTTTGCTCGCTCCATGCCAAAGCCCAGCAGGAGCCGCCTTACTTCGTCACCTATTCCTCGGTTCTCGAAGAGCCGGGCAATCTCGAAATCGAAAACCAGAACATTGCAGCCAGCCCCAAGAATGCGAACTCCTTTTTTGCGCCGACGGTGGAGTTTGAGTATGGCGTGACGGCCTGGTGGACGGCGGAAGCCTATCTGCAAGGCCAGACCACCCGAAACGACTCGACAGTGTTCACGGGATTCCGCTTTGAAAACCGATTTCGGCCGCTCCCGCGCGAGTATTGGATCAACCCGGTGCTTTACGTGGAGTACGAAGACGTCAGTGCTGCCGACAAGAGCTTTCTTGAGATCACCGGCAACACCAGCATTACGACGCAGCAGGTGAACAACGCCGCCTTGCGCAAAGAGGTGGAGCGCTCCATTGAAGGCAAGCTGATTCTCTCCAGCAACGTAAAGGGTTGGAATCTCTCGGAAAACGTCATTGCCGAGAAGGCGTTGAACGAAGCGGAGTCGTGGGAGTTCGGCTACGCCCTGGCCGCGGCTCGGCCATTGGCGCTCGCAGGAGGCGGCCGGGCGTGCACGATTTGCCGGCAGAACTTCACCGCTGGGGCGGAGCTGTTCGGCGGCCTCGGAACGCGCTACACGTTCGGACTGAAGCAGACCGAGCAATACGCCGGCCCGACCGTTGCCTTCAATGCGCCACACGGGCTCACGCTCAAGTTCTCTCCCGAATTCGGATTGAATGACAACTCTGCTGCGGTACTGTGGCGCTTCGGCTTCTCCTACGAGATTCAGCAGTTCCGCGACTGGTTCAGGAGGGCGAAATGAAGGTCTGGATTCCTCTCATCGGGACTCTCCTTCTCGTTCCGGTGGTGTGCCTCGCGACGGCCGACGGCTCTTGGCTTAGGAAGGTTCCACAGGCAGCCCGGGCGCGGACGAACCCATACGCCGCTGATCGGGCAGCCGTCGCCGCGGGCCGCAACCTGTTCCTGAATAACTGCGCCAAGTGCCACGGCGAAAACGCCGAGGGCAAAGCCAGCCGGCCGAGCCTCAAAAGCAAGCGCATCCAGATGGCAACGGACGGAGAACTTGCATGGCTGATCAAGAACGGCGAAGCCTTCAAAGGAATGCCGGGATGGGGCGCGTTGCCCGAACCCGAGCGCTGGCAAATCATCGCCTATCTCCGCAGCCTCAACACACCAGCCTCAGGAGCACAAGAATGACGACCTTTTATAAGAGACTGGCAGCAATCTGCGCGCTGCTCTCGGTTTCATGCGCACTTATCTTCTTCATGCAGGGATGCGGATCGGGCCAAGCCCCGGCAGCACCGACAGAATCGGATGCAACGCCCCCAGCCGACTCCATCGGCGAGGCCCTGTTCCTCGATACGCGCTTCGGCCAGTTTTTCGCCGCCAACATGACGGGGATCAACTCACCTTTGCTTGCAGGCGACCCGGCCGTCAACCAGGTGCAGACGTTGAACGGCCCGCAGCCCGGCCCCTTCGCCGGACAGGCCATCAACTGCCGGTCCTGCCATTTCGTCACGGAATTTGAAGGGGTGGCCAACGCAGGCAACCGCACCTATTCCGACTTCACCACACGCAGCCCCATCCCTCGCACGCAAGCCAATGGCTTCGACCACACGCCGCGCAACTCCATGCAGATGGTCGACTCGTTCACCACGCGCTCCGGACCGACCTTCCTGCACTTCGACGGCGAGTTCGCAACGGCTGAGGACCTTGTGGTCGGCACGCTGACCGGTCGAAATTTCGGCTGGTTTCCATCGCAATCGACAGAGGCCCTTGCGCACATTGCGCAGGTGGTCCGCGAAGATGACGGCAGTAGCCAACTCGCCGCCGACCGCCTTAACGGACTGAGCTACGCAGTTCTCTTCAAAGGGACAGATGCGCGCATTACCGCCGATTTGCTGCTTCCTGCTTCGCAACGGCTTGACGTCACCACGGCGACCGACGCGCAGGTGGTCCACGAAATCGCCATATGCATCGCGCAGTACATGAAAGACCTGCTCTTCCAGCGCGATTCCTATGGTCGCTACATCGGCTCACCCTACGACAATTTCTTGCGCGTGAACCATCTTCCCCAGCAGCCTCTCGTCGGAGAAACCAAGGCGGCCTATAACAAGCGCCTCTATCAGCAAGTGCTGGCGTTGAACAGTCCCACGTTCATCACGACCAGCGATGGTTCGTTCCGATACCACACGCAGCCCTATCAATTCGGCGCGCTCGAGTTGCAGGGACTCAAGATCTTCCTCGCCTCTGCAGCCGCGGGATCCACCAATGCTCACGCGGGCAATTGCGCCGCCTGTCATCAGGCGCCCGACTTCTCCGACTTTGTCTTCCACACCACGGGCGTCTCGCAGCAGGAGTATGACAGCGCACACGGACCAGGCGCGTTTCTCAATCTCTTCATTCCGACGAACGCGCAGCGGCTGGCCAACTTCGACGCCTACATGCCTGCGTCTCCAACGCACCCGAATGCTAGCGAAGCCTTCCGTCACACGGCGGACGCCAACAATTCTGCTTACGCGGACCTGGGAATGTGGAATGTGTATCTGAATCCGGACATGCCCAACCCGCAGGCAAATCTCGCCTCTTTTGTCTGCGCGGCGGACAAGGACTGTTCCAGCGATCAAGGCCTCGCTTCCACCATTGCTCAATTCAAGACGCCGGTTCTGCGCGACTTGCCCGACTCGGCGCCTTACTTCCACAATGGCAGTGCAATCACCTTGGAAGACGTGGTGAATCACTACATTCAAGTGTCGCAACTTGCGCATTCAAACGCCCTGCGCAACGCTCCACCGGAGTTCGCGAATATGTCGCTGAGCCAGGAAGATCTGGCGGCGCTGGTTGCATTTTTGAAGGCGCTTACGGAGGATTACGACGACGCCTAGGGCGCCCGGGAAGAAATGCAATCAGGTTTCCCGCAGTCTGCTTTAGGCCGCGTAAGAAAGCGGAGCCCAAGGACTGTTGTTTTTGCTTTCTATTGGTCCGGCCCCCAAATAGAAGCCCCGTGCCCCATCCATTTCGCAGATATTATCGCGAAATGGGTGGGAAGGGGCAATATTCTTGACGGGCCGGATCAATAACTCACAGCCGATTACGCATCCAGTTGCATCATCAAATCTTCCCACTCGGCGGTCAGCGCGGTCAGTTCCTCGCGCAATCGTCCGGCCAGGTCGCTGAGCCTCTGCGTCTCGGCGGCGGAGACATAAACGCCCAACTGCTCGTCGGTGTGAGCGATGGAAGCTTCGAGACGCGGAATTTCCTCTTCGAGAAAGACGCAGCGTTCTTCCATCTGCTTCTGCTTGATCGGATTCAGGCGGCGTGGGCGGTCTTTGGCGCTCTCCGATTCCGGCTCTGCGCCGTTGGCCGGCGCAGCAGTATTCGCGCTGGCGACCGGCGCGGCAACTTCCTGCGCCTTCCCATTCGGAGGCAGTTGCGTTGAAAGGCTGCTGTCTGCAAGACCCTTCCAGCGCAAGTAGTCTTCGTAATTACCCTCGTGGCTGGTCACTGTGCCGCCTTCGACGACAAGCACCCGCGTGGCCAGCCGGTCGATGAAATCCCGATCGTGCGACACGAACACCACCGTGCCCGAGAAGGCCGCGATCGCGCCCAGCAGCACGTCTTTGGCGCGCATGTCCAGATGGTTGGTGGGCTCGTCCAACAGCAGGAAATTCGAAGGTGAAACCAGAATCCGCGCCAGCGCGTAGCGGTTGCGTTCGCCGCCGGACAGCACGCCGAGCGGCTTGAATACATCGTCGCCGCGAAACAGAAAACAGCCCAGCAGCGATCGCAACTCCTGTTCCGGCACCTTGAGCGCCGCGCCGCTGATGTCGTCCAACATGCGCGCATCGCCGTCCAGCACCTTGTATTGGTCCTGCGCAAAGTATTCGCTCACCACGTTGTGCCCCATCTTCACTTGCCCGGAGGTGGGTGCTTCCGCACCGGTCAGCAGGCGGATCAGCGTAGACTTGCCGGCTCCATTTACGCCCACCAGTGCCACGCGGTCTCCGCGCTCGATGGTGAACTTGACGTTGTTGAGCACATGCTTTTCGCCGTAATTCTTCGAGAGCCCTTCGGCCTCCACCACCACGCGTCCCGAGGGCGGCGGTTGGGGAAACTTGAAGTGAATGACCGGCTCCTCTTCGGGAATCTCGATGCGCTCGATCTTTTCGAGTTCCTTGATTCGCGACTGCACCTGCTTGGCCTTGGTGGCCTGCGCGCGAAAGCGGTTGATGAACGATTCCAGGTGATCGATCTGAATGCGCTGGTTGCGGTACGCCGCTTCCAACTGCGTGCGCCGCTCATCTTTCTGACTCAGGTACTTGGTGTAATTGCCTTGATACACATTCAGCCGCTTGTTCCAGATCTCCACCGTGCGGTCGATGGTGACATCGAGAAAGTAACGATCGTGGGAGATGAGGATGTAACCGAAGGGATAGCTCTTCAGATAGTCTTCGAGCCAGTTGCGCGTTTCCAAGTCCAGATGGTTGGTCGGCTCGTCCAGAAGCAGAAGATTCGGCTTGGCCAACAGCAGTTTGGCCAGCGCAATGCGCATCTGCCATCCGCCACTGAACTCATCGGTCTGCCGCGCCCAGTCTTCCTTGCCGAATCCGAGACCAGTCAGCACGCCGCCTACCTGCGCGTCCAGCGCGTAGCCGTCCAGCGCGTGGAAGCGCTCCTGGAGCGTGGAGTAGCGCTCCGCCACAGCCTCGTATTCAGCGCTTGCGTGCTCCAGCACCGCCAGTTGCCCGGCCAGCCGCTCCACTTCGCGCTCCATGTCGCGCAGTTCGTCGAAAACCGACAGGCATTCGTCGAAGACGCTGCGCCCGGCCAGCGCCAGCCCTTCCTGCGGCAGATAGCCGATGCTCATGCCGCGGGTTTGCTGCACCTGTCCGTAGTCCAGGGATTCCAGACCGGCCAGCACCTTCATTAGCGTGGACTTGCCGGTGCCGTTGGCGCCCACCAAGGCGGTTTTCTCGCGCGAGCGGATCAGCCAATTGGCCTCAAGGAACAGAATTCGCGGTCCAAACCGCTTGCCGGCATTTTGAAGGGATAGCATCTACATCCATTTTCGCAGACCGGCAGCGTTGGGGCCGACCCGGAGCGAATTGACCCCGCTCCCGGCGCGCGCCACCCAGCTGGCGAAGGCAATGCGAATCCCCTGTGAATTCATGGGCCCAAACTACCACAATCCCCGCCCTTTCCCGCGGACAATTCATTTCCCTTTCATCTGGCTCGTATATCCATGGCTGTGTCCGGATTTTGTCCTCCAACGTTCGACGGAACGCGACAACCCAACCTAATTCCTGGAGTCACAGCATGGCAGATATCGCAACGACTGCCGGAGCCCCGCCTAAAGGGGCGTCGATTCTCGATAGCAAGATGAAGAAATCCCACGCCATGATCAGCGGCGGCATAGTGATTGCCGCACTGGTGATCGGTGTCGGATTCATCGTCTACAACATCGCCCAGGACTTTGCGGGCGTCGCGATTCGCAGCTTTTGGCCCTATGCGCTGTTGATTGTCGCGCTCCTGATCGCCCTCGGTTTCGAGTTCGTCAACGGCTTTCACGATACGGCCAATGCCGTCGCCACGGTCATCTATACACACTCGCTCGATCCAAATATTGCCGTGGTCTGGTCGGGGCTTTGCAATCTCTGCGGCGTGCTGGTCTCCTCGGGCGCGGTGGCTTACGCCATCATCACGCTTCTCCCGGTTGAACTCATCCTTCAGGTCAGTGCCGGCGCTGGATTCGCCATGGTCTTCGCGCTGTTGATTGCCGCCATCATCTGGAACCTGAGCACCTGGTGGTTTGGTCTCCCCGCCTCCAGCTCCCACACCATGGTTGGTTCCATCATCGGCGTGGGCCTCGCCAATCAGCTCATGAGCGCACACACCGGCACTTCGGGCGTCGACTGGGAGCAGGCCACCAAGGTCTTCAAGGTGCTGCTGATTTCTCCCCTGGTCGGCTTTGGTGCTGCCGCCCTGCTCCTGCTGCTTTCCAAGGCTTTCATCCTCACCAAGTGGGCCAAAAGCGCGGCCCTTTTTTACCACGACAATCACAAGAAAGTCCTCTGGGCTTTTCTTTCCATCGTGGTTACGGGCACCCCCGGCTTCTATATCTTTAACTGGGTTGCGCCCTTGATCTTTGGCCTGTTTGGCGCGCCAGGGCAGGCCGTTTGGCTGCCCATCAAGAACTTTGAGGCCTGGAACAGTCCTGCCGGCCTGATCGCAACCATGATTCTGGTGGGCGTCGCCGGCCTCTATGCACTCGCGTTGTTCTCGACGATCGTGATCGAAAACGCCGATGTGCTTTTCACCGCGCCCAAGGGCAATACGCCTCCGCCGTGGCCCATTCGCGCGCTGCTGGTCTTCACTTGTTCCGGTGTCAGCTTTGCCCACGGGTCCAATGACGGACAGAAGGGCATGGGCCTCATCATGCTGATCCTCATCGGTACCGTCCCCACCGCCTACGCGCTCAACCACGCCGTCACCGGCAACGATATCAAGGAGTTCATCGTCGCCTCCCAGCAGGCCGGGAAGGTTCTCGACCAGCATGTGGACAAGAACGGCATCCTGGGCGAAGATGCCCGCGCCGAAGTCACCGACTACATTCGCACCAAGCAGATTCAGCCGGCAACGGTTCTGGCGCTGCGCGAACTGGTGGAGGACCTGAACCATGAAGTGGCCCTCTATAAGGAGTTCAAGGCCGTTCCCGCCAACCAGCAGGCCAACGTCCGCAACGACATGTACGTGGCCAGCGAAGCGATCCGGCTGATGGAAAAGGGAGGGAATCCGTACTTCACGAAGGCCGAAACGACCACCCTGTCGGTCTACAAGAGCAAGGTGGACAAGGCCACAAAGTTCATTCCCGTTTGGGTCAAGGTTGCCGTGGCTCTTGCCCTGGGAATGGGCACCATGGTCGGCTGGAAGCGCATCGTGGTTACGGTTGGCGAAAAAATCGGCAAGGAGCACCTGACCTACGCCCAGGGCGCCTGCGCCGAACTGGTGGCCATGTGCACCATCTCTGCCGCAGACACCTACGGCCTGCCCGTGAGTACGACCCACGTCCTCAGCTCCGGCGTGGCCGGAACCATGGCCGCCAACGGCAGCGGTCTGCAGCTCTCGACTATCCGCAACATTGCAGCCGCCTGGGTTTTCACCCTTCCGGCCGCGGCGCTGCTTTCCGGGTCGCTGTTCTGGGCCTTTCGTCAATTCACGCACTAGAGCTCGTGATTTTTTGCACTTGGGGGCGTCCGGCAGCGCCGGACGCCCCTTTTTCCTGCCACTTCCAGGCCATACAGCCCCAATGAACACGCAGGGATGCTCCACTTCCGGTACCATACTGGAGGTACCTACTGCAAAATGAGCCTGAAAGCCAAGCTGGAAGCTGTCATCTACGCTGCGGACGAGCCGGTCACACTGGCCCAGCTCGCCACACTCTTTGCCGCCGACGCCCTTGAATGGAAGGCGGAGCAGGAAGCTGCGTCTGCCGAGCAGGCGACTGCCGATATCGGCGCAGAATCCGATCAACCGATGACCAATGCGGAGTTCGCCTACCTGGAAATGGGGCAGAATCCCGTGGATTCCGACTCCTCTGAGCCTGCTGCGCCCGCTGAGCACTCCGTGGAGGCCGTCGCGGAAACAGCCCCGGAGAGTATCGCGGAAACTGGCCCCGAGACAATCGCGGAAAATGAAGCGGAAGCGGTGACGGCCGCAAGCGCTGACGCCGAATCTGGGTCGGAAGGCGAGGTCGCTCCAGTTGAGCAGACCGCCGCAGACGCCGAAGCCGAATTGAAGCGTCAGGCCCGTTTGCGCGATCGTGAGGTCCGCGCCATTCTCCGGCAGCAGCTCGACGAGCTCATCGCCACCTACGCCTCCGACGGCCGTGGTGTCGAGATTCGCGAGATCGCCGGCGGCTACCGCATGGCCACCAAGCCGGAGTGCCACGACGCCGTGCGCCTCTTCGTGAAAAGCCTCAAGCCGGCCCTCAAGCTTTCTTTGCCGGCCTTGGAGACCCTGGCCGTCATCGCCTACAAGCAGCCGGTAACCGCTCCTGAAGTCAATGAGATTCGTGGTGTAGAGTCTTCCGGTGTGTTTGGCTCGCTGCTGGCTCGCAAGCTGATTGCCACGGCGGGACGCAAGCAGGTCATCGGCCGGCCGATCCTTTATAAGACGACCCGCGAGTTCCTGCTGCGCTTCGGTCTCAAGGACGTTTCCGAGCTGCCGTCGATGGAAGAGTTTGAGAAGATGGCTGCCAGCGAACTCGACGAACCGGAGCAAGGGGATGACGGAGAGAGCGCCGCTGAGCCAGACGCGAGCGCAAGTCCAGAGTCCGATCTGGAACTAAACGAGATTGTTGACGAGAGAGAAATCGACCGTCCAACAGAAGCACCCGACCCTGGCGCAGTGCCAGAGTCCGCCGAAACTCCCGCGGAGCAGGAGACCCCGGTTGCCGAAATGCCCGCCCCCATGCCAGCCGTGATGGCTGCCCAGAACACAACGGAGACGCCAGCCGAGACGGCTGCCGACCCCTCCGATGCAACCGAAGTACCCCTGGAAGTCGAGACGCCTGGAACCGATTCAGAGCCCCAGTCCCGTCCGACGAACGAATATGCCGCGAACGAGCCGGCATCCCAGGCGGATTACCCCCCCGCAGAGGCTGCGCCTGCTGCGCCTTCCCCACTAGAGCAGGCAGAAATTGAGACGCTTACCCATGACCGATGACCTCCGCAATGAACAGAATGAACGTGAATCGATAGATTCCGAAAATGTAGCCGTGCCCGAAACCGAAATCGAAGCGCTCCATGAAAAGGCGCTTGTCGCGGGCGCGACCGCCGCGTTCGAGGCTGAAATTGAAGCCGCCGCGGACCAGGAACTCGAAGCGCAAGAAGAAGCCGAAGCCGAGACGGAAATCGAAGCCGAAGGCGCTCCCGAGCCAGAGACGGAAGAAGACGAGACCGAGTCCGAAGACGACGACGAGACCGACGACGAGTCGGAGCCGGAGTTCACGCCCAAGCCGCGTCCCCCCGCCAAGCTGGAACGGTTGCAGAAGATCCTGGCCAAGGCCGGCATCGCCAGCCGCCGCAAGGCTGAGGAGATGATCGAGCAGGGCCGTGTGCAGATCAACGGCAAGGTAATCACCACGCTGGGTACCAAGGCAGACGGCGGTCGCGACCACATCCGCGTCGACGGCAAGCTGCTTCAGGGCGCCGAGCGCCTGCGTTATTTCGTACTGAACAAGCCCAAAGGCTTCGTCACCACGGTCAAGGACCCCGAGGGCCGGCCCACGGTGATGCAGTTCTTTGACAAGTTCAAGGAGCGCCTCTACCCCGTCGGCCGCCTCGACTACATGAGCGAGGGCCTGCTCGTCGTGACCAACGACGGCGAGCTGGCGAACCGCCTCACCAAGGCCGCCTCAGGCGTGGAAAAGACTTACCTGGTGAAGGTTGCCGGCCAGCCTACGGAAGACGAGCTGGAGCTTTTGCGCCGCGGCGTTTCCATTGAGCGCGGGAAGCCCGGCACTGGCAAGGTGCGCACCTCGCCGGCCCGCATCCGCCAGGTCCGCCAGGGCGACAATCCCTGGTACGAAGTGGTCCTGATCGAGGGCCGCAACCGCGAACTCCGCAAGATGTTCGAGGAAGTCGGCCACTTTGTCGAGAAGATTCGCCGCGTCGGCTACGGCCCGCTGGTCCTCGACCAGGAGCCGGGTAACCTGCGCGAGCTGGAGCCGGTAGAGCTGGAGATGCTGCGGAAGACCGCCGAAGGCAAACTGCGCACGCCCAAGTCCAAGGAACTTCGCCGCCGCAATCTTCTGGACTCCCAGTTGCCCACGGTAGAGCCCCGCCGGACCATGCATCCGCGTCCGACCAAGCCAGCCGAAGGCGCTTCATTTGAAGGGGAACGTCCTGCCGTCGAGCCGTTTGTGCGAGGCTCCGCTGCTGCTGGCCGACCCGCCGCGTTCCGTCCCAAAACGGCGTCCGGCCCCGGCCAGTTCAAGGCTCGTCCGGCAGGCCCGGCTGGCGACAAATTCCGCCCGGCTACCGGCAGAACTCCAGATCGCGGCCCAGCCCGCTCCGACGACCGCCCCAGTCGCGCTCCAGGCGCAGGCCCGGCCAGGTTTGGCGCAGGTCCGGCAAAATTTGGTTCCGCACGCCCCGCAGCCGGCCGCTCCTTTGATCGTCCTGATGCTGACCGGCCAGATGCGCGCGTCCGTTCCGACTCCCGCCCCGCAGGCCGTCCGGCGTGGAAGAAGGACGACCGCCCGGCCCGCCCGACGTCGCGTTTTGGCGCAGGCTCAACCGGGGAGGACAGGCCCCATACGGATCGCCCGCGCAGCAGTTCGACCGGCCAGGAAGCGGAAGGAACC
>Ga0255353_1001264_pt1 | contig 14489 bp, 15 predicted proteins | sample HBST25metaG_FD_189941 | JGI IMG/M metagenome (GOLD analysis project Ga0255353, IMG submission 189941) | Peat soil microbial communities from Stordalen Mire, Sweden - H.B.S.T25 | ecosystem: Environmental > Terrestrial > Soil > Wetlands > Peat | place: Sweden: Norrbotten County, Stordalen Mire...
AGCTGGGCCGCGGCCTGATCGCGCGCCGCCCGGTCCTCGACATCGTCCTGCGCGAACAGCGGCGCGCCCGCCGCCACCGCGTCGCCGCGCGCCACCGCGAGCGAGACCAGCTTGCCCTGCTGGGTCGGCGCCACGCGTACGTAGTCGGCCTCGGCGTAGCCCTGCCAGGCGACGGGCGAGGCTGGGTCCAGCCACCGCCACCACGCCGCGCCGCCACCGGCCAGCAGCACCGCGGCGAGCAGCAGCAGGCGCCCGCGCTTCATCGCGTGCCCTCCGCGGCGAGGCCGCGCAACAGCACGTCGAGGTGCGTCGCCATCACCACGGCCGGGTCAAGCTGGAACTGCGTGTACGGCGCCAGCGCGTGCTTCCACAGCGCCAACATCGTCAGCGGACCGATGAGCAGCGGCAGCACCGCCACCGGATCGACCGGCCGGAATTCCCCGCGTTCGACGCCGCGGCGGATCACGCCGGTGATCATCGCCACGCCGCGGTTCACCACCTCCTCGGCATAGAAGCGGGCAAGCGCGGGAAAGTTGCCGGACTCGGCCAGCACCAACTTGGGCAGCACGGCCAACTTGCTGCTGCTGAACCGAGCGGCACGACCGATGATCAGGCGGAGCTGGTCGGCGGCCGAACCCGTGTCGGTGGCGAGCACCCGCTCGATCTCTTCCAGGTTCGGCAGCAGACGTTGACGTACCACCTCCCGGAACAGGTCCTCCTTGCTGCTGAAATAGAGATAGATCGTACCCTTGCCGATGCCGGCGGCGGCGGCCACGGCGTCGAGCTTGGTGGCGGCGAAACCGCGCTGGGCGAATACCTTCAGGGCGGCATCGAGGATTTCGCCGGGGCGGGCTTCCTTGCGGCGGGAACGGTGTTTGGCAGCCTGTGCGTCAGTGGCGGACATGCGCCTAACTTACCGACCAGTCAGTCAGTAATCAAGCCCTTCGTGCCTCGTGGGTTGACAGCGTGGCGGCGAAGCGATGAAGGCGAGGACATGAAACCCGATGCGATCTGCGGCGCCAACGCGGTGGCCGCGCTGTTCACGCGCCGGCCCGGCGATGTGCTGCGCCTGTTCTACCTCGCGGAACTGCGGCCGCTGGTCGGCGCGTGGTGCGCGCTGCTGGCCGAGACCCGCCGGCCTTACCGCATGGTCGAGGCGGCTGAGCTGGAGAAGGTCGCCGGCACGCCGCACCATGGCGGGGTGGTGGCGGTGGCCAAGCCGCTGCTGCCGGCGATGCTCGACCTCGCCGCACCGCCGCGCGCGAAGCTGCTGCTGGTGCTGGACGGCATCGGCAACCCGCACAACCTCGGTGCCATCGCCCGCAGCGCGGCGTTCTTCGGTCTGTCCGTCCTGCTGATCGGCGAGGGGCCGGGCCATGCCATGCCCTCGGCCGCCGCGCTGCGCACCGCCGAGGGCGGGCTGGAATGGCTGACGCTGTATCGCACACGCGATCTGGCCGGGGCGATGGTGGCGCTGGAGCGGTACTATTGCACCGTCGCCGCCACGCTGGGGGCAGAGGCTGAGCCGCTGGCGACGCTGCCGCGCGACCGGCCGTTGGCTCTGGTGCTGGGCAACGAGGAGCGCGGCGTATCGCCTTCGGTGCTGGCCGCCTGCCGGCGGCAGGTGTGCATCAGCGGCTCCGGGCGGGTGCAGAGCCTGAACGTGGCGCAGTCGGCGGCGGTACTGCTGCACGCCCTCGCCGGCGGCACCTGACGCGCGGCATGACGTGGCCTATAGACAGTGCTGCATCGACAGGGAGGCCGGAATGCCGGATGCGGCGGTGAAGCGGGTACTTTGCTATGGCGATTCCAATACCTGGGGGTTCATCGGTCTGCCGGATGGCGGTCCGACCACCCGCTTGCACCGTGACCAGCGGTGGCCGGGCGTGCTGCGGGCGGCGCTCGGCGACGGCGTCGAGGTGATTGAGGAGGCGCTGAACGGCCGCACCACCGACGCCGCCGATCCCACCCACCCGGAAATCACCGGCGCCGGACTGGACGGCGCGGCCTATCTGCCGGCGGCGCTGGCGAGCCACCTGCCGCTGGACGTCGTGATCATCATGCTGGGTACCAACGACACCAAGGCGATGTTCGCCCGCACCCCGCAGCGCATCGCCGTGGGCGCCAAGCGGCTGCTCGACATCGTGCGCACGCTCGACGGCGGCATCGGCACCGAATATCCGAACCCGCGCGCGCTGCTGCTCGCGCCGCCGCCGCTGGGTCGGTTGATTCCGTATTTCCAGGAGATGTTCGCCGGCGGCGAGGAGCGGTCGCGCGGGCTGGCCGAGCCCTACGCGACGGTGGCGCGGCTGGCGGGCGCGGCGTTCCTCGATGCCGGTACGGTGGTGCATACCGACGGCGACGACGGGTTGCACCTGTCGGTGGAGTCGCATCGCGCGCTCGGCCTGGCGGTGGCCGGCAAGGTGCGGGGGCTGCTGGGCTAGAACATGGCCAAGCGCACCCCCGCCACGCTGGCGCTGGAGAAGGCCGGCATCGCCTTCACCTTGCACAGCTATGAGTACGAGCCCGGCGCCGAGCGGATCGGGCTGGCGGCGGCCGAGGCGCTGGGGGTGCCGCCGGGGCAGGTGCTGAAGACGCTGATGGCGGAGGTGGACGGCAAGCCGGTGTGCGTGATCGTTCCCTCCGACCGCGAGGTGGCCATGAAGAAGCTGGCGGCGGTGTTCGGCGGCAAGGCGGCGCAGATGCTGGCGCCGGCCGTGGCCGAGCGGCTGAGCGGCTATCATGTCGGCGGCATCAGCCCGTTCGGCCAGCGACGCTTGGTGCCGACGGCCATCGAGCAGGCGGCGCTGGAGGAGGAAAGCGTGTTCATCAACGCCGGTCAACGCGGCTTGCAGGTGCGCCTTGCTCCGCGCGACGCGCAGGCCATGCTGAAGGCGATCGTGGCGGCCGTGACCTAGACGGAGCAAGCAAGGTTGGGCTCCGCCCAAACCCGCCAGGGGCCGAGCCCCTGGACCTCAAACGATTCCAAAAGGGCCGAGCCCTGGCCTGTCTTTTGACGCCTGAAATTATTTGGCGGTTTTCTTCGCTGTCCGCGGTGGAACCGCCGGCTGCGGTTGGAGGAAGGTCGAGGCAGCCTGAGTAACTTTTTTCTCTGCCTTCGGTTTCTTGTCTTCGCGGTTCCTGCGACTGTGACCTTTGGCCAAAGCGGTTCTCCCGGTTGTTAGGATGATCGTCCGACGGCGCTTACGGCGTGTGCTGGTCGGCGCTGTGCGTCAACTCGTGCCCGGCGGAGGTGAGGTCCTCGCCAGCACCGGCGGTGGCGTGGCAGGCGCTCAGCAAGGGTGCTGCGGCAATCAGCAGCAGGAGGGTCAGGGCGACCGAGAGATACATGCGCATGGTGATGGTCCTTCTGTGTGGGTCTGGTTGATCGGTGGGAACCTGGCCTGGCATCAGCGCCGAAGCGGGCACCCCAGAGCAGGGCGTGACAAGCAACGTCGCAATACCGCAGGATATGAAGTAAACTATTTTTGTTGGAATGCGGGTCTAGGTGAGCAATGTGACGCGGCGGACTCCATGACTGGTAACTGCAGGCAGCCATTGCAAATCGAGGGATTTAGCCATCGTTGGTCGGAGTGACGCTGCCTCGCTGTCGCCGCCGATCCATTGCATGGAAATGGTTCCGCGTCCGGCTGAATACCAGGGTTTATATGCCGGCGGCCGTTCAAATATTCGAGTCGGTGCGGGGAGAAAAAGCGCCGCGCTATCCGCCGTCCCGCCGCGTCCGCCCGACGCGTGCGGCATTCGTCATCCCCAACAATCCTGGGGCGCTCCCGTGTCGAAAGCGGTCGCCCGGACTATATAATCCACCGCAGAGTGAGGATGGGTGGATCGTCTCTCTGGGAAGTGTCGGGTGTCATCGACTGCGGTTCCAGGAGTGCGGGCAATGAGTTTCAATCGACGTGACTTGCTGCTGGCTGGCAGCAGCTTCGGCGCGACGCTGGCGGCAGCCGGTCCGGTGGTGGCGCAGAACACTCAAGCGGTGCCAGCGACGCCTGAGCCAGCTCAGCAGCCAGCGGCCAACGGCAATGCGGCGGCAGATAGTCCGGTTCCCTCGACCGACCGTCCTCTCAATATCATCACGCTGCGGGATTTGCCGGCCGAGGCGCAGAAGGTGCTGCCAGTCTACTCCTATGCCTACGTCGCGGGCGGCGCCGGCGACGAATGGACCCTGCGAGAGAACGAGGCCGCCATCAACCGCTGGGTGATCGAACCGGACTTCCTGTCCGGTCATCCGACACCCGATCTGACGACCATGCTGTTCGGCAGCAAGGTCAGCCTGCCGGTCATCACTGCGCCCATGGCGTCGCACGACCTGTTTAACACGGCGGCGGAGGCTGCCACCGTCAAGGGCACCGACCAGGCCGGTTCGATTTACGTCAGCAGCGCAGCGTCCTCGCTGGATCTCGAGACCATTGCCGCGGCCAGCCAGGGCCCGAAATGGTTCCAGATCTACTTTCCCGCCGATCGTGGCTTCGCACGCGAGCTGCTGCAACGCGCCAAGGCGGCCGGCTATAAGCTCATCGTCATCACGGTTGATGTCGCGGTCACATCCAATCGCGAGCGCGTCACGCGCATCCTGGGACAGCCAACCCCCAATATGCACCGCGGCAACATACCGACGACCCCCGGTATCGACCATCAAAGAGCAGCCGTTTACAAGCACGACCTGAACTGGGACGACGTTGCCTTCTGCGGCACCGAAACCGGCCTGCCGGTGGTGGTGAAGTCGATCATCTCCGTCAGGAACGTGGTGCAGGCGATTGAACGCGGTTGCGCCGGGGTGTGGATTTCGAACCACGGCGGACGCCAGCTCGACAATAGCCCCGCGCCCATGGCCGCGCTGCCGCGCATAGCGGATGCGGTGAACGGCCGTGTCCCGATCATTGTCGATGGCGGTTTCCGCCGCGGCCAGGATGTGTTTCGCGCCTTGGCGCTTGGGGCGAGCGCCGTGGCGCTGGGGCGCCCGATTATCTACGGCCTGTCGCTCGGCGGCGCGAGCGGCGTGCAAAGCGTGCTCCAGCATCTCAAGACCGAGCTGGCAATGGTGATGCAGCTCGCGGGAGTGCCTTCCATCAAGGACATCACCCGCGAATGCGTGGCTCCGCACCGGGTCGCGTGATCCCGGCAAGCGGACGGAATGCGGCTGCGCGCTTCCGCCCTGCAACTTGCTGATACCCGCGCCACGGAGGGAAACATGGATCTGAGAATTCGAGGCAAGGTCGCGATCGTTACCGGTGCGAGCGCCGGAATTGGGCGGGCGATCGCCTGCGAGCTGGCCGAGAACGGCGTGAACGTCGTTCTCGTTGCGCGCGGCGCCGCGCGCCTTGAGGCAACCGCGATTGAAATCGCGGGCCGCTATGGCACCCGCACATTGGCCGTTCCTGCGGATGTCGCGCAAGTCTCGGAGCCGGCGCGCGTGGTCGAGCGCGCGGACAAGGAACTCGGCGGCGTGGACATCCTCGTCAATAACGCCGGCCGGGCCCATGCGGGCGGCCTGCTGCAGGCGACCGAGGCGGACTGGGCCGACATGACCGAAACAAAACTCTCGGCCATGCGCCGATTCTGTCAGGCCGTCGTTCCTCCCATGCGCGCGCGCGGCTGGGGGCGCATCGTCAACATTTCGTCGATCGGCGGTATCTATCCCAATCCGAAGCTGCTGGTGTCGCATACGTTGAGCGCCGCGATCAACAATTTGACCCGCGGCTTCGCGCTCGAAGTCGCCCGCGACGGCATCCTGGTGAATGCCGTCGGACTTGGCGCGGTGCTCACCGACAACTGGCAGCGGAACATGATTCCGGCAGTCCGCAAACGCAGGCCGGAGCTTGCCTCGGCCTCCGACGAGGAGATCGTCAAGCAGCTCGGCGCCGAGATGACGCCGATTGGCCGTTTCGCCCAGCCCGAGGAGATCGCCGCCATCGTCGCGTTTCTGGCGTCGGCGCGCAACAGCTTCATCACCGGTGACACCATCGAGGCGAGCGGCGGAGCTGACCGGTTTATGTAGCGGTACGCTGACGAATCGGAGCGAGGGGACCAGTCAGTGCGCCCGTTCCCGTGCCTCGATATCGCTCACCATGTCGATCCGCTTCTGGTGCCGTCCACCCTCGAACTTGGCTTCCAGGAACGTCTGCACGATCATCAGCGCCAGATCCGGCCCGATCACGCGGGCGCCGAAGGCCAGCATGTTGGCGTCGTTGTGCCGACGCGCTAACTGCGCCGAATACGGCTCGGAACACACCACGCAACGGATGCTGCGCACCTTGTTGGCGGCCAGCGAAATGCCCACCCCGGTGCCGCAGATGATGATGCCGAACCGGCACGCGCCCGATTGCACCAAGCGGGCCGCCGCCTCGCCATACGTGGGGTAGTCCGTCCGTTCCGTCGTCTGCGGCCCGACGTCACGCACCTCCCAGCCGTGCTCGACCAGCCACGCCGCGACGAGGCGCCGCATCTCAACTCCCACATGGTCGCTCGACAGGGCGATCGTACGGTTTTCCGAGACCATGACCTATTCCTTGAACTGATGCGCGGCGTACAGGCACGCACCGCGCGCGCCGCTGTCCGACAGGTTCGACGCCAATCTTATCTCCATATCGTCGTGCGGCAACGGCCGGCGCGTGTGCGTCAACACCGCCTGCTTCAGCCGCTCGACCGGGAAGCCCGGCGAATCGATCACCCCGCCGCCCAGGAACACCAGTTCCGGGTCGAACAGGTTGATCGCCGTGGCCATGGTCTGTGCCGCGATGCCGAGGAACCGCTGAATGTCGGGATGCTCGGCGTGGCGCAGGAACAGTTCGTCGATCGGTGTCCGTGGCGCGTTCCGCTCGCGCCACGCCGCCAGCCAGCGCCCGGAGCAGACCGTCTCCACGCAGCCGGTCAGCCCGCAGCCACATATTCCGGTGGCGCCATTCACCGGGATGTGGCCCAGCTCCGCGGCGCTGCCGTGCGCCCCGGTGTAGAGGCCGTTGATCCAGACCGCGTTGCCCAGGCCGGTGCCGAGGTAAAAGCCCAGCGCCACGCTGCATCGCCGGCCGCTGGCGTGCAGGTCGTGATAGAATTGAAAGTTCACGTCGCGCTCGGCCAGCACCGGAATTCCGAGCCCTGCCGACAGGTCACCCACGATGTTGACGCCATTCAGCAGCGGCTGGTTCGGGCACGAGAGAATCACCCGCCGCGCCTTGTCCAGCGTCACCGGCACGCCGATCGCCAGCATCGCCGGCGGTACATGGTGCGCGGCGATGCGCTCGCTGATCCAGGCCAGCAGGTGTTCGACCGGACGCTCGCGCCCGATCACCGCCTCCGTCGCCACCTTGTCGGAGGCGATGAAGGCGCCGTCCTGGTAGAGGCAGAAGCGCGTGTGCGTGCCGCCGAGATCGACGCCGGCAAAGGCGGCCGTCGTGGTCATGGTTGGCGAACGGAGGCGCCCGCGGCGGCAAGATCGGCGCACATCAGCTCCCAGGCGCGACGGATGTCGCTGTCCAGGTTGAACAGCCCGGACGAGCCGAGGATCAGCACGTCGGCCTCGGCCTGCACCAGGTCGGGGAAGGTGCGCCGGTTGCAGGCGCCGTCGATCTCGATGAGGAAGTTCAGCCCGCGCTGCCGGCGCAGCGTCCGCGCTTCCGCCACCTTGTCCAGCACCTCCGGAATGAACGGCTGGCCCGCATAGCCCGGATCGACCGTCAGGAATGTGATCTTGTCCAGCAGGTGGATGTAGTGGCGGATGGTATCGAGCGGCGTCGCCGGGTTGAGCACCACGCCCGGGCGGCAGCCCAGGTCGCGGATGGTCTTGAGGGTGCGGAAGGCGGCACGGTTGATCGTCTCGGCGTGCGGCGAAATCCAGCCGGCGCCCGCTTTCGCCATCATGTCGAGGAAGTCGTCAGGATCGGTGGTCATCAGGTGCACGTCCATCGGCACCTTGGTCAGCCGGGCGACATCCTTCATGAAGTAGGGCGACAGCGCGAAATTGCGCACGTAGTGGCCGTCGATGACGTCGATGTGCAGGAAGTTCGCATGCTTGTCGAAGAAGCGGATCTGGTCGGCGAAATGGACCAGATCCATGCACATGAGAGAGGGGGAGATCTGAACCTGCATGACGTTCTCCTGCTGATGATGTTGCGCCGATCCCCGGCTTACTTGGGCCTGCCGATGAGCCTGTCCAGCGCCACCGCCGCGATGATCAGGCTTCCCATCACGACCAGCTGGTAGAAGGTCTGCACCCGCAGCATGTTCAGCCCGTTATTGATGGTGCCGATGATGAGGCCACCGACCACGACCGAGGGGATGCGCCCCTTGCCGCCGAAGAAGCTGGTGCCGCCGATGATGGCAGAGGCGATGGCGAAAGTCTCGAAGTTCATGCCGGCGGCGGGTTCCGCGGCGCCGAGCCGGGCGGTAGAGAGCACGCCGGCCAGTCCCGAGCACACGCCGGAGATCATGAACACGATCAAGGTGTGCAGTTTGATGTCGATGCCGGAGAAATACGCCGCCTCGCGATTGCCGCCGAGGGCGTAGATGTTGCGGCCGAGCTTTGTCTTTGTCGTCACGAACCACAGTACGACGGCCAGCGACAGCGCGAACAGCACCGGCGCGGGAATGAACCAGACATTGCCGGTGAGCGCCTGCACGAAACTGTAGGGGAAGCCGAACACCGGGCTGGCGTCCGAGATGATCATCGTCACGCCGCGGAAGATCGAGTTGGTGCCGAGGGTAATGATGAACGGGTGCAGACCGGTGTAGTTCACCAGCGCACCGTTGATCGCGCCCAGCACCAGCCCCACGCCGACGCCGCCAATGAGAACAGCCAGGAACGGATCGAGGCCTGCCACCATCAGCTTGCCGGTGACGATGCCGCTCAACGCGACGATCGAGCCGACGGACAGGTCGATGCCGGCGATCAGGATGGCGAAGAACTCGCCCAACGCGGTCATGACGGTGATCGCGCTCTGCACGAAGATCTGGACGATGTTGTCCGGCTTGGTGAAGTAGCCTGGCGAGAGGGCACTAAACAGCGCGACGATTACGATAAGGATGCAAAAAGTTCCGTAGTAGTCCCAGAACTTCGCGATTCTCGATCTAGACACTTACTCTCTCCCACGGATTGCCAGGCTGAGAATCGTCTCTTCGGAAGCGGAACGGCCTTCCAGGATTTCCACGATCCTTCCGGCGCTGAACACGGCGATGCGGTCGCAGATGGCGAGAATCTCCGGCAGCTCGGAGGAGACCATGATGATCGCCTTGCCGGCGTTGGAGAGCGTCCGCATGATGGAGTACATCTCCGACTTGGCGCCGACGTCGATGCCGCGTGTCGGCTCATCGAAGATGAAGACGTCGGGCTCGGTTGCCATCCATTTGCCAATCAGCACCTTCTGCTGATTGCCGCCGGACAGTTCGGTGATGTTCTGCTGGATGGAGGCGCATTTGATCGACAGCCGCTGCCGCTGGTGCTCGGCGATATCGTGCTCCCGCTTGGGGTTGAGCAGGCCCCACAGCCCCCGCAGCGGCGCCTCCTTGAGGCTTTGCGACAGGCCGATGTTGCTCATGATCGAGAAGTTCGGCAAGAAGCCCGTCTGCCGGCGGTTCTCGGTGATGTAGGCCATGCCGTTCTTCAGCGCCTGGACTGGCGCGCGCGGGGTGATGTCGCGCCCGTTCAGCTCGATGCGGCCCGAGGCGCGCGACATGGTGCCGAACAGGCAGTTCATCAGCTCCGTGCGGCCCGAGCCGACCAGGCCGGCAAAGCCGAAGATCTCGCCCGAGTACACGCTGAAGCTCACGTCGCGCACGCGCGTGCGGTCCGCGCTGGTGACATGCTCCACGGTCAGAACCGGGCTGCCGGAGCAATCCACCGGCTGGGCGCTGAGGAAGGTGCGCTGCACGACGCGACCGACCATCATGCGGACCAGGTCGTCGTTGGTGTAGTCGGCGATCATGCCGCTGCCGGTGGGCGTGCCGTCCTTCAGCACGGTGAAGCGGTCGCCGATGGCGCGCACCTCATCGAGCTTGTGCGAGATGAACATGATGGCGGTGCCCTCGTCGCGAAGCTGGCGCACCAGGTCGAACAGCTTCTTCACCTCGATGTTCGTGAGCGAGGAGGTCGGTTCGTCCATCACCAGGACGCGTGCGTTGCGCATCAGCGACTTGGCGATCTCGATCAACTGGCGATGCGCGATCGGCAACTGCCCGACCGGCGTGTTGAGGTCGATGTTCAGGCCGAGCCGGCCGAGGATGCGAGTCGCCTCGCGCTGCATGCCCCGCCAGTCCACGGTGCCGATACCAAAACGGCGGCGCAGCGGGATGCGCCCGACGAACAAATTCTCCAGCGCCGAGAGTTCGTTGATGACGCTGAGTTCCTGGTAAATGATGGCGATACCGGCGGCGGCCGCCTGCGTCGGCGTGAGCGCCGGGTGGTCGGTGCCGTCCAGCCGTATGGTTCCGCTGCTCGGCGTATAGATGCCTGACAGGATCTTCATCAGCGTCGATTTTCCGGCGCCGTTTTCGCCGAGCAGGACGTGCACCTCGCCGGGGCGAATGTCGAGATTGACGCCCTTCAGCGCATTGATGCCGCCAAACACCTTGTCGATGTCGCGCATCTGCACGAGCGGCTCGGCGGCCGGGCGCTTTGCCTCAGGCCCCGGCGGCAACGCGGTGGGTGCTGACATGATCGAGTTCCCCGCTATCGACGGACCGTCGCGGCGCCCTTCGGGCATCGCGGCAGGCGTATAGGCGCCCGGTGCGGCGCAAGCCGGCCGCACCGGGCATGCTGGCGTTATTGCTTGGTGACAAGGATGGAGTCGACGGTGACGACCTTCGGCTCGGTTCCCACGGGAGTCTGCTTGCCGCTTTTCACCGCGGCGACGAGCAGGTCGAGCCCGGTCGAACCGATCGTCGCCGGATCCTGAGCCACCGTGGCGGTGAGCCGGCCGGCCTTGACCATGTCCCGCGCTTCCGGATCGCCATCGGTGCCGACGACCAGCACCTTGCCGGCCTTGCCGGTGTTCTGCACCGCCTGCGCCACGCCGAGCGCCATCGTGTCGTTGGCGCAGTAGAAAGCCTTCAGGTTCGGCGAGGTCTGCAGGATGTTGGTGGCCACGTCGAGCGCGCGCAGGCGATCCCAGTCGGCCGGCTGGCTGGCGATCAGGTTGATGTTCTTGGCTGCCTTGAATGCCGCCGTGGCGCCGTTCTTGCGGTCTTCGCCCGAGGCGGTGCCGGCACGGCCCTCGACGATCGCCACGTCGCCGCCAGCGGCGCCGAGCTTTTGGATGATGAAGTCGGCGCCGCGTTTGCCGACGGCGACGTTGTCGGTGGTGACGAAGGCTTCGACGTTGCCGCCGGCCTGCTGCAGGCTCTTGAGGTCGATCTTCTCGTCAAGGTTCACCAGGGCCATGCCCTTCTTGTACGCCTTGGCCGCCGGCTGCACGAGGTTCACCGGCGAGACGGGCCCGAAGGCGACGCCCTTGTACGGCTTGTTCGTGATATCCTCGAACAGGTTGAGCTGTGCCTGCAGATCGCCCTCGGAGGGCGAGGCGACGATGTCCACCTGCACGCCGAGTTTCTTGGCCTCGGCCTCGATGCCGTTCTTCATGTTCACCCAGAACGGGTTGGCCAGGGTTTTCAGGATCACTGCGTAATCGGCGGCCATCGCCTGACCGGCCATGCCGACCAGCGAGGCGGTCATCGCCGCGGCCAGCAGCATTTTCTTGAGGCTCATTCTTCATCTCCCTCTGTGATGTCGTCCGGGCTTTCGGGCTTCGGACGGGAACGGCGTTTCAGTTTCGAATGGAAAGCCATCACCGACGACATCGTCTTGCGCAGGTTCGCCTTGGCCAGGTCGTAGTTCTGCCGGGCGAGGCACATGAACAGCGTGTCGATCAGGGTGAGCTGCGCGATGCGCGCGGCGGCGTTCTGCCCCATCAGGGGCGAGTCCTTGGCGGGCGCGCACAGCACGAGGTCGGCTTCCTGTGCCAGCGCAGAGGCAAACGAGTTGGTCAGCGCGATAATCCGGGCGCCGCAGCGACGCGCCACGCGCACGCCGGCCAGCACGTCGCTGGTCTGCCCGGAGTGCGACACCGCCAGCACGACGTCATCGGGGCCGAGCAGGCTGGCCGACATCACCATCAGGTTGCGGTCGGAGAACACGGCGCTGCGGATGCCGATGCGCAGGAACTTGTGGGCGGCGTCGGCGCACACCGTGGCCGAGCCGCCGACGCCGTACAGGTCCCGCTGTTTGGCGTGGTAGAGCATCGCCGCCGCCTCGTCGATGACGTGCGGTGGCGTGATGCTCTCCACTTCGTCGAGCACCTGTCGCGTCGCCAGGAAGGTCTTGCGCTGGATCGCCTCGACGCTGTCCTCCTGCGACAGATCCTGGTCCATCTCCGGGTTGGGCAGGCTGTGATAAGCCATCAGCGCCGTACGCAGGGCCTTGAAGCCGGGGTAGCCGAGGTGCCGCGCCACCTTCACCAGCAGCGGCTCGGAGACGCCGAGTGCGGCAGCGACTTCACGGAGAGCAGGGGAAACCTTGAAGTTTTCTCGTTGCAGCAGCCATTCCGTCACGGTTTGCTCGGCCGGCGTCAGGCTCGGCAGGGCCATCCGCAGCCGCGGACCCACGGAAAGGGCATCCTGACTGCCGTATTTTTCGGCTGCGCTGGACGGATCGGGATTGGCCACGGCCACCATCTCTCGGACGGACGAACAGCGCCCGCTTCACAGAGAGCAGCTTTACCATAAAGTGCGCGGCTGTAAACAGCCCGTGAGATATTATTACGATACGGCAACATGAATCGCCCGCCAACGCGCCTCAGCGTCGGTGGCGATGCGACGGAGGATCGGTGGCGGGACCGCGTCCGCCGGCTTCACGGGTCCGTTGTCGTGGTGGCCGGCACAGCGGCCGGGGTGCTCGTCGTCGCCGGCGCTAGCGACGTGGGCGGCAGCAGGCTGGTCGGCGTACTGCTGCTGCCGGCCGATGCGTTCGTGCCCTGCAGTGCTTTCTCCACCGTCGAGGCCGCGGCGGCGGCCGGCGTCGGCGTGGTGGTGCTGGTCGAGGACGACGCGCTTTCGGGCACGCTGCTGGTCGTGGCGGCCGGCGCTGGCAGCGAACTGGACGTCACCGACGGCACAGTGATGACGGTCGCGTCCTTTGCCGGCGCGGCGGCGCCCGTCGCTGGCGGCGATCCGGCCGCGGGCTTGTCCTTATCCTTATCCTTGTCCGCCGGCGAAGTGTCGGTGTCGGTTGCGACCGTATAGTCGGGCACGATGCGCGCCTGCGGCCCCGCGATCACCAGAACCTTGGTGCCGACCGCCAGCGGCGTCTTGTCCTTCTGCGTCACCGAGACCATCTCGCCGTTCTTCTTGCGCACGATGTATTCGTAGGCAGTGGTGTCGTCCGCCGCGTGTTCCACCGAGGTGCCGATCAGGCCGCCCACCAGGGCGCCGCCGACGGCGCCGAACGCCGAGCCGGCTTCACCGGGCGTTTGCGCGCCGGCGATGCCGCCCGCCGCCGCGCCGGTCGCCGCGCCGACGACGCCGGTTGCCTTCACGTCCACGCTGCGCAGGCCGACCACGACCCCCGGATCGACCTTGTTCGCCTGCTGGACCGCGCTGGCGGAGTAGGTGTTCGGCGAATAGTCGGGAGCGCAGCCGGCCAGTCCGCCGAGCGCCACCACGCACAAACCCAGGATCATCAATCGCGACATCTTTTCTCCCGCCCGGCACATAATGCGCCGCATAAGCGCGAAGGCAAGCAAGGTGCAGGGCTCTGCTCCGTGACCTCATCAAAGGCGGAGCCTTTGGAAACCGATTGGATTTCCAAGGCTCCGTCTTTCAGGCGGTGAACTGCTCGGCGATGATCCGCTCCGACAGGCCCTGATCGGGATCGAACAGCACCCGCGCCGCGATCGAGCGGTCCTCAGTGACCGCGACCGAGATCACCTCGCGCACTTCGGTGAAGTCGGCCACCGCGGCCACCGGGCGCTTCTCCGCTTCGAGCACCTCGAACAACACTTCGACCGAACTGGCCAGCAGCGCGCCGCGCCAGCGCCGCGGGCGGAAGGCGGAAATCGGCGTCAGCGGCAGCAGATTGGCCGAAAGCGGCACGATCGGCCCGTGCGCCGACAGGTTGTAGGCGGTCGAGCCCGCCGGGGTGGACACCAGCACACCGTCGCAGATCAGCTCGGCGAGGCGTACCCGGCCGTCCACGGTGATGCGGATCTTCGCTGCCTGGCGCAGTTGCCGCAACAGCGAGACTTCGTTCAGCGCCAGCGCCTCCTCCACCCGGCCGGTGGTGGTGACGGCGTGCATGCGCAGCGGATGCAGCGTTGCCGCTTGCGTACGGCCGAGCCGCGCCAGCAGGTCGTCTCCGTTGAACGCGTTCATCAGGAAGCCGACCGAGCCGCAGTTCATGCCATAGACCGCGACGTTGCGGCCGAGCACGTGGTGCAACGTCTCCAGCATGAAGCCGTCGCCGCCGAGCGACACCACCACCT
>Ga0255353_1001267_pt1 | contig 14473 bp, 4 predicted proteins | sample HBST25metaG_FD_189941 | JGI IMG/M metagenome (GOLD analysis project Ga0255353, IMG submission 189941) | Peat soil microbial communities from Stordalen Mire, Sweden - H.B.S.T25 | ecosystem: Environmental > Terrestrial > Soil > Wetlands > Peat | place: Sweden: Norrbotten County, Stordalen Mire...
AAAACATGAAGCCCCGGATGAGCTTCTTTTCCTCGGCGGTCATCTCCAACTCGCGCAGCGGCAGCTCCTTTTCCAGAGCCGCTTTCGACCGCAGCAGCAGCGCCTGTTCGTGTTCCAACTCGCTGGTACGCCCCTTCTTTAAGTCCTTTTCCAGCCGCTCCAGCCGCTTTTCCACCTGGGTCAGATCGCTGATCATGAGATCGAATTCGACGTTCTTGATGTCGCGCAGCGGGTCGATGGGGCCCACGTGCGGAATTGCATCATCCTCAAAAGCGCGCAGCACGTGAATCAGCGCATCCACTTGGCGCAGGCTGGCGAGAAACGCGGTCTCCTTCAGCGCCTCCTGCCCGATGGCCGCCACGTCCACAAATTCCACTGTGGCGTAAGTCGTCTTTTTGGGCGCGTAGAGCGCCGACAGCCTGTCCAGCCGCTCGTCGGGCACCCGCGCTACGCCGATGTGTTCCTGGCGCGAGTGGCCGCGTTCTTCAAGCTTGGCCTTGGTCAGAATCTTGAACAGCGATGTCTTGCCCACCTGCGGCAGGCCGATAATTCCAGTCTTCATGTTTTTCCCATTGGGGTCCCCGGCAGAATGAAACACGCGCGTAAGAACCTCTTCGATGATACAGGAGCAGGGAACAGGGAGCAGGGAAACGCTGGCTGCGCCAATCAACCCGGGTGCCCCACCCTTTTCGCGTTCTTTGCGAAAAGGATGGGATACCGGAAATTTACACCGGCATTGTTCCCCGTACTCTATGCCTTTTCTGTCTCCGTTCTGGCCACGAACACCACCGTCGCCAATCCCAGCAGCAGAATCGCGCCCTCCACATTTTCGCTACGGCGATGCAGCTTTTCGAAGTCCATGCGGCTTGGGTTGGCGGCATCTGCCGCATCGATCGCGCCTCCGGCATTGATGCGATCCCGTTCCATCGCCGGAATAATGCTGAACTGCGAGTAGATGGTAAAACCAACAGCTAGCACCAACAGGGCCATCGGCACCAGTACCGCGCGCGGCTTGTAGATGCCCCATACCGAAGACCGAGCAAGCAGAAAGAAGGCTATTCCCCCGCAGGACAGCCCCATGCCGTGCAATATGCGCAGTAAGCTTCCCACGATCATCCCCGCCGTATGCGTGTCTGGCCGCAGCGTTCCAAAGGTGACAGCGGCCACCACTGGGAAGAAGATCTCCGCGCCTAGCCAGACGATAAGCGCGAGGTAGAGCAGCGTGCGGAATAGAGTTTTCATGCCAGAAGAATACTAGAAGGGCAGGGAACTGGGAACAGTTAGCCAACTCTACCATGCGGAATTAAGCTATTGCACAGAGGATTCGCGATGAGAGCAGCCATATTCGATCCCAAATCGGCCGCGCCCGGAAGCTGGGTCACAATTGAGGATATTCCCCGGCCTCAGCCGCGCCCCGGAGATGTGCTCCTCAAAGTCCATGCTTGTGGCGTCTGCCGCACCGATCTGCACATCGTCGAGGGCGATCTTCCACCCATTCGCCCGCGCATCATTCCTGGTCATCAGATTGTTGGCGAAGTCATAGAGGGCGCAACCGCGGAATTGCCCATCGGAACGCGCGTCGGCGTCTCCTGGATGGGCGGAGTCGACGGCGATTGCTGGTTCTGCCGCCACCAGATGGAAAACCTCTGCGATCATCCCGTATTTACCGGCTATTCGGTGGACGGCGGTTACGCTGAGTACGTCGCGGTGCGTGCAGATTTCGTAATTCCTTTGTCGGCGGGCCTCGACGATTCCCATGCCGCCCCGCTGCTCTGCGCGGGCATCATCGGCTTTCGCAGCCTCCGCGTCGCGGGAGTTCAGCGCGGAGAACGCGTTGGCCTCTTCGGCTTTGGCAGCTCGGCCTCGCTGGCAATTCGCATCCTTCAGTCCTGGGATTGTGGGGTCTATGTCGTCACGCGCGGAGAGGCTCATCGCAAGGCCGCAGAGTTGCTGGGCGCAACGTGGGTCGGCGACGAAAACGCCAGGCCGCCAACCGAGCTGGATCGTGCCATCACCTTCGCTCCCAGCGGAAAGGCCGTCATCAGTGCCTTGTCTTCGCTACGCAAAGGCGGCGTAGTGGCCATCAACGCCATTCACCTGGACGCGATGCCCGCATTCGATTACGACAAGCTGCTCTGGGGTGAGCGCCAGATCCGCAGTGTCGCCAACATGACGCGCCAGGATGCACGCGACTTCATCGCCCTGGCTCACGAACTGAATTTCCGCCCGCGCGTCGCGGCGTTCTCGCTGGAAGACGCCAACCAGGCGCTTGAAGCAGTGAAACATGAAACCGAGGATGGACCTGCGGTGATTGTTCTTTAGAGGGCGATCAATTCAAGCGTTGGAAAAAGGCTCCCAGCCTACTTTGCCCCGATCAGCCGAATGCGCGCCGTGAATGCCCGGCCCAGAAATTCGCTCACGGTTCCATACTGCGGCGACACCACAACATTGTTCACTTCCACCGGATCTTTGCTGCTGGTGGCGTTTTCCATCACGTCGCGCAATCCGAAATACGCGCCGCGAAAATGGAATCGCCATTCCAGTCCCGGACTGAGGCTGAGATGGTCCGGCAGAGAGCAGGGAACACGGCGATAGTGCCATCGGCGCCTGTCTGGTAGGACCACTCTGGTCTTCAGGTGGCGTCCTTCCGATGAAAAAATCTCCTGAATGGCTTTATTTCTGCAAAATACAAAAAATGATTTGACAACCCAATGCGCGCATGAAGATAATTCCTGACTCAAGAGGTCTGACCACATTTTGACTCGTCGGAATGTTGCAGATCTTTGAGCAAATTCATCTGTAGCTCTCGAACTGTGCTTGCCGCTGGAGAAATGCCATGACGCTTCATTTCCGCCTTGCCGTTGCAATCCTGCCCGTATTGTGCCTGTTTTCCTTGCTGAACTCTGCCGCGCAGACCCCTCTCGCGCTGCCGTACACCATGACCACGCTGGCCGGCCAATCGCCGATTTCTCCTGCGGCAGCCGGAACGCAGTGTCCGAATCTTCCCAGTGGAACTGTGTCCACGGATGCGTACGGGGACGGCTGCCTGGCCGTCAACGGCATCTTTGGCGGGGCCATCTATGGCGGCGTGTTGGTTGACTCGAATGGCATGATCTATGTCGTTGATGACACGAAGGGCATAATACATCAGATCAATCCCGCCACTGGCATCATGACTCTTGTGGCCGGTGGTAACACGTCATGCGGGACTAAATTGACGACTTATGGGGATGGCTGTCCGGCAGCTACAGGAACCGGGTCGTTCACGACCGACCGCGCTGCTGGCATCGACTACTATGGCAATCCGATGTGGGGCGCCTACAGCAGTCACCTGCTTCACATGGTCTGCGTCAATGCCTCGCCGCTCTGCGTCAGTGGCACGCCAGCGCCAACAGCCGCGAATCCAATTCAGATCCAAATCGGCTATATGGGGTACGTGGCGGGATGCGCTGCAACAGGGACCTCCGGTACATCTGGAACTGGCCCGGACAATGCGCCTGGTTTTACCATCAAGGGCTACTCGATTAGCGGTTCCACCTCCAATTTATTTAATAACGGTGGAGCATGCTCAGCGACGTTTGTGGGAGAGACGAATAGACCCGAGAGTTATACGGGAGATGTCTATGGCAATATTTACTATTACGAATCCGTATCAGGCCGTTATCGCGTGGTGCTGGGGCCGGCTTCATACAACGGTGTTACGAATCCGCTGTACGCGGTGCTGGAGAAAAATACGGCTTGGACGACGGTGACGGCGGGTTATGCGTATACCATCGTGGGACTCGGCTCCGCGACCACCCCGGGATCGTCGTGCAACGGCGGTGGAACGGCAACGGACGCCTTTGGCGACGGCTGTCTTTTTACCAGCGCTGAAGTCGGCGGGCTTCTTGCCTATCAAGCCGGCCTCGGTGTTGATGCTGCCGGCAACATGGTCTATGCCGACAATAATTCCCGAGGCCTGCGCGTCTTCTATGTGAGCGACGGAACCAACTTCGCGGCTGGAACCCCGGGCTACGTTGCCGGCCAGAAGATGAAGAATGCAATCATCCAAAATATTAAGGGTTATAGCGGTTGGACAGCGGTTACCGCGCCGCCAACTGGCTTCAACTATATGCTGGCCGGCGGCGGGAGTACGGCGATCAGCGGAACGACCCCGGCGACACTGGGATCAAGTTTGTCTTTTCCGTCATCGTCGTACAGCAGGATGTACAGACTGACGGTAAGCCCTCAGGGCAACATCTACATCGGCGAATCGTACTCAACACCTCAAAGGGTGTATTTTTTCGACATGAACACGGGGTATCTCCGAACCCTGTTTGCGAGCGCCTCGGCCAACATCGCGAAAGGCGCTACGTGCGGAACAGGTACAGGGCTGGTCTCGCTCAGCGCATATAGCGATGGTTGCCCGGCTTCCAAATCCCAGTTCACCGATGCAAGTACCCTGAGTGTCGGCGTGGATCCGCAAGGCGACCTCTATATGTTCGACGGTACCAATAATGTGGTCCGCAAGGTGCTGGCGCAGGGGTTCACTCCGCAGACATACAACACGCCCCCTGCCTCGCAGACCCAGACCTTCCAGATTCACCTGCCGGAGTCGGCAACCGCTAGTCCAAGCGGGGCGAGCGCGACCGTGACATCGAGTCCGGATATTACCTCAGCCCCCACCGCGACGTCGTGCACTCAAAATACTACGGCGAATGGTGGCGACAATTCCGTTGATTGCTTTGTGACGGTGACTACCGCGCCGACTCAGGTTGGCCAGCGGTCGGCGGCGTTAACCGTGACTTTGCCCAGCGGAACGTGGGAAAATGCCTCCGCGACCATCAATCTGAACCAAACGGAAACCGGCTCGGTGCTGGTCTTCGACAACGCAACCATGGGCGGCACGCCCTTCGCGCTCAAGCCCAATGCGATTTTCAGTTCGATCACGCCGGCAGCGGTGGCCGTGGATGGCGCGGGCAATGTCTATGCGGCGAGCGGCACCAGCATTGTGGAGGCGACCGGCAGCGCGCATACCACGGCGTCTACGCTGACACCTTCGTTGCCGGCGACGCCCAGCCAGATCGCCGTGGACCCGACCGGCAACATTTTTGCAGTGAACAGTAACACCGCGACGATCATGGAACTGAAATGGTCTCCCGTGAGCGCACCCGCGACCTATGCATTGACTTCGGTTCCCTATACGCCTGCCAGCGGCACGGCGGCTCCGCAGGCGATTTCCACGGATCAATTCGGCAACCTTTATGTGGCCGATTATCAATCGAGCGGCTCCTCCGTCTACCGGCTTTCCTGGTCGCCGCTTGTGCAGGTCTATCAGAATCAGGTGACGGTTGCCAGCAGCCTGGTGAATCCGGTCTCGCTGGCCGTGGACCTCTCTGGCAATGTCTTTATCGCGGATAGGACCGCCGGATCAATTTACGAATATTCGCCGTCTACGGCTGTTACAACCAACACCCCGCTGGGAACGTATGCGCTGGCGAATACGGTCACGATGACTGCGGAGGCCGTGGCCGTGGATGCCGGAGGTGACCTCTACGCGCAGAGCGGCTCTAATATCTATGAGAAACCGGTCAGCGGCTCGGAAGTGGTTGTTTATTCCGGAGTGACCAACCCCGTAGGCCTTGCGGTGGATGGCTTGGGCAATGTCTACAGCGCCGACGCGAACAACACCAGCATCACGCAGATTGTGCGCAACAACCTTACGTGCGCCTTCGGCGCGGAAACAACAGCCGGTTCGTCAACCTGCAGCGGCACTCTGACCAACGCGGGCAATCTGTTGACCACGGGATCGGGCGTGCCCACCCCCTACTTCGACTTGTCCGGCAGCGGCGTGAGCAGCAACGAGATCGAGGCTTTGTCGGCAGGCGAGTCCTTTGCGCTCTCCGTAACCATGGCAAGTGGCACGTCAAACGATTATTCGCTTGCCTTCACACCGGCGTCTACGGTGGGCAGTTTGACGCTGACAGGCACGGTGAATCAACCAACCTACGATACGACCTCGCTGCTCACGATGAACTCCAGCAGCCTGTTATATTCGGCCTCTGCCACGGAAGCCAGCTTTACGGTGACGGTGACGCCGAATTCAGATAGCGGCTTCACCTACAGCGGTACAGACGCTCCGGCAGGAACTTTGACTGTTTATGTGGATGGATCATCTACATCGACCGGCGTATCCACGTCGACGATTAACAACAGCGGCGTTTACAGCCTGCAGGGCACCTTCAGCCTGACCGGCCTGAAGGGAGGATCGCATAGCATCTACGTGGCCTTCGGCGGTGGCAAGGCCGCGGATAGTGCGATCTTCAATCCATCCAAAACTAACACCAATAGCAACTCAATGACGGGTTTCTCAATTACCTCGGCGGGGTCCACGGCGAACTGGATGCTGCCGGCGGGCTCAACCACGCAGCAGGTGAGCGCAGCCCTCGGCACGAGCGTGCTGAACGCCACAGCGACTTCGAATGTCGACAGCACGGCCGTGGCCGGAAACTTTGTTTACACGGCGACATGCACCAGCTCTTCTCCCAGCACTGCTTGCGCCGCTTACTCAAACACCACCATCGACGCCTCGACTTATCTGCCCGTCGGCACGTATACGCTGGGCGCGATCTTCGTTCCAACCGACCAAACCGACTATGGAACTACGACCACGCCAGTTACTGTAACTGGCTACACGGTGACCCAGGCTACGACGACGGCCGCAGTGGGCGCATCCACCAACGTGGTGGCGACCGACGGCAGTGGCAACTACACCACCCTCACGGCGGCCTTGGCGGCTCTGCCGGTGAACGGCGGAACGATCTACCTGAAGCCCGGCACCTATACCGGCCAGAACGCCATCACCTATCCCAACGTGCAACTGCGCGGTCTGGGCGGCAATCCGGCCAAAGTGCTACTGACCGCCGCAAACGGCAACTTTAACCTGGGATCTTATGCGCAAAGCTCGGGAACTGCCTTTGGCCCGGGCCCCGCGGGCAAGGCCGGCGATGAGGGATCGGCAACCCTGGACGTGAGCAAGAACGGATACATGGGCACGACACCAGTAACCGGAACGTACTCGCCTGCCGGTTTCTATGCCGAATACCTGACCATTCAAAACACCTACGACACCGATCCGTCAACGACTTCCACCACCTCGGCCAGCGGCAATGGCGGAACGTGCAGCTTCAATGGCGCGCCGCAAACTCTGCAGTACCTCTACAACAACAATATGTCCTGCGGTGCACAGGCGCAGGCGCTGTTTATGAATGCCGATCAGGCGATCCTGAACAACGTCAACCTGACCAGCCAGCAGGACACGCTCTATGCCGGCTACCAGGGAACCAGCGGCAGCACCTATGTTCCATCCCGCCAGTACATCTGGCAGGGATTGATCACCGGCGACGTGGATTTCATCTACGGCGACGCGGCACTGGTTTTGGATCACACCAACATCTTCACCACCTGGCACGGCACTTCGGCCACGGGAGTGGAGACGATCACTGCGCAGAATAAGAGGGCCGCGAAGGGCAGTAGCAACGACTATCTGAGCGGCTATATCTGCAATGCCTGCACGCTGATGTCGCAGACCTCGACAGCCAACGGCGGCGCCATGACCAAGCTTTACTATGGCCGTCCGTACGGGGTCTATTCGACCTTTGTCCTGCTCAACTCCCAAGTGGATCAGGTTGCCCCAGGCGGCTGGATTGGCTGGGACGGTGCGTCGGAATACCTGTCCACCTCGACTTATGCGGAGTACAACACACAGGCTTACATCGATCCTGCGGTGGGAACCTCACCGTATCCTTCGATCTTGTTCTATCCCACCACTGCGGCTGGCGGGATTGTCCCGGGCGGCGGCAATATCGGTGCCGGCGTGACAGGAACGCGTGAATCCAGTGCGCTGCAACTGACAGCGGCGCAGGCGACACCGTACTACCCGGCCAATTTCCTGTCCAACACCGTTTCGACGACGGGCGGTTATAGCGGGATGCCGACCACCTGGAATCCGATCACGGCGATCGCCAACGCGGTGGATTCCTTTGTTCCCACCGCCAGCGTGGGCTCTGTTGGGTATGGCAGCAGCGTGACCGTTCTGGGCCGTCCACAGACTCCAGGCGCGGGTGTCGTTCCCACGGGCAGCTATGCCTTCTACGACAGCGTCAATAACAATCAGGCATGCAGCGCGACAACATCCGGCTGCACGCTGCTTTCCGCCAGCAATGCAGCGCTCGACGCCAGCGGCGAGGCATACCTGACCACGGCGGCGCTCTCCCAAGGCATGCATTACATCACTATGGTATATGGCGGTGACTCAAACTTTACCTCCAGCACCACCGCCACTCCATATGCCATTAACGTGGTGGCGTCGGTGGTCAGCACTACCACTTCGCTTTCCATCACCAACCCCACCAGCATCTACGGCGGAACGATTACCGGCACGGTGACCGTAACGCCGGCCTCTGGCAGCGATTATGCCATTGGCGCCGCGACCCTCTATTCAGGTTCAACGACGCTGGGTACTTGCGCACTGAATGGAACTTCCAGTACGTGCAGCTTCTCGCTGACCAGCGTTGCTGCTGGCGCGCAGGCCATGACCGCCAGCTACAGTGGCGGCGCCAGCACGGACGGGAATGAGAACTTCAGTAGCAGCTCCTCTGGCGGCGCGGCTTTTGCCGTGAATCAGGCCGTGCTTCAGGTGACGGCCAACAACGCCTTCGTTGCCGTGGGTGGCGCTATGCCCACCTTCGGTTACACCGTGACGGGCTATGTGAATTCGGATACCTCCGCCGTGTTGAGCGGAGCGCCCACCATCAGCACCACGGCCACCTCAACTTCCGTCACTGGCGAATTTCCAATTACCATCACGACCGGCACGCTGGCGGCCAGCAACTACACCTTTACCTTCACCGGCGCCTATCTCTATGTGACGGGGACAGGAACGGCTACTGCTGTGGCTACCGGCGACAGCCGCACCGTTACCGAACCATCCTTCCCGGCAGTTTGTCAGCAGCTTACCGCGGCGATCACGACCGTTAGCGACGATATTCCCGACGCGATCGATAATCCCAACATCACGCCGGGCGCAAGCACCAATCCGGATGGCTCACGCATCCAGGCTGCTTTGAATGCCTGTTCGGCCAGCTACTCGGGAACAGGCCAGGGCCTGGCGGTTCAGTTGTCGGCGGATGGCGCGGGGCATAACGCCTTCCTCTCCGGCTCGCTGACCATGCCGTCCAATGTCACGCTGCTGGTTGATCCCGGCGTAACGCTGTTCTTCTCGCGCAACGCGCAGGATTACGACATTGTTTCGGGCACGCACACCTGCGGCACCATCAACTCCTCCACGTCAACCAAATCTTGCAAGCCGCTGATCGAAATCCCCGGCATCTCGTCGAATGTCGGCATCATGGGCTACGGCAAGCTGAACGGCCGCGGTGGCGACACACTGCTTAACGCCATCTCGCCCTACTCCGGCTATAGCTGGTGGGGATTGTCCAGTGCCGCCGACAACGTGGGCAACCAGCAGAATCCGCGCTTCATTCAGATGGATACCGGCGCCAGCAATATTACGCTGTACAAGATCACGTTGCGCAATTCGCCGCTCTTCCACATTTCCACCACCGGTGCGGTCGCTGGCTTCACTGCCTGGGACATCAAGATCGTGACGCCCACCAACTCGCGCAATACGGACGGCATCGATCCGGGCGATTCGAGCAACATTACCATCACGCGGTCGTGGATCTCCGACGGCGACGATAACGTGGCCCTTGGCGCTTCGCACACTGCTTCGGCCAATATCTCTGTCACCAACAATCACTTCTTTGCCGGCCATGGCCAGTCCATCGGCAGCTATACCACCGCGGGCATCAGCAATGCGCTATGGGATGGCAATATCGCCGTTGGCAACGGCTTTGCAAACTTTGGCAGCACGGTCAGCAGCAACGGGACCGTCAGCGGTGGAACGGCTGACAGCAACTCGACCGGCATCCGCATCAAATCCGCCAATGACCGAGGCGGACTGGTCAAGAATATTCAGTACTCGAATGAGTGCCTGCTGGACCACAAGGCGGATATTCAGTTCACGCCGTACTACAGCAGCGGCGATTCAACTCAGAACTTCCCGAACTACACGAACATCCTGCTGCAGAACGTCGTTTTCGCGAACGACGGTTCCAGCACAGGTACGGTGGAGATGACGGGCGAATACAACAGCAATGGCGGAACTTCGGTTATCAATCCGCTCTATGCCACCCTCGACAATGTGACCTTCCCCTCTGCGTTCAGCAGCTTGGTCAATACGACGACTCCGGTTGAATCCACCAGCGTCTGGGGCACCGGAAACTACAGCGGCGGTCAAGGCCAGTATGCGAACATCACCTACGGCCCGGGCGAGGTTTCGAGCAACTTCATTACGGCGTATTCGAACCTGGTCAGTGTTTCAGCCAACAACGACGCGGTCACCAACAACATCACGGCGAGCAGCCTCAATGCTCCCGCCTGCAGCTATACCTATCTCGCGCCAGAGTTGACCGGTCCGAGTGGCTTGCCGCAGACCATTACTCATGGCCAGAATGCAACGGCGGTCGTGATTCTGACGCCGGCCGTGGGCGGTGCTGCCTATCCGATAACTACCGTTACGTTGACGGATACGATGAATGGTGTCGCGACCGGCACAACCTACACGGCGCCGCTGACGGGAACCACCGACACGGTTTTTGTGCCGCTGTCAGGACTCAGCGTTGGCACGCACACGCTGACGGGCACCTACACCGCGGATACGACCAATGGCTATGCGGCCTCGACCAGTTCATTCGGGCCGTATGTAGTCACGGTAAACTCGGGCAACTTGGGCAATTCCAGCACGTTGTTGGGTCTGTCCTCCAGCACTTCCACCTATGGCGCGCCCGTGACCGCAACGGCCACCGTCACAGGCAGCGATCCTACCGGCACAGTGCAGTTTGTGGTCAGCGGCGGCGGCCTTACCGGCAGCTACACGTATGCCACCTCGGCGTTGACCTCGGGCACGGCAACGGCCAGCATCAACCTGCCTTACAGCACTACGGCCTACAGCATCGCAGCCGTTTATAGCGGCGATGCAGAGAACGCCGGCTCCACTTCATCGGCTTCTCTCACGGTTGGAGCAGCCCTTACGCAGACCGTGCTGACGGTAAACACCTCCAGCGCGGTGCAAGGCACTCCCTTTGTTCTGACAGCTACGGTCACGGCGAATCCCACCACGGCGGGAACACCGACGGCGGCGTCTGTCACATTCGCGTATGCCACATCCCTTACCGGCTCGCAGACCACACTCGGTTCCGCGACTTCGAACAACGGAGTGACCACGTATTTCCTTAACTCCCTGCCGGTGGGCAGCTACTATCTATTCGCCAACTATGTGGCGGGCAGCGGCAGCAGCTACGGATCATCGGCTTCCGCGGGCATTCCCATCACGGTCACCTCTGCGACGAACCTCGTGTCACTGTCTAGCAACCCAATCGCGCTGCCCTACACCATGACCACCATTGCGGGCGGCGGGGCCGCGGTGGCCAGCAGCGGCAATATGGCCTGCACCGGAGCCACCGATAAATACGGCGACGGTTGCCAGGCCTCAGCGATCGGCTTCACCGCGAGCGACGATATGCGCGCCGTGGTGGCCGATCCCTTTGGCAATGTTTACCTATCCGACATCGGCACAACCGCCAGCCCTGTGAATTTGGTTCGCCGCATCGCTCCCAACGGCGTGATCACTAACTTCGCCGGAAAGGTTTCAGGCACGGCCTGCGTGCCCACGGCAACCACCGGCTGCACGCCTACGCTGGTCAGTATCCAAAAGGCGCGCGGCCTTGGAAGCGATGCCTCGGGTAACATCTATATCGCCAACTTCACCGGCAACCAGGTCTTCGAGGTGAAAGCCTCCACCGGCCTGATGTATCTGGTGGCTGGCAATGGTACGGCGGGCACAACGGGCGATGGCGGCGCGGCTACATCTGCCGAACTCGATAATCCTCGCGGCGTATGGGCTGATTCCATTGGCAACGTCTACATTGCCGACACGGCTGGCAACAAGATTCGCGTTGTCGACACCATGGGCAATATCCATACCTTCGCCGGTACGGGAAATCTAACCAACGGCACCACCTCCCTATTAGGAGACGCCGCGGCTGCCGCTGCTGCCACATTCAGCAATCCGCAGGGTGTTCTCACCGATGCAAACCTGAACGTTTACATTGCCGATTCCAGTAACGGAAGAATCCGTGTTGTCTGCGTGACTTGCGGAACCGGTTCTCCGCTAGATGCGCTGCTAAGCATCATGGGCGTCTCGTCGCCCGTAAATGGCTACATCTACACCATTGCCGGCAGCGGCTCGACATCGGCATATAGCTATTCATCGCCAGTGAAAGCGACCAGCGTTTCGATGTCCCCACAGAAGCTGGTATTCGACAGCGATAGCAATCTCTACATCTCCGACGGCAATGGCTTTATCTGGATGCTGGATTTCCATACCGGCTACCTGCGCGCCATTGCGGAAAATGCTACCGTGTGCTCCAACGCGACGGATACGTATGGGGACGGATGCCCCGCCATCCAGACCAGCTTTGGTACAGGCTCCGGCGGCGGCCTCGGGGTCGGTGCGGACGCATTGGGCAACGTCTACATCTCTGACTCAAAGAACTACCTGATCCGCAAGGTGATCACCGGCTTGGCGATGCCCTCCACCACGGTTGCCGCAACCACCGCGCAGTCTGTGAAGCTTCACTTCATTGCAGGCGATACAGCGGCGTCCAGCAACGCGCTGGTCTATACGTCGAGCGAGTGGACGCTGGGTACACCGAGCTGCACTTCTAACGACGACCATACTTCCGACTGCTCGTTCACATCCAGCTTTACGCCGGCGGTTCCCGGAGCGCGCTCTACTCCGCTGATTGTCAACAGCTCCCTCGGCAACACGGCGAATCTTGCTCTGACCGGAATCGGGTCTGGCTCCGGAGCCACGCTTGATCCCGCCACCCAAATCAGCTTTGGCACGGGCCTGAGTGTCGCTGGCCTGGCAACCGACAACGCAGGTAACGTCTATGTCTCCGACTCCAACAGCAAAAATGTTTTGGAATATAGCTCGTCCAGTGGCAATCTGACGAAGGGAAGCAGCGCATCATCCACTACGCTGGTCACGCTTACCTCTCCGGGAGCGGTTGCAGTTGATCCTCGCGGCTATGTCTACGTGGCCGACACCTCTACCGGCCTGATTACGCAGATCACGCCTGCGCACACGTCTTCGACCTTGCCGTTCACCTTCACCGCTCCCGCCGGCCTGGCCGTCGATGCGTTGAATAACCTCTACGTCTCGGATTCCTCCGCGGCGGCGGTTTATCAGATCAATCCCATTACCGGCGCGAAACGCACCTTGTCTCTGGGCACGCTGTCCACGCCCAAAGGCCTGGCCATCGATCCCTCCGGTAATCTGCTGGTCGCTGATCCGGGCGTGCCCGCCATCTATCGCTACAACTTTGCCACAGGTACGAGCACTGCCGTGACGACTTCCGTCACGGCTCCCTCGGCTGTTCTGACCGATGCGGCGGGCAACCTGCTCGTTGCCGGCACTGCGGGCATTCTTGCGGTTCCTGCCAGCAGCCACAGTGCGTCGTTCACCGTAGCCAGCCTTGCGCCTTCGGCCCTGGCTATCGACTCCGCCGGCAATCTCTACACCGGCTCCAACGGTAGCGTTCTTGAGCTCATCCGCACGCAGGGCTACGTGCAGTACGCAGGCCTATCGGCCCCGCCGCAAGCCTTCTCAATGCTTGAGTCCGGAAACTCGGCGATGGCGCTTACCTCAGTCGGTCAGTCTGATTCGGCAGACTTCGGCCTGGCCGCGACCGCTTCCACTGACTGCGTTCTCAGCAATTCACTGCCCTCCACCTTGGCTATTGGCGGTGTATGCGCATTGTCGGCCAGCTATACGCCGGTGACCGTCGCTACAGCTACCGATACCGTCACTTTCACCGGCAACCTCAATAACGCAGCGCTCTCTTCGCCATCGTCGGTACAGCTTACCCTTACCGGACCGGCTACTGCGGCTACGTCTGCCATCTCGATCAGTTCCTTCTCGCCGGTCTCGCCCGTCTACGAACAAACGGTTACGGTCTACGCCGCCGTTACAGGCAGTACTTCGTTGGAGCCAGCAGGCACGGTGGCATTCTATCTGGACGGCTCATCCACGCCAGCAGCCAGCGGGACACTCAACAACAGTGGCGTCGCCTCTGGCTTGCTGACGGGACTCAGCATCGGCTCTCACTCGGTCACCGCGGCCTATATCACCAGCAACGGTTATCCCACTGCGACGACATCTGCCGCATCGAGCTTTAGCGTGGGTCAGGCCACCGTGACTGTAACAGCTTCTAGAGCATCTCTCCTATTGCTGTAGGGCGGCAAAGGGAAGTCGGAACCATGCTTTTGCGTCCTCGGCGGTGATGAGCGGTAGCAGTTCTGCGATGGC
>Ga0255353_1001268_pt1 | contig 14465 bp, 14 predicted proteins | sample HBST25metaG_FD_189941 | JGI IMG/M metagenome (GOLD analysis project Ga0255353, IMG submission 189941) | Peat soil microbial communities from Stordalen Mire, Sweden - H.B.S.T25 | ecosystem: Environmental > Terrestrial > Soil > Wetlands > Peat | place: Sweden: Norrbotten County, Stordalen Mire...
AGGTGGCCGTGTATGTCAGCGCGGCGCAGATTCCGCCGCTGACGGCGACCTACTCCATCGTGACCGCGGGCGACCCGGATGCGTTGGCCCCGGCGGCGCGCAAGGCGCTGGCCCAGATTGATCCCGCGCTGCCGCTGGACACGGTCAGGAGTCTTGCGAATTATTTGCAGGAAGGCCTGACCGGCATGACGTATGTGGCCGCGATGCTGGGCGTGGATGGCTTGATCGCGCTGTTCTTGGCGGCCATCGGCATCTTCGCGGTGATGGCCAACCAAGTGGGCGAGCGCACGCGCGAGATTGGCGTGCGGCTGGCCATGGGCGCACAGCGCGCGGATGTGCTGCGCATGATTCTCCGCCGCGCCGCGGGTCTGACCGGCGCGGGCGTGGCGATCGGTCTCGTACTAGCCTTCGCGCTGGCGCACGGAGTGGCCAATTTGCTCTATGGCGTCCGGCCCGACGATCCGGTCATCTTCGCCGGCATTACGGCGGCGATCGTGGCCACTGCGCTGGTAGCAAGCTGGCTTCCGGCGCGGCGGGCGTCGCGCATCGATCCCATGGTAGCCCTGCGCGACGAGTAGAAAGGACGCCCTGCAATTGGGCGCCCGCTCCAGCAGCAGGATTCTTGTGTCGCTTGAAGGAACTTGATGGAGCGGGAGATGCGGACGAGTTTGTCCGCATCTCCCGCTTGCGCCATCCTTGTAATACATCCTCCTTCCGCTCGAAAATTCCGGCGAATTGGCGCGAAAAAACTTCAATTTCCGGGTTGCTTCCCGTTGTAATACGGCGTATTCTCTGGCGATATGAGTAATCTGCGCACCATAAGCTTCCGGATTCCAGCTGAAAAGGTCGCCGAGCTCGATAAGATTGCCAAAGCCAAGGACCGCGACCGCAGCTACCTGCTCAATGAAGCCGTAGCGAACTACGTCAGCGAGCAGCGGCGCCCTCCTGCCCTGGCCGAGAAAAGCCTGGGCGCGCCCTTAAAAAAAGAACTGGCTGGAAATGCGAATACCGGCCCTCCGATCGGCTCCCGGAAGCCGGGGAAGACCGCAACAAAGGAGATAGTTCATCAGACGCAGGAGAGATCTAAGCCGTCGCTCCGTCCCACCCGCGAAAGCGCTTACGATTTTCTCGCTCCGCCCGCGGCTCTGGGCACAACGGTCGAAACTCGCGCTAGGGGCACGCCACATTCGAAAACTGGTTCTCCTGCGGCTAAGCCCGGCAAACTGCTAGTTTTTCTCAGCGCCAAAGGCGGCAGTGGGGTGACCACCCTGGCCTGCAATTTTGCGGTATCGCTGGCGCGGGAATCAGAAAAAAGAACCCTATTGATCGACCTCAATCTTCCGCTGGGAGACGCGGCCATCAACCTCGGAATTCAGCCTCAATATTCCGTTGTCAGTGCATTTCAGAATTCCAGCCGGCTCGATGCGAGTTTTCTCTCGACCTTGCTGGTAAAGCATGCCTCCGGGTTATTTGTTCTCGCGGCGCCGGGTGAGTTGGAGCGCACTTATGTCTCTCCAGAGGCCATCGACAAACTGCTGATGATCGCCCGCCAGGAGTTCGATTATGTGGTGGTCGATGCGGGATCGAAGTCGGACATGAAGCGCACACTTTCCTTCGACGAATCCACCACCATCTACCTGGTCACGCAGATCGGCGTACCCGAGCTGCGTAATTCAAATCGCCTGATTGCGCAGTTTTTCAGATCCGGTGGACCCACTGTCGAGGTCGTGATCAACCGCTTCGATCCTGATTCCCAGGAAATCGATGAAGCGCATATTACCAAGGCTCTCACCCGGCCTGCCAGGTGGAGGATTCCCAACGACTATGCCGCGGCGCAGCGGATGCAGAATGCCCCCAAGCTGATCATGCAGGAAAATACTCCAATTTCGGAGGCAATCCGGCAGATGGCCAGAGGCGTTTGCGGCCGGCCCGATGCCGTGGACGAGAAAAAGGGCATTCACTTCTTCGGATGGAAGATCTCCCGCAATTAGGAAGTCTTCAGGACGGTCGGCGTATTGAGAGGCCGCGCCATTGTTTGCCGGAGAAACTCCGCCCCGCAACGAAAAACAAACGGCAGCGGCTCGAATCGTTCCGAATCCGATCAATCATTGGAACTGCCCCGGCGGCGATTGCGTAGAGTAATACATATCAGTCTACAATTGTGTTTCTTATTTGAAGGAGGCTCAATGGAGCCGGAAATTGAACCTGCACAGCCGCAAGCGTCAACCGCCCCGAACGCGACCACGCCACAATTTGCCGCGGACCCGGAATATCGCGGCCTGCGCTGGTTTTTCATTGGCGCTCAGGGCTTGCGCGCGGGATGGTCGGCGGCGATCTTCGTCATCCTGACCGTACTTTTCGCGATTGCGCTGGGAACGGCTGCCACGGCGATCGCCCGGCATATTCCCCACGTAAAGTCGAGCAATCCCACGCCCACCACGATGCTCATCGGCGAGGTGATCCTGTTCCTGGCTATACTGGGCGCGGTCGCGCTGGTCGCGCTCATGGAGCGCCGTCGCATCGTGGACTACAACCTGCGCGATCCGCGGCTCACTGTCCATTTTCTTAGCGGACTCGTGGCCGGTTTCGCTGCGCTTTCTGCGCTGGTGGGCGCGCTGGTCTGGGGAGGCTGGATGCACTTTGGCCCGCCGGCGCTCCACGGCGCGCAAATTTACGGCTACGCCGCAATCTGGGGCGTGGTGTTTCTGCTCACCGGCATCGTCGAAGAAGGCAGCTTTCGCGGATTTTTGCAATTCACCTTCACGCGCGGCATCAACTTCTGGTGGGCGCTGGGCACGGTTACCACTGCGTGCCTCATTCTGCGTTTTGCTGCCACAGGCAACGGGGTCTGGGGCGTTTATCTCGCGGCTCTGCTGGGGCTTTTTCCGTGCTTGATACTCCATATTCGCAGAACGTCAGGGAGTGGATTTTGGCAGGCGGCCTGGGCTGCTTCCACGCTCTTTGGCTTCATCCACACCGGCAATGGCGGCGAAAACTGGATTGGCATCTTTGCCGCAGCGGTGATTGGCTTTGTCTTCTGCGTCAGCGTACGGCTGACCGGCTCGTTGTGGTGGGCGATTGGCTGTCATGCCTCGTGGGATTGGGCAGAGACCTTTTTCTATGGAACGCCAGACAGCGGCATGGTCGCCAGCGGCCATTATCTGACCGCCACTGTGACGGGCAACGCTCTCTGGAGCGGCGGCGCGGACGGTCCCGAAGGCAGCTTGCTTGTGTTGCCGGTCGTCCTGCTGCTGCTTGTGGCGCTGCTGGTGATTTACGGTCGCAAAAAGCTGGCCACATCAGCTACATAAGACTCCCAGGTCCCAAAATCGGGACCTGGGGCACCCAGATTTCAGTGACTATCGGAACTGGGCCACGCGCCGGGCCGCATCAACTCTGATTTCGTTCTAAAACTCTTCCAGCAATTTAAGTCTGCCGCGCTTCTACATCAAAGATAGCCGGGTCGGGGTTCTGGAAGAATGCGGCGTGCAGCGAGCGGACGGCTTCGTCGGCATCGTCTTCGTCGATCATGAAGCTCATGTTGATTTCGCTTGCGCCTTGCGAGATCATGCGGACGTTGATGTGGCGTATGGCGTTGAAGACCTGCGCGGCCATGCCGCTTTGCCCCCGGATATCGTCACCCACCAGGCAGACCAGAGCTTTCTTGCCTTCATATTTCACATCGGCTAGTTGTCCGAGATCGGCGGCGATGGAGGGCAGCTTTTCGTTGGAGTCGACCGTGAGCGAGACGGAAACTTCGCTGGTGGAGACCATATCGACGGGGCACTCGTGCTTGTCGAAGATGTCGAAGATGTCCTTCATATAGCCGTGGGTCATCAACATGCGGCTGGCCACCACGTCGATGATGCTGAGCTTCTTTTTGACGGCAATGGATTTGAATGGGCTCTTGCAATGCGGAGGAAGCGAGATGATGCGCGTGCCTTCGCAGGCGGCGTTGCGGCTGTTGAGCACCAGGACGGGAATATTTTTCTTGACGGCGGGCAAAATAGTCGCGGGGTGAAGCACCTTGGCGCCGAAGTAAGCCAGCTCGGCCGCTTCTTCAAAGCTGATGACCTTCACGCGCAACGCGTCAGGGCAGACGCGCGGGTCGGCCGTCATGATGCCATCCACGTCGGTCCAGATTTCAATGGCTGATGCTCGCAACGCGCCGCCGATGAGGGCAGCGGTGAAGTCCGAGCCGCCGCGGCCAAGGGTGGTGCTGATGCCGGCCTGGTTGGAGGCGATGAAGCCGCCCATGACGGGAACCTGGCCTTGCGCGAGCAGCGGCAGCAGCTTCTTGGGAACTTGTTCTTCGATGAGATCGTCCTGCGGGATCGCCTTCTGGAATTGCGAATCAGTGATGATGATCTGGCGCGAGTCGATGTGGACGGTATTGATGCCCTGCTCGCGGAAGGCGGCGGCGACGATGCGGCTGGAGAATAGTTCGCCGAAGCTGACAATCAGGTCGGAGACGCGCGGGGTGAGTTCGAGAATGGCGGAGAGGCCGCGCAAAATCTCGTCGAGTGAGTCGAACTTGAGGTCGATGCGGTCGACCAGGGCGCCAGAATCTGCGACCAATGCGGCGGCGGTATCACGGTGGCGCGAGCGCAGGCGCGAACTGATGGCCAGTGCGCCGGTGCGGTCGCCCTCAGCGGCAATGGCGGCGGCGCGCAGCAGTTGGTCGGTGACCTTGGCCATGGCGCTGACCACCACGATGGGCTGTTTGCCCTGGGCCACGCGCTCGGCAACGATGGCCGCGGTACGGCGAATGGCCGTCGGGTCCTCCACCGATGTGCCGCCAAACTTCATCACTACGAGGCTCATGCGCGTCTTCCTTAAAAAGCCGCTAGCTGCTAGCTCCTAGCCTCTAGCTTTCTTGTTGCGTGTGAATCGAACATTGTCTCCAGTTGCTGATTCTGTTTCCGGTTCAACGCCGGTTGCTACAATTTCCAGGCTAGTAGCTAGAAGCTGAAGGCTAGAAGCTTAACCGAGTTTGCCGAGGCTTGCCAGCAGTTCGGCGTTGAGAATGGTCGCGCCGGCGGCGCCGCGAATGGTGTTGTGCGAGAGCACGGTAAATTTCCAGTCGAGCACGCCGCAGGGGCGCAGGCGGCCAACGGTCACGGCCATGCCGTTGCCGCGATTGCGATCCAGGCGAGGCTGCGGGCGATCGTCCTGCGGCGCCCACTCGATGGGCTGATCGGGCGCGGTCGGCAAATTCTGGCCGGCGAGCGGACGAAACTCCGCCCATGCGGCTAGTATCTCTTCGCGCGTGGCCGGCTTGCCGAGCTTGACGGAGACGCTGACCGTGTGACCGTCGATGACCGGGACACGATTGCAACTGGCGCTCATGCGCGCGGCCAGAGGCTTGACCACGTGGCCATCGAGTGAGCCCAGCAGCTTGAGCAGCTCTTCTTCCATCTTCTCTTCTTCGTTTGGAATGTAGGGAACCACGTTGTCCAAGATGTCCATCGAGGCCACGCCGGGGTAGCCCGCGCCACTGACGGCCTGCATGGATGTGGCGAAGATCTGCTCGATTCCGAATCGGTCTTCGATAGGCTTAAGAGCCAGCACCGGACCCATGACCGTGCAGTTGGAGTTAGTCACAATGTAGCCGCCCGACTCCTTACGCCAGGATTGCTCCTCGATCAGGTGGAGGTGACCGGCGTTCACTTCAGGAAGCACCAGAGGCACGTTGGGAGCCATGCGGAAGGCGCTGGAGTTCGAGACTACGGCGCAACCGGCGGCGGCAAACTTCGGCTCCAGTTCGCGGGCATAGGCGGCGTCGATGGAGGCAAAGATGATCTTTGGTGCACCTTCGGGCTCGGCCGGGGCGACGGTCATGTTGGCGATGCGCTCGGGCAGAGGCGTATCCAGCCGCCACTTGGCGGCGTCGCCATATTTCTTGCCGCTTGAACGGTCGCTGGCCGCAAGCCACGCGACCTCGAACCACGGATGACGCTCCAGAAGCTGGATGAAACGTTGGCCCACCATTCCGGTCGCGCCCAGGATGCCGATTGGATATTTGTTTTTCATGGCCTTAAACATTCAGTGTACAGGACGACGGGCGCAGAGCTGAAAAATGTCCTCGGTGGGCATGTGGGGGCTCGGGGACGCCGGCTGCCTAGGAGCCGTAGGCAATCGCTGGTCTGAAGCAGCCGGGGATGAACGCTGGGAGGCGCGGGGGGCGGTGCGCGCTGCCAGGTTTCAACCGGGCAATTCCGCATCAATCCCGTCGAAAAAAGACAGGATGCGATCCCGATCGCTGGCGCTTCCCCACAAGTTGACGCTAAATGTGATTTCGCCTTTGTAGGAACTCATGGCGAGTTGGAAGTAAGGCTTGTACTTTATGGAGCCGCACAAAAAAGCGTCGCGCGGGCGAAGACCGCCAAAGGAGATTCGGGCAGAATCCAAGATGCCCACGTTGGTCATGCAGATAAGGGGATTTTTCAGATTCGTCCTCAACAGGGAGTTGGCAATCCGGTCGCCAAATATCCGATACATCAGGTGGAGCTTGATGAATGCGTTGAGGCCGATGTTGCTTTTCTTCTTCTTGTCCATGATCGCCTTCACTCTGGCGAGCGTACCGTCAAAGCGCTCTTCGGGCCTATACTCCAGTTGCGTGTTCGCGGTGGATGCAAGGTTGGTCAGCGACGTGAATTCTCCGTTCCGATCGAGGTAGCGGCGCATATCCACCATCACCGGAATCTGGAGTTTGGCTCCAGGACTCACAGCGAGCTTTTGAAAGAGGCAACGGTAATAGGCGGTCAGCACGACGTCGTTCAGGGTAGCTCCTCTTGCTCGACCGTAGTTCTTGAGTTCCGCAGTCTTCTCGCACCCTAGTTTGCGAGTAAGGATGAAAGGCCGCACTTCTCCATTAGTGCCCAGCGGAAATCGATTGCTCCCGGCAAGGTTATTCTCCTTGCCTTGCAAGAACAGGCACTTGAGCCGGTCGCTCGCGTCAAAGTGTTTGAGCACGCCGCGTATGCTTCTATCCCCAGCGATCACGGCTGGCTTATATGCTGGATCCCCCACCAGCCCCGAATAAATTTTGCATAGGAAATAGAGGTATTCTTTGAATCCTGCCGCGTCGCAGACCATGTGATTCATCTTGAACGCGACAGCGAACGGGCTTGATTCGAGAAGGCAGACCCTGACCTGGGGTCCGAGGCACTCATCGACGCGAGAACCGAGGAATTCCTCCAATTCCATCTCCGTCCGGACAATGCCGAACGCGCGATCAAAATCACCTGGGTCGAGGCTCGTCCAGCGTGGCCTTGCACCTTGAATGTAGCGAGTGCCCAAAATAGGGATGGCTTCAATCGAGGAGATGACAGCCTTTTTGAGAATTTCGGCGCCGGGCAAATGCTCGAATCTCAAAACACAATGTATCTGGTGGTCATTGAAGCCGTTAACGTCACATAACAGTTGGAATTGGTCGAACACTTCCGCCGTGCAGTCCATCCCTTGTGACTCCCAAAGAGGGCGAAGAAAGCACATTCGCCCGAGCGTTTCGTTTCCGGCGGCGATCAAACCACAAGCCGGCTCACGCCTGCCTGCGCTGCGCCGCAGAGGGCGCGGTATCGCTACCCCATAGCCGCCAGCACCGCATCGGCGAACTGAGTGGTGCCGGCCTTGCCGCCCACATCGCGAGTCAGGGTCTTGCCTTCGGCATAAACGGCTTCAAGCGCATTATGCACACGGTCTGCGGCAGCTTCTTCGTCCAAGTGGCGCAGCATCAGCACAGCGGATTGCAACAGTGCGGTAGGATTGGCGATATCCTTGCCCGCGATGTCTGGCGCCGAGCCGTGCACCGCCTCGAAAATGGCGCAGTTGAGGCCGAGATTCGCGCCGGGCACCAGGCCCAACCCGCCCACCAGGCCCGCGCACAAATCGCTGACGATGTCCCCGTAGAGGTTTTCGAGCAGCAGCGTGTCGTACTGGTAGGGATTCATCACCAGTTGCATGCAAGTGTTGTCGATAATGTGCTCGCCGTAGACTATGTCGGGAAAGCCCTCGGCCACCTGGCGCGCGCAGCGCAGAAAAAGCCCGTCCGACAGCTTCATGATGTTGGCTTTATGAATGGAGTGAATTTTTTTGCGGCCGTGCCTGCGCGCGTACTCAAAGGCGAATTTGGCGATGCGCGTGGAGCCTTTTTCGGTAATGACCTTGATGGCCTCCACGACGCCGGGAACCACCTCGTGCTCCAGGCCCAGGTACTCGCCCTCGGTATTTTCACGCACGATGATCAGGTCCACGCCGGGCCAATGCGTTTCCAGGCCGGGAAGATTCTTGATGGGGCGAAAGTTGGCGAAGAGGTCAAATCTTTTTCTCAGCGTGACGTTGATGCTCTTGAAACCGCCGCCGATGGGGGTCGCGACCGGTCCCTTGAGCGCCACGCCGTTGCGCTCAATGGATTGATAGAGCGCGGCAGGAATGTATTCGCCGAAGATCTCGAAGGCCTCGGCTCCGGCGGCGTAGCGCTCCCACTCGAACTCGACGCCGGTGGCTTCGAGGATGCGCACTACGGCCTGCGTGACTTCGGGGCCGATGCCGTCGCCGGGAATCAGGGTTACCTTGTGCGTCTTTTGCTCTGCCATTTGTCCCCCCGTCAATGGTTTGTCGTTGTCACTCTCAGCATCACCTGGTCGAGCGCTTCCGTGAGCGCCCCGAAAGTGTTGCGCTCCTCCAGGTGATGGAGAAGCTGTTCGTTGAGTCCGCCTGCGGTCGCGTGGCCGGCGGCCATTTCCCTGAAGCTGCTCGACGGCGCTTTCGCGGCACTTTCTCCCAGCGCGGGAAGGATCTGGGCAACGTAATCCCGCGCGATGACCGGCGCGATCCCGCGCTTCGCGAGCCACGACGCAACGGTGCCGGCGAATGCGAAATACGAAGAGACTGCCGCGGTCGCCGCGCACAGCGCGTCAAATTCTTCCTCGGTGTCCACAGCAAAAGGCACGCCAACCGCGGAGAAAAGCTCCAAGGCCTCCGCATCGTGCGGATAGATCGCCGTCGGGCTCTCGCGCTTGGAGGCCGAGAGCAATGGCACAGCCCGCGTCACTTTGGTTGCGGGAGACGTCAGCTCCAGCAACCGGCGCACGCCGAACGTCGCGATGATGCTGATCACGTGGTGTTCTGCGCGAAACCGTAGACTTCCGAGAACGCTCTCGGCAATCTGCGGCCTCACTGCGAGCACAATGGTATCGCAGTTGTTGAGCACTTCCTGATTCGATTTAGCAATGAAGACGCCCGTGCAGCGGCCCGCAATCTCTGCCGCGACCGCCGGGTTGCGCGGCGAAAGCATGATCGCACGAGAACCCGCGCCCACCGCGTTCAAGCCAGTGACCATCGCTGCTGTCATCGTACCGGTGCCGATAAACCCGAGCGTCATTCTATTGCGGCCTTTCCCTTTGAATTCCAAGCCAATTCGCAACGGCGCCTCTCCGGTTCCGTCGGCATTGGGGCTGCGCGAAATCGATCCGTCCTAGTACTACAGTTGTAGATCCTTCAAATCTCGGGAAATCGGCGAAGATCCGGGCCTGAAGGCCCTTCAAATGCCTTATCATTCAGAGGGCTGAAGCCCTCTGCTCCCTCCGAAACCTTCGATCTACAACTGTAGTCCTAGATCGGCCTCTTTCCCTTGCTGCCCACGCGCCCGCTCAACAGCCCTTCCAGCTCTTGCTTGAACTCGCGCACATCCTTGAAGTCGCGATAGACCGAAGCGAAGCGGATATAAGCCACCGTATCCAGCACCTTGAGTTGGTCCATGATCAGTTCGCCGATCTCGGCCGTGGTGCGCTCGCGCTCCGGCGCATCCACCAGAAATGCCTCCGCGGCGTCCACGATCGCCTCCAGGTTTTTCAAAGGCACGGGCCGCTTTTCGCAGGCGCGCAGCAGGCCGTTCAAGACCTTCTGGCGGTCGAAGCGCTCGCGCCGGCCATCTTTCTTGACCATCATGTAGGGGATTTCGTCGATGCGCTCATAAGTAGTAAAGCGGCGATTGCACCGCTCGCACTCCCGCCGCCGCCGAATCGAGTCGGCCTCTTTGCTTTCGCGCGAGTCCACTACCCGATCCTGACCAAAGCCACAATAAGGACACTTCATACAAGGCCGATTCTACGGCATTCAAGAGGGCAGGGAACAGGAACTGGGCCTGTTCCCTGTTTCCTAGAAGGGAATATCGTCGTCGGAGATTTCGGCTTGCTGGGCGTATTCGTCCGGAGCGCCCGCGGCAGCCTGGGGCCGCTGGTCAAAGCTGGCTGAAGAACTCGATGAGCTTTGCGTCTTGCTGTAACCCCCAGAGCCTTCTTCGCGAGCGGAAAGCAGAGACAGGTCGTTGACGATGATCTCCGTGCGGTAGACCTTCTTCTTGGTATCCTTGTCTTCCCAGTTGCGCGTGGTTAAACGGCCCTCAATGTAGAGCTTGCTGCCTTTCTTTACGTAATCCCTAACAATCTCGGCCAACTTGGTGAAGGCGACCAGGTTGTGCCACTCGGTCTTGTCGGCCCAGTTCCCCGACGCGTCTTTATGCCGCTCGGTGGTTGCGATCGAGAAGCTGGCCACCATGGTTCCGCCGGGTGTGGACCGGATCTCCGGGTCTTTGCCTACGTTGCCTAAAAGAATGACTTTGTTAACGCTCTTTGCCATGTTCGTATACTCCGTTAGTTGAAAAGGATAACAGACGCTCAGCGTTTGCGGGCAAGCGCCCGGTTGCGCAGAGCCTTGGCCAGGCCAAGCGCCGCCAGAAGTCCGCCGAAGGGAATGCACATCAGCGCGACGATCAGCGCGAACCAGCCGGCATTGGTGCTGGCGCCGGAGCGCGAGAAGCCGCCCAGCACGGTTTCCAGCAGCACCCCAGCCAGCACCCCCGCGCCCAGCATCGATCCGCCCCATCGCAGCAGTTGCCGGGTGCCGTCGCCAGGCGGAATCTGGCGGCCGATGGGGGCCTTCGGATTGGGTTTGCTCGTCGGCATTATCGCTTCCCGAAAATCAGTTGGCTAAGGCTTCCCGACCACTGTTCACTGATCACTGTTCACTGCCCCTGCGCCAGCCTCAGCATGACGTAGGTTATGACTCCGGTGACCGACACATAGAGCCACAGCGGAAAAGTCCAGCGGGCCACCTTGCGATGTTGCGGAATCCGCCCGCTGAGCGAGAAAAAGAAGGTGACCAGCACCAGCGGCAGAGCCACGATGGCCAGAAGGATGTGGCTCGCCAGCAGCGGAAGGTAGACCTCGCGCAGAGCCGCATGAACCGGGTAGCGGACATCGCCGTGCAGCGCGTGGTGCGCAATGTAGCAGATCAGAAACAGCGTAGAAAATCCAAAAGCCGTCATCATCGCCGCGCGATGAGCGGCAATGCGCCGTGCCCTGATAAATGTGTAGCCAATGAGAAGGGCTGTTGCGCTGAGGCCATTCAGCAGGGCGTTGAGCGCCGGCAAAAATGCGTACTGGCTGCTGGAAGCCGCAGCGGGATGAACGTAAATCAGCCAGAAGAGAAAGAGCGTGGCCGCTGCGCTGATGGCCAGAATGGCAGCTATGGCAGCGCGCGTGCCTTGCTGGCGGCTATTCGATGCGGGAACTGCGGTCGTCATGGCTTCCTCAGGATTTCGCTGTGGCGCAGAGCATGAGCGAGGTAAATAGCAGGGGCAGATAAAGTACGCTGACTTTGAGCAGATCGCGGGCTAGCCTGCGGCTCTCGTCTTCAGTTGGCCCGCGCAGGATGCTGGCGAAGCGAATTGTGTAGCCCAGGTAGACCGCGCCCAGCGCCACGGCCAGCACGGCGTAGGTCAGGCTGGTCATACCCAGCCGCCAAGGCATCAGGCTCACGGGAATCATCGCCACCGCAAAGAACAGCGCCTCGCCCACCGTGGACCAGCCGTCAGGCTGCACGACGGGTAACATACGGATGCCGGCGCGGGCGTAGTCGTCGCGATACAGCCACGCAATCGCCATGAAGTGGGGAAACTGCCAGACGAAAAGAATGGCGAACAGCGCCACCGCCTGCCACTCGATGCGTCCGCGCGCAGCGGTCCAGCCAAGCAGCGGACCCATGGCGCCGGGAAACGCGCCGATGAAAGTTGCCAGTGCGGTGACGCGCTTGAGCGGCGTGTAGATGGCCACGTAAGTGAAGGCGGTCAGCAGCGCCAGGGCCACGGTGAGCGGATTGGTGGTGAGCGCCAGCCACCACGCGCCCAAAGCCAGAGCCGCGAGGCCCGCCAGCACTCCCTGTGCCAGCGAGAAGCGGCCTGCGGCCATCGGCCGGTCGGCGGTGCGCTTCATGCGCGCGTCTATCTTGCGTTCCAGGGCTTCGTTTAGCGCACCGGCTCCGGCAGAAACCAAGCCGATGCCAAGTAGTGTGTCCAGCAGGCCGCGCTGCACGCTCGATATGCCCGACTGCATCGACCCCAGATAAAATCCGCCCCAGCCGGTTACCAGCACCAGCCCCACCACCTTGACCTTGAACAGCTCTCGCAGATCGTGGATGAGCACAGCTGTGGCGCCGGGGCTGGGCGCGTGCCGATGCCCCTGGTCCAGCCCCGAGCCGTGGACGCCGAGTTCTGCCTGATCGGGAGTTTGAGTGGCGGAAGTCATCAGGATAGGTATGAACCTCGGTGGAGTGGAATGACCAATGCGGCGCAAAACCGCCAGGGAACAGGGCACGCTACTTCATGTACCCAATTCCCTGATCCCTGAACCCTGGCCCCTGATCCCTGTTTTACTGCTTGCCGAAACGGTAGACCATGCCGATGGTGAAGCCGAGGCTCTTCTGTTCGGTCGAGCCGAAGCCGGTCAGGTAAAACTCTGGAGCGACGCGCAAGCCAACCCTCGGCGTCAGGTTGTATTCCACGGGAATGCTGGCGCTGGCCGCGAAGGTATCCCCGTCCGGCCAGAGCCCTAGGCCGGTCGACAGCTTTGTGTCGTGGTTCGTGTCGCCGGAAAAATTCCCCTGCGTGAACCCGCCCATGACGCGGCCGGAGATCGAATACTTGGGCTGCAGATAGAACCGGTACGTGGGCCCGACCAGAACGGCATATTGGCTGATGGCCGGGTTGGTGATTCCCTGAACATAATTATTCGTATTGTCCGGCTGGAGGCCCACCCAAGCGGTGCCATAGTAGCCGCGGCCGTCCACGGTCACGCCCATCCGCTCGCTGTAGTAGCGCGTCAAGCCTACATTCCAGGAGTATTCATGCGCGCGGACCAGGCCGGGGCCGTGGGGAACGTTGCCGCTGGCAGGGTACCCTGGGCCGGGCACAAAGCGCAGGTAGCCCATGCCGAAATATGCGTCATAAAGGTGGGCATAAGAGTCGTGAATGGCGGCGGCGCGGCGCTGTGCGCGGCGGGCGCGTATGCGGGCCTGCACGCTCAACTGGCCTTGGGCCTCGCCGGCAGTCTGCGCGGCCTGTGCCTGGTCAGGTGCGGGGTTGCTGCTCGAAGCCGGACTTTGGGCCACACCAGCGGTTACGGCGGCAAAAGAGAGCGCCAGCAGAAGGGCAAGACGGCGAGAAGAAGACATCGGTATTGGGTTTCCTCCACGGGAGTGCGGAAGCGGTCTACACAGTGCTTCCCCCACTAGTTATTAAACCACCTTGGGCCGAGCCCTGGCTGTGAACCGGCGGTGGATTGACAAGGAATTCAGTCCAAGTAGGCTGCTGAATCGCCTGCAAATCGGCCTGCGCCGGGGCCCGGTCAAAATTCGCCGCGAAAAACCGCAAAATGCTCTACGATAAAGGCCAACGGAGGCAGTAAAGCGTATGGGGCGAATCTTTCTCGGAATTCTGTTGGGCATCGTGCTGGTGCCCGTTGCCGTGCTGGGATGGCTGAAATTTGGCCATGTGCCGGTGGCTGTGGCCGATCCGCCCTTCCCGAAGGAGCGCCTGCTGACCGGGATGGCGCTCAATGCGCGCATCGACCGCGAATTGGTGAAGACTCCGCCCATCCAGGCCGACGAGGACAACCTGGTTGCGGGCGCCGAGGTCTACGCTGACCATTGCGCCCAGTGCCACGGATTTCACGGCAAGCCGTCAGGATTGGGCGCGCACATGTTTCCCTCCGCGCCGCCACTGTGGGAGAAGCATCACCACGGAAACGAGACCATGATGGGGGTAACCGACGATCCGCCCGGCGAGACTTACTGGAAAGTGGCCAACGGCATCCGGCTGACGGGTATGCCGGCCTATAAAGGCGTGCTTACCGAGACCGAAATGTGGCAGGTAAGCCTGCTACTTGCCAACGCAGACAAGCCGCTGCCCCCGGCTGCCCTGGTGATGCTGCACGGCGCTCCGCCCATGCCCACGCCAGTTGTCCCGCAAAAAAAGAAGTAGCAGCGATCAGACCGGGTGCCCCACCCTCGCCACGTTTTTGTTTTTGTGGCTAGGGTGGGAGTCATACAAAAGCAGCAAGAATAACCTGGAAAGGACTCCAACTATGCCCATGCTCGACTCCTTGCGCAAGGGATTTCATCTATTC
>Ga0255353_1001270_pt1 | contig 14433 bp, 10 predicted proteins | sample HBST25metaG_FD_189941 | JGI IMG/M metagenome (GOLD analysis project Ga0255353, IMG submission 189941) | Peat soil microbial communities from Stordalen Mire, Sweden - H.B.S.T25 | ecosystem: Environmental > Terrestrial > Soil > Wetlands > Peat | place: Sweden: Norrbotten County, Stordalen Mire...
CCCATATTTTCAAAACCTTGCAGTGAATTAATTGGTAAACAGTCAAAGCGCAGCCGAGTGCCCCAGTTCTGACCATCCACATACGATCGGGTGGCCCACATCTCGATTTTGAGATGTGGGAGACCTCAAATCTCCATTCACCCAAGGTCGGGCGTCAAATAGTTTGGAGAAGCTGATACCTGTGAATTACGCTGAATCCAAGGTCTCAAAATCCAGACTTATCGCACTCGTCTTCAGCAATGGATTGAGATATGATGCCTCCGCTGCGGGTGTGCCCTGATACAAAGCTGTTCGATTCAAGGCTCCTGCAACAACAATCTGTTGGGGCTGCCTGACTCAATTGGGCGCTCACCTGATTGTTTTATGCGCGAATTACGTGCTCAGTGCTGCGCCGGGTGCGGATGGCGGCGGCGAGTTCGGTGAGCAGCGTGTGGGTTTCAGCCCAGTCGATGCAGGCGTCGGTGATACTTTGGCCGTAGACCAGAGGTTTGCCGGGGACGAGCTTCTGCGCGCCGGCCACCAGGCTGCTCTCAATCATGACGCCCATGATGTCGGAGTTTCCATCGGCAATCTGTTGGGCGACATCGTGACAGACAATCGCCTGGCGGCGGTAGTCCTTGTTGCTGTTGGCGTGGCTGAAGTCGATCATGATGCGCGGCGCTATGCCGGACTTCTTCATCTTTTCAGATGCTTCGGCCACGCTCTGCGCGGTGTAGTTGACCATCCCTCTGCCGCCGCGCAGGATGATGTGGCAGTCCGGATTGCCGGTGGTGACGAAGATGGCGGATTGGCCGTACTTGGTGTGTCCCAGAAAGGTATGGGAGTGAGCGGCGGACTGAATGGCGTCAATGGCCACCTGCACATCGCCGGAGGTGGCGTTTTTGAAGCCCACCGGGCAGGAGACGCCGGAGACGAGCTGGCGGTGAACCTGGCTCTCGGTGGTGCGCGCTCCGATGGCGCCCCAACTGACCAGGCCGGCAATGTACTGGGGCGAAATCATATCGAGAAATTCCGTTCCCGTGGGCACGCCCATTTCGGCCAGGTCAAGCAGCAGACGCCGCGCCAGGCGCAGGCCGTCGTTGATCTTGAAGGATTGATCGAGATAGGGGTCGTTGATGAGCCCCTTCCAGCCGACGATGGTGCGGGGCTTCTCAAAATAAACGCGCATGACGATGCGCAGTTCGGAGGAGAACTCCGCTATGGCGGACCTGAGCAGGGCGGCGTATTCGCGCGCGGCCTTGGTGTCGTGAATGGAGCAGGGGCCAACCAGGACCAGCAACCGCGAATCGCGCCCGCCGAGAATCTCTGTGATTTCGTTGCGGGCGTCATAGATGGTGGCCGAGGCGGCCTCAGTGACCGGGGACTCTTCCTCAAGAAAGACGGGAGGGAGAACGACCTTGGTCCATTGGATGCGAATGTCTTCAGTGGTGTGGAACATGGATTTTTCCTCGTGGTGCGCTTCACGGTCCGAGGGATATCCACGGAAGATGAGATTGGCACGCCTCTCTCTTAAAATCTACCAGCCATGCGCCCCCGAATTACGATTTTGAGAGATGGGGCGGCGCAAATCTCATTGCGCGTAGCGCTTTTCGCCGGCTTCGAGCGCCACGGGCAGCCGGTTCTGTTCCGGCGGCAGGGGGCAGGTGGCGTAGGGAGTGTAGGCGCAGGGCGGGTTCTCAAGGCGGTTGAAGTCCAGGGTGAGCAGTCCCGGCTGGCCAAGGCCGTGGTCGGGCAGCCCGGTATGCAGAAACCGCGCCCCCTGGTAGGTGGCAGTCTGGCTGGTTTGGTCGCGGAGAATGAAGAAGAGCGTATTCGGCTCACCGGGCTCGATGACCGGCTCAAGACGGTAGGTTTTGTCGTCCAGAGTGAACTCCGCAGCCCCCGGCGCGGGCAGGTCGAGCGTGGTTCCGATAATGGTGGGAATCTTTTCAAGGTGCGGCGGCGTGTAGGGAATCCAGAGGGCCTCGACGCGATAGCGGGGGTTGGGCGCGTACCAGTTGAGCCCGTGGAAACCGCTGCGGGTGGGCGAGTTGACGTCCTTGATCCGCAGGGCGAAACGATCGCCGCGTTCGAGCACCACCAGCGTGAGGCCGCGCCAGGAAATCGAGGAGGGCTTTGCGCCTTTCACGGTGAGCGGGCCTTCGCGCGCCGGGTTGCCGTCGATCTTGAGTTCGGGCGGAAAGCCACCGGCCGGCGCGAGCAACTGGACGGTTTGACTTGAGGATTTGCCGCTCACCGTGAACAGGCCAATGTGATCGGGAGCCTGTGCACGGACCTGAATGCGATTGTCAGCAGCCGCGCCTACGGAGTTCACGCCGGGCTTGAGCCACTCCAGGCCCACCAGCGTCAGCCATCCGTCGGGGGCGGCAAGCTGGCTCTCCTGCTGGGCGCGCCAGGCGGCCAGATCCTGGCGCCACTGGGCCGCGCGATCCGCCGAGGGGGCCGGAGCCGCGCTCTGCGCCACGGCCTGCCGGGAGTGCAACAAGCCCCAGCCGCCAAACAAAATCGCCAGACTCAACGCGAAATGACCTGCCAATCGCCTTTTCATCGATCGAAACTCCTGTTTCTGAAAAGCAGCGGATATTTCATGGACGGGGGGAAGGCCGGCCGGATAGGCAGCGGGGGATTTCCATCCCGCGGAAGATCGCCGCGCCGGCACCCGCCGTTTTCAATCCATGAGCTTGTACCTATTATGCCTCTGTGCGCGCAAAGGTATACTTTTCCCGAGCGCAATCTCGAAGAAGATTGGGAAAGGCGATCGCCGTGAGCAGATCGTTTCATCTTATTTTGGCTTTATTTCTATTTTTTCCGGTTCTTGCATGGGCGCAGCAGGCGGCAGAGCCCAAGGAGCCGGTGCTTATGCAGCGCCCCGCTCCCAAGCCGGCTAACTCAGCGACCGCGGAGGGCCGCATCAAGCTGGATGTTGTGGTGACCGATGCCGCGGGCAAGCCGGTTTCAGGCCTTGAAGCGAAGGACTTTACGCTGCTGGATAACAACCAGCCACAAAAGACAGTTTCGTTTCATGCGTCTGGCGTGACAATTGCCGGGCACGACCAGCCAGTCGAGGTCATTCTGCTTTTGGATGCCGTCAACATCGATTTTCGGGATATGTCCTTTGAGCGGGAAGAAATAGGGAAGTTTCTGCAAGAGAACGGCGGGCATATGGCCCAGCCGGTATCGATCTTCCTGCTCACCGATGCGGGCGTGCGGAGCCAGCGCCAGCCTTTCACCGACGGAAATGCGCTGGCCGCGCAACTCAATCAGCTCAAAAGCACGGTGCGCTCGAACGGCTTGTCGGCAACCGGCAACGGCGCGGTGGAGCGATTCGAGTTATCGCTTAAAGAGATGGGCAACATAGCAGCTTATGAAGAGAAAAGACCCGGCAGAAAGCTGCTGATCTGGATCGGACACGGCTGGCCGCTGCTCGACGGTATGGGGTCTCAGATGACACCCAAGGATCAGCAGAGAACCTTCTATTCGATCGTGGAGGTTTCTACCATGCTGCGGGAGGCTCGCATGGCTCTCTACAGCGTTTCATCGAGGGCAAACGATCCCAGTACACTCGATTCCAGCGCATCTGTCTATCGGAGTTATCTCAAAGCCGTGAAGTCGGCGCGGCAGGCAAGCTCCGCTAACCTGGGCTTGAAGGTTCTGGCAATCCAGAGCGGGGGGCGAGTTTTGGGCCCGGACAACGGCCTGCAAGCCCAGATCGACAGTTGCGTTCAGGATGCTGGAGCTTTCTATACGCTCACCTTCGATCCAGCGCGAACGCAGCTAGCCGACGAGTATCACGATTTGAAGGTGCTGATCGACAAGCCGGGGCTGACGGCACGCACCAGCACGGGCTATTATAACCAGCCGTAGGAAGACTGGCGTATTAGTCAAAGTGCGCCGTATGGAAGCGGTGCTATACTTCCTGCGATCTGAATTTGGCAGAGGATCCCGAAGGATAATCGCCATGAGCAAACCGTTGCGTCTTGTCTTATGCTTGCTATTCTGTTTGCCGGTTCTTGCGTGGGGGCAGCAGCCCGCCGAGCCTGCGAACCCGGTGCTTGTCCCTCGTCCCGCGCCCAAGCCGGTTAACCCAGGGGACGCGGAGGGCAGCATCAAGCTGGATGTTGTGGTGACCGATGCCGCGGGCAAGCCGGTTTCAGGCCTTGAAGCGAAGGACTTTACGCTGTTGGATAACAACCAGCCACAAAAGACAGTTTCGTTTCATGCGTCTGGCGTCACAATCGCCAGGCACGACCAGCCGGTCGAGGTCATTCTGCTTTTGGATGCCGTCAACATCGATTTTCGGGATATCTCCTTTGAACGGGAAGAAATAGGGAAGTTTCTTCAAGAGAACGGCGGGCATCTGGCCCAGCCGGTATCGATCTTCCTGCTCACCGATGCGGGCGTACGCAGTCAGCGCCAGCCTTTCACTGACGGAAATGCGCTGGCCGCGCAACTCAATCAGCTCAAAAGCACGGTGAGCTCGAGCGGCTTGTCGTCAACCGGAAATGGCGCGGTGGGGCCGGTGGAGCGATTCGAGTTATCGCTTAGAGAGATGGGTAACATAGCTGGGTATGAAGAGAAAAGTCCCGGCAGAAAGCTGCTGATCTGGATCGGCCACGGCTGGCCGCTGCTCGACAATATGGGGTCTCAGATGACACCCAAGGAGCAGCAGAGAATCTTCGATTCGATCGTGGAGATTTCTACCATGCTGCGGGAGGCTCGCATGGCTCTCTACAGCGTTTCATCGAGGGCAAACGATCCCAGCACGCTCGATTTCAGTGCATCCAGTGCATCCGTCTATCGGAGTTATCTCAAAGCCGTGAAGTCGGCGCGGCAGGCAAGCTCCGCTAACCTGGGCTTGAAGGTTCTGGCAATCCAGAGCGGGGGGCGAGTTTTGGGCCCGGACAACGGCCTGCGAGCCCAGATCGACAGTTGCGTTCAGGATGCTGGAGCTTTCTATACGCTCACCTTCGATCCAGCGCGAACGCAGCTAGCCGACGAGTATCACGATTTGAAGGTGCTGATCGACAAGCCGGAGCTGACGGCCCGCACCAGCACGGGCTATTATAACCAGCCGTAGGAAGACTGGCGTATTAGTCAAAGTGCGCCGTATGGAAGCGGTGCTATACTTCCTGCGATCTGAATTTGGCAGAGGATCCCGAAGGATAATCGTCATGTGCAAACCGTTGCGTCTTGTTTTATGCTTGCTATTCTGCTTGCCGGTTCTTGCGTGGGGGCAGCAGCCCGCCGAGCCTACGAACCCGGTGCTTGTCCCTCGTCCAGCGCCCAAACCGGTTAACCCAGTGGCCCCGGAGGGGCGCATCAAGCTGGATGTTGTGGTGACCGACAAGGCGGGCAAGCCCGTCGCGGGTCTCGAAGCGCAGGATTTTACGCTGCTGGATAACAACAAGCCTCTGAAAACGGTGTCCTTCCGCGCATTCGACGGCGCAAATGCCAGGCCCGATCCGCCGGTCGAGGTCATCCTGGTGATGGATGCCGTCAACGTCGACTTTCGGGATGTCTCGTATGAGCGGCTTGAAGTCCAGAAATTTCTCCAGGAGAACGGCGGGCATCTGGCGCAACCGGTATCGATCTTCGCGTTTACCGATGCCGGCTTGCGGGCGCAGCGTCAGCCTTCCACCGATGGGAACGCACTGGCAGCGGAACTGGGTCAGATGGACAGCGTCTTGCGCAATGATGGCATGCCGGCAGGGGGCAACGGCGAGATCGAGCGCTACAGCAGATCCATCCGCGAGATGGGCAAGATTGCTGCGTTTGAAGAGAAGAAGCCCGGCAGAAAGTTACTGATCTGGATCGGCTCCGGCTGGCCCATGCTCGATAGCGTGGACTTTCAACTCTCTGTCGATTCAAGAACGCAGGCCTTCGATTCGATTGTTGAGCTTTCAAAGAATCTGCGCGAGGCTCGCATCGGTGTCTACAGCATTTCATTGGATCGATCCGATGCCAACGCGGTTACTCGCGAGGGGCACCTTGATTCAAAGGGCAAGCTCGTCGCCGGCGATGTGATACCCAATGCCGGTCCGCTCACCTATCTGGGTTATGTGAAAGGGGTAAAAGCGCCCAAGGAGGCGGGGCCATCGAATCTGTCAGTGAAGGTGCTGGCAACCCAAACCGGCGGGCGCGTCATGCCTCCGAACAATGGCCTGCAAGCCCAGATCGACAGTTGCGTTCAAGATGCCGCCGCCTACTATACGATTTCATTCGATCCTCCCCATGCGGATCATCCCGACGAATACCACGACCTGAAGGTGCAGATCGGTAAGTCGGGGCTGATCGCGCGCACTAGCACGGGCTTCTACAACCAACCGTAGGCAGGGGCGCTGCGCGGGGGGCAATCACGCCTGTATGGAGGCAGTGTTATACTTTCCCCGAACAGAATCTGGAAGAAGATTCAGAAAGGCGATCGCCGTGAGCAGATCGTTTCGTATCGTATTGTCTTTTTTTCTTTGTTTCCCGGTTTTTGCATGGGGGCAGCAGATCGCCGAGCCCGCGAGTCCTGTGCTCGTCCCTCGTCCTGCGCCGAAGCCAGCTAACCCGGCGGCTCTGGAAGGCCGCATCAAGCTGGATGTTGTGGTAACTGACGGAGCGGGAAAGCCGGTCTCAGGCCTCGATTCGCAGGACTTTACGCTGCTGGATAACAACAAGCCCATTAAAACAGTTTCCTTCCATGCATTTGGCGGCGCAAATGCCAATTCTGGCCCACCGGTTGAAGTTATTCTGCTGCTGGATACCGTCAACGCGGAATTCAGGGATGTCTCCTTTGCGCGGCGTGAGATCCAGAGCTTTCTGCAGGAGAACGGCGGACATCTCGCCCAGCCGGTATCGATCTTCGCGCTTACGGATACCGGTTTGCGTGCCCAGCGGCAGCCTTCTACCGACGGGAATGAGCTGGCCACGGAACTCAACCAGATGGATAGTGTGCTGCGCAATAACGGCGTTTCCACAGGGGGTAACGGCGAGATCGAGCGATACAGTTCATCCATCCGCGAGATAAGCAGAATTACAACATTCGAAGAGAGGAAACCGGGCAGGAAACTGCTGCTTTGGATCGGCCCCGGCTGGCCGCTGCTCGACAGTGTGAACTTTCAAACCTCGTTCGATTCGATGAAGCAGAGTTTCGACTCGATCATCGAGCTTTCAACAAACCTGCGCGAGGCTCACATCGGCGTCTACAGCATTGCGGTCGGGGAATCCAATGCCAACACGCTCACCTACAGGGGGTATCTGAAAGGTGTAAAAACCTTCCGGCAAGCGAGTCCATCCAACCTGTCAGTGAAGGTGTTGGCGACTCAAACCGGCGGACGCATCCTGGGTCCGGACAACGGCCTGAAAGCCCAGATCGACAATTGCGTTCAGGATGCCACTGCCTTCTACACGCTTTCGTTCGATCCTCCCCACGCGGATCATCCCGACGAGTATCACGACTTGAAGGTTCAGATCGGCAAGCCGGGGCTGACCGCGCACACCAGTACGGGCTACTACAACCAGCCGTAGGCAGGGCGCCGCGGAAGTCTATCGAAATTCCCGGCCTCATCGGAGAAACCGTCTCACCCCGCAGTCATGCATTGGTCTGCGGGGTGAGGGTACTTGAGGCTCATTCTGTCGCACTCGTATTGACAGCAGCGATTGCATATCTCTAAAATTAAGCAGGGTAACTTCGCTCTTTATCTGTGGTAAGTGATAGATGAATGAGCGGTTAGTTGGTCTCAGACAGGTCTGGGCATGGCCCGGAACGGTCCTTGTGGGGCACTGCGGCAACCTGGATGGAGAGCAGAGAAGATGACTGATGCGCGCGTCAATCCGCGAGAGCGGATGGTGCTTACGGCCATCATCGAGCTGTATATTGCTACCGGGGAACCCGTGGCTTCGCAGGCGGTTGCGCGCTTTTTTGCCAATCGGGAGGGCCTGAGTTCCGCCACGCTGCGCAACGTAATGGCTACGCTGGGCGAGGCGGGCCTGCTGGAACAGCCGCATACCTCGTCGGGCCGGGTTCCGACCGCGGCGGCCTTCCGCTATTATGCCGAGCAGCTTACGCGGCAGGATGCGCAGGCGGGCCGGATGGGGACGGCTGCTCAGGCCGCAAGCCTCGGTGACATGCCGCAGGGCGCCTCGCCGCTGAGTGAGGCGCGGCGCGGCCAGATCGAAGACAGCTTTGTCGGCGTCACCAGCAGCAACGATTATCTTGAGCGCACTTCGCATGTGCTGGCGCTCCTCTCCAGCGGCCTGGGCGTGGCGCTGGCCAGCTCCACCGCCGGCCAGGTGCTGGAACACATTCACTTTTCGCGCCTTTCGGTGGGCCGTGTGCTGGCGGTTCTGGTGACCCAGGCCGGCGCGGTGCTGGACCGCGTGCTGGTGCTGGACCATGAATTGACGCACATCGAGCTGGAGACGGCCGCGCGCTATCTGAACGAGAACTTTCGCGGCTGGCTCATCGAGCGGATTCGCGCGGAGGTGGCCCGGCGCGTGGATGTGGAACGCGAAGCCTATCACCAGATGCTGTCTTCAGTGGAGGAACTCTGCCGCAAGGGTGCGCTGGCAGGCGGCGAGGCCGGTCCCGCAATCTTTGTGGACGGAATGGCCAACCTGATCGCCGCCGAGCTGGACCGCGAGCGGTTGCGCCAGATGCTGCTGGCCCTGGAAGCCAAGCAGCGGCTGGTGGAGCTGCTGACCGCCTACGTGGACGGCCGCCAGCAGGAAGTGCGCGTGGTGGTGGGCCTGGATGCGGCTTCGCCGGCCATGCAGGATCTGGTGCTGATCGGAGCCCCGGCCCGTTTGGGCGGCGACAACCTGGGCACCGTCGCCGTGATCGCGCCCACACGCATCCAATATCAGGAGATGATTCAGGCCGTTCGCTACATTGCGCGTCTTTCAGAGCGCATCCTGGAAGTCCCTGCCGATTAGCGGGTTAGAGTTGCTTGCGGCCTGAAGAATGCGCCCGCGCATGGCGGGGAAGCGGAATTTGCCGCGAAAAAATAGAATGGAATCAGGCACCGCCAATTTTTTGGAGAATGCGTAGAGATATGCCAGAAGAAGAAACAGAGTTAACTGTATTGGAACCGGTGGAGGCCGCGTCTCAAGAGGCGGTGGAAGAGCCGTTCGTTGAGCCCGCAGTGCTGCCGGTGAGCGGTGAAGCCGCCGTGAGCCGCCAGGAATTTGACCAGCTCAAGGCTGAGCGCGACCAGTTGGTGGATCGCCTGGCCCGGTTGCAGGCCGAGTTTGAGAACGCCCGCAAGCGGGCCGAGCGCGAAAAGATCGAGTTTCGCGACTATGCCACCGGCAGCGTGGTGGAGCAGTTTTTGCCCGTGCTGGACAACTTTGAATTGGCGCTCAAGTCCAACGGCACGGCCCACCAGTTGCGCCATGGCGTGGAGTTGATCGTCAAGCAAATGGAAGAGGTTCTGCGCCAGATGCAGGTGAGTCCGGTTCCCGCCGTGGGCGAGGCATTCGATCCCCGCATGCATGAGGCGCTGGGCTCGGTCGAGCGCCCCGACTTGCCCGACCAGCACGTGGCCGAGGAGATTCGGCGCGGCTACCGGCTGCGCGAGCGGCTTTTACGTCCGGCGCTGGTGCGCGTGGCGTCCAACTCGAAACAGACAAGCGAATGAGTTCTAATACAAGAGTGAGCAAATCCGATTACTACGAAGTTCTGGGCGTCTCCCGGGAGGCAAGCGACCAGGAATTGAAGAGCGCTTATCGCAAGCAGGCGCTCAAACACCATCCCGACCGCAACCCCGGCAATCACGCGGCCGAAGAGAAGTTCAAAGAGGCCAGCGAGGCCTACCAGGTGCTGAGCGACGCTGACAAGCGCGCCGCCTATGACCGCTACGGCCATGCCGGCCTGAACGGGCAGGGCTCCGGCTTTGGAGCCGGTCCCTTTGCCGGCGGCGTGGACATCGGCGACATCTTCGGCGATCTGTTCGGCGAGATGTTCAACGTCGGGGGCGGTGCGCGGCACGGCTCGCGCCAGCAGCGCGGCGACGATCTGCGCTTTGACATGGCCATCGACTTCGAGGACGCATTCTTCGGCGCCGAAACCGAGGTGAAGATCCGCCGCCTTGAGACCTGCGCGACCTGCAACGGCCGAGGCAGCGCCTCCGGTCGCGGTCCCACCACCTGCGGCCAATGCCAGGGCCGCGGCCAGATCCGCTACCAGCAAGGCTTCTTCTCCGTGGCGCGCACCTGCGGCGCCTGCTCGGGCACAGGGTCGGTCATCGGCGATCCCTGCCAAACCTGCCGCGGCGAAACCCGCGTCACCAAGGAACTCAAGCTCAACGTCAAAGTGCCGCCGGGCGTCGAGGAGGGCACGCGCATCCGCTATGCCGGCGAAGGCGACGCGGGCCGCGCAGCCGGTCCCAAGGGCGATCTCTATGTGGTGCTCTCCATCCGGCCGCACGACTTTTTTGAGCGCGACGGCTACAACCTGCACTGCGTCATCCCCATCAGCTTTCCGCAGGCAACCCTGGGCGCCGAATTCGAGATTCCCGGCGTCGACGGCCCGGTGAACCTGAAGATTCCTGAGGGCACGCAGAGCGGCAAGGAGTTGCGCATCCGCGGCCGGGGCGTCCCCTACCTGAACGACAAGGGGCACGGCGACCTGATTGTGAAGGTGCTGGTGCAGATTCCCCGCAAGCTCAGCCGCGCCCAGCGCGAGTTAGTCGGCAAGCTGGCCGAGTCAATGATCGTGGACAACAAACCAACGTCGCCGGGGCTGCTGGAAAAGATGAAGGACCTGTTCAACTAGGGATCAGGGATTAGAAAAACAGCCGGATGCCCCATCCTTTTCGCGTTTTTTGCGGAAAGGATGGGAAACATACGGCGGAGTCCCACCCGCTGAGTTCTTGGATAGGTTTTTAGCATCTGCATAAAAACTCGCTTTTTTTGAAAAGGCACGGCTTGACAACTTGCGGAAAAAGGACCGGATCGTAGTTTGAAAGCAGAGAAGCAGCCTTATCTACTCCCTACTCCCTGTTCCCTACTCCCTATTCCCTCTTCCCTGCCTCACTCATGCCTCAGCGCCTCCATCGGCTGCACCCCCGATGCCCGCCGCGCCGGAATCCAGCTTGCCCCCAGCGCCACCAGCAGCAACAGCACCGCCGCCGCCAAGCGAACGCTAAATTTTCCAGTGAACCGAGCACCACTCTTCAACACCACCGGAGCCAGCGGGCATTGGGACAGGATATGCATCATAACGCCTTGGTTTGAGAGACAGGCGCGGAAGTGGGCATCGGCGTTGGCATCAACCCGCATTCCCGAACCATCGGGTGCGGCGAGCGACGCTTCGTAGATGCAGAACTTGATTGACCGAAAGTCGGCGGTTCCGAGTTCGGTCTGATCAAGCGACCACGGCCAAGCAGGCTTCACGTTCGCGGGCCGGTTCGGCCACTTATTATCCCTTCGAGCCTTGGCCGTACCCTCGGTCCGACTGACGGAGTCCTGGGGGAAGATTCCCCACTCGGACCAGCGCCGCCATTTGACCTCATCGTAGTTGCCGGGAAGAAGGGCTTTGATGCCGATCTCGCGTGAATCAAAATTGTCGCCGGTGTAGGTATAGTCGTAGCTGATCTTGCCCACGCCGTCTTTGTCCAGGAGCCAGCGGACGGTGCCGGCGAAGTCCTTGTAATGGTCCTTCACGATCAATTCCAGTCCATTGCCGGATTCAACCACCGTAACGCTCTCGACAGAGCGAGTCCTTGCATCGGGAAACTCGGCGTAGGGCGGCTTTTTCGAGTCCAAGTCGCCGAAATCGTGCCGAGTCACATGCAAGGACGGAAAAGTCATCATCGGCGACTTATGCCTGGGGTTTGCGGCATCGAAATCACCCGTTGCCCGGTCAAGAACCAAGGAGAATCCGCCGCCCTCGATGGTGATGAGTCGCCCATCGTCGCTCCACTTGGGAGCGCCCGCACGAGGCTGGGGCAAAGGAACAGCCTGCCGCTGGCCGAGCGAGAGGGTAGCATTGACGATCTCGGTACCGCCGTTGATGACACGCACCAGCAATGTGCTTCCTTCGGGTGTTCCTTCCCGGACCGGAATCTCAATCTCTCCTCGCGACGCCGGAGCAACACTTGCGCGCGCTCTGCCCTTCGTGCCGTCCATCTCCCAGATAAAGTCGAAGTTACTTATATCCGTGAATGAGTACCGGTTCTCCACTGGAACCCGCACCGAGGCTTGACCGGGTTCGTACTCAAGCTGGCGCACCGGGAACCAAACCGGGGAAAACACAAATTTGGCAAGCTCCAGCTCCGGCTTGGGGCGCCGCCATCCGTCAACCAAGCCCCAATAGGCATTGCCATGCTCGCTGCTGACCACTTTTCCGTCCGGCAGAAAGGCAATGTCATCCACACCTGACCATATTTCGCTGCCAATGCAGTGATTGGACGCGTAGATATAACTCCAAGCGCCGGGATAAATGCCCGGCAGCAGTCCCTTGCGGGTCGCAAGATTCTCAATGCAAGACTTGCCCCATTCAGAGTTTGGGTCGGCACTTCCGGCGGCCCACAACTCGCGCAAACCGGGATTGATGGCCACGTCGGTGCGTTCGTGATAGACCTCGAAGTAACATTCCCCGTGCAGAAACGGGCGCGGATCATCCTTCATAATCTCGTCGTAGGGCATTTCCTGGTAATGGAGGCTGAGAATGCCAGTCTTCGTTTCTTCACCGAAAACCCCGTCAAGCGTGGTCGGGCGGGTAGAGTCCAGTTGCCTGCACAGTTTGTCCGATTCATCGAAGAGCCCGTTCCACCAGGATTCATTGGCCAGCGACCACAGGATGACGCTGGGATGCGTGTGGTTGTAATCGACCATCGCCGAGGTAGGCGTGAGAATCGTCTTGAGGGCTGCCAGGTCTTCCGCGGCCGCCACCCAACAGAATGGCGCTTCCGACTCGACATACAAACCATAGCGGTCCGCCGCGTCGAGGAATTCCTGCGTACAAGGGTAGTGCGATGTGCGGACAAAATTGAGATTGGCACTTTTGAAGAGTTTGACATCCTGCTCTGCGTGATGCATCGTATCGGCACGCCCGGTCAGCGGATCAATTTCGTGACGGCAGACCCCGGCAAGCTTGACACGGGCTCCGTTCACATACAGTTGTCTGTTCCTGATCTCGATCAAGCGGAAGCCGATATTGCATTCGATCTGCTCCAGCACCCGGCCGTCTTTCTCCAACACCAGCATGAGCTTGTAGAGATTGGGCTGCTCGGCATTCCATTTCAGCGGATTTGGCACCCGCGACTCGATGTTCACCGGGTTCAACCCCGGTTTGAGCGGAGCAAGGGCAATCTTGGGAGTCGAGTGTTCAACCGATTTACCGCCGGCATCGATGAGTTGCACGGCTATGGAAAAACCGTGGCCCTCATTTTGATTCGGGTTATCAAGACCAAGGGTGATTTGCAGTTCCCCATCCCGATACTCCTTATCCAGCCCCGCGTTAATGCGCGAAGTTGAAATGTGAATTCTGGGCAAGGCGTAAACCCTCACTGCGCGGTCTATGCCTCCAAGACTGTATCCCGTATAGCCACTGGAGCTGGACAGCCGCTCCGACGTGGTGGCAACCTTTATTTCGAGATCGAGCCGATTCGTCTGCCCAACTTTTACAGCATCGGTGATTTCCCATTCAACTGGCGTGAACAGGTTCTCGCTGTACCCCAGCGGCTGCCCATTCAGCCAGTAATGAGTTCCGCCGTGAATGGCGTCGAAACGCAGAAATACTCTGTACCCAGCCCATTGCTCTGGAACCGCAAACTCCTTGGCCAAGGCGGCGGTTTTGTCTTGGGGGATGTCGTATCCCTGTTGCACCCATTGACCCGGCACCTGGAAATTACCCCAGCTTGCTGCATTCAAAGGCTGCTCTCTGACATTCTGGACAAACTTGGGATCAATCCACCACTTCCCATCGAGCGAAATGGTGCTCTGCTTCAATCCTGTCACTCTGGCAGCCATCGGGCGGTAACGCACCGGCGCGAAGAGGCCATTTGTATTGGAAAGAGCCTGGTTCGTGTCAGAGTTGTCTGCGGCAAAGACGCGCAAGGAACTGCCCGTCAAGGCAAGTCCGGCCATGCCGAGCGATGTGTGCTTCAAGAAACGGCGGCGGCTGACTAGATACTCGTTCAAGAGAGGACAACGAACTTGCATTGGGTTCACCTCGGGAGCCTGAAACGGCGGCCTCCACCTGTTGAAGGCCGCCTCGGGCCGATCCTGGAGAACAACAAAATTCCTATCGTGTACGTTACCGAACAATCGTACGCCATCTCATCAAGGCTTGTTAAGCCAGACTCTCTTTACCAGCAATTCTAAGTGGGCGGGTGGCCCAGGTCTGACCATCTACAAATGGTCGGGTGGCCCAAGTCTCGATTCTGAGACCTGGGATGTTGGATGTTGGTATGCCGAAAGGGCTTGTTCGTTGCCAGTAATGAG
>Ga0255353_1001286_pt1 | contig 14326 bp, 8 predicted proteins | sample HBST25metaG_FD_189941 | JGI IMG/M metagenome (GOLD analysis project Ga0255353, IMG submission 189941) | Peat soil microbial communities from Stordalen Mire, Sweden - H.B.S.T25 | ecosystem: Environmental > Terrestrial > Soil > Wetlands > Peat | place: Sweden: Norrbotten County, Stordalen Mire...
CCGTACAGCAGTTGCGGCAAGCCGCAGGCGGGGCAGTAGCTATTCTCGGCCAGAACGGCCTGGTGGCAGCGGTTGCAAGTGATTTCCATACATCTACGAGCCTATCGCATTTCGCCGCGACGTGGGTGAAGCGATGAAAGCGCCCGCGGGAAAACACCGCTCCGGTATGCGGCTCGCCCCGGCATTTAAACGCCAATGCTGGCATCTAGCGCACGAAAGAGGGACAGACACGCTCGTTACGTTGCGCTGCGCTGCTGATGCTCTCTGTGGCGTGCTTTGCGCGTGCGGCGCAGCCTGAGGAATTCCGAAACCGGCAAAAAGGTACGTTCGCCGCAGTTCAAGCAGCGCACAGGCAAGCGCATAAGAATCAACTGGGAAAGGTCCGACGACCGAAAACGCGAGGTGCGAAACTTCAAAAAGCCGCAAACGCAGCAATAAATTGCCATGCCAGCCTCCAGCTATTGCAAACCAAAGGGAAATACCGCAAGGAAAAACATGAACGCACTCACTCGGCGTTTTCTGTCTGTCGATTGGATGGAACAACCCCATCGTAGCAGGGATGCGCGAGCCAGTCATTTTTACAAAAGGAGCGCGCGTCGGAGAGTGCAGGTCAAAGAGCCTGTCTAAAAACTCTGGCTTTGTATACGGGCACGACTGAAGAGGCTGCGGAAAAACCCTTGATTCCTGTCCTATTTCGTTTCCAGTGCGAATTTTTCGCCACGTCCGGGCTGTTTCGCTGTTGTAACTTCGCTTCGTTTTGCGTCTGGAAGCCGTTTTTCCGGTCTCCAGGCACACTTCGGCCTTAACAGGCCAGCGCTTCAATCGGAATCAGCCTCCGCATACGCATCAGGTTGTAAGCCGCCATGGTCAGCCGATAAAACCAATCCACTCGTTTGAGGCCCCGCACCTTCACCTGGCGCAACACACTATCCAGTTTGGCCCAGCCGAAGATCTTCTCAATCAACTTGCGTTTCCGCTGGCTGATGGCGCGGCGCTGGCCGGCCCGCTCGGCTTCGTTCAGACTGTTTTTGCCCAGGTTGCTGCTCTCTTGCGTGTACTCGCTGACGTGCGGCGCCACCGCGCGCTCGCGCAACGCCTCGATAAACTTCTCTTCCTGATACAACGTATCGGCGCCCAGAGTTACGTCTAACTCTGGCGCGCGCTTGCCCTTTGGCGGTATAGCTCGATCCAATAACTCAAGCGCCGTCTCACGCTCGGCCGCGTTGCCCGCCTCGCTGGTTTCAGCGGCCACCGCCAGGCCGTTGCGGTTTTCAATCAGTGTGTGCCCCATGTAGGCGGGCACGGACTTGTCGGCTTTGGACTTTTTGTACAGCCGCGCCTCGGGGCCGGTCGTCGACTCCACCTTGTCGCGCAGCAACAACGCGCCTTTGCTGCCCGAACCTGCGCCAGGCGCGGGCGGATCGGACTTCTCCTTGAAACTGCGCGTTGAGGCCCAAGCCTGAATCAATGTCCCGTCCACGGTGAAATGCTCCTCGCTGAGCAAGTCATGCTCGCGCGCCTCAATCAACACCGACTCCAGCAGCCGCTGGCTCACCGCGCCTTCGATCAACCGCTCGCGGTTCTTGGTGAACACTGTCACATCCCATACTGCGTCGTCCATCTCCAAGCCAACGAACCATCTGAAAAGCAAGTTGTAATTCATCTGTTCCATCAACTGCCGCTCACTGCGAATCGAGTAGAGAATCATCAACAGCGTTGCGCGCAGCAAGCGCTCGGGGGCGATCGACGGACGGCCCGTGTCCGAGTACAACTTCTCCAACTCGGCATCCATCCGCTCCAGCGCGCGGTCAACCAGCGCGCGAATCTGCCGTGCCGGGTGATCCATCGGAATCCGTTGCGCCAAGGTTAAATAGCTGAACATCGCTGCTTGCTTTTGATCGTTTCCTCGCATGGCTCTTTGATAAATCAATTCCCTGCAAAAAATCTGTGACCGCCATCAGACCACGGAGTTTTTCCGCAGCCTCTAAAGTCGTGCCGTAAATGCCGCAGAATCGACGCGAGCTTCAGCACCTGAGGAAAAAACCGCGGCCCAAGTGACTGTTTTTAGGCAGGTCAAAGAGCCTCTTGCAAACTGTCTTCAGTTTGCGGATATGTGTCAGCCGCCCACCGGCGTTGCCGACCCACGGTTAGATGAAACAGTTGGTGAATTTTTTCCCGGAGCGAGAAGTGACAATAGCCCAGGACAAGCGCAGCGCAGTCCTGGGTCAGTGTCCAACAAAAGTCCCCCGTCCCGTCGGGACGGTGTGAAGTTTTTCAAAAGAGCTTTTTAATCGAATCAACCATTTACAGGCTGTGCGTAGAGTAGCTTTTCCGCAGCCTGTTTAGCCGCTGAGGGAAAAGCCCGTACAATCGATAAAAGGAGATTGACCGATGAAGCGAGTCTATATGGATGCCAATGCCACTACACCTCTACTGCCGGAGGTGATGGAGGCCATGCGGCCATATTGGATGGAGCATTTCGGCAACGCCTCTTCGATTCACCTCGACGGCCAGCAGGCGCACACCGCCGTGGACCATGCGCGCTCCGTCATGGCCGAGTTTTTCAACTGCCACGACGCCGAGGTGGTCTTCAACTCCGGCGGCACTGAGGGCGACAACACAGCCATCTTCGGCCTGCTGCATCCCGGCGATCACTTCATCACCACGTCCATCGAGCACTCCGCGATTCTGCAGGCAGCCAACCGCATGGCGCAGCATGGCGTGGAGACAACCTTCGTTGCGCCGAGCGCGAGCGGCCTCATCGACCCCACGGATATTCTGCGCGCCATTCGGCCTGAGACGCGGCTCATCAGCATGATGCTGGCCAATAACGAGACCGGCGTGCTGCAACCCGTTGAAGAGGTCGGCAAGATCGCCGCCGACACCGGCGTCTTCTTCCACATTGACGCGGTGCAGGGCGCGGGCAAGGTCAAATTTGACGTCCGCCGCTTCGGATGCCATCTGCTTTCCATTAGCGCCCACAAGATGCACGGCCCCAAGGGCATCGGCGCCATGTTTGTGCGTCGCGGAACTCCCATTGAAGCTCTGCTGGTGGGTGGCAGCCACGAGCGGCGCCAGCGCGCCGGAACCGAAAACGTGCCCGGCATCGTAGGCCTCGCCAAAGCCGCTGAGCTGGCCATGCACTCGCTTGAAGACGGGACCATTAGCCGCCTGGCGGGTCTGCGCGACCGGCTGGAAGCGGGCATTCTCGCCCTTCCCGGAACCGGCTTGAACGGCGCTTCGCAGCCGGGTGCCCCAGGTGCGGGTGCCCCAGGTGCCTCGCATTTGGGCACCTGGGAATCCACGAATTCCGTACCCCGCGTGGCCAACACCACCAACATCTGGTTCGACAATCTGGAAGGCGAGGCGCTGGTGATTGCGCTCGACCTGAAGGGTGTGGCTGTCAGCGGCGGCTCGGCCTGCCACTCCGGCGCAACCGAGCCGAGCCATGTACTGATGGCCATGGGCGTGGATAAAACCCGCGCCCGCGCCAGCCTCCGCTTGAGCCTGCTCAAGACCGCAACCGAGGCCGATGTGGACTACGTTTTGAAGGTCGTCCCCGAAGCCGTCGAGCACCTGCGCGCAATTTCGCCGGTGGCGGCGGGAACGGCGGGATGAGAACGTCGGGATGAAAGCTGATGCGGAATAATTCGCAGCTTTGAAAGGGCACGGCTTTAGCCGTGCCGCCAGGGCACGAGAAAATGTTGGGCTTTATAGGCTGCGGAAAAACCCAAAACGGAGGGAGGCGGGGGTTTCAACCCCCGCATAAAGCCAACAAAATTAGCGCGGGCTTTAGCCCCGGAGGGATGTTTCTCGCAAATTTCACTCGAAATATCGAGTTTTTCCGTAGCCTCTGAAGCCGTGCCCTTTCAAAGTAAGGGTTTTTTGCATAGCAGTCGAGATCTTTCCCTTGAGTAGGCCAGAAACCATTGCCGTAACCAAGTCCGGAGGGGTGGATCTCTCGACCCTTGCACGGCAAAGTTTCCTCCAGTTTGCAGAAGATTTCCCCCAACTGGCGCACAATTGCAATGAGTGGTCCGGACGGAAAAAGAGGTCAAATGCTGATCGAGCGTCAACAGAAGTTGAGCGGGAATGGGAAGGTTCTGGCTCCGCGCCCGGTACCCCCCTCCCCCCCTATTTCCTGTGAAACTGTGAGACTGTGAACCACATGACCGAAGCCACCACCATTGCCGTAGCCATGTCCGGAGGGGTTGACTCCTCGACGGTTGCGGCGATGCTCGCCCACTCGGGCGACGGCTCCTCGGATTCGTCCAATTCTGTTGTCGGACTGACGCTTCAGCTTTGGGATCAAACCCGCCTGGCCGGAAAGCACGGGATTCCCGATGCGCCCAAGGCCGGCCGCTGCTGCTCGCTTGACGATGTCTACGACGCGCGCCGCGTGGCCGAGCACCTCAAGATTCCCTACTACGTCGTCAACCAGCAGGAGCGATTCGAAGAAGCTGTGGTCCGGCCATTTGTCGCAGAGTACCTTGCCGGGCGCACGCCGATCCCTTGTTCGCTCTGCAACAACCACCTCAAGTTCGACCAGTTGCTCCAGACCGCGCGTTCCATCGGCGCGGATCGCATCGCCACCGGCCACTACGCTGTCAACGAGTTCGACGCCGCGCGCAACCGCTGGATTCTGAAGCGCCCCGCCGATCTCGCCAAGGATCAGACCTATTTCCTCTTTGGCCTGACGCAGGAGCAGCTCGCCCACACGCTCTTTCCGCTGGGCCGGCTCACCAAGCCCGAGGTGCGCGAGATCGCCCGCCAGCACGGTCTTGCGCTGGCCGAGAAGCCCGACTCGCAGGAGATATGCTTCATCCCCGGCGGCGATTACAAGCAGTTTTTGACGGCTTACCTCGAAGAGCAGGGCGAGAAGTTGCCGGAGACGGCTGGCGAGATGGTCGCTTCAACCGGCGAAGTCATCGGCCATCACGACGGTATCTCCAACTTCACCGTGGGTCAGCGCAAGGGACTGGGCGTCAGTTCGCCTTCGCCGTTGTACGTGCTCAATATCGACCCGGCCAGCCATCGCGTTACCGTGGGTGCAGACGAGGAGCTGGCCACGAGCACCCTGCGCGCCCGCGATCTCAACTGGATTTCCATTCCGAGTTTGTCCGGCCCCATGCGCGTGCGGATCAAGATTCGCCACCGTCATGAGCCAGCCTGGGCCACGCTGGAACCCGCAGGCCCGGATCAGGTTGTCGCCGTTTTCGACGAGCCGCAGCGTGCCGTCACCCCCGGCCAGTCCGCCGTCTTCTACGACGGCGACGAGGTGGTCGGCGGGGGATGGATTATCTAGCGCGCTGCTCTCGATCCTCGCAGCGACTCGATGATTGCCTTGGCCGACCTCAGCACACCTGATATCTGCCGCACTGGAGTGCTAACGACATCATTCACAAAGCCACCGGCGCGGTCCACGGTGTCCAAAAGGTTCGTGACCATGCCGTCCACCCGGTCGCTCTGCATCCGCACCCGCTCCATAATCGCCAGGGTCGAGTACTGCATCTCGATGGCTTCCCTGCGCAGCACTCGCGTAATTTCCGCCACGTCGCCAACGGTCGCTTCGATCTTGGGCGAAACGCGTGTAAGAAATCCCTGCGCGTTGATGAGCAGCTTCTGCGAGTTGGCGAACAACTCCTGCGAGTGGGCAAGGGAAACCCGCGAGCTGGCAAGAATCTCCTGCGCATCGTAGATGACGGGCATCACCAAAGTGCGCAGACTCTCAGCCTCTTCCCGGATGGCGCTAATCACTTTGCGCATGGTGACGAACATTGCTAGCAGGATGATTGTCTGCAGCAACACAGCCAGCCCAATGGCAACAGCTAAGGCGAGCAGGATGGTTTGATTGTCCAGTTTTAGCATTGCAGTGGTCTCGTTCCGTTAATCCGCAGGTTCGGGTTCTGTTCACTTGCGCGTTCCCCAGTTGGGCCCGAGCTTAGCATCCGGGACACGCTCCAGAGCCGGAGCCCGTTTCGTGCGCAGGGCTCCGGGAGGATGATCGAACAGCATCGGTCCAAATCAGAATCAGGCCTTGGGGAAATGCCGGCTTAAATGTCCTTGGGCTCGTCGGAGCCGGGAGGGGTACTGTAGGCTTGGCGTCCCGCTTCCACAGCCGCGCCCACGCGGTTGCTCTGTTCGGAAACTAGGTTCTTGCCGCGCTCCACAAACTCTTCCCATTGCGCCCGTCCGCGATCCACAGCCTCGCGGCCGCGCTCCACGTATTCGCTCATCTGCTCCTTGCCCTTTTCCACCAGGTCGCCTACCTGTTCGGCGGCTTGCCGGGTGCGGTTGCGCAGGTATTCGGTTCCCTCTTTGGCGCCGGCGATCAACTCTTCCCGGGTCTCGCGACCGCTCTTGGGAGCATAAAGAATGCCTACCAGGGCGCCCACGCCCAATCCAGCCAGAAACCATGCCAATCCGTTGCTCTTGTTTTCCTCTGCCATGATGAAAATCCTCCTTCTGCTCAGCTCGAAGATGGCCTGAGCCTATCAAATTCCCCTGTGCGCTGCAAATTTCTATGCCGGTTATGATTCCCAATGAAGCATTGGCGCTCGTGGCGGGCCAATGCTCCATGCCGACCATCTCGCGCAAGCTGCCATCACAGTATAAGGAGCCGCAGCGCAGAACAAGACACGAAGGTCGCATTCGGCCCAAAAGAGAGTGAGTGACTAATCGAGGCGCGGGAGCAAAACCCGTCTCATCCATTGAAAACACACAATTTATCGTAGCTTACGCGGGCTGGATTGAGTCTGTATAGTTTTGCACAGTTCAGTACCTGCACCACAGCGTCCCTCATTCTACAGTCTCCTCTGCGGCTGGACAACTGTAGGACCTGACTTCTATCTTATTTTCTGCAGGATCTGACTTATATCTTAGTTTCACAGCGAAGATTTGAGGATCCAATGACCGGCTCTTCCGTTGCCCTGAAGCCCTCCGAATACAAGCCTGCGCACAAAGTCCGTTTCGTCACAGCCGCTTCGCTTTTTGACGGTCACGATGTCTCCATCAACATCATGCGCCGCCTTTTGATTGCCCACGGCGCGGAAGTTATTCACCTTGGCCACAACCGCTCGGTGGACGAAATCGTGACCACCGCTTTGCAGGAAGACGCGCAAGGAATCGCGGTGTCCAGCTACCAGGGCGGGCATATCGAGTTTTTCAAATACATGATCGACCTGCTTAAGCAGCGCGGCGGCGAGCATATCAAGGTATTCGGCGGCGGAGGCGGCGTCATCGTCCCCGCCGAAATCGCTGAGTTGCAAGCCTATGGCGTCTCCAAAATCTTCTCTCCCGAAGATGGCCAGTGCATGGGACTGGACGGCATGATCCTGTCGATGATTCAGGCCTGCGACATCGATCTCTCGCCATACGCTCCCGCAAATCTGGACGCACTAACGAACGGCGCGGCAGGCCCTCGCCATCGCGCGCTGGCGCAGTTGATCACCGCTCTCGAAGACGGCAAGGCTGCTCCAGGACTCGAAGACGCCCTGCATCAGGCCGCAAAGACAATCACGGCGCCCACGCTCGGCATCACCGGAACCGGGGGCGCGGGCAAGTCGTCGCTGACCGACGAGCTCATTCGCCGTATCCGCTTTGATCAGGGTGACGCGCTCCAGATCGCCATCATCTCGATCGATCCCTCCCGCCGCAAATCGGGCGGCGCGCTTCTCGGCGACCGCATCCGCATGAACGCCATCGGTCCCTGGCGCGGCCAGGAACGCGTCTTCATGCGCTCGCTGGCCACTCGCGAGGCCGGCGCTGAAATCTCGCGCGCGCTACCGGATGTGATTGCTGCCTGCAAGGTGGCCGGCTTTAATTTGATCGTCGTGGAAACCCCGGGCATCGGCCAGGGCGACGCGTCTATCGTGCCCTTGGTCGACCTCAGCCTCTATGTCATGACGCCGGAATTCGGCGCCGCATCGCAACTGGAAAAAATCGGCATGTTGGATTTTGCCGACTTTGTAGCCGTTAATAAATTCGACCGCAAGGGATCGCTCGATGCGCTTCGCGATGTTTCAAAACAATTCCAGCGCAATCACGACTTTTGGAGCAGCCAGCCGGAAGAAATGCCGGTCTACGGCACCCAGGCCTCGCGCTTCAACGATGACGGGGTGACCGCGCTCTATCAGGGCCTGCTGCCAAAGCTGGAGGCGCTCGGTCTGCCCGTCAAACCCGGCAAACTCGCCGCCGCCGGCGTGAAATTCTCGTCTGGCAAGAATGCGATCATACCGCCCGACCGTAATCGCTACCTGGCGGAGATTGCTGACACTGTGCATGGCTATCACAGATTTGCCGAGCGGCAAATCAAGCTCGCGCGCGAACGCCAGCAGTTGCAAGAATCAAAACGCATGTTATCCGCTTTCGGAAAAAGCTCTGACCTGAACAAATTAGATGAATTGATTGACGAGCGCGACTCCCAGCTTGATTCCGGCGTCAAGAAGTTATTGAGCGCATGGCCGGACCTGCAAACCACTTATGCCGGCGACCATCGTCAAGTGAAGAGTCGCGGCAAGGAAATCCGCACGGAGCTTGTTTCCATCAGCTTATCTGGCACTAAAATTCGCAAGGTCGCGCCGCCGCGCTTTGAAGATCATGGCGAAATCCTGCGCTTTCTGATGCTGGAAAATGTGCCGGGGTCTTTTCCTTACACCGGCGGCGTCTTTGCATTCAAGCGCGAAAACGAAGATCCAACCCGAATGTTCGCTGGCGAAGGCGATCCGTTCCGCACCAATCGCCGTTTCAAACTGGTGTCGGCGGGCATGGACGCCAAGCGCCTGTCCACTGCCTTCGATTCGGTCACGCTCTATGGCGCTGACCCGGCTTTGCGCCCCGATATCTACGGCAAGATAGGTAACTCCGGCGTATCGATCGCTACTCTCGACGATATAGAGGTTCTATACGATGGCTTTGACTTATGCGACCCGGCAACCTCTGTTTCGATGACCATCAATGGACCCGCGCCGGCCATTCTGGCGATGTTTATGAATGCGGCCATCGATCAGCAACTGGAGAAATTCAGCATCGAAGCCAAGCGCGAGCCAACCGCCGCGGAAGCAGACAAAATCACGGCGCGCGTCTTTGAAAACGTGCGCGGCACCGTACAGGCCGACATCCTCAAAGAAGATCAGGGACAGAATACCTGCATCTTCTCCATTGAATTCTCCTTGAAAGTCATGGGCGACATCGAGGAGTATTTTGTCCAGCATCATGTGCGCAATTTTTATTCGGTTTCCATCTCTGGTTATCACATCGCGGAGGCGGGCGCGAACCCGATTTCGCAGTTGGCGTTCACGCTGGCCAACGGTTTTACTTATGTCGAGGCCTATCTGGCGCGCGGCATGAAGATTGACGATTTTGCGCCTAACTTGTCCTTCTTCTTTTCCAACGGCATGGACCCGGAATATACAGTGCTGGGCCGGGTTGCGCGGCGCATCTGGGCGGTTGCCATGAGGGAGAAATACGGCGCCAATGAGCGGTCCCAGAAGCTCAAGTATCATATTCAGACTTCCGGCCGCTCCCTCCATGCGCAAGAGATCGACTTCAACGATATTCGCACCACGCTGCAGGCGCTGATCGCCATATACGACAACTGTAACTCGCTGCACACCAACGCCTACGACGAGGCCATCACCACGCCTACCGACGAATCCGTGCGCCGCGCGCTCGCAATTCAGTTGATTATTAATCGCGAATGGGGACTGGCAAAAAATGAAAACCCCAATCAGGGCAGCTTTATCATTGAAGAACTGACCGACATGGTGGAAGAAGCGGTGCTCTTGGAATTCAAGCGCATCGCCGAGCGCGGCGGCGTGCTGGGCGCAATGGAAACCGGCTATCAGCGCGGCAAGATTCAGGATGAGTCAATGTTGTATGAACATCGCAAACATGACGGAACCCTACCCATCATCGGCGTCAACACTTTCTGCAACAAAGACGTGAAAAGTGTGCAGCACATAGAGCTGGCGCGCTCCACCGAGGAAGAAAAGCAATCGCAGCTAACTCGGCTGGCCGATTTTCATAAGCGCCACGCGGCAGAAAGCCCGTCTATGCTGGCAGCCTTGCAGCAGGCTGTGATCAACGATGAGAACGTCTTTGCGAAACTGATGGATGCGGTGCGGGTTTGCTCTCTCGGGCAGATTACCGAAGCCTTGTTTGCCGTGGGCGGACAGTACCGCCGCAATATGTAAAAGCAAAATCCATCCCCTTCCAGCCCAATGACCTCCCGTGCTTGAGAAAAATGCGCCGGTTTTCCTCCGGCGTTGTAAACTATTCGAGAGAAAAATGTTCCCCATTTTTCTTGGAACACGCGGTTCCCCAACAAAGGAGATCAAATTATGAAAGTTCTAGCTGGTTCAGTGCGCGCTATCGTCCTTGCGGCTTTAGCTGCAGGGTGCCTTGTTTCTTTATCCCCAGCACAAGACGGCAAGCTCAAGGTTCATGCCGTTCCTCCCCAGGCTTATGTCTTCGTTGACGGACAAGCCTTGCACGAGTCAAGCCGCGGCGCTTTCAAACTCAGCCCCGGCAGCCACGCTGTTGACATCTACAACTATGGTTACAAGCCCGCAAGTCAGAAAGTCGACATTGCGGCCGGAAAAACCACCAGGATTGATGTCACTCTCGATCCCATCCCCGGCATGGTCTCAGGCCCCTGGGGCTGCATCACCATTGAAGGCGCTGCTCGGGATGCGGTGCTCCTCAATGGAAAGACGCCAGCCTTTTTTGTCGGTCATGGCGATGAGTTCAATAACGAAATTCTTATGAAGCAGGAACTTATCGTTCCGCCGGGCAAATATCTGTTGACCGTTCTCAGCAAAGATAAGGAAGTCTGGTCCAGCGACGTCGAAGTTCCCGCCGATCAGCGCGTTGTTATTGATATTCCCAAGGGAGTCCGCAAAACCATCCCCTGGCCACGCGGCGAGCAACTCAAGTCCTTGCCGCGCTTCAAAGCTGGCGTAGCGAGCGCCGCTATTGTCGTTGCCAAGCCCACCGCACAGCTTACCGCCAGCAAGGACCACATCGATGCTGGGCAGTCAACGCAGCTTAGCTGGACCACCACCGATGCTCCCGGCGTAGATATCTCCGGGATCGGCCCGGTTACTCCCTCAGGTGAGAAGTCCGTGCAGTTGTGCACCAACACCACCTATAACTTGACCGCTACCGGGCCCGGTGGAACTGCCACGTCTTCTCTCTCCATTGCGGTGAATTCTGCCATCACAGCCGACCTCAAGGCATCGCTCGCGGAGGCGCACTACCGGCGCATCGGTGACAAAGTCGTTGAGCAGCCCACAGCAACCTTAGAGTGGTCAACTTCGAACACTACCGCGGTCACTTTGGATCCGCTCGGTCCCGTTGACCCCTCGGGCAGCCGCACCGTGGACCTCGCGCCTCAGCAAACAACTCCGGGGCCGGTCGACGAGACGGTGACCTATACTCTCCACGCCTCCAACTGTTCCGGTGCCTCCGCCGAGGTACGCACGGCATCGATTCATCTCACGGGCGCAATCGAATCCCCAGAGGAGGTTAAGGCGCTTGAGACGCGCTTGGCACTGCATAGTGTCTTCTTCCCGACTAATCTGCCCCGCACAGAGAATCCCGATGGCGGCCTCGTAGCTAGCCAGGAAGGAACTCTGACTGCACTTGCTACGGACTTCAAGAAGTATCTTGAGTTCAAGCCGGATGCCCGCCTGACCCTGACCGGACATGCGGATGCGCGCGGATCAGTCGAATTCAACAAGGCGCTCTCAGAACGCCGTGTCGCGCGCGCGAAGCAATTTCTGGTTGAGCAGGGCGTCCCCGAGGCCAGCATTGATACGCGCGGCCTTGGCAAGGAGCAGGAGCTGACAACCGCCCAGGTAAAGGAACTGGTCGAGCAGAATCCCGATCTGAGCGCTGAGGACCGGGGTAAAGTTCTTCACAAACTGAACGTGATTGTTCTGGCTCAAAATCGCCGCGTAGACGTCACCCTGAGCACCACGGGAGAACAATCGGTGCGTCTGTACCCGTTCAACGCTGCCGATTCCATGACTCTTCTCGACGAAAAGACCCCGGCGCACGGCAAGAAGGCATCCTCGGTCGGCAAGACGAAAGACAAGATGAAGTGAGCCGGCCGCAGTCAATTCGCGTGCTGATCTCAAGTAGATGGGAACGGCAGAAACCTGGTGCGGGGTTTCTTAAGGAGATCCCGCGCCAGTCGTGTTTCCGCTTTCGGCTGGTACATCTCTAATATGGGTTGGGAAAATGGAGCAGTTTTATGGTGGAGGCGGCGGGAGTTGAACGATTTTTCACAACTTAAAATCAATAACTTGCATATTTTCAATTGCTTACAAAAGTGCAAAAATACCGCTTTCTTGGTACGGTTTTTAGAGTCCCCGATAGGGGATCCGTAAACCCCTCGCCTTTCAGGCGACGGATGGTGCTTTTCGCCGCAAGGCCGTCACACTGTATTTGAAGAGGCTTCGGCGGAATAGAAAGTTGATCGAATTGGGAAACTGGAACAACCCGGAGTGCCCAGGCTATCGGCCGCATGGCCGATCAATCCGGCTTACTGCCGTAACCCGAAGCCACCGGCTGTTAGCCGGTGGTAGTTCACACAGGCTCTAAGGTACATGTCCTATCGCCAGAGCGCCTACCAGAGATAGCGTTTTGCCTCAAGCACAGGCGGACTGTCCTGATCCGACGATAAATTCGCCTCAAGAAAATGTTGGAAGGCGGTGCTGGCAGCCACACGGTCACCCATTCTCTGGTAAGACTGCCCAAGATGAAAATAGGCCAACGGATAATTCGGATTGAGTTTCAGAATACGCTGGTACTCTGCAATGGCATTCGGGACCATGCCCAGTTCGAGATACGCATTGGCGAGGCAATCCTCATGGAGGTCGATTCCGGAGGAAGGCGGTAAATGCTTCAGAGCGGCCTTGAAGTGACCGATCGCGGCCTGAGAATCTCTTCTTTTGAGTTCGATATATCCGCGGTAGAAAAACTCCATCCGCAGGTCGCGCGGGGAACCGCGCTCGGGATTGGGCAGGTCGGCGAAGAGAGTGGTTTCCAATCCTCCTGCGCGAGCCTCTTGATGTTTCGCAAGAGCAATCACCAGAGAATTCCAGACATCATAGCGATTGTAGTGAACTTCTTCGCTCGCGGCGGTCTGCGCATTTGCGATATTGCCCATCGCCAGATAGACGGTGGCGAGGCCACCATAACCGATGGCTTTCGCTTGGCTGGAACTGGCAACCTGGATATAGCGCTGGTACTCGCGCAGTGCATCCCGATAGCGGCCTTGCTGGTAATAGGTATCGCCGAGATGAACTATGGATGGTTCAAATTCCGGGTCGAGCCTTAGCGCCGCATTGTATTCCGACAGCGCGGCGTCATATTGGCCGGCTAGCTGATAAGACATTCCCAGGCTATCGTGAGCATTGGGATTTTGCGGCGCCAGGGCGACATATTGTTTATATGCGTCGATGGCCTCCAGGGGACGCTCCATCGAAACCAGGATCAAACCGTAGGCGTTATAGAGGTCTTTGGCATCTGGATTCTTCTGAATCGCATTGTGCAGCAAGTCGGCAGTGTCGGCAACGCGCTCCTGGCCGCGCAGGATGCGGCTGAGTTGGCAATAAGCCTCGGTTTCATCGGGGTATTGGCTTGTGATCTGTCGCAGGATGGCGATGGCAGAGTTGTAGTCCGAGCGCGCAATGGCTGACCAGGCTTCGATATACAGCCGGTTCATGACCGGCAACTGTCCGGAATAATGAAGAGCCTGTTCCAGGTAGGGGCGCGCCTTCTCGGGCTGGAAATCCTGTACCGCGTAAGCGTAGCCGATGCGCGCATAGGCCATGGCAAACTTGGGATCGAATGCGATGGCCTTCTTGAATAACTCGATGGCCTGCGAATTCTGGAACTGCTCAGCCTTTTCTACCCCCAGCGAATAGTAGCGATACGCTTCGACATTGCTGGTCATCACGTCGGCAAGAGGGGGCGCGGTGTCAGTTGCAAAACCAAGATGGCGGGCAATATCCGCGGAGAGCAGGCCGGCCTGCGTGACAATCTCTCGGGAATCGTTCAGAGAGGCACTATCGGTGGCCACCAGGTGTCCATCTTTGCCGTCGCGTATTTCGACGCGGACCGTGACCTCCTGGCCGGAACTGGAGAGGGCTCCAACGATGAAGTTCGCGGCATGAACAGATTTGGCGGCTTCCAGCGCTTTGTTAAGCGGAGTTGTGCCGGAAAAGGCGCCTCCGTCGAAAAGTGCGTGGCTTTTTTCGCGGCTCAACACGTTCCACTGACGGGTGTGAGCCAGGTCGGTGAGGATCATGTCCGAAAG
>Ga0255353_1001297_pt1 | contig 14238 bp, 12 predicted proteins | sample HBST25metaG_FD_189941 | JGI IMG/M metagenome (GOLD analysis project Ga0255353, IMG submission 189941) | Peat soil microbial communities from Stordalen Mire, Sweden - H.B.S.T25 | ecosystem: Environmental > Terrestrial > Soil > Wetlands > Peat | place: Sweden: Norrbotten County, Stordalen Mire...
CGGGCCCATGGGTAACCATGGACGCTGGTGGAACGATCCGATGATGGTGGAGAGGCTGAAGCTGACTGACGCTCAGCGGAAATCGATGGACGATACCCTGTTCCAGCATCGCGAGACGCTGGTGGATTTGCAGGGCAGCGTGGAGAAGGCCGAGTTGGCCATGGAGCCGCTGATGCGCGACGACCAGCCGAACGAGGCCAAAATTCTGGCGCAGATCGACAAGCTGGCGCAGGCGAGGGCCGAACTGGAGAAGGCGAATGCGCGTTTTCTGCTGGCGATTCGCGGCAAGCTGACGCCGGAGCAGTGGAAGCAGCTAGAGGCAGACCGCACCAACCGCGGGCCGCAGCGCCACGGCTGGGGAGCGGGCAGCCAGGGCCAGGGTGGCCAAAGAACGGGCAGGCAGGGACAGGCCAGACCGGGGATGAGCGGCCAGTTCCAACGGCGGCAAACGACGCCTCCTTCGCAGCCGGCTCCGCAAGGCGCAGCTCCGCAGGGCTCGGGACCGCAAGGAACAGGCCCCCAGGGCAGGCTTGAGCAAGGGCCCGAACCGGGAGGGCTTGAGGCCCTTGGCGTGGGCGCCGACCAGTAAAGACGGTTTTTAATCGCAGGTTTTTTCGGCAGAGAGCACATCAAGGCAGAGAGCAAATGCGGTTGCAGTTGAGACCGATGGCGGCAGGAGGCGATCCTCTTGCCGCCGTTTTTTTGTGCGGGAAACCGGGCGTGGTGCGGGCATCCGGTTAGTTGGGTGCGCCTTTTATACGCGCTGGACGGCTTGAGCCAGGTGGTTGAGCGTAGCCTTGGCGTCGCCGTAGAGCATGGAAGTGCAGGACTTGAAGAAGAGCGGGTTTTCAAGGCCCGAGAAGCCGCGGCCCTGTCCGCGCTTGAGCACGATGACGCTCTTGGCGCGGTCCACTTCAAGAATGGGCATGCCGGCGATCAGCGATTTTGGATTGTCGCGGGCGTCGGGATTGACCACGTCGTTGGCTCCGATGACTACAGCTACATCGGTGGAGGGGAACTCGGGGTTGATCTGCTCCATCTCATAGAGGGAGGAGTAGGGGACGTTGGCCTCGGCCAGCAGGACGTTCATGTGGCCGGGCATGCGGCCAGCCACGGGATGAATGGCGTATTTCACTGAGACGCCGCGGGATTCGAGCAGTTCGGCCAGTTCGCGCACGGCGTGCTGGGCCTGTGCCGTGGCCAAACCGTAGCCGGGAACGAAGACCACGCGGTTGGCAAAGGCCAGTTGCATGGCAGCGTCGTCGAGGCTGATCTCGCGCATTACGCCGCCGGCGTTGGAGGTGGCCTCGGCGACAACCGCGCCAAAGCCGCCGAAAAGAACATTGGTAATCGACCGGTTCATGGCCTTGCACATGAGCACGGAGAGGATGAAGCCGGAGAAGCCGTCGAGTGTGCCGGCGATGATGAGCACGTTGTTTTGGAGGACGAAGCCGGTGGCGGCGGAGGCCAAGCCGGCATAGGAGTTCAACAGCGACATGACCACCGGCATATCTGCCGAGCCGATGGGGATGACCAGCATGATGCCGAAGACGAAGGCCACACCGAGCATGGTGTAAAAGACGGCCACGGCTTCGGGGTGGACGCAGAAGTAAACGAAGCTGGAGACCATCGTCAAAAAGACCAGGAGATTGACGGCATTCTGTCCGCGGAACTGGATCGGCTTGCCGTGGATGATGCCTTGGAGCTTGCCGCAGGCGATCAGTGAACCGGTGGTGGTGAGCGCCCCGAGCATGACCTCGAAGCCCAGTGCGCTGCGGGTAACCGCGGACATTTCGCCGGCGTGGACGATGAACTCGCCGACGCCGACCAGAGCCGCGGCCAGAGCGCCAAAGGCGTGGGAGAGCGCGGTCCGCTGGGGCATGGCGGTCATGGGAACCCAGATGGCCATCCAAGCGCCGAGGATGGAGCCGATTGCGAGACCGGCGATGATCCAGACCCAGGTGACAATGTGCGTGCCGACCAGCGTGCCGACGATGGCGGCGAACATGCCGGCCTCGGCCATGAACATGCCGCGGCGGGCCGTCTCAGGGTGCGACATGCCCTTGAGAGAGAATACGAAAAGGATGGAAGCGATCAGATAAGTGGCTTCCATGAAGTAGGTGGTAAGGGTCATTTCGCCACCGCCTTCTGGTCAGGCTTGCGCTTGCCAAACATCTTGAGCATGCGGTCGGTGAGGCCGAATCCGCCGACCACGTTGATGGTGGAGGTGGTGACGGCGACAAAGCCCAGGATGTGCGCGCCGAGGGGATAGTGCGCCGACCCGGCCAGCACCAGCGAACCGATGAGCGAGATGCCGGAGATGGCGTTGGTGGCCGACATGAGCGGTGTGTGCAAGAGCGGCGGCACGCGGCTGATGACCTGGTAGCCCAGGAAAGCAGCCAGCGCAAAGACGTAAACCGAAGCGATAAGAACGGCGGGATTCATGTTTTCTTTTCCCTGACAGCGAGTTAGCGATAAAGCAAGTTAGCGGAGCTGGCGGAGTTAGCAACGATTGTTTTCCAACCCTCAAAGTCGAGAGAAGGATCGCACGGCCAGTTAGCTGGTTTTTGCCGCTTCGAGCAGCTTGGCGACGCGGGGATTCACGGGCTGGCCCTCGTGAGCCACGCAGGCGCCGGCCAGAACTTCGTCGGCGAGATCCACGGCGAGCACACCCTTTTTGACAATGAGACCGAGGAAGTTGAGGATGTTGCGCGCATAGAGATGGCTGGCGTCCACCGGAACCTCGGCGGGCAGATTCAAAGGCGCGAGCAGAGTGACGCCGCCGATCTGTTGAGTGACGCCGGGCTGGGTCAACTCGCAGTTTCCGCCGGCCGGAGCGGCCAGATCGACCACGACCGAACCGGGGCGCATGGCCTCGACAGCGGCGCGGCGAATGAGCCGTGGCGCCGGCCTTCCGGGAACCTGCGCGGTGGTGACGATGACGTCGGAGTGGGCGGCGGTGCGGGTAATCAGGTCGCGGCCGCGGTCGAGGGCTTCCTCGGTCAACTCGGCTGCGTAACCGCCTCCGCCCTCGGCGCTGATGCCGCCCAGGTCTACGTCGAGAAATTTAGCGCCCAGCGAGCGGACCTGCTCACCGGCGGCGGCGCGCACATCGTAAGCCTCGACAACGGCGCCCAGGCGGCGGGCGGTGGCGATGGCCTGCAAACCGGCCACGCCCGCTCCAATGACGAAGACGCGCGCCGGCGGAACGGTTCCCGCGGCGGTCATCAGCATGGGAAAGAGGCGCGGCAAGAGGTCGGCGGCGGCGATCACCGCCTTGTAGCCGGCGACGGTGGCCATGGAAGAGAGCGCGTCCATGGACTGGGCGCGGCTGATGCGCGGCACCAGTTCCATGCTGAAGAGGGTGACCGGGCGGGCGATGGCCGTTGCCAGCGCGCCGGGGGCGTCAAGCGGCTTGAGAAAGCCGATGACTACGGCGCCGGGCTTGAGCCGGGCCTGGTCGGCGGCGTCGGGGGCACTGACCAGCGGCACGATATCCGCAGTGGCCAGAATCGAGCCCCGATCCGCGGTGACGGTTGCGCCGGCCTCGGTATAGGCCGCGTCTGACGCGCCGGCAGAGATGCCTGCGCCTGACTCGACGGTGACCGCGATTCCTTGCGCCAACAATGTTTTCAAGTTTTCCGGCAAAAGCGAAACACGGGTTTCGCCGGGGGCGGTTTCTTTCAGAATGGCTAAAAGCAATTTGCCTCCGCTATCGGTTGGGCGGAAATGGAATGAAAGGTGCCTACCCATTGTAGAGGCAGGACCATAGCCATCATTCAGGATTATTTAGCAAATGGGAAGGGCGCAGTGTGATGCGAGTCACCGTGGAAAGCCGGGCGGGGTTGGAGGAGGGGCGGCCGAGCGAACGTAAGGCGGCACCGTAGCGTATCGGACGATGCGATAGAGCGAATGCACGCATTTCATTCCAACTCCGGCTCATGGGCGGCGGTGGCTTCCATTTGGGCAAGGAGCGCCCGCATCCGGTCAAACTCCGTGTGGCCGTGGAGAGGCTTGAGGCGCGGATCGGCGAGCATCTGGAAGAACCAGGGGCAGTGGGTCTGGGCGGAGATGCGCAGTTCGCCGAGCGCGGCATCGAGGTCGCCGAGCGCGACGTGGACGGCCGGCGTAAAGGAGTTCAAGACGAAGCGTTCGCGGCTCAACCACTGTAGCCGCTCGAGGATGGCGCGGGCCTCGTCGCCGCGGCCCTCGCAGGCCAGTGCGTAGGCATGGACCGAGGTGGCAAGGTCGAAGTATGGCAACCGCTGCGCGAGTTCTTGCGCCAGCCTGGTTCCGCGCTCCGCTTGCCCGTTGAAAGAGAGAATCATGGATCCGTAGAGATTGGCGCCCGCATGGTCGGGAAAGAGAGCAAGGGTTTGCTGAATCTGCGTTACGCTCTCGGCGGCCTGCCCGGCCAGGTGGAGTGCCCAGGCCAGGCGGGCCTGAAGCCACGGTGAATAGGGATCCAGATGGAGGGCCGCGCGCAGCAGCGCAATCGCCTCGGAAAAACGGTGGCGGCTGAGCGAGAGCATCACGCGCAGCCGAGTGGTCCAGGGATCGTGGGGCAGATGGGCCGAGAGGGAGAAGGCCCGAAGCGCGGAGGGTAGATCGCGGTCGACATGGAAGTTGATCCAGCCGAGTGCGGGCAAGACGGCTTCAGCGCGATGAGAAGCATTGGGCATGAACTTGGCGGCCCGGCGCACATGGTCTGCGGCTACGGTTGGAGACATGAATCCATAGAAGGCTTGAGTGACGCAGAGGTTGACCAGATCAACCCGTGCGTCAATCAGCGAGGGATCGAGTTCGGTGGCGTGGAGGAGGTGTTGCAGGCCGTCCTGCATGCGATGGCGCTGTAGCGTCTGCCACTCATGGTGGCCGCGCAGGAAGAAGTTGTAGGCCTCGCGGCGGCGTAGGGCGCTCTCCTGCTCCCCGGCGGCCTCGGCAGAGGCGAAGATGGACAGGCCTTCTGTCTGCCATCCCGGCGGCGAAGTGGGCGTCTTCAGAGGACTGTCGCTGCCCAGGTAAGTAACGAACTGGTTCTGGAAATCCAGGTTGCCGGGAAGCTCGGCGCTCAGACGAAAGGCCAGGCGCTGAAGCAACTCCGATTCCAGCCCGGCTATCCGGTTCTGGGCCACGAGGAGATCTTCAACCCAGATTTGCGATCCGTCCTCGACACGGATCATCTCTGCTCGCAGCCGGAAATGCGAGTGCATTGCGCACAGGGTTCCAGTCAGGACCAAGTCGGCTTTGAGCGTTTCGCCGACCTGTTGGGCCGTGTGGCCGCGGCGGGCCAGCGTGAAGGCCGAATCGCGGGCCAGCACTGAAACGGAGGGATGACGCGCATTGGCCAGCCGGGCGATGGTCTCCTCGGCAATGGCCGGACCAAGATGCTCAGGGACTGTGTACCCGGTGGCGAAAGGCATGATTGCCAGGCGAAGCAGCGCCTTCCGCGGCGCTACGCCATAAGGCCGCGCCTCGGCCGAAAAGCGGTATCCGCGCTTGTAGACGGTCTGAATGCACTTTTCCGGTTCAAGCCGCGCGCGCAACGAGGAAAGGCACTTGGGAACGCTGTCCGCAGTGACATGCACATCGCCCCATAGCGCCTGCCGCAGTTGCAGGGGCGAGACGATTTGCCCGGCGTGGGCCAGCAGAAGGCGAAGCGCCGCCAACTCCTTGGGAGGCAGGTGAACCACAGCCTCTCCGTGCAGGAGCGTACCGTCAGGCTCCAGCCTGAAACCCCCAAAGGAAAATCCCGGATCAGCATCCCCGCGACCAAGACCTGTCGCCGGGGTTCCCAGGGCTGGAGGATCGGGCGGAGCTGATGTGGGGCGTATCATCCCGGTCAATGCATTTCCTCAGAACCTGGGCCAATCTGCATGTCGATCTGGTGTCAAGTTCGCAAAGCGAAGGACAGCCAACAACAGAGATTGCGGGAATCTGCATGGGGAACATCAGGGGAGAAACGAGCGGCAGTCCCCCACGAAAATCCGGGCTTTATTGAGCCCAATGCCTCGGTATAAAGAAAATTATGCGCCCCGGAAGTGTTGCGGAAAGGCGTCGGCGTCCACTTTTCGTGCTTGAGGTAATCCAAAAATGGTTACTTGTTGACTATTAAGTTAACTCATAAAATTCGATACATCTATTTCATTCTTTGTAGGTTATATCTATTTTATGGCGGAAATGATTGGCGCGGCGTCCAAAATCAGAAACGCGCCAATATGGCACGGCAACGAAGCCCTAAGAGTGAGCGTGCCGACTGCCTTAAACGCAGCGAGGGGCGACCCGTGGCGGCGACCGGCGAGGCCGGAAGAAAACAGACAGAATGAAAGAAAAAACTTCAGAAATTCATCAAGGAACGGAAGGCCGGCGGGTGGCAAGCTGAAGTGAAGGAGTTTGCGATGCCCAAGACTGTTTCTTATGCCCACTGGTCTCTGGAGCCCTATTGCATCGGCATGAAGCTGCGCTCGCTGCGCACACAGAAACGGCTCACGCTTTCGCGGCTGGCGGCCGAGACCGGGCTGTCGACGGCGCTGCTGTCAAAGCTGGAGACGGACCGCATGGTGCCGACGCTGCCGACGCTGGCCACCATCAGCCGGGTGTATGGCGTGGGCATGAGTTATTTTTTTGCAGAGCCAGCGCAGCATACGCTTTCAATCACGCGCAAGGCCCACCTTCAAGGGAACGGTCGCGGCGTGGAGTCAGTGAAAGTCACCCCGTTGAACTGGGCGGGGGAAGAATCGCGGCTGGTGGCCCGGATGATCGAGTTCCCGCCCGGCGGCGCCACCGTTGCCATGGATAGCCTGCGCGAGACGAGTGGTCTGGTGTATGTGCTTGAAGGGCGGCTGCAGTTGGATGCGGGGGGGATGCACGAGGTGCTGGATGCGGGCGACTGCGCTTATATGGAGAGCGAGATGACGCTGGCCTGGAGCGCGGCGGGAAAACATCGCTGCCGGGTGCTGGCGGTTTTGCCCGGCGCGGGGCGCACGGAAGTCTGAGCCGGAACGGGCCGTTTGCCGTGGTCTGGAGCCAGTATGTAGGATGGGTTGGCAGCCAAAAGAATTGAGACCTATGCGACCTAACTTCCATTTGATGAAGGCGACCCTGACCGGTGCTCTCGGCGGCCTGCTCTTCGGATTCGATACGGTAGTGATTTCAGGCGTCATCGATGCCTTGGTGCGCCTGTATGGCTTGAGCCCTCAGGGCAAGGGCTGGACGGTGGCCATTGCGCTGATCGGCACAGTGGTGGGAGCGCTGGGCGCCGGCGTGGTGGGACAAAAGCTGGGCGGGCGCGAAACCTTGCGCATCACCGCCGTGCTGTATGTGGCCTCGGCCATTGGCAGCGCGCTGGCGTGGAGTTGGCCCTCACTGATGGTCTTCCGGCTGGTGGGAGGGCTGGGAATCGGTGCCTCGTCGGTGCTGGGTCCGGTGTACATTGCGGAACTGGCCCCGGCCAAGTGGCGCGGGCGGCTGGTGGGCGCCTTCCAGTTCAACGTGGTCTTCGGCATTCTGGCGGCCTACACCTCCAACTACCTTATCCGCACACTGCACCTGGGTGCGACGGAGTGGCGCTGGCAGGTGGGCGTTGCGGCGCTGCCGGCTGTGGGCTTCCTGGTGCTGCTGTTCGGCATTCCGCGCAGCCCGCGCTGGAGCGCCTCGCGCAACCGGATCGACGAGGCCCTGGCCGTGCTCAAGCAGATGGGCGAGCCGGACCCCGAAGCCGAACTGGCCGACATCCGAGCCGCGCTGGTCCAGGAACACGCCTCGGCCCACGAGCCGGTCTTCCGCTGGAAGTATCGCTATCCGCTGTTTCTCGCCATCTCAATCGGCGCATTCAACCAGTTGGCGGGAATCAACGCGATTCTTTACTACCTGCCCAACATCTTTGCCTCGGCGGGATTCAGCCAGATTTCAGGCGATCAGCAGGCTATCGCCATCGGATTCACGAATCTGATTTTCACCATGGTGGGCATGAGCGTGATTGACAAGCTGGGGCGCAAGACGCTGCTGCTGGTGGGCGCGGCGGGCACGGCAAGCTGCCTGGCGGGAGTGGCATGGCTGTTTGCCACGCATTCTCATCCTGGGGCGCTGGTGTGGCTGTTGGTGACGTATATCGCCTTCTTTGCGCTGTCGCAGGGCGCGGTTATCTGGGTCTACATCGGCGAGGTGTTTCCAAATTCGGTTCGCTCAAAGGGCCAGGGCATCGGCAATGCCAGCCATTGGATCATGAATACGGCCATCGCGTTGGAGTTTCCCGTGGTGGTGCACTACCTGAACACCGAAACGCCGTTTGTGTTCTTTGCCGCGATGACGGTGGTGCAGTTCCTGGTGGTGCTGTTCGTCTATCCGGAAACCAAGGGGCAGACGCTGGAAGAGTTGCAGCGCAGGCTGGTGCCTTCGGAGTAGCGTCTACTGACCCGGCCTTCAAATACTGCGATTGCTTCCCACCCTTGCGCCTGACCGCCCCACGGACGAAGACCTATCCGTGGGGATCCCGGCAAAGCGCAAGGGCGCGGCACCCAATGCTGAGTATTTTCGGGCCGGGTCAATAGCCATGACTGAAGTCACCAGCCCTACTTGCGGCCGGCGCTATATATAATTTGTGTGTGGACCGGCGAGGCTTCAAGAAATCTCGTAAACGGCCCCGTGGCGAGGTCAACGATGGCGCAGGCAGCGGTTCCGGTTGCGGAGCAGGTGAGAGAAGTGGTTGAAGCCGTGGTCGAGGCTTTGCGTGAGCCGAGGGCCGAGGAGAGCTCGCCCTTGGTGGCTGCCAACTCCTTTGAGGCACATGCCTTGAGGCAGGAGATCATTCGCGTGGGCCGCAAACTGTGGGAGCGGCAGTACGTGGACGGCAACGGCGGCAACATCAGCGTCCGGCTGGGGTCGAAGTACGTGCTATGCACGCCCACCATGCTGAGCAAGGGAGACCTGGAACCGGCCGACATCTGCCTTTCCGATCTCGACGGCAACATCCTGGCCGGCGACCGTTCGCGCACCAGCGAGCTGCTGCTGCATCTGGAGATTTACAAGGCCAATTCGCGGGCGCGGGCTGTGCTGCATTGCCATCCGCCTTACGCCACAGCTTTTGCGGTCACCGGCACAGTTCCTCCCAACGGGCTGATTCCCGAGTATGAGGTTTTTGTCGGCCCAGCGGCGGTGGCGCCCTATGAGACGCCCGGCACCCAGGCCTTTGCCGAGACGGTGCTGCCCTTTGTGCAGGATCACAACACCATTCTGCTCTCAAACCACGGCATCGTCTGCTGGTCTGACACCGTGACCCATGCCGAGTGGCTGGCCGAGATTCTGGACACCTATTGCAAGACTTATCTGATCGCCAAACAGATTGGCCAGCCGCTCAGCTTCATTCCGGAGAGCAAGATACGGGAGATTCTGGCGCTCAAGCGGCGCCTCGGTCTTCCCGACGCCCGCATGGCGAGCATGACCGAAGCGGCAAGCCCGGAGCCTGAAACGAATACAGCCGAGATTGAGCACCTGGTGGAGCAAGTGGTGGCGCGGCTGGGAGGACGGGAATAAGCGGGAGCGGGACGCTGCTTGCCTGTGGTTTTATTGTTCTGTGATTGCGCCTTGCGGGCGAGTGAATGGCGCTGCGGAACCAATCGAGCACAAGGCTGCGGCTTTGTGCGACAATAGCCAGTGAGAATACGTGCCGGTCTAAGTGCGGCGCGCGGAGGATAAGACAATGGGCGATCTATTGCAACCAACGCACCTGATAGTGCTGGCCATAGTTGCATTTTTGCTGTTTGGCGCCAAGCGGCTGCCGGAGTTGGGCAAGGGACTGGGCGAGGGTTTGAAGGGCTTCAAAGAAGGCATTCGCGGCGTGACGGAGCCCACGGCTCCCGCACCTGTCGCGCAGCAGAGCGCGCCTGTTGCGCCGCCGGTTTCGGCGCCGGCCGAGCCCCAGATTATTCGCAAAGACTAGTGACGTGGCTCCAGGCAGGTCTGCTGACCTAACCTCTCTGGAACTGCGGCCGTAGATTGCAGAGACGCAAAAAGGCCTGTGCGCGCGCACAGGCCTTTTTGCGCGTTCAAGACATGCCGGGATGGCCTTCGGGCTTTTACAGGCTGAGCAGGGCCACGGCAGCCAGGGCCAGCGCCATGCCGGTAATCTGGCGGCGGGTGGGCCACTCGCGCAAGACCAGCGCAGCCAGCAGGATGGTTGCCGCGGGATAGAGCGAGCAGACCACAGCGGCCACATCCAGGCGGCCAAAGCGGGTGGCCTGCAGATAGAAGAGATTGCCGACGGTATCCAGTGTTCCGGCCAGGATGCCGACGAGCCAGAAGCCCCGCCACGGAGCTTTGGGCGGCATCACCACCAGAAACAAGAGGATTGCCGCAGCGCCCGCGGCGCGGGCTGAGGTCATGACCCACAGAATGCTGCTTCCGCTGGCCATTTTGAAGAGAATCAACTGCGTTCCGAAGCCAACCCCTGCAAGCGCGCCCAGCAGGAGCGCGGCTGGAGGCGTGCGCATTTGCCTGGTTGCGGAATTTGTGGCGGCGGGTGTGTGGGTAATGAGCCAGATGGCGACGCAGCCCATGGCCAAGCCCACGGCTGTCAACGGAGCGGGCAGGCCGTCGTGAAAGATAGAGAAAAGGACGGGAACCAGGGCGGTGAGTAGTCCGGTGAGGGCAGCGGTGAGGCCCATGGCGCCCATGGCCAGGGCGCGATAGAAGATGGCCAGCGCCAGCGAACCCTCAAAGCCGCCCAAAGCCGCATAGAAGAGCGGGGCATGGCCGGGAACGGCGAGCCGCATTCCCAGGCAGAGGGCCAGCAGTATGAGAAAGGAGAAGATGTGGCCGGAAGCGACCACCAGAAGGGCGGGAGCGCGGCGCGCGCCCACGCCGCCCACAAAGTCCGAGCCGCCCCAGGATGCGGCCGACACCAATCCCAGTCCGGCCGCGGTGCTCGATGGAGTCACAGGCTACTGGGAATCCCTTGCGTTGGGGTAATAGCCGGTCTTGGCGATGACTTCAAGCCCGGGCCGGTCAACGCGCACATCGATCTTGCGGAACTTGCCGTCGATGAACGGCTCGTGGCTATAGTAGCCCAGCGTGTACTGGTTGCGCGCCTCCTCGGCGATTTTGGCATAGCTCTTTTCGATGCCGTTCAGGCCGCGCTCGGAATCGAGTGTGCCGCCGGTGGCAAAGGTGTACTTGGCCAGGAGGTTGTCATACATGGTGAAGGGCAGATGGACGCGGCTAAGGTAGCCCTCGCCCCAAACGGCAGAGTCGCCGACTCCCGTGCCATATACGGCGATCCTATTGGTTTCAAGGTAGCGCAGCACCTCTTTGTAGGTGGCCTTGCTGCCGTACTCCTTGCCGTCGGAGATGACATAGATAATGCGGCGGCGGCCCTGGGGGCGGGTAGACAGCTCCTTGGCGGCGGCCAGGATGGCGTCGTTGAGGGTGTGAATCTCCTTGGGGATGGTCATGAAGGAGCCGCCGCCGGCCGAGCGCCCGGGCTGGAGGTTGGGGTCAACGCAGTTGCCGTTCTCGCGGATGTTGCAGCCGGCCATGGGACCGCTGTTGATCGGCACCATGGGGTCGGTGCCGGTCTCTTTTGTCAGGGCCAGCACCGCGGGCAGACGCTTGCTCTGTGCGCCGGTAAAGGCGGTCCGCTCCTGGGCTCCATTGTTGTAAGAAAAGACGGCAGCTTCGTCGTAAGGAGCAAGCGCGCCTTGAATGGCGCCCAGCGAGTCGTTTACTTTGGCCATCACGGGAGAGGTGAGGCTCTGGTCGATGACAAAGGCGATGGAAAGCGGAAACGGAGACACGACGTAGTAGGCAATCTGTTCGCGCGAATCGTTCTCATAGACTTTGAAATCGCGTTGGGTGAGGCCGGCGACCAGCTTTCCCTTCGAGTCCTTGACTGTGACCGGGACTTCGACATAATTCACGTTCAGACGGATGAGGGTGGCTTCCCGCTCAACGGCTTCACCAGCCGGGGGCGTCTCCGGGGGCTTGGTCTGGAAGTCGTCTTTGCCCTGGGTGGAGGGCGCCAGGCTGCTGGGCTCGGCCTGCTGGGCCGAAGAGTTGGAAGACGAGCTGGGTCCGGGCTGCAGATCTCCGGCACCCTTGCCGGGCGTAATTGGGCCATCCACGCCAGACAACGGCGGAGGCGCCTGGGGCGTCGGGGCATCGGGTACCGAGGGTTGTTGTTGGGCCAGAGCCACCAGGCTCGAACTGAGGAGCGCGGCCAGCGCCATTGTCGTCAAACCAAGCTTCACAGGTATTTCGTCCTCCCGGAACGCCGCATTCTGCCAATTCAGCGGGAATCTGCCAGCTAACAGTTCACAGCTTAAACCCGATGATCGGCCAGCGGAAGCACTCCGCGCCAGCCGGAAACCGGCCAGCAGGGGCTGCAATCGTCAGAGTATCAGACGCGCGAGCGTCGCGCTGGTTGTACGCCGTACGACAAAGAGTTCGGGTATGCTTTCTTCGAGGCCCCAATTCCGTCTATATGACCAGAATGCGCATTCGCTTGGGAGTTGCCGCTTTGCTGTTTGGCCTGCCGGGGTTGTCAACGGCGGGATGGTGCCAGCTTGCCCCTTCGCCGGACGCATCTCCGGTGAGTACCGCGCCGGCTCCGCCGCCCGAGGAGAAATCGGTGGCGACATTCAAGCTCAACGTGAACCTGGTGGACGTCTTCTTCACCGTCAAAGCCAAGGACGGTACGCTGGTTCCACATCTGAGCAAGGACGACTGCACGGTTACGGAAGACAAGGAGCCGCAGAAGCTGAAGAGCTTTGTTGCCGAGACCCAGCAGCCGCTGACTCTGGGCATTCTGCTGGACACCTCGGGCAGCCAGCAGCGCGTGCTGCCCCTGGAGCAGGACGTGGGAAGCCAGTTTCTGGCCCGGGTGCTGCGGCAAAAGGACGAGGCGTTTCTGATCTCGTTCGACGTGAACGTGGACATGCTGCAGGACTTTACCAATAGCCCCCGGCTGCTGTCGCGGGCCATGAGCAAGGCGGAGATCAACACTGCGGGCGGCAATGGAGCGGCAGGCATTCCCGGAGCCGGCGGCGGAACCGTGCCGGTGTACGGAACGCCCAAGGGCACCGTGCTCTACGATGCGGTCTACCTGGCCTCCAACGAAAAGCTGAACCAGGAGTCGGGCCGCAAGGCGATGATCCTGCTGACGGACGGCGAGGACGAGGGAAGCGACCGCAAAATCGGCGATGCGATTGCCGCGGCGCAAAAGTCCAACGTGCTGGTCTACGTGATTCTGATCGCCGACCGGGGCTTCTATGGGGGCTTTGGATATGGCGGCTTTTCTGCCATGAAGAAGATGACCGAGGAGACCGGCGGCCGCCTCATCGACGTGGGCAACAACGGCAAGAAGCTGGAAGCGGCCTTTCAACAGATAGAAGACGAATTGCGCACCCAATATGTGGCCACCTATACGCCCAGCAACACCAAGCTGGACGGCAGTTTCAGGAAGCTCGGGGTGGAATGCCGCGGGGATGGATTGAAGGTGCAGGTGCGCAAGGGCTACTATGCAACGGCGCCGCAAGAGTAGACAGAAAAACCTGTTCAATGTGCAAAAGTTACGAAGGAAGGCCCCAAACTGTCCTGTTTCAGGACAGTTTGTTACGTTCGTCCCGCTAGAAGGTAATCTGGCGCCTGAGATGAGTCTTCGTTAATATCGGCACAGTCGGGAAAAACTTGAGGCAGTTAGAGAAAATATTTTTACGCTTCAAGTTTCTTCTCCCCGAGGAGGTTGCCATGACGACCAACTGCATCGCCTATGACGGCTTTGAAATCAGTCCCCGATTTCGCCGCACCGTCGAAGAGCGGATTGCGCGTTTGGAGCGAGATGCCGAACGCGACGAGGCCCAGGTGGCCACGCTCGTTGACGGGGATCATATCCGCAGGCACATGCGTCTGGTGGCTACCGAGCGGGCCGAGGCTCTGCGGATGAGGCTATTTCTTGATCGCTCGAAGGCCCGGCTGCCCCGGCCGCTGATCGCGCTGTGAAAAGCAGCTGACAGTTAAGAAGCTTCTGAATAAGCTCCTGCTGTCAGGCAGGCATTCCCTCAAGGGCTATCCAGGTTGCGGAAAAACTCGGATTTCATGTGGAATTGACGCAAAGCGTTCCTCCGTGGCTAATCCAAAAGGGAGATCCCCCGGCTCTGCCGGGGTGGCAGTCGAACTTTGAGAATTCCGGGAGTATGTTCTCCCTCGAATTGCCCGTGCTGCGGCAGTGAAGACAGCAGTACGAGG
>Ga0255353_1001302_pt1 | contig 14215 bp, 8 predicted proteins | sample HBST25metaG_FD_189941 | JGI IMG/M metagenome (GOLD analysis project Ga0255353, IMG submission 189941) | Peat soil microbial communities from Stordalen Mire, Sweden - H.B.S.T25 | ecosystem: Environmental > Terrestrial > Soil > Wetlands > Peat | place: Sweden: Norrbotten County, Stordalen Mire...
GATCAGCGACTTATGGACGCGGATGCGGCCGTTGTATTCAATGAGCCCGAGCTTGCGAAAACGATTCATGAAGAAGCTGACGCGGGAGCGGGTGGTGCCGATCATCTCCGCCAGAGTTTCCTGGGTGATGGGAGGAATGAGGGACTCCAGTTCACCCGGCTCGCCAAATTCGGCCATCAAGAGAAGAATTCTCGCCAGGCGCTTCTCGCTGGAATTGAAAAGCTGATCGACAAGATCGGCCTGGGTGCGCATGCTGCGGTCCAGCAGGAATTTCAGATACAAATCGGAGAGGGAACGCTCCTCGTGCATCACGCGGACCATCTCGTCCCTTGCGATCTTGAGGGCTGTACAGGCAACGATGGCCGTAGCGGTTGCCAAATGGAGCGCACCCACGCTGGCGAGCGACTCTTCGCCGATGAATTCCCCGGCGGTGAGAAGCGCGACCGTGGCCTCCTTGCCTTCCGGCGAAACGACTGAGAGCTTTGCGCGGCCCGTCCGGATATAGAAGATAGAGTCAGCCGCATCTCCCTGGGAAAAGAAGACTTGCTTGGGCTGCAAATGGACGACTTTTCGTCCCACTCCGGCTTCTTCCAGAAAGGCTGCGAGGTTGAAGGTCATGCATCACCTCCGCCGGTGCAATGGCCCGTCCCGGATGCGGTTTCTACGGGAGCAGTTCGGAAGCTTACGCGGCCACTTCAGGCTTGAGATGGCCGGGGGGCAGCTCGTCTACCCAACTGTGCATGATGATATAACCATTCGCAAGGATTGCGGCAGTTATTTTGAACTTTTCACGCGGATTGACGCGCGCGCGGCGGTTCTGCGAGGCTTATGTGTATGGAATACAAAGGGAAAGTGGAATATGCGCAGGAACGGAAGATGCGCACGCGGAATACACGAATTTATCGCGCTTGTCATTGGCCGATCTGGATTTTTGTCTTTTTTCTGGCGCCGGGGCCGCTGACGTTCACGCTTTTTGCGCACGGATTCAGCCTGGGGAATTCGCTGTGGCTGGGGTTGGTGCTTATCGGGACGGGCGTGGCCGCACTGCGCGGGCGGCTGCCGGGTGCCGAGCCGGGGCCGTATATTCTGCGCTTCGACGAGGACAAACCGAATCCGCTCTACCGGCGCGTCTGCTACACCTTCGCATGGACGGCGGCGTTGAGCTATGCGCTGCTGAACCTGGAGGGGCTGGTCATTGCCGCGGTAGGCGGCGGCTGGCAGATGAAGCCAATTTACTTTTATGGCTATCCGTCCCTGGCCGCGGTGGTCTTGCTGATGGGGCTGACGGGCAATCTGCCGAGGGTGGGACCGTCGACGAAGGGCGAAGGCACTGAGCGGCGCTACTTCTACGGCACGGTCTGGTCGGTGACGGCGGCGCAGATCGTGCTGCTAGTGCTGTGGAAAGTGCTGCCGCAAACCGGCGCGGCAAGCTGGGTGAAGCTGGGCGCGTTTGTAGGCGTGCTTGCTATGATGGGCTCGTTTGCCTATCGCGGAATGCTGCCGCGGACGAGGCCGATTTTGCCGGGTGAGGACATGGTGGCGGACTGACCACCTGCGGTGGGGCGGACCCGCTCCGCGTATGGGTTTTCAGTATTCCCACCCTTGGCACAAAATACAAAAACGTGCCAAGGATAGCGCACCCGCAGTTTCATCCCTTGTGGGTCGGCCGAAGCGGGTGGACAACTGACACCAAGCCGATTGATGCAGCGAGTTTTATGGGCGCATCGGCTGGTAAGGCTCTACGAGCAGCATATCGGAGAGGATGCCGCGCTCCTCAGGGGTGAAGACGCCCTGGTAACGCTCGGAGTTGAGCACCGTAGGACGCTGATCGAGCGGAACCGCACGCAAATCCCGGAAGGCGAGCTTCATCTTCGCCTGGCGCTCCACGGGCAGGGTGGCCCAGCGGCGGGCGGAGAGGTTGATGCGCATCTGTTCCTGCGGAGGCAGATGCTCGATCATTACAGCGCGGGCGAGACGGCGCTCGCGCTGCTCTTCCGGCAGCTGGTTTACCTGGTGCAATTGCTGCACCACCCGCTGCTGCTCGGCAGGAGGAAGCCGACGGAAGTCAGGGTCGCCGCGAAGCATACGCTCCTGCTCTTGTATGGGAAGATTGTGGTGCTGATTGAGCCAGTCGCCCAAGTGGCCAGGCGGCCCTTGAACAGGCGGGGCATACCCCGGATAAACAGGACGGGAGTAACCTGGACCAATAAAGGGTGGACCGGGGTAGCCGGGACGGGGTACTGGGTAACCGGGCATCATGCCACGCGGAGCGTTGGCTCGCGGCCGTCCCTGGGGCTGGGCGCCTGGCTGTCCTTGGTTTCGCGGGGATGAGGATTGGGGCCGGAAGGTCTGCGGCCGGGCTGCCGGTCCGCTGGAGTGTTGGCCATAAGCCCAGGATGCCGGAACACAAAGCAAGACGGCTGCCGCAGCTATGGCCGCGCGGCCAATCTTTCCCGCATTTTGTATTCCGGTCGGCATTCTTTCTCGTTTTCCGCCGCTGATTCAGAAGCTGGTTCCCTGCTAGTTGGTGCTGGAAAGGTCCTCCAACTGATCCAACAGTTGGGCATTGTTATCCATGGTTTGCAGATCGTTCACCACGGCGGCCTGAATGGGAACGGAGGGCGGCTGATTCCAGTCGGAGATACCCAGATACGTCCCTCCGCCAAGCAACAGCACGACGGTCAGCGCCATGGCCGCCAACGGGCGAACATGAGTCTGCGGCCCGAAAGCGAAGCGCGCGCGCAGACGAGCATACCAGCCTTCCGGCTCGGCATCGCGCTCTGCACGCAGGAGCGCCTCCAAACGGGTGAGGAAATAGGGATTCGGCTCCGGGGCTTTCCAGGTATCGAGGAGCGCCATGGTCGCCCGCAGTTCATCCATCTCGCGGCGGCAGCGGTCACACTCGGCGAGATGCATTTGAAGCTTGCCAGGCAAAGCGGCAGACGCAGCCGCCGGATCAAGCAGCAGGCTTGCCAGCATCACGTCCATTTCCGCGCAATTCTCGTTGGTCCGTTCCATCGGTACCACCCCATTTCCCGCCGGTCGCGCCCGGCCCATTTCATTCCAATCAATCAAGATCAAACAAACTGGCTCAAACAAAATCCTTCAACTTGTCCCGCAGCGTCTGGTAAGCGCGAAAGAGCAGCGACTTGACCGCCGACTCGCTCAGCTTGAGCACTTCGCCGATTTCGCGATAGTCCATCCCTTGGTACTTGTGCATCAGAACGGCCATTCGCTGCCGCTCCGGCAGAGCCATCACATGCGTGCGAATGGCCTTCATGCGCTCTGCTCGCAGAAGGCTCTGCTCCGCCGAAAGCCCCTCATCGGCCACATCCGGCGTGGTGCCGGTTTCCTCGTCCGGGGCATCCAGATAAACATTTCGCGCGGCCCGTTCGTGGCGGGTGTCGCGCGCGTGATTCACAGCCAGGTTGGTGGCAATCCGGTAGAGCCAAGTGGTGAACTTGGCCTCGGCCCGGTAGCTCTCCCGTGAGCGGTAGACGCGCAGAAATACCTCCTGCGCCAGTTCTTCTGCAATCGCCTGATTGCGCACCATCCTGAAAAGAAAGTGGATGATGGGCCGGTGATACTTCTGGGCAAGATAGCTGAATCCCGCTTCGTCGCCCGCCGCCGCGCGCAGCATGATGGCCGCGTCGCTTGCGGGATCGAGGCTGACAGGGTTCAACCCGCCGGCTTCTCCTGGCTGCCGGCGAGGCCGCTCAACCGGGGCCGCTCCCAGAAGCGGGTTGTCCAGGACCAGGGTTGCCATATCTTCTGGAACCCCATCCGAACCGGAATGTTGCGCCGAGGGAGCAGTTTCGGGGAGGGATTCTCCATCGGCCGCCTGGCCTGAAGGCGCACCCGGGCGGTCGCCGCCGGTTCTGGCCAACATGGACGCAAAACCAATCGTTGGAAGGCCGAAGGTGGGCGAAGGCGTACCTGCCAGCCCTGGAGCCGGGCATAAAACAGCCTCGCCGTCAGAGGCGGAATCGGCTGCTGGCCGGATTGATCTGGATTTCCAGCGCATCGTTCGTTAGGTCGCGGGTTCCGGCGGGCCGGATGCGGCCGCCAGGGTTGGCCGTAAAGCCCCTCTGGTGTTACTCTAACAACTTACGGGATACCCTGCTGGCTTGTCACCTTGCCAGCCTCGCCATAGGTTTCCGAAGTTCCAAAAGCGGGCGCTTAACTCAGCGGTAGAGTGCCACCTTCACACGGTGGAAGTCGCAGGTTCGAATCCTGCAGCGCCCACCATAGAATCAATAATTTAGAGTAAATTTGAAACCGCCCCGATGCAAGTTCAAACAAATGCGGAAATGCCGGTGGCTTGCGTTTCAATACCTGCGTCCCCCATTGCGGAGCTATCATGAGACGTAGAAATCCTTGGAATGAAAGGCCCAATGGCTAACCCCTCGCAGGCGCCGGCGCCTGTCCAGCGTCTGCTGTCGCTGGACGTGCTGCGCGGCATCACCATCGCCTTCATGATTATGGTGAATAACAACGGAGGCTCCGGATCATGGGGCTTTATGAATCACGCTCAGTGGAACGGCCTAACACCCACGGACCTGGTCTTTCCGACATTTGTGTTTGTGGTGGGAGCCTCGATTGCGTATGCCTTTGACGCGCGCCTGGCCCGCGGCGCCACACGCGCTCAGTTGGCCCTCCACACGGCGCGACGGGCCGCCACTCTCTTCCTGCTCGGCGTCGTGGTCAACGGCTTTCCAACCTTCGAACTGGCTCACCTGCGCTTTTATGGCGTCCTGCAGCGCATCGCCCTCTGCTATCTTCTGGTCGGCCTCTTTTACCTATGGGACAGGCGCGTATGGACCAAAGTCGCGGCGCTCGCGGCGGCGCTGGTAGGCTACTGGGCGTTGCTCCGCTGGGTTCCCGTGCCCGGCGCCGGGATGCCGGGCCGGGACATTCCCTTCATGGATCAAAGCCCGAATCTGGTTTCCTGGATCGACCGCCATGTCATGCCCCATCACCTCTATCTGGAGTGGCCAGGACCCGGCGTACTCGACCCCCACAACCTGCGCGATCCCGAGGGACTGCTCAGTACCTTGCCTGCTTTGGGCACCACACTGGTAGGACTATTGACCGGCCTGTGGCTGCGCGCGCGCAAGCCGCTTGCCGCCAAGGCGCTTGGATTGGCAGGCGGAGCGCTGACTTGTCTGGCTACGGGTTACCTGTGGTCTATATGGTTCCCGCTCAATAAAAACCTGTGGACCAGTTCTTATGCGCTGGTTGCGGCCGGCTGGTCGCTGACCGTGCTCGCGCTGGCCTTCTGGGCCGCCGACGTGCATGGCTGGCGCAAGCGCTGGACCTGGCCCTGGCTGGTGCTGGGATCAAACGCAATTGCGGCGTACATGTTCAGCGAACTGGCGCCCAACTTGCTTGGCAATATTCAATTCACAGCCGGCGGACGGCGAACCAATGTGCTGGCTTGGGTTTTCGTTCACCTCTTCGCTCACATTCCCAGCCCGGGCTGGGCCGCGTTTGCTTACTCGGTTTCGATTCTCGCGTTTTGCTTTATTCCAATGTGGGTGCTCTATCGCAAGAAGATCTTCATCAAGATATGAGGAGCTTACCTGATAGAGATCCTCTGAGCGAGTTATCACCGCGTATAACTTCACCCCGAGTTACTGCAAGCCAGTCCTTCTTCCAGTTGGTCTCATTTTCCCGGCCTTTTCCTCACGCCGCGGAGTGTGCAGTTCCCTCATTCTGGCCGCCGCTTGTTCGCTGGCACGAAACGCGTCGATAGGTTACCAGAAATCGATACCTTGGTGGTCTTGGAGTTAGTGATTCCGTCCAGACCCGTTGCGGTTACTTGCACATCGTACTTGCCTGAGTGAGTATATGCGTGCTGTACCTTCATGCCATCCTGGCTCGATCCATCTCCAAATTCCCAGTGGCAAGTAAGTATCGGCGCATCCGGGAGTAATGCGGCAGCCCCGAAGTTTATGGTCTCTCCCGCCTTTGCGCTGGCCGCCGAGTGTATTTCAATTTGAGGCTGGATTGCGGGGACGGATTTATCGATCAACTTGAGTATGCGCACAGAATGGGGTTGTTGATTCAGATTAATAGTGTCAGAAGAAATGTTACAGCAGCTTTGATCGCCGAAGACATCTACTATTTGATACTTGGACGGCTCTTTCAAACCAAGACTAGCAAGAGTTATGGGGCGTGTGCGCTCCTCGTCAGTCCAATTAAAGATGGTAAGAATCGACTGGCGCGCAGTTTCTTTCAGCAAAAAGACGCTCGGCTGCTTATCATTTGGCGCATAAGTCATCAGATCAATGGGCGTGGATGCGCGGCCGAGACGGGCCATATCAATCAGAGTCTCATTCTTCACCAGAGACAGCCGCTCCGGGGAAGCTCCCAGAGTGGGAAGATCGTCTCCAATTTCGAACATGCCTCCTGATACCGCAGAAAGCGCTATCGATACTTTTGCGTCGTCCAAGGTAAGTGGGTGCCGTCCATTGTGCCAAGACTGGTCATCCACAGTCTGCAAGGAGACGGTGAATGCGTCCGGGTCCGCGATAAAGAAATTGCGATTCATATAGTAGCGCGCGGCAATGCCAGAAGCGGCATCCCTGGTGGCGTCGAAGGTATGGCCCGTGTCCTGAGAGATGCGCCCCGCATCGACGATCCCGACAGGATTGAGCATCGGGCTGCCGTCCTTATCAAGGACCACATCTTCGCCAACGCTGCTTCGGATGATTCCCAAGCCGATCCGCTGCGCCTCCAGGGCTGTCGTGTTGGGGCGGTAGTAAGAACCCTCGACGGCCGTGTCGTCCATAAAATCCATTTTGATGAAGCGAACGCCCCAGTTATAAAGCGTACTGTAAGTTTGCTTCAGGTAGTTTTGCGCGCCGGGGTTAGTTGTGTCCAGCACATACAAGGGATCGTTCTTCTCAGTAACGTGGCCAATGTGAATAAGCTGCCCCGCCGCGTTGTGCAACAGCCACTCCTTATGATTTTGAAACACCCACGCGCGTTCGGATACTTCAAATGGCGCCGTCCATATCCCAAATGCAAGGCCATTGCGGCGCACCTCGCCTGCTACGTATCCGATTCCGCGAGGGAAGAGATTTGCGTCCGGTGTAGTGTATTCACCGCGCGCATATTGGTATCCCTCGTCGATTTGAAAGTAGTTATATCCAGCCTGTTTGAGGTTTTCCGACAACCACTCAGCATTCGTGACAGCCGTTCCTTCGTTAAGTCCGAAGTAATAGGCAGTCCAGCTCCACCATCCAATCGGAGTGGGAGCGCTTACGCGGGCTCTATGCAGCAGCTTGACCGCGCGGCCATACTGCTCCAGTTGGGCATGGTAATCGGTTCCTACGGAGAACATAAGGCGCTCAGACGAAAGGTCATCGCCGGGCTTCACACTTAGGCTTAATTCCACCTGTTCGGATGCGGGCGATTCCCTCAATGATTCGCCTTTCATAATCTCGGTCGTGCCGGTCGCGACGGCCTCATAAGAAAGGAGCTGAGCGCTTGAACCCGAAGGTTGCTCTTTGAGATGAAAGATCGTCAACAAGCGGTCGGACGTGAGAGCGCCGAGAAAAAGGCTTTCGCCGCTCTGGCGGTTATAGATAAGCTGGCTTCCAACCCCTCGGTGCATTCCTTCTGGAGCCGCGCCTAAATCGCGAATGGCAAGCTGGGGCCGATCCTCACTATAGCTATCAGACAGAATGCGGTCCGCGGAAGCCGGTCCACCGAGGCTTATCACTGGAGCATCTGTTGCATGAATGCTGCGAATCGCCTGAACGTGAATCGTTTGATCCGTTGAATTGACAACCTTGACTTCTATATCGCCCCACGATTGGTCTTTATAGAGCCGTAGAGTGCAGACCAGATCCGGCGCGCCCGAAAGACCGGTGTGAGTTACGACTAACTTGGTTCCTGAACCGAATTCATCTTTGAACTCAGATTGCACTGTATGATGCTGCGGGTATACGGGCGAGAGCAGAACATGAGAGTCTACATCGGCTTCAACATCGGAACGCATCACGACACCCTGGATGCCAGGTGACGCGATGGAGTATGATCCGTCGGAGTAGACAGCAACCGACAAGGATTTTCCCTGTGCCGAGCTAAGAACAGGTGTCTTATCGTTTGGTGCCGCAGGAGCTTGCTGACCCGCGAACGCTGTGTTTCCACAGATTGTCAAAGCTGCCACGAGGGCAGCGCACACGCTCCATCTATACAATTTCTTCATTTGAACTCCTTTGTTCCGGTGCGGCATAACTTATGATCCACATAGTTGCGGCCCGGCTCGTGCATCGAACCGGGCCGCAAGCAGCATATGTCATCAGTAGCTGAATTTCGCAGCAAACTGAAGAAGTCTGGGATCCTGTGCGCCGGTCAGGTACCCGAAACTCGGCGTCCCCATGATAGTCGAATTGATGGAATTTTGCGGACCCGGCGCGGCAAATTCAAAGTTTGGATGATTGAAGACATCGAATGCCTCTGCCCTGAGTTCGAGATTCCTGGCCCCGCCCAAAGAAATCTTTTTCAAAAGGGAAAAGTCAACATTCTTCTCTCCCGGCCCCTGAAGGCTGTTGATTTGTACGTTACCGAAAGACCCTGGATTTGGGTTTTGAAAAGCGCAGGTATTGAAAAACGTGCCCGGAATGCAAGGCTTCGATGTCGCCTTCACGCCGGGAACATAGTCAGGCCGCTGCTGCCCGTCGGAGTTGGCAAAGTCGCTATTTCCATCCGTAACTGTAAACCAGCCACCGGTCGACAAGGTAAGGATGCCTGACCAGTTCCAGTTAGCGAGAACTTGGTCTACTGCCCTAATCCTAGTCGCAAAACGCTTGCCTGGACCGAAAGGCAAGTCATACAGATAACTTGCCACAAAGCGCTGGCGCACATCTATATCCAATGGCCCATGCTCGGCGTTAGGGTAACGGCTGTCCCGGAAACCGTCATTGTTTTGGGAGCCAAGATCCGCATTGCTTGCATTTCCCAGCGCCTTACTGTATGTGTAGTTGACGACAAACTCCAGGCCGTGGCTCACCCTCTGAGTCAGCGAGGACTGCAAGCTGTTGTAGTTTGCTAATCCAAATGACGTCAGATAGCCTATCGAGGCGTCGACGTATGGAAAAGGGCGTCGCGGAGCCGATGGAAGGCTTGAGTCGTCAGTTGGTTTCGCCTGATTGCCGTTGAGATAGATGTAAGAGCGGTTGCTCTTGGACCCGATATATCCCACGTCAAGCATCATCGTATTCGTCAACTGATACTGGGTTGTGAGGTGCCATTGCATGACATAAGGCATACGAAGGTCAGTCTGGAGGGAAAACAGAGTCGGGGTATTTGGATCCACCAGAGCAGTTGCAGGAAATCCATTAGCAAGGGTGCCCAAATCAAGGACCGAGCAGTCTACGCCGCTTGGCGCACCAGCGTAGGACGGCAGGCCACATTTGGCGGTAAAGGTTTGAGAAATGAAGTACGGGGGATTGAAGCCCGGACTTGGATTGCTGTACGGACCTGCTTCATCACCATTGAAGAAGACCCCAAACGCAGTTTGCACGGCAAGACGTTTCGTCGGGCTGTAGGCTATGCCTATGCGAGGCGAAAAGTCCTTGTAGTCGGCATCTATCAGCGCATTCGAGGCATTGCGGTTTAAGTGGTTTATAGGCTTGGTGAAAATCGACTTTATGGTGGGAGTCAAAGTTGCGTTACTGCTCGCCGGTATATCCAGATTTCCAGTGATGATGTTAAAGTTTGACTGCGCGTTGTTCTTCGAGAGCACCGGCGAGAAATACTCCCAGCGGAGGCCCAGATTCAAAGTGAGTTTTGGGAAGACTCGCCAGTCGTTCTGCAGGAAGAGAGCGTACGTGCTGCGGTAATAATCAATGTTATTGAGGTTATTGATGTTGCCGCCACTCGTCTGCCCCGTGAGCAAATCCGCGTAGCTATTTCCACCTGCTCCTGTAAGGCCTGCATTATCCGTGTATGTGTGGGTGAAGGTTAGGAAGCCACGAGGATATGCCGGCTCGTAGATGGAAAAGTGCTCCGGGCGTATCTCTCCGCCGAACTTCCAGGTGTCGTTGCCGGAGATAAGTGTAAAAGTGTCCGAGAGCATGAACGTCGTTTGTCTCTCGATTGCGGGCAGGAAAAGAGCGGATCCGAGGTTTGATCCGTCGGTGAAGGTCATCTGAGGTAATCCGCCGTTCTCAGTGCCGGCGACATACGGGACGCCTGGAAAGCCGACTGTGGCAGCCACGTCCTCGTTTGAATTGAACTGATACCTGCTTGTTTTGAGCCGGTTGGCGCCAAAACGAATTTCGTTCACCTTATGCGCCGAGAAGACATGAGCCTCGCTGGCGACGCCGCTGTAGGCAGTTATTTGTTGAATACCGTCAAAGAAACCGCCTCCGTCTGCAATGCCGGGGTAGGGCGAGCCAATAGTCTTCGGATCACTGCTTATGCTAAATCGGTAGAAAGCCGTGTCACGACTTGAGATTACCTGGTCTATCCGGACATCCCCTTGTTGCTCCGTTTCCGTAGTGATTGGATTGGACACGTAGTTATAACCAATTCCATTGACATTTGGAGTCGGAGACGGAAAGAGATTAATGAGTTTAATACCAAGAGCGTCTTTACTTGATAGCGGAACTATGTTGCTTGGCGGGTCTCCGATATTGCCGAACGGAACGCCGCAGAATCCGCTGAAATTGAGGCTGCTGGCCTGCGTCAGGCGCGTGTTGAAAAGTTCGCCTGAGTATGTCTGGTTCCCACTACAGTCCAAGATCGGGGCATTGTTATGCTGCGTATCGAGAGTGGGAGAGGTCAAGTCCAGTTGGTCCGAGAAGTCGCCGCCCCGCTGCGCCGCGGTTGGAACTTGAGCCGTGTTAGTAGCCGCTTCACTTTTACGCAAGGTTTGGTAGTCTACGAAAAAAAACAGCTTGTCTTTAATCAATTTGCCGCCGAATGTCGCGCCAAATTGATTCCGGTGGTATGGCTGGAGCGATGTGTCGAAATAATTCATCGCATCGAACATCTGATTGCGCAGAAATTCATAGCCCGATCCATGAAACGTATTGGTTCCACTCTTGGTGGTTGCATTGACGATTGCTCCGGTGGCCCTGCCAAACTCGGCATCGTAGTTGCCCGTTTCGATCTTGAATTCCTGAAGCGCGTCGGGCGGGGGCATGGAAACGTAATTCGCCTCGTTCAGCAGGTCTGGAAGATTCGAATTATTGTCCACGCCGTCGAGAAGGAAGTTGTTGTCCAGAGAACGCGAGCCGCTGGCGCTGAAACCGAAACCGCTGGAGTCGCGCGCGCCTGGCTCGCTTACGGTCACACCTACAGTAAGCAGCGCGAGTTGAACCGGATTGCGACCATTCAGCGGAAAGCCCACCATGGCCTCGCTGTTGATGACCTGGCCGGTCTCGGACGAGTCGGTCTCAAGGAGCGGCGCGATGTCGTTGACCACCACTTGTTGTGTGACTTCACCTAGTTGGAGCGTTGCATCCACACGTTGACGCTGCTGCACATCTAACGTGATTGGACCGGTAACGGTTTGCTTGAAGCCAACCGCGGAAATCGTAATTTGGTATGAGCCGATGCGGACAGGACTGATGGTCCAGGCTCCCTCGCCATCGCTCTTCGCGTGGTAGCTGAAATTTGTGCTTGTATTTGTTGCAGTGACGGAGGCGTTTGCGACAACAGCTCCGGTTACGTCGACAATCCGGCCTTCGAGAGTGGCAGTATCTCGCTGCGCCGCGAGAGGATAACTGGCCAGGATCAGCAACGCGAAACACAGCGTGCGTAGTCTACAGATGCTTCTTAACATATCGACGCCTCCTGTTGATTGCAATTGATCAGTGATGAAACCATTCCGATTGAAGGTCAGGCAACCCGCGCTGTCGGACCGGTGAAAGGCGCCCGGCTTGAGAGTTCCCCATGTCGCTGTCAGGTTGCTTCGCACCTGGCGTTGTCAGATTGCTTCGAACGATTACGACTTCGATTATGCGAAGCTAATAGCAAGCCGACTTCATGTTTCGCTATATTACGGATTCGATCATTTTGTGTCAATAGTAAATTTGAAGATTATTTGGAAGCGCTGGCAATGTAACCGGGCTGGAACAGCAAAAACCGTTGCCGCCTGCCTGCGGAATCGCCGATCGTCCGCAAGAAACCATATTATAATCAATAAAATACGTTGAGTATCGTGAATTCAACGGGAGCGCTTCTGGCGCGATGAAGGTCTGCGTCATATTTCGCCCGTCATGCCAATCTGCGAGTGCCGGTCGCCGAGCGCGGTCGCGCGGTGCGCAATTCAGCAGATCAGAAGTCTCGTCATTTGTTTGGCCTTGCGCCGAACCTTCCCCATATTGAAACCGTAACTGCGGAAAGATTGGCCGGGTTTGACCTTTGGATCGAGCGTTTTCCGCATTGTTACGATATTTGTCGTATGATAAGGCTTGACGGTTGCGTAATGTGGATATATGCTTACGTAGTGTTTCGTATTCGATTCATTCGCGGAAAAACATCGTCCGCTACTTTGAAATTGTCCCTGCAGGGAATGGAGTTTATATGTCAGAAGCTTTGAGCATGCCCGCGGAAACCAGTCACCGCGCCGCCCCCCAATACACCTTGCAGGAGATTCTCCGGCAGCCTCTTCTTTGGCCGGCCACCGTGCAAGCTGTTCGTTCCGCATCAGAACGGATGCAACTGCCGGTCAAGCTCCAACATGCCCGCGTCCTGCTGACAGGAGCGGGAACCTCGGCTTATGCCGCAAGCGCCGTTGCACCGGCGTGGCCCCGCGCAGTTGCCGTCCCAACTACCGACCTGCTGGTCGATACTGAACGTTACTTATTTGATGTGGACGCTGTGATCTCGTTGGCCCGGTCGGGCGATAGTCCGGAGAGCGCGGCTGTTGTCGAGCGTATTCGGGATCTTAGGCCCGGCATACTGCAATTGGCGATCGTCTGCAATGAAGACGGCGAGTTGTCTCACACGGGTCTTGACGGGCTCATTGCCCTCGATCCGCGCACCAATGACCATAGTCTTGTGATGACCAGCGCGTTCTCTAATCTGGTGCTGGCCGGACTAACTCTAGCCCAACCGGATGCGGCAGCGGCCAAGGTGGATGAGTTCAGCCAGCACGCGGCTGCGTTGCTGCCCGGCATCGATCAAGCGTGCAGACGCGCCGCGGCTCGTACCCGCGACCGGATCGTGGTTCTGTCGTCTTCGCCCTCGCTCGGCTGGGCGCGCGAAGCTGGACTGAAAGTTCTCGAGATGACCGCCGGCAACTTCCCCGTCGTCACGGAGACTTATCTTGGACTTCGGCATGGTCCTATGTCATTCGTGCAACCTGACACGCTTGTTCTGTGCTTGTTGTCCGCCGATCCTGTGCGCCGTTTGTATGAGGCGGATCTGATCCATGAGCTTCGTTCGAAGAAGATTGGATACTTGATCGGAATCGCGGACCCCGCCGATTCGGAAGGCTTATTCGACGAGGTTATCCCTGCCATAGCCCCGCAGGAAAACGACGCTCTGCGCACTCCATATGAGATCGTCGGCCCGCAGTTGCTCGGATATCATCTGAGCTTGCGTATTGGATTGAACCCAGACAATCCCAGTCCAACCGGTGTAATTAACCGGGTTGTGCAGGGAGTTAAGATTCATCCGGCGGCTCCTTGTGAAACAGTGTCCACAAGCCGGTAGGAGCGGGTCCAGTCGTGGAGACGCGTGCAAGCGGTCCTTGCCGTTGACCCGGTCGCGCTTGGACTAATTTCCACTCTTGCTTTAGCTGTCACCACTATGAAGATGGAATGATTATTTTCCCGAGGAGCCTCGTCGTGACCGAGCAGAGCCAAACGACCGCAGCATCCGCGCCCTCTGCCAACGGGGCCATCGGTCTCCATCGCACGCTAGGCCTGTGGAATCTCATCATCATCGGCATGGTGATCATCCAGCCGACCGCGCCCATGGGCATTTATGGCGTCATCAGCAACAAGGCCCATGGCCACGTTGTCACCACCATCCTCTTCGCCATGATCGCCATGCTCTTCACGGCCATCAGCTATGGCCGCATGGCGAGAGTCTATCCCAGCGCAGGGTCAGCTTATACCTATGTCGGCCAGGAGATGCACTCCGCCCTCGGCTACGTTGTTGGCTGGGGCATGGTGATGGATTATCTGATCAATCCGCTCATCTGCACCGCCTTCTGCGCCAAGGCCGCCATGAATATCCTTCCCGG
>Ga0255353_1001309_pt1 | contig 14196 bp, 10 predicted proteins | sample HBST25metaG_FD_189941 | JGI IMG/M metagenome (GOLD analysis project Ga0255353, IMG submission 189941) | Peat soil microbial communities from Stordalen Mire, Sweden - H.B.S.T25 | ecosystem: Environmental > Terrestrial > Soil > Wetlands > Peat | place: Sweden: Norrbotten County, Stordalen Mire...
CCCAGCGCTTCATCTTCCTCTATTACGTCATCCTCGCCCTGGCGCTGCTGACCAACTGGGTGTCACTACGGCTGCGCCACCTGCCGCTGGGGCGCGCCTGGGAGGCGCTGCGCGAGGACGAGGTGGCCTGCCGCTCGCTCGGCATCAACGTCACCGTCACCAAGCTGACCGCGTTCTCCATCGGCGCCATGTTCGGTGGTTTCGCTGGCGCATTTTTTGCGACACGCCAGGCGTTCGTCAGCCCGGAGAGCTTCACTTTCATGGAAAGTTCCATGGTGCTCGCCATCGTCGTGCTCGGCGGCCTGGGCAGCCAGCTCGGTGTTGCGTTGGCCGCCGTGGTGGTGATCGGCGGCTCGGAGGCGTTCCGCGACCTGGCGGAATACCGCATGCTCATCTTCGGTCTGGCGCTGGTGGTGATGATGGTACTGCGGCCGCGCGGGCTGGTGTCTGGCCGCACCCCCTCGGTATCGCTCGGCGAGGTGCACGAGATCGCGCCGGAGCTGGTGGCGCAAGGACGCGGCTGAATGACGACTCCCTTGCTCTCGGTCGAGCGGCTGACCATGCGGTTCGGCGGGTTGCTGGCGGTGAATGCCCTCTCCTGCGAGGTGCGCGCCAGCGACATCACCGCGATCATCGGCCCCAACGGCGCCGGCAAGACCACGGTGTTCAACTGCATCACCGGCTTCTACCGCCCCACGTCCGGTCGGCTCGCCCTGTGTCGCGCCGACGGCCAGGGCTTCCACCTGGAGCGCCTGCCCGGCCACATCATCGCCCGCCGCGCCAAGGTGGCGCGAACCTTTCAGAACGTCCGCCTGTTCGCCGGCATGACCGTGCTGGAGAACCTGATGGTGGCGCAGCACAACGTGCTGATGCCGGACGTGGCGCGCGGTCTGCTCGCGGTGTTCGGCCTGGGCGGCCATCGCGCGGCGCAGGTCCGCGCGCTCGACAAGGCGCGCGGCTGGCTCGATTCCATCGGCCTGCTCGGCCGTGCCGACGATCCAGCCGGCTCGTTGCCCTATGGCGCGCAGCGGCGGCTGGAAATTGCCCGCGCCATGTGCACCGACCCGGTACTGCTCTGTCTCGACGAGCCGGCGGCCGGCCTTAATCCGCGCGAGAGCGAGGAGCTGTCGGCGCTGATCATGCATATCCGCGACGGCGGCTGCTCCATCCTGCTGATCGAGCACGACATGGGCGTGGTGATGCGCATCTCCGACCACGTGGTGGTGCTGGACTACGGCAAGAAGATCAGCGACGGCACGCCGGCAGAGGTGCGCGCCGATCCGAAGGTGATCGCCGCCTATCTCGGCGAGGGCGACGAGGGCGAGGACGCGCCAGCCGACAGCGCCACCGAGGCCGCGGCATGAGCGCTACGCTGCTGCGCCTCACCGGCGTCACCGCCTATTACGGCGCCATCCAGGCGCTGCGCGGCGTCGACCTGGAGGTCAAATCAGGCGAGATCGTCACGCTGATCGGCGCCAACGGCGCCGGCAAGTCCACGCTGATGATGACGATCTGCGGCAACCCGCGCGCGCGTGACGGCGAGATCGTTTACGATGGCCGACACATCACCCGGCAGCCGACCTACCAGATCATGCGCCAGGCGATTTCGCAGGCGCCCGAGGGGCGACGCATCTTCCCGCGCATGACCGTGTACGAAAACCTGCAGATGGGCGCGCACGGCCACGGCGCGGCGGAAGTCGCGCAGAGCACCGAGGAGATGTTCGCGTTGTTCCCGCGCCTGCAGGAGCGGCAGGGGCAGCGTGGGGGCACGCTCTCCGGCGGCGAGCAGCAGATGCTGGCGATCGCCCGCGCGCTGATGAGCCGGCCAAGGCTGCTGCTGCTCGACGAGCCCAGCCTGGGGCTGGCGCCGCTCGTTGTGCACCAGATCTTCGGCGCCATCCGCGAATTGAATCGCAGTACTGGGCTGACCGTGTTGCTGGTCGAACAAAACGCCTTCCAGGCGCTGCGCTTGGCGCATCGCGGCTACGTGCTGGTGAACGGCGCCATCACCATGACCGGCACCGGTGCGGAACTGCTGGCCCGGGCCGAGATTCGCGCTGCCTATCTGGGCGGCAGTCACTGAAAGGCCAGGGCTTCGCCCTGGACCCACAAAAGGGCGCAGCCCTTTTGAAGCCAATTATTTTGAGGTCCAGGGACTCGGCCCCTGGCGGGTTTGGGCAGAGCCCAACCTTTCTTGCTTCGGTGTTCATCGTCGGTGAACGCGGGGCTTCCAGAACGCGACAGTTCCGCATAGATTGCATGCCTGCTGCGCCGTTCATGCGGCGAAACACAAGATATCGGGGCCGAAAACGAAATCATGAGCAGGCGGTCGCTGCTGGAATGGTTCGTGGCCGTCCCAATTCATCGATCGCGTCGATCACTTCCAACCCATGCGGCCCAATTGCATGCCCGGCAAGCAGCGCCGCGCCGAACCTACGTTGATAGAGTGATTAACAGGCAGAGCGGGGCTTTTCGATCGGCACGCTTACGCCTAGGCTGCATCATAGTCGCGCAATTCGTGCGACGGCGACTCATTGGGGGAAGAAGGCTTCATGAATAAAGGGACGTTACTCGCCGGCGTCGGCACGCTGGCGTTGGCTCTGGCTCTGGCTGCATCGCCGGCCAAGGCGGACATCCTGATCGGTGTCGCCGGCCCGATCACCGGCGGCTATGCGGCGTTCGGCTCGCAGTTGACCACGGGCGCCCAGCAGGCGGTGGCCGATCTCAACGCCAAGGGCGGCGTACTCGGCCAGCAGGTGAAGCTCGACGTCGGCGACGACGCCTGCGACCCGAAGCAGGCGGTGTCGGTCGCCAACAAGTTCGCCAGCGACGGGGCGAAGTTCGTCGCCGGGCATTTCTGCTCGTCCAGCTCGATCCCGGCCAGCAAGGTCTACACCGAGGAAGGCATCCTGCAGATCTCGCCGGCTTCGACCAACCCGAAGTTCACCGACGAGGGAAGCTGGAACACGTTCCGTACCTGCTCGCGCGATGACCTGCAGGGCAAGCTCGCTGGGGACACGCTGGCGACCGAGTTCAAGGACAAGAAGGTCGTCATCCTCCACGACAACTCGACCTACGGCAAAGGCATCGCCGACGAGACGAAGAAGAACATGAACGCCCATGGCAAGCAGGAGGTGCTGTACACCGCCTACGTGCCCGGCGAGCGTGACTACTCGGCGCTGATCAGCCGCCTCAAGGAAGCCGGTGCGGAGGTTGCCTATATCGGCGGCTACCATCCCGAAATCGGGCTGATCGCCCGTCAGGCGAAGGAACAGGGCCTGAAGCTGCAAATTCTCGGCGCGGATGCCTTGCAGACGGCCGAGTTCTGGCAGGTCGCCGGAGATGCCGGCGAAGGCACCTTGCAGACCTTCCCGGCCGACCCGCGCAACCGCCCCTCGGCCGCCGTGGTGGTGAAGGAGTTCAAGGACAAGGGCGTCGACCCCGAGGGCTACGTTCTCTTCACCTACGCCGCGGTCCAGCTCTGGGCCGAGGGTGCCGAGAAGGTGCATGCCAACGACCCGAAGCTGATCGCCGCAGCGCTCAAGGCCGACGGACCGTGGGACACCGTGCTCGGTCCGGTCAGCTTCGACAGTAAGGGCGACGTGACCAAGGCGGATTACGTCTGGTACATCTGGCACAATGGCAACTACGCCCAGCGGCCGTAACCGGCGCCGCCCACTAGCATTACACAATGAGCGAACCGACCCGGAGCCATCCGGGCCGGTTCGTCGTTCCCGCGTGGTCCGGACCCGTGATCGGGCAACGACGCCCGGACCGAGCATGCTCTTGCGTCCTGGCATGCTGTGCCTACGCTCGGCACAGCCTTCCGATTAGAGGGACCGGGCTCGCGAGGGGAACGAAGCATTATGATCAAAGCGATCTTGCTCGCCGGCGTGGGAACGTTGGCGCTGGCCGTGCTGCCGGCCAAGGCGGACATCCTGATCGGCGCCGCCGGTCCGATCACCGGCGGCCTGGCCGGTGGCGGAGCGCAGATGGAGATCGGCGCCGAGCAAGCGGTGGCCGACATCAACGCAAGCGGCGGCCTGCTCGGACAGAAAGTGAAGCTGGAACTGGGCGACGACGCCTGCGACCCGAAGCAGGCGGTGTCGGTGGCCAACCGCTTCGCCAATGAGGACGTCAAGTTCGTCGCCGGGCATTTCTGCTCGTCCAGCTCGATCCCGGCCAGCAAGGTCTACACTGAGGAAGGCGTGCTGGAGATCACCCCGATCTCGACCAATCCGAAATATACCGACGAGGGAAGCTGGAACACGTTCCGCGTCTGCTCGCGCGACGACCAGCAGGGCAAGATCTCCGGCACCACGCTGGCCACCGAGTTCAAGGACAAGAAGGTCGTCATCCTGCACGACAACTCGACTTATGGAAAAGGCATCGCCGACGAGACGAAGAAGAACATGAATGCGGCCGGCAAGCAGGAGGTTTTGTACACCGCCTACGTGCCGGGCGAGCGTGACTACTCCGCACTGATAAGCCGGCTCAAGCAGCTTGGCGCCGAGGTGCTCTACCTCGGCGGCTACTATAACGAAGGCGGGCTGATCGCACGGCAGGCCAAGGAACAGGGCCTGAAGCTGCAGATCCTCGGCCCCGACACGCTGGAAACCCCAGAATTCTGGCAGGTGTCGGGAGAGGCCGGCGAGGGCACGATGTTCACCTTCGGCGCCGACGCCAGCAAGCGGCCAGCCGCCGCCGCCGTGGTCAAGGAATTCACCGACAAGGGCATCAAGCCGGAGGGGCTGTCGCTCTACACCTATGCCGCCATCCAGGTGTGGGCGGAAGCCGTCGCCAAGGCCAACACCATCGACCCGCGGCGGGTGGCGGAGACGCTGAAATCCGCCGGCCCGTGGGACACCGTTCTCGGTCCGATCAGCTACGACCAGAAGGGCGACGTGACCACGGTCGATTACGTCTGGTACGTCTGGCACAATGGCGACTTCGCTGAGCGGTAGCGCCTCGGCCGGCATGGGTGCCGGCCCGGCGCTGTCACGCAATTAGCACAAGGCAGACTGGGGCTTTTCGTTTCGTAATATTGCGCGTACGGTGCGCTAGGCCGTGTGATTCGTGCGGCTTGGACTCCCAAGGGGAACGCAGTGTGATGCTCAAAGGGATCTTGTTCGCCGGCGTGGCAACGCTGGCGCTGGCCTTGACGTCGGCCGCGACGCCGGCGAAGGCGGACATCCTGATCGCCGCCGCCGGCCCGATCACGGGTGGCAACGCCGCCTTGGGCGCGCAGATGGTGATCGGCGCCGAACAAGCGGTGGCCGACATCAACGCCCACGGCGGACTGCTCGGACAGAAGGTGAAGCTGGAACTGGGCGACGACGCCTGTGACCCGAAGCAGGCGGTTTCGCTCGCCAACCGCTTCGCCAGCGAGGGGGTCAAGCTCGTGGCCGGACATTTCTGTTCGTCCAGCACGATCCCCGCCAGCAAGGTGTACACGGAAGAGGGCATCCTGGAGATCACTCCGGCCTCGACCAACCCGAAATACACCGACGAGGGAAGCTGGAATACGTTCCGCACCTGCTCGCGCGACGACCAGCAGGGCAAGCTCGCTGGCGATACGCTGGCCAGCGAGTTCAAGGACAAGAAGGTTGTCATCCTCCACGACAACTCGACCTACGGCAAGGGCGTGGCCGACGAAACCAAGAAGAACATGAACGCCCACGGCAAGCAGGAGGTGTTGTACACCGCCTATGTGCCCGGCGAGCGCGACTACTCCGCGCTGATCAGCCGGCTCAAGCAGGTCGGCGCCGAAGTAGCCTATGTCGGCGGCTACCATCCGGAAACCGGGCTGATCGCGCGCCAGGCGAAGGAACAAGGGCTGAAGCTGCAGATTATCGGGCCGGACGGGCTGGAGACCTCCGAATACTGGCAGGTGGCGGGTGACTCCGGCGAGGGTACCCTGTTCACCTACGGCGCCGACCCGAGCAAGCGGCCCTCCGCCGCCGCCGTGGTCAAGGAATTCACCGACAAGGGCATCAAGCCGGAGGGCTTCTCGCTCTACACTTACGCCGCCATCCAGGTCTGGGCGGAAGCGGTGACGAAGGCCAACACCGTCGATGCCAAGAAGGTGGCGGAGACGCTGAAGGCCGACGGGCCGTGGGACACGCTGCTCGGCCCGATCAGCTACGACCACAAGGGCGACGTAACGACCGTCGATTACGTCTGGTATTTGTGGCACAACGGCAACTACGCCGAGCGGTGAGGCGCCATGCCGCAGCGGCGAAGGCGCGGGGCTCCTCGCTCCGGGCCTTCGCCGCTCCGTCCCTGTCCATCGAACGGCGACCGGGCTGCGCACGCAGTGCGGGGCAGATCCGGGCTTTCCGTGACTGAGCAGTACACATAAGGTGCGCCCTGCTGTGCGGGTCCGCGCGGCAGCGACCGCCAGGGGAGACGACGCCTGATGCGTAACGGAACTCTGCTCGCCAGCGTGGGCACGCTGGCGCTCGTCCTGGGGCTGGCCATGGCGACGGCCAGGGCCGACATCCTGATCGGCGCCGCCGGGCCGGTCACGGGCAGCGTTGCCTCGGTCGGCAACCAGATGGTGATCGGCGCCGAGCAGGCGGTCGTCGACATCAATGCCAAGGGCGGCGTGCTCGGCCAGCAAGTGAAGCTGGAGATCGGCGACGACGCCTGCGACCCGAAGCAGGCGGTGTCGCTCGCCAACCGCTTCGCGAACGAAGGCGTCAAGTTCGTCGCCGGCCATTTCTGCTCGTCCAGCACGATCCCGGCCAGCAAGGTCTACATCGAGGAAGGCATCCTGGAGATCACTCCGGCCTCGACCAACCCGAAATACACCGACGAGGGAAGCTGGAATACGTTCCGTACCTGCTCGCGTGACGACCAGCAGGGCAAAATAACCGGCAAGATCCTGGCCACCGAGTTCAAGGACAAGAAGGTCGTCATCCTCCATGACAACTCGGCCTACGGCAAGGGCATCGCCGACGAGACCAGGAAGAACATGAACGCCCTGGGCAAGCAGGAGGTGCTGTACAGCGCCTATGTCCCAGGGGAGCGTGACTATTCGGCGCTGATCAGCCGGCTGAAGCAACTGGGCGCCGAAGTGGCCTATATCGGCGGCTACCATCCAGAAATCGGTCTGATCGCCCGTCAGGCCAAGGAACAGGGCCTGAAGATACAAATTCTCGGCCCCGATTCGTTGGAGACAGCGGAGTTCTGGCAGGTCGCCGGCGAGGCGGGCGAGGGCATCCTGTTCACCTTCGGCGCCGACCCGCGCCTGCGGCCGTCGGCCGCCGCGGTGGTGAAGGAGTTCAAGGAAAAGAACCTCGATCCCGAGGGGTTCTCACTCTACACCTACGCCGCGATCCAGATCTGGGCCGAGGCCGCCAACAAGATCGGCACCATCGAGCCGAAGAAGGTGGCCGAAGCTCTGAAGTCCGGCGGGCCGTGGGACACGGTGCTCGGCCCGATCAGCTACGACAGCAAGGGCGACGTCACCACCATCGACTACGTCTGGTACATCTGGCACGACGGCACCTATACCCAGCGGAAGTAGTCACGGCCGACACCTGTGCGCAGGCCCGGAGCGATCCGGGCCTAGACCGGCGCCAGCCCCACCGGATGGTAGCCGCGGCCGAAATAGATCAGTCCCTCCTGCCCCGAACCGGGCCGGATCGCCACGACTTCGCAGAACAGCACGCTGTGCGTGCCCACCTCCGTCGCCTGGGTGACGCGGCAGTCGAACGAGACCACCGCGCCCCGCAAGGCCGGCGCCCCGGTCTGTTGGGCGTACCAGACGCCGTGGCGGAAACGCGCCTCGCCGTCCAGCCCGGCCAGGCCGGCGAACACCACCGAGATGTCCTGCTGGCCGGCCGCCAGCGTGTTCACGCACAACACGCCGTTGGCCAGCAGCGCGGCGTGCGAATCGTTGGTGCGGTTGACACACACGAGCAACGTCGGCGGCTCATCGGTGACGCTGCACACGGCGGAAGCGGTGAAGCCGCGACGGCCCGCCGGACCGTCGGTGGCGATCACGTTCACAGCCGCCCCGAGGCGCGCCATCGCGTCGCGAAAGGCCTCCTTGCTCACGCCGAAAGCAAGGTCAAGGCTCGGCCCCTGGCGGGTTCGGGCGGAGCCCAACCTGCCTTGCTTATGCGTCATCATCTTCGCCGTCTGGTACTATTGCGCCTGCGCGCTGGCCGCGCTGCGGGTAGCGCCGACGCGCGCGGCCAGCGCCGCCGCCATGAAGTCGTCCAGCGCGCCATCCAGCACCGCCGCCGGATTGCCCGTCTCCACCCCGGTGCGCAGGTCCTTCACCAACTGATACGGCGCCAGCACGTAGCTGCGGATCTGATGACCCCAGCCGATCTCGGTCTTGGCGGCCTCGATGGCGTTGGACGCGACCTCGCGCCTCCGCAGCTCGGCCTCGTACAGCCGCGCCTTCAGCATCCCCATGGCGGTGGCGCGGTTGCGGTGCTGGCTGCGGTCGGTCTGGCAGGCAACGATGATGCCGGAGGGCACGTGGGTGATGCGGATGGCGCTCTCGGTCTTGTTCACGTGCTGGCCGCCGGCACCGGAGGCACGGTAAGTGTCCACCTTCAGGTCGGCCTCGTTGATCTCGATGTGGATGCTGTCGTCCACCACGGGATAGACCCAGACACTGGCGAAGCTGGTCTGCCGTCGCGCCGCCGCGTCGAACGGGCTGATGCGCACCAGCCGATGCACCCCGGCCTCGGTCTTCAGCCAGCCATAGGCGGTCGGGCCGCTTACCCGCAGAGTCGCCGACTTGATGCCGGCCTGCTCGCCTTCGCTCTCCTCCAGAAGCTGCACCTTGTAGCCGTGCTGCTCCGCCCAGCGCGTGTACATGCGCATGAGCATCTCGGCCCAGTCCTGCGCCTCGGTGCCACCGGCGCCGGCGTTGATCTCGATGTAGCTGTCGTTGCCGTCGGCCTCGCCGGACAGCAGGCTTTCGGTCTCGCGGCGTTTCGTCTCGTCGGCCAGCTTGTGCAGGCTCGCGGTGGCTTCCGCCGCCATGGCGACGTCGCCCTCCGCCTCGGCCATCGCCACCAGCTCGACCGCCTCGGCGACCTCGCTCTCCAGCCTGCGCACGCCCTCGATCTGTGAGGCGAGGCGGTTGCGCTCGCGCATCACGCTCTGGGCAAGGGCGGCATCGCTCCACAGCGCCGGGTCCTCGGCGCGGGCGTTCAGTTCCTCCAGGCGGGGGACGGCGACATCCCAGTCAAAGATGCCTCCTCAGCAGCGCCACGGACTGCTTGATCTGTTCGTTGAGGGCGTCGGTGTCGGCGGACATTGTCTTCTCTTCGTGTCTGGTCTTCGTATCTGCCCCCTGGGGGGAGCGGAGCCGCGCTCAATACAGCCCGCCCAGGCCGCTGTCGACTCCCGCCGCCGGGGCGGCGGGTTGCGCCGTGCCGGTATCACCGGCGTCGGCCGCCGCGGCCGGAGTCCCGTCGACCGGGCCGGAAGCGCCGGGCTCCTGCCCGGTCTTGAAGGCGTCCGTGATCGTGCCGAAGCCGCTGTCGTAGGACGCCAGGATTACCCCGGGCGGCGCCGTGAAGGTCAGCTTCGGGCGGTTCTTCAGCGCCACCGCCATGTAGTCGCGCCAGATCGGCGCGGCAATGGCGCCACCGGTCTCGTTGTTGCCCAGGCTCGTCGGGTTGTCGAAGCCGACCCAGACGACAGTGACCAAGTCCGGCGTGAAGCCGCCGAACCAGGCGTCGTTGAAGTCCTGGCTGGTGCCGGTCTTGCCGGCGATGGCGCGGTCCAGCCCCTTTCCCGCCGCCGTGCCGGTACCGTGCTGCACCACGCTCTGCATCATCGTCACCACCTGGAATACGCTATCGGCGTCGGCGATCTGCTTGCGCTGGTCGGTCAGCGCCGGCGGCTGCGACGCCTCGCCGCAGCCCGGGCAGGCAACGCTGCCGTTCGGCGACCAGATCAAGTGGCCGTCGCGGTCCTGCACGCTGTCGATCAGCGTCGGCACCACTTCCCTGCCGCCGGCGTCGAGCGAGGCGTAGGCACCCGCCTCGCGCAGCACGGTGGTATCGACCGCGCCCAACGCCGCCGGCAGCACGTGCGGCATGCTGTCGACCATGTGGAAAGCGGTCGCGGTCGCCGCCACCGCGTCCATGCCGACGCGGTCGGCCACGCGCACGGTCACCAGGTTGAGCGACTTCTCCAGCGCCACGTGCAGCGGCACCGGACCGCTGAAATCCAGCTCGTAGTTGGCCGGCCGCCACTTGCCGGCGGCGCCCATGTCGAGCACGAACGGCGCGTCCAGGAAGCGTTGCGACGGCGAGATGCCCTGCTCCATCGCCGTCAGGTAGACCATCGGCTTGAAGCTCGATCCGGGCTGGCGGTTGGCCTGACTGGCGCGGTTGAACTGGCTCATCTCAAACGACCAGCCGCCGCACAGCGCCAGCACCCGGCCGGTGTTCGGGTCGAGCGACACCAGCGCCCCCTGCACCTGCGGGATCTGGCGCAGCAGCAGCCGCTCAGGGCGCCCCGGGGCCTTGCCCTGCGCCGGGCTCGCCGCCTGCGGCTCGACCATCAGCAGGTCGCCGGCGGCGGCGACATCGGCCAGCCGGCGCGGCGCGGCGCCGAGCCGGCCGTCGCGCAACGGCCGCGCCCAGCCGAGTTCGGCGAGCTGCATCGGCAGCACTCGCGGCATCGGCGCCGTGGCGCCTGGCGGCACGTCGAGGAAGCCCACCTTGGCTTCACTGTCGGTCTCCTCCAGCACCACGCCGAGCTTCCAGTCCGCCAGCATGCCGGGCGGACGGGCGGTGCCGGCCAGGGTCTCCGCCCAGTTGGTGCGCAGCTTCGCTCCGCCCTCCAGATGCCCGACCGGGCCACGCCAGCCGCCGAAGCGCTGGTCGTAGCGCATCAGCCCGTCACGCAGGGCCCGTTCGGCGGCGGTCTGCAGCACTGGATCGAGGCTGGTACTCACCACCAGGCCGCCGGTGGTCGTCTGTTCCGGGCCGAACTTGTCCACCAGCTCGCGGCGCACTTCCTCGGCAAAATAGTCGGCCCCCGGAATGGGGTCCGGCCGGCGGAACGCCGTCGCCACCACCGCCGCCGCCTTGGCCGAAGCCGCTTGCTCGGCGTTGATCACCCGGTTGTCAGCCATGCGGTCAAGCACCCAGTCGCGCCGCGCGCGCGCCGCGTCGGGATAGCGGAACGGGTTGTAGTTATTCGGCGCCTTCGGCAGCGCCGCCAGGAATGCGGCCTCGGCGGGCGACAGGTCATCGAGCGACTTATTGAAATAGACCTCGGCCGCGGCGGCGACGCCATAGGCGCCCTGCCCGAGATAGATCTCGTTCAAATACAGTTCGAGGATGCGCTCCTTGCTGAGCGTCTTCTCGATGCGCATCGCCAGCAGCGCCTCGCGCACCTTGCGGGTCAGCGACACCTCATTGCCCAGCAGCATGTTCTTGGCCACCTGCTGGGTGATGGTGGAGGCGCCGACCGGCCGCTTCCCCTGCCCGTACTGCTTGGCGTCGGTGACCGCCGCACGCAGGATCGCCACCGGATCGACCCCGCGGTGCACGAAGAAGTTCTGATCCTCCGCGGAGATGAAGGCGTGCTTCACAAGGTCGGGAATGGCGGAGTAGGGCACGAAGATGCGCCGTTCGGTAGCCAGCTCCGAGAGCAGCCGCGAATCGCCGGCGTAGACCCGGCTCATCACCCGCGGCTGGTAGTGCAGCAGGCCCTCCACATCGGGCAGGCCGGTGCTGAACCGTTGGTAGGCGAGCCAGGCCGCGCCGCCGCCGGCCAGCACGGCAAGGACCACCAGGCCCAGAAAAACGCCGAGGATGCGGCCGACGATGCGGCCAAGCCGGCCGCCGCGCCGGTGGGTCCGCGGCCGGCGCTCGCGTTCGCGCGTCGGTTCACGCTTCGGTTCATGGGGCCGACGCGATTCCGCGCTGGGAACGAGACGCTCACCGGCGATCAAGGGTCCAGTCATGCAGAGCCGTCACACCATTGGCCGTGGGGGTAGCAGGAATCGGGGGAACCCCGCCATGCCAACGGCGTTCCCAGGCAGCATTCAGCCGCTCAAATGGTCGCGCCGGGATTCAGCCGGCCATGCGAAGTGGCGGCGTCACCTGTGCAAAATAGGCTTCCACGGCCCGTTTCATAGCGGCGGCCACCTTCACGCGATGCTCCGGTTGGCGCAGCGCCGCCTCGTCTTGCCGGTTCGACATGAACCCCATCTCCACCAGCACGCTCGGGATGTCGGCCGCCTTCAGCACCACGAAGCCGGCATGGCGCGCGGGGTTCTGCAGCAATGGCACATCGCGGCGCAGCGCCGCGACCACGCTGTGCTGCGCGCGCGCCGAGCCCAGCCGCGTCTCCTGGCGCACCAGACTGACCAGGATGCGCGACACGTCGGGCGGCAGGTCGTGGAACTGCGGGCCGGCGAACCGGTCGGCCGCGTTCTCCCGCCGGGCCAGCGCGGCGCTCTGCAGGTCCGAGGCGGCGCCGGCGAGCGTGTAGACGCTGGCACCGCGCACCGCATGGTCGTCCAGCGCGTCGGCGTGCATGGAGACGAACAGCGACGCTCCCCTGTTCTGGGCGAAGGCAACCCGCTGCGTCAGCGGGATGAATACGTCGCGCGTACGCGTCAGCTCCACCCGGAAGCGGCCGGTCGCCTCAAGTTGACGGCGCAGTTCGCCGGCCGCCGCCAGGGCCACGTGTTTCTCGTAGGTGCCGGAAACGCCGATGGCACCCGGGTCCTTGCCGCCGTGACCCGGATCGAGCACCACCAGCGGCAGGTTCCCGGCCAAGCGGGGCGATGCGGGGCGCGGGGTGCGCTGCCGGTCCAGAGGTGCGGCGGCAGCGGCGGCCAGTCGCGGCAACAGGAAGGTCACCGCGATACCGGATCCCAGTAGCAAACGGCGAGTGATCACTTCTCTGTGTCCTGCAAGCGGGGGCGGGCAGCTATCCGACGCACGCCGGACCTTCTAACATACTGCATTCACCACTGCATCTTCGGCGTTGATTAAGGCTGATTCATGCTGGTCACGTGGCCGCGAAACCACAACGCCGTCGTGCTCCTTGCGAACCGCCCCCGTTTGCTCCATCTTCAAGCTGTGGTCCAGTTGTGCGGCGGCGGGTTTTCCTGCCGCTGGGCCAGTCCGACGGAGTTCGGCACGCTCGCCCGCTTGGAACGGCGATGTCGCCGTTACAGTCCGCCGCGTTGCTTGCTCGTTGAGCTTGCGCAGATGGCGGCGCCGTGCGCGCCGGTCGTGCGATGGCTGCGCCGACATCGGCCGGTCCGTGACATTGCCAGGCCGTTCGCATCGGCCGGCACGAGATGACCTTCCGCCCCAAGGCGGATGGTTGGAATGAACCAAGGGGCGGCGCTTCGCCGGAAGCCGATCCGCCCGCAGAACACAGGGTCCGATGACCACCGCGCCAGATCCGGCCAGGATCACAGTTCAACGTCGCCGCTGCCCGATGGCAGCGCGCGCGGCGCGTGCGTCTCGGGTCGTCGCTTCCTCCCTGCTCCCCCTGCGGCCAGATCAGCCCCTCCATACAACCCAATTCCGCCGCCCACGCCGCGCCCAGGCGCGCAGCAGGGCGGCGCACCGGAGTTCGAGGCTGAATGACCAAACGTATGCTGATCGATGCCACGCACGCGGAAGAAACCCGCGTCGTGGTACTGGATGGTAGCCGACTCGAGGATTTCGACGTCGAGACATCGACAAGGAAGCAACTCAAAGGCAATATCTATCTCGCCAAGGTAGTTCGCGTCGAACCGAGTCTGCAGGCCGCCTTCGTTGAATATGGCGGCGGACGTCATGGTTTCCTGGCGTTCGGCGAAATTCACCCGGACTATTACCAGATTCCGGTCGCTGACCGGCAGCGTTTGCTCGAGCTGCAGGCCGAGGAGGCCCGCGCTGAAGAGGAAGCCGAGGAAGCCGCGGCGAGCGCGCACGAAGACGGCGAACGCGCTCCGAGCGAACCCAGTGGCACGCCATTCCCGGAGGGCGGCGAGGCCGACGAGCCGGAGGACGAGCCTCCCACCGAGCACGGCGGCTTCGAACGAGACGATGGCTTCGAGGAAATCGAACCGGCGCCAGTGCGCCAGGACGTGCAACAGGCCGAGGAACGCACCGAGCGCGAGGCGGAGGCCGCCTACGGTACCGAGGAGGCGGACCTGCCGCCGCCCGGCGACGGAAGCCTGCCCGGACCGGCTGATGC
>Ga0255353_1001310_pt1 | contig 14195 bp, 8 predicted proteins | sample HBST25metaG_FD_189941 | JGI IMG/M metagenome (GOLD analysis project Ga0255353, IMG submission 189941) | Peat soil microbial communities from Stordalen Mire, Sweden - H.B.S.T25 | ecosystem: Environmental > Terrestrial > Soil > Wetlands > Peat | place: Sweden: Norrbotten County, Stordalen Mire...
GGTGACGGCCAAGGGTGCCTACATAAGCTGTCGTCAAGCTGACCCTGTAAGGCAATTGCCGCTGTACGCTGAGGTTGAACTGATAGACCGACGAATCCTTAAAACCCGACGGGATAGCTTCAATGCTTTGGCTCGGATAGAATTGCGGCTTGGCCGGCGTATAGGTGTACGGGAATATGCCGCCGCCGGGAACGTCTGCTGTTGGGAAATTGAGATGGTAAACGTTGGTCAAGGATGTTTCGTTGCCAAAGGTGTTGCGAATGGCGAACGGCATGGAGTTGCCGGGCTGGTTCCACTCATTGCCGCTGGGCAGTCCGTAGAAGATGCCCGCCGCGGCGCGAACCGAGGTCTTGCCATCCCCAAACGGGTCCCATGCAATACCGAGCCGAGGCGAAATGTGGCCGTACTGCGTGTTGACGAGGCTGCGACTGACGCCGGCGTCCCCTGGGAACAAAATGCCCTTAGGAACAACCGAAGTAGGCGTACTGATAGCTATTGTGGATTGCACGCCGGAAACAAACGTCGCCGTCCTGTTATGGGCATCGACGGGAAACGGATCAATGTCCCAACGGACTCCAAGGTTGACCGTTAAACGGGGCGTGAGGCGGTAGTTGTCCTGCGCAAACACCGCGTAGTGCCACGAGCTCAGATGCGTGGCATATGGCGAGTCCTGCTCCATAGAGTTGACTTGGCCGGTGGCAAGATCTGCGATCGTAACACCCGTGCTCGTGGGTCCGGAGGTCGAGAAGTTAAAGGTGCCATAATTATCCAGATTGGCAGCGAACATGGTCTTATCGAGAGCGTACTCACCGCCAAGGGAAAGGTTGTGTTTGCCCTTGGTAATGGTGACCATATCGCGGAACTCATAGTTGTCGGAACCCGTGATCGGGCCGGCATTCGGTGCGCCGTTGTCCGTTTGAAAGCCAGCACCGTTGATAAAGGGCATTCCGGTCGGTCCCTGGAGGAGGAAGTTCGAGCCGAAACTGGCGAGGGTTTGGTTGGCTGGGCCGGTTACAGGGAGGAAAATGCGCCCGCCCATGGCCCGCGTGAACGTGAGCCATGCCTGATTGGCCGTGCTGGCGCTGAAAGTGTGAACGTCGCTGATGTTGGCATTCGTCTGTTTCGAACGGGACTGAACGCCTCTCCAATTGATCTGGCCGCCACCGCTGGGAGTTGTCGCGGTATTGGCATAAAAGTAGGTCACTCCCACGTGGTCCTTGCTGCCGATGTTCTCGTCAAACTTGCCCAGGTATTCGTCTTCGTCTGTCGGTTGGGTGTACATGCCGACGTAATTGCCGCCGCCGGTTTTTGCAACTTGGGTGCCGGTGGGCAACGGAATGGAAACACCGATTGTGTTGCTTACGTTCAAGAGTTTTGCAGCAACCGCGTCCAAACTGGCGGTCGGGAGGCAATACCCGGCGGTAGCAGCGGATATCAGGGTTGCCGAGCAACCGGGGCCTGCGTTTACTCCATTCGCCAAATTTGCTGCAACGTGCGTAGTGCCCGGCATGTAAACAAGGGTGGTGAGGGTCGTGTCCGCGGTAAAGTCGCCCAAGCGCTCGGCAGCCGTTGGAACAACACCGCCTGTGACCGGCGATCCTTGTACCTGGCGCAGACCGGCATAGCTGAAGAAGAAGAAGGCCTTGTCGTGCTTGATGGGGCCGCCGACCGTGCCGCCAAAGTTGTTGCGGTGATAGGGGGATTTTAAAATTCCTCCGGTAACAAAGGGGTTGGTGACCTTAGCCCAACCATAAGCGTTGAAATCGGTGTTGCGGTTGAACTCGAACAAGCCGCCGTGGAATTTATTAGTTCCCGACTTCGTGATAACCGAAATGACAGCGGCAGAGAATTGGCCGTATTGCGCCGAGAATGCGCTGGTCTCTACGCGGAACTCTTCGATTGCGTCAGGGTTGGGCGCCGGGTTGCCATAGTTACGCATACCGGTAATGTTGTTGCCGCCATCAAGATAAAATGCGACCGTTCCGTTGCCGGAGTCGAGCGAGCCGTTGACTTGGACAGCAGTGGACGCAATTCCAACGGTCATTTGGGGCGAACCGGTAGGGTTCGTGGTGGGGCTTTGGTTATTGGCCATCACACCCGGTACAAGCGAGAGTTCGGAATATACATTGCGATTGACCAGCGGCAGACCGATGATTTCGTCCGGCTCAACGGTCCTGCCCAATACCGCGTCAGCCGTATTGATCGCCGGGGGAGCCTCACTGACCGTGATGGTCTGAGTCTGCGCGCCCACGGTCAATGTGGCATCAACCGTCAGCGTCTGGTCCACGTTGAGGGCTAGATTCTGTTGCACAAAACGTTGAAAGCCTGCCGCCTGCGCCTCGACGGAGTACTTGCCCACGGGAAGGAAATCGATGCGGTACTGCCCATATTCGTTTGCCGGCGCTGAGCGCGAGAATCCGGTATCCACGTTGATTGCCTTCACGGTGGCCGTGGTGACCAACGCGCCCTGCTGATCCTTCACCGTACCGACGATGGACCCGGTAATCTGCTGTCCAAACGCGATAATACTGCTGGTGAGAATGAATACGAGCGCCGCGAGGATTCGCGCGCTCGGACATAGCCGCATGCACCTTGCAAAACTGTGTGTGTTCATATTTGAAGCCTCCGAATATTGCCTTTTCGTGACCAAATCGCCTCCCACTACTCTGTGGCGCGTTCCCATTTTCCGCCTCAATCAACTGCGATGCGGAACACTGAGCTTCTGGGGCTTGAATCGTCGAGAGTGAGCGTAGCAACCCATTTCCGAAGTTGTCATGTAAATTAGAAGTGAAAAAACTCGGGGTCAACGTGAATTTTTCCTGAAGCCCGGAACATATTGAAAGATATGGGGCAAATGATGCTTCTGAGGTATATTTTTCGAACTGTTAATATTGTTAAAGTTACGGCGATCATCTTGTTAATGAAGGAGTTAGAGATATGCAGACCACTCGCACCCAACGTTAAAATATGGTTCCAGGTTTGGCCTGGAGCGGGGGCAGTTGCCTGATCAGGCGGAATGTAATTCAACTTTCAACGATGACCGGGACGCCCTCCGCAATGTGTGGCCATCCTGAATGCGAGACTGCGCAGCGGGATCCTCAACACGATGAATGGCCATACCCGTATCGAACCGGCTCTCGATCAGCGCGAAGGCTCAGGGAGAATTTCGATTGCGTTGACCAAGGGGTAGTTGACCACCGGTATGAATGAGAGTTCGATCTTGCCTTGGGTACTCGCCGGAATATTGTCAAATGTCTTTGCGACGGGGTTGGTTCCACCCTCAGCCATGATGTCGAAGTTTTCCAAAATCATTTTTCCGTTGCAGGAGACATCGAATATCCGGCTGCCGGGTCCTCCGTTTCCCCAATTGTGTTTGCCAAACCATGGCTCGGAGAAAAACAACGTGACACGATACATTCCTGGTGAAGCGACAGGAATGTCATAGTGGAATCGTCCGATTCGATGGTTACTATATATGCTTCGGTTCGTGGTCATTGCTGATTCGGAAAGCAGACCTCTCCGACCTCCTCTGAAGTATCGATCGGAGAGCCATAGCTGATTGGCGGAGTCTGTGATTGAAAAGGGACTTGTAGCGATTCGAACCGGCAACGGTTTTCCGGAGTCCGCAGGCAGAATCTCGACCGCATTGAGCAAAGAAACTTCGCTTGTGTAGTCCAGATGGATTGCACCATCGTTTTCGGGACGAATTCCTGTCAAGACGTAGGACGTCGCAATGCCATCTCCACCCGCATTGTCGACCACATCGAAGTTGATATCAGTCCCCGCATTGATTGAGAGGACGACGGGGTGAGTTGCCGTTTGCATATCGGAGGTCTCCGCAAAGTGGAAGTGAATCTCGTACGCTCCCGGTTTGACAGGGAAGATGCAGTGGGCAATTCCACGTATGCCGCCTAAATAGAGGTAGGGATCCTCAGTCCCGACAATATTTTGGGCGGCCACTGTGATGTTGTCGCCGCCAGAGCAGTACTTGCCCGGCGTCCAGGTAGATCCGGAGTGATCGACATATGTCTTGCGGCCGGTTCCCATCAAGGCGCGGATGGCGTTCGTGGGTTGCGGCAGAGCTGCCGGTGAGCCCTGGGGCGTGACCAAGGCCGCTTTTTTGGCGTTTCGGTACATTAAGACGAAGAAGCCGCACAACAGGGAGAGGGCCGCCAAGAATGCGACGGCCACAAGCCATCGTGAGAGATGCTTTGGCAAATGCGTCACGGCGGGAAGATGGGCGTCAGGAAGAACGTTCTCCGGCACTGAAGAGGCTGGCGGTGGAGTGTCCTGCAAGTCCGGGGTGCGGTCCGCTCCTATATGGACGAAGGACGGCATATAATGGCCCAGCGGCATCTGGATATGGACTGGCCGATTTACCCCGTCCGTCTGGTAAATCTCCTGCAGGCGCTTCCGAAGCGAATGGGCGGTTACCCGGACGATGGTATCGGTCTGCGGGTCGAAATCATCGCGTCTCCCCAGCGCTTCGGCCGCGATCGAGTATTCCGTGGCCAAGTCATCCAAACCCAGAAAATGCTTCTCGCAGACAAAAGTGAGCATTCGGGCTAGATTGCTGGATCGGCCCAGTACCCCGGAGGTCAGCAGCCAATTCAGCTCATCTTTTTCAGCTTGAAGTCTATCGGGAGCCACCGGCGTTAGCACACAAATCTCCGATTTGACCGGAACTTCCATTGTATTTCCCGGCTAACAGGCACTATACCACCTGCTGTCTCTGCTTGCAGTCTCCTCGCGTTTGTCCTAGGGCCAAAGCCCGGAACCTGCGGCAGAGCCATTGCCGGGAACAGAAAGCCAAAAATGCCCAATTTCGATACGATTTCTCGGTCAATCGACGGGTGCCAGCGGCTGGCGCGGATGGAGCCGGCAATTGTCAGCGCGCATCTCCAATTCACGATACCGGATAACGATATAGAACATGTCGAGAAAATTGGATGGCTGGTCTTCGATACTTCACACCGAACGAGTTGCCACAGCGCCTTGAATCGCTTTTCATCTCTATTCTCTAACTTTTTTCTATTCTATCCATTGCAAGTGATAGTCGATTGAACACTCGCAATCTGATCGCATCCGCTGCAAACTTCGGGGCAACCTTCATGCCGGCGCATCAGAAGCGCCTAGCCCGAGATCCTCCAATTTGGCCTATTGCGCAGGGGCGCTCTAGATGTGAAGTTTCAAGGCGAGGCGAGGTTCCCAGCGGCCGCTGCACCCGACGCCCGTTTTCGTAGTATTCAAGGTAGAATGTCCCGGTCGTGGAGCGGACCGGTTGGCCGTCGATCAGGACCGTGCCCGGGTCAGGCACTCCGTTCTGTTTCATCACCGGCACGAATCGCCACTTGCCGGCAACTTTGATATACTTTTTCAGGTTCGTCCTGATGCTGTTCGTACTATCCATCATGGTACCGCGAGCGGCCGAATCTGGCGAAACCGGCCAGTTCGCGTGCAGCAAAACGAGGATCTGGATAGTAAATTGGATAGTAAATTCAAATTGTTGCTGCAAGTTATTGATTGTAAATGGCGGGAGTAGTTCAGTGGCAGAACGTCAGCTTCCCAAGCTGAATGTCGCCGGTTCGATCCCGGTCTCCCGCTCCAACATAATCAGTATTATGATTTCAGCCTGCTGAACCCACTCCTGCCCATCTCTATCGTTCGATCTCTCCGGCCTTCAGTTGGAGCGGGGTCCATCGTAAGCCTGCAACAGAATCTCTACAGGATGGATGGCCTTGACGGCGGTTCCGTGTTCGATCTGCATCTGGCATGTGGCACACTCGGTGGCCACCATCTCTGCCTGCGACGCATCGATGCTTTTGAATAACTCCTTGCCGATCGCCATGGAAACTTCGTACTTTTCCTGTTTGAAACCATAGGTGCCAGACATGCCACAACATCCAGCATCCATATCCTCAACCGTGACCCCTGGAATCAGGCGCAACAAGTGATACCACGGGCGTCCGATGCCCTGCGACTTCTGATGGCACGGTGCGTGGTAGGCCAGCCGAAGGTTGGTCTGCTGGAAGTTCGTGTTGAGCTTTCCTGCATCCAACTGCGCCATGAGCAATTCAGCAAGGTCAACCGTATTGTTTGCGATTCTTTGGGCCGCACCTGCGAACTTCTTGTCGTCTTCGAGCAAGCCGCCAAATCCAGTCTTGAGCATATGTCCGCAACTCGAGCAGGCAGTAACGATGCGCAGCCCGGAATCGACCTGTGCAGCCAGGGCTCTGACGTTCGCGCGAGCGAGAGAGCGCGCCACCGCAACATCGCCATTTGCCAAGGCTGGAACTCCGCAGCACTCCGCCGAGGCAACTTCCGCGGCAAAGCCGTTCCGCTCGAGAAGATCAATCACCTTCCGTCCCAGATCAGGCTGGTTATAGCGGATGAAACATCCCGGAAAGAAGACGATGCGCTGCCCCTCCTTGCCGGTGGTTGCGGGCGTGCGCAAATCAGGCCGCGTGTACTTGGGAAATGTGCGTTCCGGCGTGATCCGCATGAACAACGACATGACGAAGCGGGCCGGCTTCATGGAGAGCGCAAAGTTGGAGAGCACGGGCACGATTGTAGTCAGCTTGCCCAGCAGGCCAGGACGCGCAAACCACCAGTCGCGCAAACCGCGGATTAGCGGCTTGCGGTGCGCCGCCTTGGCGCGTGCGATCATCTCCGAAACATTCACCTGATGAGGGCACACTAGATCGCAACGATGACAACCCAGGCAATATTCCACCCACTCTGTGTCCGTGGAAACGCCTTCGCGGCGCAGGCGCTCAAACTCCGGGCCAAGGCGCTTGGGACCTGGATACTGTGGATGAACGGCCAGCACCGGGCACACCGTGTTGCACAGTGAACATTTCAGACAGTTGTCGATGGCAAGGTCATCTGGCCGCATAAGTTCCTTTTGTAGACGCAGCGAGCTTCCCCGCGCAGTAGCCTGTGAGAATGTGCAGGACGTCGCCGTCATCGCCGTCACCGCTGTCCAGCAGCGACCCGGCAACGAAGAGGTTCGGCGCCATCACTGAGCCGGTCGAGGTAAGCGGCCGCATCTGCTGATCGTGGCCTGCATATGTCCCGCCCAGCAGACTGCTAGAGTGCCGTCCAGTTGCCAGAACCACGCTGTCGCAGCGCAGATTCAGCGGGTGCCCCGGACTGGCAATACGCAGCCCAAGGCTCGCCCCACCTTGAATCTCCAACTTCTCAACGGGAAATCCGCGAAAGAGCTCCACGCCAATCTTGTGAAGGTAGCTCTCCAGGCGATGGAAGATACGCAGACCGGGAATAGATGGCGGCAAGGTAGGAATTTCGCAAATGGTGCAACCAAGCTCGCGCTCAAACTGAGCAATCTGATCCGCGGATGAATCCAGTCCCAAGATGCCGGGTACAAGGATGCGCTCAAATCCAGGTGCCGCCAGCCGCAAGACGTCGATAAGTTCCGCGCGGAAGTTCGCATCGCGATCAAAGCACTGTGCGATGCGCAAGGTGGTCACGGGAATCCCCAGGTCGCGCGGAAAAGAGATTTTCCGCGCCGTGTAAGTGCAGCCGGAACCCATCACGCGTGCGCGCTCACTGAGCCGTTCGGCCATGAAGTTCTCATCGAAGCTGGACAGTCCTCGAATGCCAACAATTGCGGTCGAAACTCCGTCGCGAGGCTCGGCATTCCAAAGAGGAAGGGGCGCGAAGGCCACGCTCTGAAAGTCACCCAGAAGAGACGGCAGAGAACGCGATGCAGAAATATCTCCCACGTACGGGCAGCCTGCACGGTGCGCCATCTCGCAAAAGAACGCGATGGACTCGCTAAGTTCAGGCGATGTGGAGGCGCGCAGAATCTCTTGCGCCTTCAGCCATCCGGGCCCGGAGACAAACGATCCGGGCCCAGTGGCAACCAGCGCAACCTTCAGGTTCCGGTCAGCGGCCGCCCCGGCCGCGGTAAGGCCGGCGATTCCCGCGCCCACAACAACAACGTCGTAGCGATTAGTTTCCATCTTGCTCACCCGAATCACCGCAGAACGACCGACCCGCGCCGTAGAGATTGTGGCTGAGGTCCATTTGCTCGACCTGCATGCCCTGGTGGATGAATGCCTGCCCCTTCGAGCGCTCATGAAGATAGGCGGAGAATTCCGTGGCCGCTTGCGAAGCCGTCCAGCGGTGAGTCTCAAAGCCGGCGAGCATCGCTTTGTATCCGCAGAATGTACCCTGACAAGGTCCGAAGCCGAGACGCGTTCGCCGTCCAACGTCGGCAATGGTGTAAGTGGGAGCCGGGGTGGAGTCGCCGAGAACATATTCCAGCTCTCCACGGGTGACAAGCTCGCATTCGCAGACCACTTCGGCCAGCTCTGGCCGCGATTCGATGGCCTGGATCACTCGAGCCGCTTCAGGGCCCAGGCGGCGCTCCATCTTTTCCGCAACCGGAAGCGGCAGCAAATGAGTTGCGCGATGCAGTATCTTGCGATCGGTGGCGGGCCGCAGAGGCGTCTTATCGGTCGTGCATTCCGCGGTTACTCCAAGCTTCTTCGATATACGGTCGCACGTCGCAGCAGCCATCAGGCGGTAGGTAGTAAGCTTGCCGCCGACAATCGAAACAAAACCGCTCACCCCGTCCCGTGTCTCATGATCGAGCAGCGCAAAACCGCGGCTGATCTCGCGGCCTTTCGCGACCTCGGCGGTCTTTGGTGCGTACAACGGCCGAACCCCGCAAAAGATGCGCAGCAACCGCGCGTCCGCAAGTCCCGGTATTAGTTCGTTGCCTAACTGCAGCAGGTGGTCAACCTCCTCTGCGGAGGCGGTCAATCCTTCCGGGCTGGGCACGCGAATTGAAGATGTACCCAGAATGCACACGGGGCCTGCGGGCACCAGAATGTCGGCATCGCTGGACTTGCGGCAGCGGTTGATGACGCGATGATTCAGCCGATGATTGATGACCAGAAGCGTTCCCTTGTCGCAGTACACAGGCACATCGACTCCGGCCAGAGCGGCGATGTTCTGCGCCCAGCCTCCGGCGGCGTTGATCACCACTTCGCAGGGGATCTCGTCTTCCTCGCCGCTTCGCATGTTGCGATAGCGAACTCCGCGTATGCGCCCGTTGACGGTGTGAATGGAAGTTACCTTGCTGTAGGTTTGGAATCGCCCGCCGCGGGCAACAGCAGCTTCAAGATTCGCAAGCACCAGTTGGAATACATCAACGTGCGCGTCTGGACAGGTGAATGCGCCGAGGATGTTCGTTGCCAGGTTCGGCTCCATCGCGCGCGCTTCTTCCGGACCTAGGCGGCTACTGCGAATGCCGGCCGCCTCTGCGGCGCGCCACCACTGTTCGAAGAAGGCCGGGTCATCCTGAGCGCACTCAACGAAGAGCCCGCCAACGTCATCCACGCAATGAGGAGCAATGGCCTTGATGATGCGGTTCTCCGCGGCACACTCGCGAGCTGTATCAGGATCCTTGACGGCATAACGGCCACCGGAATGCAGCAGGCCGTGGCAACGCCCCGTGGCCCCATTGGCGATGTCGCCTTGCTCCAGCAGCGTGGCGGAGATGCCGCGCAAACTCAAGTCCCAAAGGATGCCGGCTCCCGTAGCTCCACCACCGATAATGACAACCTGCGTCGGTTCCATGCCTTGCCGCCTTGCCTTTCGAGTTGAGTGCGCACGCATTGCATCGCTTAACACGCAGCGATGCGAGAGAATCTTTGCGCCGCAAGCACGAATGCCTGGACGCTGTCTGAATTGGATCTGTGGGAGAAAAACAGGAGAGTAGCAGGCAATGAAACACGCCGCGCGTTGACGGTGCCCCGACGAATTCGCATACCTGGGAAAGGCAACAAGAAGCGAATTCAATGCAGGCTGTTCCGGCAAAATCCATGCCGGCAATACGTCAACAAACTTTACCCAGTGCTGATTGAGGCGCGTGCCTGAAAATCTGGATGCGCTTCAGAAAGGAAGGAGTCTAAACCTTGAGAGAAAATCCGAAAGACTAGAGCAAGGATTGGACCGCAGCCACTCTGAACGCAAAACCAGTTGCCCATGCAGCACTTGGGCCCTGACTTCTTCAGCAGCATCCAATTACCCGCTCGTGCTGTCTCAGGCACTCTTCACGAAACGGCTTAGGACTAATGAACACTAGAGTATCTCGCGATTCAACAAGTGCTGTCAAGCCGCCAATATCTCAATCCATTGCACGGCAAGCGTATCTGAATTGCAACTAACGATTGAAGAGCACAGGTTTTAGTTCAAAGATAAGCCGTGGCGTATCAGCGCGCCGCCCTGGGCTGGGAACGCTGTTTCTTGCTTATGCCGCTTCGCAATGCTTATAATCAGTTACTTGGCGAAGAAACTGATAGAAGCCGTCCTCCAGGTATCGATCTTCGCGGCGTACACATTTTGATATCCCATCATTCCTGGAGCCTGAAGGTGAGCGTAAAAGGCATTATGCAGACACAACTAACACCCCTACGGATGTTCTTTCGCGATACTCCCATCATTCCCTCCGTTCGTAATGTCGATTATCTAGACCAGGCGATTGCCGCGCACGGCAAGATGGTCTATCTGCTAACGGGCGATCTGGAGAACTGCGAGGCTATGATCCAGAGAATCCTGGCCGGCGGCAAACTTCCTATTGTCAACCTGGACCTGCTCAATGGCTTCTCGCGCGACAAATATGCCGTGAACTACCTGAAACACTGCGGCGCGCGCGGAATCATATCTACACATTTAGACCCTCTGCGCCACGCGCACACAATCGATCTTTATGCTATTCAGCGGACCTTTTTGCTGGATAGCGGTGCGAAGAATACCATCACAAATCAGTTGAGAAATTCGCCTGTGGATGCGCTTGAAGTCCTGCCTGCCCCGGTTGCTCCGAAGCTGCTGAATAGCGTGCGAGCCATCTCGGCGGATATCCCGGTTGTGGGTGGAGGACTGATCTGGACCATGAAAGAGGCCGAAGAGCTTTTGTCGCAAGGCCTCGACGCCGTCTCTATCAGCAATCCCGAGATGTGGCTCAACTAGAGCCTATGACCACTTGAAGTCGTACCAATGCTGGGTGCCCCATCCTTGCCGGGTTTTTGTTCTTGCGGCAAGGGTGGGATACCACGACCCTGGCATTACAGAAACATTAAAAATGCTCTAGATTCGCGCATCATTCAATTCTCTCCGCGGTGTGCGGTGAGAGTTTCCACGTCATCGAGAGCAGCACAATTCCCAGCACGCACGATACCATAATCGCGTAAAGCGCGGCATTCCATCCATATCGGTCAACCAGCGAACCTATACCCTTGCCCTCTACCACACGCCCCAGGTAACCAAACAGCCCGATAAATCCAGCCGCGGTGCCCACAGCTTTCTTCGAGGTGAAATCCAGCGCGCTGACAACCAGCAACAAAATTGTCGGATAGACAAAGAACCCGATAACTCCGAATAAGACAAGGTCCAGCCATAACTTATTGTCGGGACTATATAAAAGCCCAACATAGGCAAAGAAAACAGGAATCATGCAGAGCATGCCGATCATTCCCCGGCGCCCCTTCATCTTATCGGACAGCCAGCCCATCAGAATCGTACTGAAGATTGCGGAAAACTCCAATGCCGCGGTGCTGACCCCTCCTTCGCCAAGGCTGGCGTGCTTGACCTCCTTCAGATAGGTCGGTCCCCAGTCGAGCATGCCGTATCTGGCGATGTATACAAAGAAATTTGCGAAGGCAAAAAGCCAGAGATATTTATTCTTCAAAATGTAGTTGACCAGCAAATCGCGAGTGCCCAGTTCCTTTTCGCAATCCGTATTGTCGCCGCTCGGGTAATCGTTGTGGTATTCCTCGATTGACGGAAGCCCTACCGATTGTGGTGTGTCCCTAAGTCGTATGAGGAGATAAATTGCGCAAATCATTGCCAGGATACCCGGAACGTAGAATGCCGAACGCCATCCGAGCATCACTGTGCTGTATGCGACAATAAGGCCTGTCAGTCCGCCTCCAACGTTCTGTGCGACGTTCCAGAATGCGAACTTGGTTCCTCTCTCGCCGATGCTGTACCAGTGGCCCAGGGAGCGGCCACAAGGCGCCCACCCCATGCTTTGCACCAACCCGTTCAAGCCCCACAAGGCCAGGTGCATCGGATAACTATGTACGCTCGCAAAAGCAAAATTGCATAAGGCGGTCAGCAGTAACCCCAAAGGCATAAAGTATCGCGGGTTACTCCGGTCAGACCATGCTCCCATAATGAATTTGCCAACGCCATAAGAGATTGCCGTAATGGCCAGCAGGTCACCAACCTGCCCTTTACTATAGCCAAGCGACTGTGCCATCTCCTTGGAGACCACAGGGAGATTGTTCCTGACGAGATAGAAAATGGCGTAACCAATAAAGGTGGATTCCATAATCTGCCAGCGCATTTTAGGATATAACTGTTTAACTTGTGCTTCGGGTAGCCTGGCAATATGCGGAGCCGGCTTAAGAAAAGGAAGGTTCCAACTCATGAATAACACCTCTGCATCTTCTGATGTTGCGATTGGATCAGAAAGAACTAAATGGCCGAGCGCTCAGGCTATCCCCGACAGTCATGGCTTCCCATGGACTCGCAGGCTCTCTGGCGTGAAGTCGCTATTCAGCAGGTTTGGAGATGAAGTGAGATAATAAGTCCGAATTCCAGGGTATCTTTCCTGCACTAGCAGCAGCGTGCGGAAATCAAAACTCTGGACATCAGCGCGCTCCTCCATGTGATAAGCCTGAATAAAGCCACATAGCGTCTCAACGAACTCCTCCGGGCTCACTGTTTTGTTGGGCGTAAAGTCCGACGGCAGAAGCTTCCCGGCCGCCTGCAACTCGGTCTCGGTCTGCGCCCTCTCCCTAGCCTCCATCTTTGCAACAGAGTAGCCCACGGGCAATATCTTTGTTTCAAGGTTGAAGTGGACCCGCTCTGCCGTGCGTGCGCGCGCAGCAGCATCCGGGGATGACTTCCCCGCACCGCTCCTGTACCAGCGCGCGTAAAAGTCTACGAAGCGAAACAGTTGCGCCACATTGGTTGGCGCATAGGGGCTGATCATATGTTCCTGTGCTGCAAAGGCAACACTGACCGGCGATAGCGCCAGATCGTTCTTCTGGTCCGGGCCGAAGTGCAGTTTATCGCAGATGAACTGCCGCTGCGCATAGGCCATGGAGATGTCTTGAGTATAGACGCGATTCTCAAGCGTATACGGTTGACCGTCGGCGCGACGACAGGATTGCGGATTGAGGAACTGGTCATGCCAAATCAAGGACTGGTGGTCGTTCGTCACTCCAGTGTCGGTCTCGATTGAGTTGATCCCGTTGTCCAAACCCGCTTCAAACGCGGGCAGGGTGTTCTCCGGACGCAATCCACGCCCACCGCGGTGACCTTCCGCGTCGATGCCGTTCAAATACGCGAGTTGCACTGCATCGCCGGCAGCCTTCTTTCGCGCTTCTTTCAGCACTGCGGCCAGAAGATCAGGACGGTCTGAAATGATTCCATCCACATGCTGAGCGAGAAGCGCACGCATGGTGTCCGTGTCGTCAACCGTCCAAGGCACTACGGCAAACCCGGCGGTCTGCATGGACTTGACATTCACAATCGCCGTCGGCTCCAGCAATGTTTCCTTTGCTGGAGAAAGCGCCGGGATGAATCGGTTCTTATGCTGTTTGGCATGGGCGGCGGCTCGCGTCATCAAGACAAGAAAGGGGTCTTTCGTCATCGGAGAAACACTGGCCTCCTGCGCAATACAACCCAACTCACACAGCAGGAAGAACGCGCAGAGAATCGCCGTCAGGCGACAGATTCTGGACATCGCCTTTTCGCTGAACGTGTTCACTGAGCAGTTGTTACTAATCATTTTCTCAAGCATGAGAATATCTCCATTGATACGAAAGATAGAACACAAAATGCGGAACGCTGTCACGGCCAGAGCAAGACAACTTGTTCATGCCGTTTCGCCTTCCTCATACACATAGCCTTTTGCAAGTTCCACGAAGCTGGCCAAATCCTTTGCCTTCCAGTCTTCGCTTCTCTGTAATTCCCTGGCCAAAAGATTCGCTACCACAGGCGCAGCTTCAATTGCTGCTCGCGCATCAAGAAAAAGAGCGCGCGTGCGCCGGGCGAGAACATCCTCCACGGTTTGCGCCATTTCATAGCGCGCCGACCACACAACCTCGCGCAGGTGAAAAGGAAGGCGCGGGTGAAGAACCGCATCCAGGCTG
>Ga0255353_1001318_pt1 | contig 14152 bp, 9 predicted proteins | sample HBST25metaG_FD_189941 | JGI IMG/M metagenome (GOLD analysis project Ga0255353, IMG submission 189941) | Peat soil microbial communities from Stordalen Mire, Sweden - H.B.S.T25 | ecosystem: Environmental > Terrestrial > Soil > Wetlands > Peat | place: Sweden: Norrbotten County, Stordalen Mire...
CGTCTGCTCCGGCGATGTGCGCGATTGCGCCGTCAAATAGCCGGGCCCGTTCGCGTGCAGCTCCGTGTGGTCGAACACCGCCGTGGCGTTGCCGAAGATGAAGTCCACCCCGCCCTCAATGTAGGAGTCCACATAATACTGGCGTCCGTAATCGGCAAAGAGCGTGTCCTGGTGGCCCAGAAATCTGCAATTCTTAAACACCGCCCGGTCCGCCCTCACTGCCGCGGCCACCGCCTGACCGGTATTTCCGGCTGTGTTCTCAAAGGTCAGATTGTCGGCCTCGAATCCGTCGCCGTTGATCTCCACGGTCTCCGTGAAAAATGTCCCGCCGGCCTGTTTCGCGTTCAGGCTGTTGGTAATCACCACGTCCGCCGGCGACTTCCCCATGCCCACCAGCGTGATATTGGTGTGGTTCTGGGTCACGATCACCCGCTCGTGGTAAACCCCGGGCGCGATCTCGATATACACGCGGCCAGGCTTGCCATCCGGCCCCTTACCGGCAAAGGGATGGTGATCCATCGCCATCTGAATCGTGGGAAACGCACTCGTACCTTCCACCCCAGTCTTTACATCCGGCGAAACGCGCACGTGCACGTCCTGCGCGTGGCCAGCGCCGCGCGCTTGCAGAAAGCAACATGCCGCCACAACCGCAACGGCCATCGACAATCGACTGCTCATGCTCCTATTCTCTCCCTTTCGAACAGTTGACTCTAAGCCTGTGTTAGCCTGATCAGCATCGCAGCCACGGGTCGCGTTTTGACCCTCAATTTGCCCCGGCCGGCTTTCGCCCGCGGAAGCGCTCGGTTCACGCTGCTTTTTGAGAGGTACATGATGCACTGTCTCCGCAATACTCCCATCATTCTCGTTCTAGCGGCCTCAACGGCGCTCGCGCAAAATCCTGCCCCTCCCGCCGCCGCGCAAACGCCCATCTCGCAGGACGTCACTGCAAAACCTGCTCCGCTTCCCGTGACCAGGAGCTTCGACGTCTCCGCCATGGATACCAGTGTCGATCCCTGCGTGGACTTCTACCAATACTCCTGCGGCAACTGGATGAAGAACAACCCGATTCCCGCTGACCAGGCACGCTGGTCGCGTTCCTTCTCCCAGGTCCTGTTGCGCAACCAATATCTGCTCTGGAAAGACCTGGAATCGGCAGCCAACGCCCCGAAGACTCCTCTCGAAAAGCAGTACGGCGACTTCTACGCCTCCTGCATGGACACGGCCACCATTGAAAAGCTCGGCCTCGCGCCCATCCAGGGATCGTGGAAGCAGATCGCCGCACTACAAAGCATCCACGGAATTCCCGCCCTGCTCAGTTGGCTTGAGAACCACGGCATGCCCGACGGCTTCTTTGAATTTGGCGTCTCCCAGGACCAGAAAGACTCCTCCAAGCAGATCGCCGAAGCCGATCAGGGCGGCCTGTCCCTGCCCGACCGCGATTACTATATCGTCGACAATCCTCACTTTGCCGAGATCCGTGCCGCTTACGTGGAGCATATGAAGAAGATGTTCATCCTCGCCGGCGACTCGCCCCAGCAGGCTGCCCAGGAAGCCGCGTGGGTATTGGAAATCGAGACCGCCGCGGCAAAGGCCTCCATGGCCCGTGTGGACCGCCGCAATCCCGAGAAGGTCTATCACATCTATACCGTGGACGACTTCCAGAAACTGACGCCGCAATTCGAATGGAAGGCGTACTTCAGCACCATCGGCATCGGCCATTTCGACTCTCTCAATGTGGTCGCGCCCGATTTCTTCAAGGGACTCAACACGCTCCTCGCCGGCGAGCCGCTGGCGGCCTGGAAGAGTTATTTGCGCTGGCACGTGCTGCACGGTGAGGCCTCGCACCTTTCCAGCGCCTTCTTCAACGAGGATTTCTTGTTCTTCTCGCAGACCCTGGGCGGGCAAAAGGTGCCGCAGCCCCGCTGGAGACAATGCACCCGCGCCACCGACGTGGCGCTGGGCGAGGCCGTGGGCCAGGACTGGGTGAAGCAGAACTTTCCGCTCGCAGCCAAGGCCAGCATGGACAAGCTGGTGGCCGCCCTCGAAAAAGCCCTGGCGGACGACATGCGCGAATTGCCCTGGATGAGCGATGAGACCAAAAAGGCCGCCGCAGAAAAACTCGCCATGATCCGCAACAAGATCGGCTATCCGGAAAAGTGGCGCGACTACTCCATTGTGAAGGTACACCGCGTCACGTTTGTGGCCAACGAAGAGCAGGCGGCCATCTACGAGCGCAATTACAACTTTGCCAAGCTGGGCAAGCCCGTCGACGAGAAAGAGTGGGGCATGACTCCGCCCACAGTGAACGCCTATTACAACGCCTCGTTCAACGACATCAACTTCCCGGCCGGCATCCTTCAGCCGCCGTTCTTCGACTTCAGCATCGATCCCGCAGTAAATTTCGGCGGCATTGGCGTGGTCATTGGACATGAGATGACGCATGGCTTTGACGACCAGGGCTCGCAGTTCGATGGCAAGGGCAACCAGCGCGAGTGGTGGACGCCCGCCGATCGCAAGGCATTTACCGAGCGCACCGATTGCGAAGCTGCCGAGTACAGCGGATTTCAGGCCGCGCCGGCGCACGGCAACACGCCCGCCGCGTACGTGAACGGGCGTCTCACTCTGGGCGAGAACACGGCTGACAATGGCGGGTTGCGCATCGCGTATCAGGCGCTGCTCGACGCCCTGGCCGAGGAGCACAAGAGCATCGACGACAAGATCGACGGCTTCACCGAGGCGCAGCGCTACTTCATCGGTTTCGCCCAGGTCTGGTGCGAGAACCGCACTGAAGCCATCTCCCGCCAGGCCGCGCTCACCGACCCGCATTCGCCAGGCCGCTGGCGCGTCAACGGCGCCGTCCAAAACTTCGACGCCTTCGGCAAAGCCTTCAACTGCAAGAGGGGCCAGCCGATGTACCCCGAGAACTCCTGCCGAGTCTGGTAGAGCCTCCAGCCCCGGGTCGTCAGCAAGCAAACTCGCCACAAAATTGGGCGCCCCACATCTCGATTTTGAGATGTGGGATCGCACGGAACCCAATTCTCCACGGTCAACCGGGCAAGAAATGGGGCCATCTGGGTCTCGCGTTTGAGATCCGGGACTCACGGCCCCAGATTCGCACCCGCCGGTACGCCGCGGCTCCTCAAAGATCCCCCCCGCACCGCCCCGGCAAAATTTCCAGAAGACCATCGCTGCCCATTTCCGCACTCAGAACGTCTATACTGCGATTACATCCAGAGAGTGGGTTTGCCGGGTAACGAAGCAGGCCGAGGGGCCAAGGTCAGGGCGGCGAAGTGTTGGAAATCGCGGCTTTCGCCCGGTCCCAGCCAGAAACTAGGCACAACCTGCCCTCGCCTTTTACAATTCATCAGGGATTCCATCCCAACCCAGCACTGCTCGGGAACGACCAAACTTGGCGGCGCACGCCTAACCAGGATGAAGGAATAGCATGAGGTTTACGAAATTCGGCAAGGCGCTTTTGATGGGCGTCCTCTCTGCAGGCATCATCTTTGGCATAACGTCTTGCGTTGAGAGTTATACGGTTGGCTTCTTGTATGTAACGGGAACCGTCACCGCCTCGTCTGGGAACAGCGGCATCATCACCGGCTATCGCATCGACCACAACGTCGGTACCCTGGCCCCCATTGACGGCCTGCCAGTCTCTACGGGCGGCGCCAACCCGGTCCGCGCCGTCCTGACTCTTGGTAGCCGCTTCCTTTATGTTCTCAATCGCGGCGTGAACAACGCCGGCAACGGCAGTTGCTATGGCGTAGGCAGCGCCGAGTGCCAGAACGCCAACATCACCGAGTTTGCCGTAGGCGGCAATGGCATCCTGACGCCCCAGGAAACCTTCTTCACCCAGGGCCAGAACCCGTTCCGGCTTATCGTAGACTCCTCGGGCAATTATTTGATGGTTCTGGACCACGACGCGCCTGACAACGCCAGCCCGTCGAGCACCGACAACTGCGCGCGCGCCCTGGGAGGTGGGACCACCACCTGCGGCGACATTACGATCTTCCAGATCAACCAGACCACAGGCCGCTTGTCGCTGGTCGTCAATGCCCAGGTAACTGCGAGCAACGGCTCCGCGCTCACCTACTTCCCGGTTCCCGCCAATCCCATCGATTTCGTTCTCAGCGGCCAATTCCTCCTCACCCTCACGGGTGCATCGGCGCCCACCTCCTACCCGTATACCGGCGGCACCTCGGTCTGGCCGTACTCATATCCCGGCAACGGCCAGTTGACGCTGAGCCAGAACAGTGTGCAGCCGTTAGGCATCCATCAAGGCAACGCCATTGTGAATGCCAATAGCGTTATTTACGTGCTCGACAACGAGCCACTCACCATCACATGCAGTTCCAGCACGTGTCCATTCCCCGCAGGCACCTACCCCGGACAGATTCTGCCCTTCACCACGGGCACAGGCGGCGCGTTGCAGGCCCAACCCAGCGGCATTTTCCCCGACACAGGTACGCTGGCCAACCCCATTCAGCTCCTGGTTGAGTCGAAGGGAAAGTACCTCTACGTCGCCAACCTGGGCAACAACACTACCGGAAACAACCCGCAGAGCGGCATCGCCGGGTACGATATCTTCACCGCGCCTTCCTATGAGTTGCAGTTCATTGGCGACGAGCCTTTCGGCTCCGGGTCGGGTCCGCAATGCATCGTCGAAGATCCATCGAGTCAGTACGTCTACACAGCCAACGAATATGACTCCACAGTCACGGGGCGCGCGCTCGATCCCGATACCGGCGACCTGAGACAAATGCGCTCTACGGAGACCTGGACCCTCAAGGGCCAGCCGACATGGTGCCTGGTGGACGGGCGGACCGGATGAAGCCACGCGGCGGCGCCGGCCCAATTGCGACACGCCGGCCGGCGCCTCTTGGGAGGGTCCGGATGCTTCGGAGTCTCTAAAAAACAAGGTTCAGATCCCGGCAGGGTGGTTCGCAGCTCGCACCTTGATTTGAACAAGAATTCACTTGATCGAAAATTGACTTGATCAAAAACCAGATTTTTTGAGGGGCCATGGGTGGCCCCGCTGACGAAAGATGCGCATGAAGTTTTCCAGATCGAGCCAGCTCGTGCTGGTTGCCGCGGCCAGCCTCGTGGCGGCTTCGCTCATTACTGCCTGCGAGACGCTCACCGTGGATTTCGTCTTCGTGGCCAGCACAAGGGCCGCCGGCGCCAACAACTACGGCGAGATCGACGTTTTCGAGATCAACTCCGAGTCCGGCCGCATGCGCCAGATTCCCACGTCGCCATTCCCATCTGAAGGCCGTAACCCCGTTGCCGAGGCTGTCTCCGCCGATGACCAGAACCTGTTCGTCGTCAATCACGACGACAACACCATCGTCCAGTTCATCATCGGCAACGATGGCAAGCTCTATCCGTACAACACGGTCAACACTCCTGGAATCTTCCCGCTGGCCATCGCCACCAGCAAATCCAACGTCTTTGTGGTGGATACCTACCAGCCCCTTCCGCTTTGCTCCCCGGCCGATCCTTGCTCTGGCTCCATCGCCGTGTACCCGCTGACCGCCGCAACCAGCAGCACGCCGATCGGGCTTGGCACTCCGGCCACCAACCCGGCGGTCAATGCCCAATACTGGCCACTGACGCTCACCGGCGCCAATGCTTCGCATGTCATCGTGCCCACGGCCGTGAATGTTTCCGCCTCCGGTGCCTATGTCTACGTCACCGCCTACGATTCTTCGGTCACGCCCTCCGCGGGCTATGTCTTCGGCTTCTCCGTTGGGTCGGGAGGCGCGTTGACGGCCGTGCCCGGCTCGCCCTTTGCTGCCGGCATCCAGCCCTCCGCCATCGCCAGCGATGCAAAAAGCGCCTTCGTGTACGTGACGGACTCCGTGCGTGGCAACGTACTGGGCTACTCCGTAAGTGCCACCACCGGTACCGCCGGCGCACTCACCGCGTTGAGCGGCAGCCCCTACCCCGCCGGCAACGATCCCACCGGCGTAGTCGTCGACCCCTCGTATGCCTATGCCTACGTCTCCAACTCGACCGACGCCACCGTCACCGCTTATTCAATGAGCAGCACCGGCGTGCTCACGCGCATCAACAGCTACGCCACCGGCCTCCAGCCCGTCGCCATCGGCATCGATCCTTCCACCAACCACTTTCTCTTTACTGTCAATTTTCTCGACAACACGGTTTCAGATTTTGAGCTGAGCACGACGGCCGGTACCCTGCTCGACGCCCAGTTCTCACCGTTTCCCACCAACGCCCAGCCCGTGGCCGCGGCGGCCATTCCTCACAATGGCACGGGCGGCGGCGTCGGGTCGCATTGAGAGCATGGTTTCGTCCGGCTCGCGCATGGCAGCCGGTTCTGGTAATACCCCGTACGCGCCTTTTACAATAAACACGGGGCAACGTAAACGAGATTTCTTAAGGGCTTTTGCAGCCAAGAGCCCATGACGAAGGAAGCGCATGAAGTTCAGTAAATTGAGCCAGCTCGCTCTGGTCTCTGCGATTGGCCTCATTGTGGCCACACTCCTGACGGCCTGCCAGCTTGTCACCATCGACTTTGTTTACGTGGCCGCCTCGGCGGGCGCCTCTGCCGGCAGTGCGGGCCAGATCTATGGCTACGCCACCGATGCGCAGTCCGGCGCCATCCGCTCGGCTATCACTCCCATCGCTTCGGGCGGCACCAGCCCGGTGGCCTTGGCCATGACTTCGGACTACCTCAATCTTTATGTCGCCAACCAGGGCAATAAGTCCGTGGCGCATTTTACTGTCGCCGATAGCGGCACTTTGACGCTGGCGGACTCGATTACCCTGCCCAACACTCCGGTGTACTTGGCCGTCAATCAGGCGAATACCTACCTGTACGTGATTTCGGGAACCACTTCCGCCACGCTGACGGAATATGCCCTCAGCAGCGGTAAAATCGGCAGTGCCACCGCGACGGTTTCGCTCACACTCCCCGGTTACCCCACAGACACCATCCTTCCCACCGGTGTCGTCACCCTCTTCAACAACAATGCGGTGTACGTGGCCGCCTATGACCAGTCGGCTTACAACCCGGGTGGTACCACATCCAGCAACGCCAACCCCGGCTGGCTCTTTGGCTACTCGGTTGGTTCCAGCGGCGCACTCACCGCTGTCGCCGGCAGTCCCTATCAAGCCGGCGTCAAGCCCTCCGCGCTGGCCACCGATCCCACCAGCCGCTTTATTTTCATCACCGACTACGCTTCCAATGAGCTCATCGGCTACACAGTGCTCTCCACCGACGTGCTCAGCTTCATGATCAACGGGCCGTTCAAGACCGGCAACGAGCCCACCGCCATCACCGTCGATCCGCGCGGCATTTATATGTACGTCACCAATTCGCTGGATAACACGGTGTCGTCCTATTCAATCTCCCTGCCCACCGGCACGCCTTCCACCATCGTGGGTTCGGGCTCCACGGCCGGAAACACGACCGATACCGACCCGGTGTCAGTAACCATCGAGCCCTCGCTGGGCCGCTACGTCTACACCGCCAACCGCCTCGGCAACTCGCTCTCCGGCTTCAAGCTCAATCCCGACACCGGCGCTTTGACCTCCAACCTGGCCACACCCTATCCCACCGGCGCGTACCCCATGGCGGTCATCGCGGTTCCGCATGGCAACCATGCTACGCAGTCCGTGACTCCGTAGGAATAGGTGTCAGGTTTCAGGGGTCAGGTTTCATTGAGAGAATGAAAAGCCCAGCCGCAAGGCTGGGCTTTTTCATTCCTCCCAGTGATTCTGGTTGAGCAGAAGATCGCATCCCCAAGAAATTGTCATCCTGAGCGAAGTAAGCCGCTCTTGCTCTTGCTCTTGCTCTTGCTCTTCGCACGATCGGAATCGAATGCGGGCCAGCGGTCCACTTCACTCGTTCACTTCTTCACTTCTTTCACTCCATTCACGAATCACGATTCACGAGCCACGGCTCTTTTACCACATTCGTCGCGTGCATCCACTCGCGCAATTTGCGCTGCGCCGGCTTCTCAATGAAGTAGAGCGCCACCAGCGACAGCGCGACCAGCAGAACGTAACTGAGCCACGGATCGAAGCGGCTCAGCCCCAGCACCTCAAGCACATGCGAGCCGTGAATCATGTTCCAAAGGTTGAAGTGCAGCAGGTAAAGACAGTAGCTGGCTTCGCCCACAAACACCAGCGGCCGCACGCCCAGCGCGCGCGCCAGCGGATTCTCCCCCGCCAGCCCCAAAACGATAAAAGCAAACAGCGGCATCAGCAGGCCGTCGTGGATGATGGCGTAAGGAACCAGGGGCCCCAGGCACAGGATTCCGTAAAGTCCCACAAAGCCAATCAAGCCAAGCCACAAGCGCACGTAGCTCGCGCGCGGGATAATCGCGTCCAGGTTGGCCAGCATCACGCCAAAGATAAAACTGAAAACGTGCGCGTACGGCGTGTATTTCAGCGCCCACAGCCACGGCCCGTAACTCCAGCGGTCGGGATGCGCGATGCCGTCGGGATTGAAAGCCATATAAAGTGCGCCCGGCACCAGTCCCAGCATCCACACACCCGCGAGTTTCGCGACGTACGGCCCCATGCGACCGGGCTTCTTGGCACGCGCCAGCCACGGAAAAATCACGTAGTAGAAGGCTTCGGCCGACATGGTCCACGCCGGCGTGTTCAAGAACGTGGCCACCGCCGGAATCCACCCCTGTAGCAGCAGCGGAGTCAGCACCACCCCTGTCCAGAACATGGCATGCGTGTGGGATCTGTACTCCGACCCCAGGGTCCCGAGGCTCAGCAACAGGCTCAGAAGGTAAATAGGATAGATGCGGGTAAAGCGCGCCTCCCAGAAGCGTTTGCGATCCAGTTCGCCGTTGCGCGCCCGTTCGTTGTAGTTATAGCCGAGCACAAATCCTGAGAGCAGGATGAAATAACTCACGGAGATGAAGCCCGCGTTGACCACCGGCGCCAGGAGCACTGGAATGTGCAGCGAGCCCGCCATAAAAGGCGCGGGGAAATAGAAGTTGAAATTGAACCACTGGGGATTGGAGAAGTGGAAGAGCACGATGTTGATGGCCGCGAAGCAGCGCAAGCCTGTTAGAGCTTTCAGCGGCGCTGGCTTGCGAGTTTCCACGAACAGTTAGACGCTCCGATGAGGCAGGGAATAGGGAGTAGCCAGTAGGGAATAGTGAAGGACGGCAGGAATTGCGGATCAATTAGAAGAGCGCCTGCTATTCGAGATCAGATCCAGCAGTGCTTCAGGGCCTTTTCATCTCAACATCTACTCCCTACTGGCTACTCCCTTTTCCCTGTTTTTACGCCGTCACCAGCGAACCCACCTTTTCGCCCATTACCACGCGCCGCATGTTGCCCGGACGGTTCATGTTGAAGATGATCATGGGCAGGTTGTTGTCCTTGCACAGGCTCACCGCCGTCAGGTCCATCACCTTCAGCCCCTGGCGCAAAATGTCCATGTAGGTGATCTCGTCGTATTTCACGGCGTCTTTCACCAGCACCGGGTCGGCGTTGTAAACGCCCTCCACCTTGGTGCCCTTCAGCAGCACATCGGCCTTGATCTCCATGGCGCGCAGGCTGGCCGCCGTGTCGGTAGAGAAAAACGGATTGCCGATGCCCGCCGCGAAGATCACCACGCGGCCCTTTTCCAGATGCCGCACCGCGCGCCGCCGGATGTACGGCTCTGCAATCTGGTTCATGAACACCGCGGTCATCACCCGGCACTGCACTCCGCGTTGTTCGAGAGCATCTTGCAGGGCGATGGCGTTGATCACCGTGGACAGCATGCCCATGTTGTCCGCGCTCACGCGGTCCATCTCCTTGGCCTGCTCCTCTACGCCGCGGAAGAAGTTCCCTCCGCCCACCACCAGGCCGATTTCCACGCCCAGTGCATGAATCTCCGCGAGCTCGCCGGTAATCTCGGACACCTTTTCGGCATCCAGGCCAAAGCCCCGCTCGCCCGCAAGAGCCTCACCCGATAGCTTCAATACGATCCGTTTGTACATGCCGTTTCGAGTATCGCATACGCGCCGCCGGTCCCGTCTTCCCCGCGCGGTTTCTTGCCGCTTTCGGCATCCGCGCAGACTTTCCCAAATCCGGGCTCTCTCCCCGTCCGTCTCAAATCAGGAACCTCCCACCGCTTTTCTCTCCCTGCCCGTATCCCACTCAACCTGATTCTTCTTAGACTTGACTCATTCCAAACGAGCTTCCTTCCTCGTTGGTCGACAGGGCTTCATGGTCGTCAAAACCCAGTGCAAAGGCCGAGAGTTTACCGGCGTCGAAGTCGGCGCGAACAATGTGCGCCGCTATTTTCCCAGGGAAGCCAACGTCATCGAGCTGCACCTCGACCATCTCCTCATTCAGCTCGGCCTCAAGCCCGATTTCTGGCAGGGCCACGCACAGATCTGCGATCCCCGCCTCCGCGCGTGGCTGGAGTCGAAGAACTTTCACGGGCGGCCGGGCGACGCCCCCATTCCTCTGGCGCTAATTCCGTCAGGCAAAAACTGCTTCCGGCTGCAACCTGTCGGCGCGCAAGCGCGGTCCAGGATCAAGCCCACCCTAGTTCCCTTCCACCCCGCCTGACGAAGTGACGAGGGAACAGTTTGAGTGTGAGTGGTTGCCGATCAGCGCGAATACGCACTCACACCCACACTCACACTGTCTTGTTACACTCTCATTGGAATGAATCTCACCCAGCTTGAACAAGAAATCGCGCGGCACTTTGCCGCGGGAGCGGCTGCCAGCGGCGACCCGGCGGCGATGAAGGCCTTTCTGGAGCTGCGTGCATGTCTCGAGCGCGGCGAAGTGCGCTCTGCCGAACCAGACGCCGCAGCACCCACAGGCTGGCGCGTCAACGCCTGGGTCAAGCAGGGCATCCTGCTCGGCTTCCGCCTCGGCGCCCTTGAAGGTTCAAACGCCGGCGCTCTTTCGTTTGTCGATAAGCACACCTTCCCTCCGCGCCTTTTCTCCGCGGCTGACGGTGTGCGCGTTGTAGCGGGCGGCTCTGCGGTCCGCAGCGGCGCTTACGTAGCGCGCGGCGTCATTTGCGCTCCGCCCATGTGGGTCAACACCGGCGCTTACGTCGACGAGGAAACCATGGTCGATTCGCACGCCCTGGTCGGTTCCTGCGCCCAAATCGGCAAACGCGTGCACTTGAGCGCCGCGGCGCAAATCGGCGGTGTGCTCGAGCCGGTCAACGCCAGCCCTGTCATCATTGAGGACGATGTGCTCGTCGGCGGCAATTGCGGCGTCTACGAGGGCACCCTGGTGCGCAAAGGCGCTGTCCTCGCCGCCGGCACCATCCTCACCCGCGGAACGCCTCTCTTCGATCTCGTCAAAGGCGACGTGCTCCGCGCCAGCGGAGAAACTCCACTCATCGTTCCCGAGAATGCCGTCGTCGTCCCCGGCGCCCGCGCCATCGGCAAGGGCAAAGCCCATCCCCAAAGCGAAGCCTGGGGCCTCAGTCTCTACGCCCCCGCCATCGTAAAATACCGCGACGACAAAACCGACCTCAGCACCACCCTCGAAGACTTGTTGCGCTAGCGTGGCGAGTCAGAAGTCCGCGTCACAATAAAATTGTCATCCTGAGCAACCAAAATCGGATGTCATCCTGAGCGAGCGCAGCGAGTCGAAGGACCTGCGGTTGCTTTTCGCGAATTCCACTCAGCACGAAAACTGGTTGCCCCATCCTAAACGCGCCCTTTGCGTTTAGGGTGGGATCACACGCACGCAAGCGTGGGAGCCGCTCTCTGCTCCCTGTTCTCGAATGCTATCCTTCTCCTGCAACAAAACCACAAAAATGAAACTCTTCCTACGCATCGTTCTCCTTCTGCCCGTCGTCCTGCTTGCCTCCTTCTCTCACGCTCAACTCGCCAGGCACGTCGATCCCTTTCTCGGCGCATCGGGCGGCGGCAACGTCTTTCCCGGCCCCGTAGTACCCTTCGGCGAGATCAAGCCCGGCCCCGACATGGCAGCGCCGGCCGGCCACGATCCCAACGCCGGCTGGAACGCCACCGACGACATTCGCGGCTTCAGCCAGACCCACGTCAGTGGCACCGGCGGCGGCGCAAAATACGGAAACATCCTCGTCATGCCCACCACCGGCGCGCCCGCGCCGCTCGACGCAGGGTCGCCGCGCGCCGATGAACACGCCTCCGCCGGCCTCTACTCGGTCACGCTCGCCCGCTACAACATCGGCATCGACATCACCGCCGCGCGCCGCAGCGCCATCTACCGCTTTAAGTACCCCAAAGGCGCACCCGCCAATCTCCTCTTCGATGTGAGCCATATCCTCGCCTCCGGCGCGAAGCAAAATGAAGATCAACGGCTCACCGGCTGTGAAGTTCGCATTCTTTCACCGACAGAAATCGAAGGCTCCACCAGCGTCACCAACGGATGGAACAAGCAGCTCACTTCCTACACTGTCCATTTCTACGCGCGCTTGAGTACGCCGGCCGCATCCTGGGGCACATGGCTCAACGACAAGCTCACCCCCGGCAGCAAGAGTGCGCGCACTCAATCCGGCTCCAGCACCGGCGCATGGCTCACCTTCGCCGACACCGGAGATCATCCGGTCCTCATGAAGATCGGTATCTCCTTCGTCAGCATCGCCCAGGCGCGGCAGAATCTCGCCGCTGAAATTCCCCGCTTCAACTTCGACGCCGTGCACGCCGCCGCACTCGCCCAATGGGACCGGGCGCTCGGCAAAGTCGAGCTGAAGGGCGAAACCCCCGAGCAGGCGCAAATTTTTTACACCGCGCTCTACCACACCATGCTCATGCCCACCGACCGCACCGGCGAGAACCCGCTCTGGAAGTCGAGCGAGCCGTATTACGACGACTACTACGCCATCTGGGACATCTTCCGCACCTCCAATCCGCTGCTCCTGCTCATCGCTCCAGAGCGCGAGACTCAAATCGTGCGCGCCCTCGTCGATCTTTACCGGCACGAGGGCTGGCTGCCCGATGCGCGCAGCGGCAACTACAACGGCCGCACCCAGGGCGGCAGCAACGCCGAATTCATCCTTACCGACGCCTTCGTCAAAGGTGTCAAGGGCGTCGACTGGAAGACCGCTCTCGCCGCCGAGATGCACGATGCCGAGACTTCCCCGGCCGACCACTTCAAGGAGGGCCGCGGTGGCTTGGACGACTGGCATCGTCTCGGCTACGTTTCGATTGAGGGCTCTGACCGTCCCGCGTCGGTCGACATGGAGTACGCTGCCAATGACTTTGAGATTGCTCTGCTCGCCAAAGGCCTCGGCGACACGACAGACTACAAAAAATACCTCGAGCGCTCCGCCAACTGGAAGAAGCTTTGGGACCCGGACTTCAGCGAAGGCGGATTCACCGGCTTCATTCGCCCGCGCCATCGCGACGGAACCTGGCTCACGCCCTTTACGGCCATGATGAGCGGCAGTTGGAACGGAGACACGTTCTATGAAGGCAACTCCTGGACCTACTCCACCTTCGTTCCACAGGATGTCGCGGGAATGATTGAGAAATCTGGCGGACCGGAGACCTTCGTGCGCCGCCTCGACGCGTTTTTCGACGTCCCCGCACGCTACGATGTAGGAAACGAGCCCGGATTCCTCGCGCCCTACCTCTACATCTGGGCCGGCCGCCCCGACAAAACCGACGCGCGCGTGCGCCAGATCATCGCCGCCAGCTATCATGCCGGACCAGACGGCCTGCCCGGCAACGACGACTCGGGCGCAATGTCTTCCTGGTACACCTTCGGGCAGATCGGCATCTTTCCCAACGCCGGCCAGGATGTTTACCTCATCGGCAGCCCCGCCTATCCCCAGACCACACTGCATCTCGCCAGGGGCAAGGACTTCGTGATTGAAGCCAGAAATCTCTCCGCGGAGAACATCTACGTGACCTCGGCGACACTGAATGGCCAGCCACTCGACCGGGCGTGGCTCCGTCACCCGGAGATCGCGGCTGGCGGCCGGTTGGTGCTCACCATGGCCAACGCGCCCAGCCAGTGGGCCCAGCACAATCCGCCGCCTTCCACCCCTGCCCCCATACCGTAGCGCCAGTCTCCAGACCGGGGTCCCCAACGAGTAGCGTTTTGCCCGTTGGGGTGGGAGACCGGCTGTCGTGCGGGTCTCCAGACCCACACATATCGGAATGCCCCCAAAAAACGTCAACGAAGACCCCCTTCGCGCGTCTAATCG
>Ga0255353_1001327_pt1 | contig 14091 bp, 13 predicted proteins | sample HBST25metaG_FD_189941 | JGI IMG/M metagenome (GOLD analysis project Ga0255353, IMG submission 189941) | Peat soil microbial communities from Stordalen Mire, Sweden - H.B.S.T25 | ecosystem: Environmental > Terrestrial > Soil > Wetlands > Peat | place: Sweden: Norrbotten County, Stordalen Mire...
CCGAAAGATAGCTGCCGACGCCGTGCCCGGTGCCGTGGTCGAAGTCCAGCCCCTGCTGCCAGAGCGCGCGGCGGGCGAACGCATCCAGGTGCGCGCCGCCGACGCCCTGGGGAAAGATCAGGGTGGCGATGGCGATGTGGCCCTTCAGCACGCGCGTGAAGCGGTCCCGCAGCTCCGCCGGCGGCGTGTCGGGGCCGGTCCACACGGTGCGCGTCACATCGGTGGTGCCGTCGGGAAACTGCGCGCCGGAATCGATGAGATACAGTTCGTCGGCGCGGATCGGCCGGCTGGTCTCGGGACTGACGCGGTAGTGCGTAATGGCGCCGTGCTCGCCGGCGCAGGAGATGGCGGCGAAGCTCTCGCCGCGGAATCCGGGCAGCGCGGCGCGCAGGGCGAGCAGGTGTTGGGCCGCGGAAAGTTCGCTCTCGCGCCCGGCGGCGCCGTCTAGCCAGTGCAGGAACCGGCACAGCGCCGTGGCATCGCGCGTCTGCGCCGCGCGCGCGCCTTGTTGCTCCACCGGGTTCTTGCTGGCCTTGGGCAGCAGGCAGGGGTCCATGCCGGCCACCACCACGCCGCCTGCCTGACGCAGGCGCTGGGCAAACCATACCGGCGTGTTGGCCGGATCGACCCGCACCCGCTTGCCCGCGAGCCGCTCCAGTGCCTGCGACAGCGCCGGACGGTCCTGCACCGTCACGCCGTCGCCGAGCCAGGCGCGCGTCGGCTCCGGTAGCTTCTGCGGCGCCATGAACAACTCCACCGTGGCGTCGGCATGCAGCAGCGCGAAGCCGAGGGCGAACGGCGTGAACGGCACGTCGCTGCCGCGGATGTTCAGCAGCCACGCCAGCGAGGCGGGGTCCGTGATCACGGCGGCGTCCTGCCGTGCCTCGCGCAGCGCGGCCGCCACCTGGTCCCGTTTCTGCGCCGCGGCGAGGCCAGCGTAGTGCAGCGGATGCGGCTCGGCCGGAGACAACGGCGGCGACGGGCGGTCGGTCCAGACGACGTCGATCGGGTTGGGCTCGACCGGCACCATGGTCACGCCGGCGTCGCTGAAGCGTTGCAGCCCCTCCTCGCTGATCAGCAGCGGATCGTAGCCGATGCGCTGGCCCGGCGCCGCCCCCGCCAGCCAGGGCTGCGGCAGCTCGTCGGTGATGTGCTTGCGTTGCCACTGCGCCGGGTCGGTCTGCGAGGCGGCTTGCAGCACGTAGCGCCCGTCGACGAACAACACCGCCTGCTCCGCCAGCACCACGGCCAGCCCCGCGCTGCCGGTAAAGCCAGTCAGCCATGCGAGCCGCTCCGCGTTCGGCGGCACGTATTCGCCCAGATGCTCATCGGCGCGCGGCACGAGAAATCCGTCAAGTCCTTGACGAGACAACTCGAAACGCAACGCCGCCAGGCGAGATGGTTGCATTGGATTAGCCTTTGTTGAAGATATGTGAAAACTTCATGACTCATCTGTTTTCCCGCGCGCCACGCATGGCTGGCGGAACAACTCAACGCGCTCACGAGGCCGGTGAGCGCGCTATCTAGCGCCCCAACAGCGGTGTGCGGCATTGCAACACCTTGCTCGGCCGCTACACCCTGACCCCATAAGGACATAGACCCATGACCGCTCCTGTTGCCAAGGCAGAGCTTGCGTTTTTTGTATCCGACCGGATGTCACTGGCGGCGCCACCGGCGGCGCGCCGTGGTCCGCTCACCGTGTTGCTTGTCGCGCTACGGTGGCTGGCCGAGCTGCCGCGCCGGCAGGTGGCGATGGACGAGCTGAAAGGCCTTACCGACCATGAGCTTGCCGACATCGGCCTGAGCCGCGCCGACATCCACCGTGTGTTCGACCCACGCTTCACCGCCGAGCGGCGGGCCGCCGAGCAAGTCATCTGACGGCGGCGCCCCTGCCCTGCCCCTGGCAGGGATGTCGCCTTGACGGCCCCGCTGTTGTGGCATCGATTGAATCAGTGCGATGAACGGTGGGGGTAGCGGTTGAGTTCGGTGATCTGGGTCGATGTCGAGGACTTATTCGCCTATGTGAACGGGGGAGCCAGCCGCCCTACGGGTATCCAACGCTTCGCCTTCGAGTTGTGCCGGGCGATGCGCACACGGCCCAGCGACGGTGAGCGCGTGCACTTCGTCCGTCACTCCTCTGGGCACGTCGGGCTGGTCGAAGTGCCCTGGTCGGCCGTGACGGCGTTGTTCCATCGGCTGGCGAACATGCCGGTGAGGGTGGAGCCAGAGCCGAAGCTAGAGCCAGAGCCAGAGCCAGAGATCGCCGCTGTTCGCCGCTTGGCGCGCAGGACACTACCCGCTGGCCTGCGGCGACCGCTCGGGCGCTATCTCTTTATGCAATGGCTTGCCCTGGTCGCCCTGGCAGACCTGCTGGCAGCGCCGGTGCGCGCGCTCCGACGCCCTGCGCCCGAACCGCAACCCCCGGTCGCCGCCCCGGAGCCACCAGCTCCGCTCGGAGCGCCCGGGGACACCCTGCTCGCGCTCGGCGCCGGCTGGTGTAATCCCGGTCAATCGGAAGTCATCGCCTGGGCCAGACAGCAGCGGGGGATGCGCTTCGCGTTGCTGGTGTATGACCTGATTCCCCTCCGCCGCCCGGACTTTTGCGACGCAGCCCATGTGCGAACGTTCCGTGCCTGGCTCGACGAGATGCTGCCGCTCTGCGACAGGATCATGACGATTTCCCGTGCTACCGCCAACGATCTGCGGGCCTACGCCGGTGCCGAAGCAAAGCCCCTGGCCGCACCGGTGGACGTCATTCCGGTCGGTTCGGGGCTACGGTCCGGCGCGCCGTCAGCACACGCGCCGACCCGTCCGTTGCCCGCGCCGGGCAGCTATGTGCTCTTTGTCTCCACCGTGGAGGCCCGCAAGAACCACGCGCTGCTGGTGAACGTCTGGCGCCGGCTGCGCGCGGTGCTGCCGCCGACGAGCCTGCCGACGCTGGTGTTCGCGGGCCGCGTCGGGTGGATGGTGAAGGACCTGATGCAGCAACTCGACAACACCGACTGGCTCGACGGGCACGTCATGCTGATCGACGGTCCGACCGACGAAGAACTGGCGGCGTTGTACCGAGGCTGCCTGTTCACCCTGTTTCCATCCCTCTACGAGGGCTGGGGCATGCCGGTCACCGAAAGCCTGGGCTTCGGCAAGCCCTGCGTGATCAGCAACAGCAGCTCCCTGCCGGAGGCTGGTGGGGACCTGGCGCGCTATTTCGACCCGGAGAACGTGGCGGAGGCCACGCGGGTGATCCGTGCGACCATCGAAGACCGCGACGGGTTGCGAGCCTGGGAGGAAAGAATCCAGCGCGAGTTCCGTCCGGTGGCCTGGGAGGAAACGGCCGATTGCCTGTTGCAGCTGCTCGACGAGCAGCCGGTGGCGGTCGCGGCATGACGGAAGCGCCCGTTGCCGGACAGAGGCGAGTGACCCGCATCTGGATCGACGTTGACGACCTGTTCCAGTATGCGGCTTCGGGCACTCCCCGCCCGAGCGGCATCCAGCGGGTCGTGTTCGAACTCGGCCGTGCCCTTCAGGCCCGGCACAGCAAAGACGAGTGGCTGGGCTTCCTGCGTTATGATTCGCTGCGGAAGTCCTTTTGCGTTGTCACGTGGGACGAAGCAGCCGAACTGTTTCAGGTGCTCGCGACCGCGCCCACGGCAGGGCATCGCCGCACCCAGCGGGGCGTCACCGGTAATTCCACGAGACATCGGACGTTGAAGCGCCTGCTCTATCGCCTTCCGGAGCGGTTTCGCCGGCCGCTCATCAGGTTCGCGCGCGCGCAGCTTGATTCACTCAATGCCATCGCCGCGTTGGCAAGCGGCATCTACGCAGTCAGTAAGCGCCGCGAAAAGATCGACGCTCCACGCGGCCAGGATTTCGCCCAGGTCGTGGGACCCGGCGACATCTTTCTGGCGCTCGGGGCGACCTGGGGACAACCCGACTATCCTGCGATGTTGCGCACGCTGCGGCAGCGCCACGGTGTGCGGACCGCGTTGCTGCTCTACGATATCATTCCCACCCGACACCCGGAATGGTGCGATATTGGGCTGGTACGCTTGTTCCGCCCCTGGCTGGATGGCATCCTGCCCGCGTGCGGAACCCTGATGGCCATTTCCCGCGCCAGCGCCGACGATGCGGAGGCTTATGCGAAGCGACGTGGTATACCCCTGGAAGGGCCGGTGCACGTCGTTCCGATGGGCAGCGGGTTCGGCGAGGCACCGGCCGACGCCGCCGCGCCTCCCAGCCGCAAGCTGCCACCGCCGGGCACCTATGCCCTGTTCGTCTCAACCATCGAAGCGCGCAAAAACCATGCGCTGCTGATGCGCGTCTGGCAGCGGCTGCTGGACGACATGCCGCCCGAGGCCGTGCCAACCCTGGTGTTCGCCGGCCGCGTCGGCTGGTTGGTCGCGGACCTGATGCAGCAACTCGACAACACCGGCTGGCTCGACGGACGGATCGTGCTGGTCGAGGACCCGACCGACGCGGACCTCGCCGCCCTCTACCGCGGCTGCCTGTTCACGCTGTTCCCATCCTTGTACGAAGGCTGGGGCCTGCCCGTTACCGAAAGCCTGGCGTTCGGCAAGCCGTGCATCGCCAGCAACGTCACCGCGGTACCCGAAGCCGGCGGCTCGCTGGCGCGCTACTTCGACCCGGAGAACGTCGCCGAGGCGACGCGCGTGATCCGCGCCACCATCGAGGACCGCGCGGGGCTGGCCGCCTGGGAGGAACAGGTGCGCCGGGAGTTCCGCCCGGTGCCGTGGGAAGCAGCGGCCGATTGCCTGCTGAAGCTGCTGTGCCAGCAGCCGTTAGCGGTCCAAGTATGATGCAAGCGCGTTTCCCTGTCGGACATACGCACGTCCGATCACCCGGCTGCAGCAGCGTCGATGGCCCATTTCCGGGACAATGCAGATGATTCACCTCTGGATCGAGGTTGACGACCTGTTCCAATACGCGGTTTCGGGCATTCCCCGCCCGAGCGGCATCCAGCGGGTCGTCTTTGAACTCTGCCGGGCGCTGGAGGCGCGACACCGCGGGGATGAACGGCTCGGATGCGTGCGCTACGATTCGCTGCGGCAGTCGTTTTCCGTCGTCGCATGGGACGAAGTGGCTACCCTGTATCAGGTGCTCACGACCGCGCCCAGCGCAAGCACTCGCCCGCCTCCTCCGCCGATCGTGGCCGCTGACTCCGAGACGCGGCGCATACTCAAGCACCTGCTCTATCGTCTACCGGAGGAGATCCGCCGTCCTGTGAGCAGACTGGCGCGCGCGCAGCTTGAATCGCTGCGCGCCGTCGGAGAGCTGGGACGCGGCATCTGGAACATCAGTAAGCGACGGCCGCAAGCCGTCCGTCCACACGGCGCGGATTTCGCCCAGGTGGTGGCGTCAGGGGATATTTTCCTGACGCTTGGGGCGACCTGGGGACATCCTGAACATTTGGAGGTCTTGCGCGCCCTGCAACAGCGCCACGGTTTGCGGATGGCGTTGCTGCTCCATGACACCATCCCTGTCAAACATCCGGAATGGTTCGAGAGCGGATTTGTGCGTGCGTTCCGCACATGGCTGGAGGACGTCCTTCGTTTATACGGAACCCTGATGGCCGTCTCACACGCCAGCGCCAACGATGTGCAGGCCTATGCGGGACGACATGGCATTCCGCTGAGCGGACCCGTGCACGTGATTCCCCAGGGCAGCGGGTTCGGCGAGGCACCGGCCGACGCCGCCGCGCCTCCCAGCCGCAAGCTGCCACCGCCGGGCACCTATGCCCTGTTCGTCTCAACCATCGAAGCGCGCAAGAACCATGCGTTGTTGATGCGCGTCTGGCAACGGCTGCTGGACGACATGCCGACCGAGGCCGTACCAACCCTGGTGTTCGCCGGCCGCGTCGGCTGGTTGGTCGCGGACCTGATGCAGCAACTCGACAACACCGGCTGGCTCGACGGACGGATCGTGCTGGTCGAGGACCCGACCGACGCCGAACTCGCCACCCTCTACCGCGGCTGCCTGTTCACGCTGTTCCCGTCCTTGTACGAAGGCTGGGGCCTGCCCGTTACCGAAAGCCTGGCGTTCGGCAAGCCGTGCATCGCCAGCAACGTCACCGCGGTACCCGAAGCTGGCGGCTCGCTGGCGCGCTACTTCGACCCGGAGAACGTCGCCGAGGCGACGCGCGTGATCCGCGCCACCATCGAGGACCGCGCGGGGCTGGCAGCCTGGGAGGAACAGGTGCGCCGGGAATTCCACCCGGTGACCTGGGCCGCCGCAGCGGACGCCCTGATCGCCACGCTGCGCCAGGACACCGCCACGGCGCGCTGATCAGGCGAGCATGGTCACGACGGTGACGCGCGTCGGCTGCGCCACCAGATCCTTCGTCGCCTCTCCCAGGTGGCGCAGATGCGGCTCCTGCAGATGCGCGTCCAGCGCCGCCCGGCTGGCCCAGGTCTCGTAGAAGAAAAAGTGCCCTGGCTTATCCAGGTCTTCATGCAGATGGTAGTGCCGGCAGCTCAACTCTTGCCGCGTCGGCGCTATCACATCGAGAAACAGGTCGCGCAGCGCCTGCTCCTGCCCCGGTTTGGCCTGCGCCTCGGCGATGACGCGGATTTCCTGGGTGTCGGACATTCTGACCTCCGAATCGGCTCTGTTGAGGTCAACCCCGGGGGCCGGAAGCTGGAGCCAGCTTCCGGCCCCCGGTCAGACCCCTGCTACAGTCGGTCAAACCGCCGCGCGCGGCAAGGGGCGACGGCATGCGAGACACAGGGGCGACGAAGGCATTTGTCGCCGCCGGACGGGTCGCTACCCTCGATTCGCGCCACCACAAGGAGTCGCCGCATGCACGATCCGATCGCCCGGCCTAGGCTGGGCGCGGCCATCCGCCACGAATGGGACCTCGACCCCGGCTGGCTGACGGTGAACCATGGCTCCTACGGCGCCACGCCGCGCGTGGTGCTGGTGGCTGAGCGCGAGTGGCAGCGGCGCATGGAAGCGCAGCCCTGTCGCTTCATGGGTCGCGAGCTGCCGGCGGCACTACGGGCGGCGGCGGATGCGCTCGCCGCGTTCGTCGGCGCCGAGGGAAGCGATCTCGCTTTCGTCGAGAACGCCACCGTCGGCTGCAACGCCGTGCTACGTTCGGCCGAACTCGCGCCCGGCGACGAGATTCTCGTGCTGAGCCATGGTTATGGCGCGGTGGTGAAGACCGCCCGCTACGTCGCCAGCCGCACCGGCGCAGAGGTCCGCGAGGTTCCTCTGCCCTTCCCTTGCCCGACCGACGATGCCGTGGTGGCGAGCGTGGCCACCGCCCTCACGCCGCGCACCCGCATCGCGGTGCTCGATCACATCACCTCTTCCTCCGCGCTGGTGCTGCCGATCGGGCGCATGGTGGCGGCCTGCCACGCCGCCGGCGTGCCGGTGCTGGTGGACGGGGCGCACGCGCCGGGCCAAGTGGACCTGGACCTGACGCGCCTGGACGCCGACTGGTACGTGGGCAACTGCCACAAATGGCTGATGGCGCCGAAGGGCTGCGGCTTCCTGTGGGCGCGGCGCGACCGTCAGGACGGGCTGCATCCGGTCACCATCTCGCACGGCTATGGCCAAGGCTTCCTCGCCGAGTTCGACTGGACCGGCACGCGCGACATGAGCGCCTATCTCGCCGTGACGGCGGCGCTGGCGTTCCACCAACGTCTGGGCGGGCCGGCGCTGCGGGCGCGCAATGCCGCCCTGGCCGCCGACGGCGCGGCGCTTCTCGCGCGCAGGTTGAAAACCGAAATCGGCAACGCGGTGCCTGGCCGCAACACCCCGGCGGGAGCAATGGGCCTGATCCGCCTGCCGGGAGCCGGAAACGTCACACCTGAGCATGCCCTGGTACTGCGCGAGCGGCTGCTGGACGCCGCCACCGACGCCCCCGTGAACGCGCTGGAAGGTATCGCCTGGCTGCGTATTTCCGCCCAGGCTTACAATGAATTGGCAGACTTCGAGCGACTTGCTGAGGTGATCGCGAAGGAGCTCGGTAATACGTCCGTATGATATGCGGACCGGGACCCGTGGCCGGAACGCCACAGCCCCGCTTGTGCCCCTGCAACGACCGTGGCCGCTATGGCAGGGTTGCCCCCGGCGGAGGTAACGTGACCTCACAGTTTCTTGAAGGGCGCCGCTTCGATGCTAAAGCGAAAGCAACAGCCCCCGTTGGACTCGCTGGCGGAGAACGTCATAGCCCTGCGCCAGCGGATACTGCCACGGCACTGCGCGCTTCTGGCGAGGTGGGTGGAGGCGGGGCAACGCATGGGGCTGTGCGATGCTTCGGCGTTCTTTCCCGATCCCGGCGAACGGCAGCAGGATTACATTCTGGTCTGGGTGCGGGAGAATTCGGACCCCGCCTACATGGTCGCGCCCGAGGGCGGCGGCTGGCTGGTCACCGATGCGCTGCGGCAACAGCCGCTCGCCAGCCTGAGCAGCTTCGAGGCCGCGCTCAATTTCATCCGCCCGGTGCTGCCGCTGGTCGCGGCGGCCTGACGCGCCCGCTTGCCGTCCGTTCCGCCGTGGGACGGGCGAGCCGCGATCATGATTGAGCAGACGATGAAGCTGGCATCGGTCACGCGCATTCGCAACGAGGAAGACATCGTCGAAGCCTTCGTCCGGCATCACGCGGCGCTGGTCGACCACCTTGTGTTCCTCGCCAACGGCAGCAACGACCGCACGCTGGCTATCCTGCGCGCATTGCAGGCAGAAGGGCTGCCGATCACTCTAGAGAGCAACAACGCACCGGTCTTTGACCAGGCGAGACAGAACACCTTTCTTTTCCACGTCGCCGCCGAGCTTGGCGCCGACTGGGTTCTGTATCTCGATAGCGATGAGTTCATCGACCCCCGCGGCCTAGGGAAAGCCTCGCTGCGGGACGTATTCGCCAGCCTGCCCGAGCGGGCGCCCTGCGTTCAGGTGCCGATGGTCAACTACCATCCGACCGTCGATGACTCCCAGGGTGAAAGGGTCGTCCCGCTGCGACAGATCCACCGCGATCCCCAGCCCCTCGGCGTCTTCAAGGTTTGGGTTCGAGCCCAATTGGCCTCGCTGGACGTGACGGTCGGTGCCGGCAATCACGAAGTTTTCCTGCAAGGCACGGTGCTCCCTTGCTTTCGCCTCGATGCCCCCGTGCTGGCGCACTACTACAAGCGTTCCGGCTGGCGGGCCATCGCGAAAGCTGTCGTGGGGCGGCTCAAGGTTATTGCGAGCGGGCGCGAAGCCGCGATGCATTCCAGCCACTACACGGAACTGTTTGAGAACTTCCGCGATCATCCAGAATGGCTGATCGGCGATCCTGTCTTCATGCAGACCGCAAATACACCTCTCTATTCTTCCTCTGTCAGAGATCCAATCACTTATCTTGGCGGTGAACTGAAATACACCGAAGAATGCGACGAATTTCTACTGGCCATGCAGTCCATTATTGCCTACGCAGAAGCCCTGGCACGCCACCATGGAGAACTCTGGGACGCCCAGAAGCCGACTGCCGGGCACTGACGGCCGATATTAGCGCCGCGCGCTGCCGAGGAATTCCGCCAGACGGGCGCTCGCGGGCCGCTCGAAAATCTCCGCCGGCGCCCCCTGTTCGGCGATCTGGCCCTTGTCCATGAACACGACGCGGTGCGACACCTGCCGGGCGAAGCCCATCTCATGGGTAACGATCAGCAGCGTCGCGCCCTCGTCGGCGAGGCTCTTCACCGTCGCCAGCACTTCCTGCACCAGCTCGGGGTCGAGCGCCGAGGTCACTTCGTCCAGCAGCACCAGCTTCGGGTTCATCGCCAGCGCGCGGGCGATGGCGACGCGCTGCTGCTGACCGCCGGAGAGCTGGCTCGGGTAGGACTCCATGCGCTGCGCCAGGCCGACGCGGCCGAGCCAAGTCTGCGCCAGCACCCGTGCCTCGTCGCGCTGCATCCGGCGCACCTTGGTCAGCCCCAGCATCACATTGCGCAGCGCGGTAAGATGCGGGAACAGGTTGAAGTTCTGGAACACCATCCCCGTCATCGCGCGCTGACGTGACAGCAGGCGATCGGGCAGCCGATGCCTTCGCCCCCGCCGCACGCGATAGCCGATCGATTCGCCGTCGAGCACGATTTCCCCGCCGTCGAACTCCTCCAGCAGGTTGACGCAGCGCAGCAGCGTGGTCTTGCCGGAGCCGCTGGAGCCGATGATGGAGACCACCTCGCGCTCGTGGACGGTCAGGTCGACCCCCTTCAGCACCTCGATTTCCTTGAAGTGCTTGTGCAGCCCACGGATCTGCAGCAGGGGGCGGCCGGCCAGGGGTTCCGTCATGGCCGTACCCGCGCTTCCAGGTTGCGGCCAAGCGTCTCGATGCCAAGGTTGATGAGCAGGTAAAGCACGCCTGCTACGGCATAGAATTCCAGCGTCATGAAGTTCCGCCCGACGATCTCTTGCGTTTTCAGCAGCAGCTCGCCGACGCCGATGACGGAGAGCAGGGTGGACGCTTTGACCAGCTCCACGCCCGTGTTCACCCACGGCGGCAGCGCCTGGCGCAGCGCCTGCGGCAGGACCACGTAGGCCAGGATTTGCGGGAAGGTCAGGCCGATGCTGCGGCCCGCCTCCGTCTGGCCGTGCGGCACCGACTGCACGGCGCCGCGGACGATCTCGCCGAGATGCGCGCCGCAGAACAGGCTGAGCGCCAGCAGGCCGGCCTGGAACGCGTCCATCTGCAGCCCCACCGCCGGCGTGATGTAGAAGGCGGCCAGGATCAGCACCAGTACCGGCGTGCCCCGGATGATATCCACATAGATGCGGCACAGCACCCGCAACACGACGTGGCCATAAACCAGCAGCAGCCCGATGACGAGGCCGAGCAGGCTGCCGATGACAATGGCGGTCAGCGCCGCTTCCATGCTTATCAGCACGCCGCCGGCGATCGCGTCGCGAGCCATCCACAACTGAGCGAGGAAGCGGTCCATCGGTGCGCCTGACGGTTCAGAACTTCGGGTACCGCCGCTCCAGCCTGCGCAGGGCGGCGGCGATGATCAGGCAGGTACCGACGTAAAGAGCGCTCGTTACCGTCCAGGTCTCGACGACACGGAAACTCTCCACGTTGATTTTGCGCGCCTGATAGGTCAGCTCCGGCACCGCGATCGCGGCGGCGAGCGAGGTGTCCTTGAACAGTCCGATGAAGGTGCTGCCCAGGGCCGGCAGAACGTTACGCAGCATGATCGGTACGACCACGCTGAGGCTGGTCTGCAGGCGCGTCAGCCCGATCGCCCGGGCCGCCTCGACGACGCCGCGCGGCACCCCCATCAGCCCGGCGCGGAACACCTCGGCGAGGTAGGCGCCGGAATACAGCGCCAGCGAACCGACAAAGCTTTCGAACTTGTTGAGCCGGATGCCGATCTGCGGCAGACCGAAATACGCTACCAGCACGATCACCAGGATCGGCAGGTTGCGCATGATGGAGACATAGAGGCGCACGATGATGCGGCCGGCGCGGGACGGACCGACGCTGGCGAACGCGGCGATAAGGCCGATCCCGGAGCCGATCGCGACCGCGAACACCGCGAGCACCAAGCCGAGACCGAGGCCCCACAGCAGGTTATGAAAATCCGCCCAGACGACGGCGAAGTTCAGCGTGTAGCCCATGGTCCCGGCCGGCCGTTCCCTCTCAGCGCATCTCGCTCGGGAAGCCGATCGCCGGCGGCGGCGGGGTCTGGCCGAACCACTGCTGGAACGATGCCGAGTAGGCGGGGAACTCGACCCCGGTCATCGCCTCGCGCAGCGCGGTGTTGACCCACTGCAGCCAGTCCGCGTCGCCCTGCTTCACCGCGCACGAGTAGGTCTGCGGGTTCCAGCCGTAGCCGGCGTCAATGTAACGGTCGGGGTTCTGCTTGATGAACCAGCGCAGCGAGGACATGTCGGTCGCCGCCGCGTCGGCCCGGCCGGTGTTGAGCGCCTGATACATGGTGGCGAAGCTGTCGTACTGGTCGACGTGGGCCTGCGGCAGCGCCTGGTGCACCATGTCTTCGGCGTAGACGTTCTGCAGCACCGACACCGTCACGCTGCTGCCCGCGGCCTTCACCGCATCGAAGTTGGCGTACTTGCCGTTCTTCGCCAGCAGCAGGCCAACGCCCTCGCGGTAGTACGGAATGGTGAAGGCCACCTGTTGCGCGCGCTCGGCGGTCACCGTCATCGCCTGGCAGGTGATGTCCACCTTGCCCGTGGTGATGTTCGGGATGCGTGCGTCGGACGCCTGGGTCACGAACTCGACCTTGTTCGGATCGCGGAACAGGCCCTTGGCCAGGGCGCGGGCGATGTCGATGTCGAACCCGACCAGGTTGTCTTTGTCATCGCGGAAACCCCAAGGGGGATTGGTGCTGCCGGTTCCCACGATCAGCTTGCCGCGCTGCAATACTTCCTGCAGCTTGTCTGCGGCAATCGCATTGTTCGCGTGGAACGCGGACAGCAGGAACACGCTCGCCGAGAATACGAGCGTCAGGCCACGTCCGATCATTGGCGGTCCTTCCTACGGAAGTCGGTCAGCCCCACGCCAACCAGCATGTGAGGCAGGCGCGACAGTCATTTTGTATTCCAGTCACCGTAGGGCCGTGCCAATGGGCACGCAAGAGGCCGCAAATCCGCCTTGCGTCGCAGTGAATGGAACAATCTCGTTTGCCAACCACAATAACAGATGGAATCGCCCCGCTCAGCGGTCGCCGAGATCGTACTTCATAATGCGGCCATGCCGGCCGTTGCGGTCGCGCTCCAGCGCATACACGTCGCCTTCGAGCGGATGCCGCTCGGCCAGCACGGCCGCGATGGCGGCGCGGTCCTGGGCGTCCAGCGCCACACCGAACAGACGCCGATGCCGCTCCAGATGCGCGCGGCTACGCACGCCGACGATCACCGCCGCGACATGCGGCAGATCGAGCACCCAACGGCTGGCCACCGAGGCGATGTCGCAACCGTGCCGGCCGGCGACGCCCGCCAGCGTCGCCAGCAGCGCCTGCAACCAGTCCCAGCCGCCGGCATCGTCGATGATCAGCTTGTATTTCACCAGCGACCGGTTCTCCAGCGCGCCCGTCGGCTCCGCCACGCCGAGCCAGCGCTCGCTGAGGAAGCCGCCCGCCACCGTGCCGTAGCACAGCAGGCGCATCCCGTGCGTCGCGCACAGCGCCGCCATTGCCCGCGCCGGCCGATCGTCCAGCAGCGAATACTGCACCTGCATCGTGCGCACGTTCACGCCCGCCGCGAGCAGGCGCGCCGTGTGCTCGGTGTCGAAATTGGTGCCGCCGATCAGGTCGATCTTGCCCTCGCGCTGCAGCTCGGCGAGCCATAGCGCCGTGTCCAACCAGGACGGCTGGGCATAGTCCCACCAGTGGAACTGTACCAAGTCCAGCCGCTCCAGACCGAGTCGCCGCAGCGAGCGGTCGATGACGCGGCGCACATCGGCGCGGCCGATGTGCGCGAGCAGGTCCAGGTCCGGTACGAACTTGGTGTGTACTTTCAGCGCCGCCCGGCTCGCCGCGAGCGCGGCACGGCGGAACGCGCCGATCAGCTCCTCCACGCCAGTATAGATGTCGCCGCAGTCGAAGGTCGTGATGCCGGCCTCGACATAGGCTGCCATGTCCGCCAGCGCGTCGGCGGTCACCACCTCGCCGTGGCCGCCGGCGAGCTGCCAGCCGCCCTTGATCAAGCGCGAGATGACGTAACCGGGGTAAAGTTCGGTGGTCTCGACGGTCTCGGCGTTCATTTCGTCTCCTTCGGCAACGGCACGGCGGTCGCCGCGGCGTGGCTGAAGCGGCGCCGCCCGATGCGGGTAATGCGCAGGCGCGAGAGACAGTTCGGGTCCGGGCAGGCCACCTCGGCGTCGCTCGTCATCCAGTCGTTCGCCTGCGTCTGCCGCTGCTTCGCCGCCAGCAGCGGCAACACCGCGGCCAGCGAATAGATCGAGAAGCCCTGGCCAGGCGGCAGGTACAGCATCTCGCCACGCAGCTCGAACCAGTCACCGACGCGTGCGCCGCACAGCAGCCGTGCGCCGGCCGGAGCCACCACCTCCACGCGCAGGTCATACAGCTCGAAACCGTCGTCGCTCACGGCATTGACGCATCCGTTGTGGGAAAA
>Ga0255353_1001328_pt1 | contig 14090 bp, 12 predicted proteins | sample HBST25metaG_FD_189941 | JGI IMG/M metagenome (GOLD analysis project Ga0255353, IMG submission 189941) | Peat soil microbial communities from Stordalen Mire, Sweden - H.B.S.T25 | ecosystem: Environmental > Terrestrial > Soil > Wetlands > Peat | place: Sweden: Norrbotten County, Stordalen Mire...
GGCAAGAACGGACCCAACGTGAAAGTTGCAGCTCCCAGGGTCATGAATATCTCGGCGGGCGTCGCAGGCGGTTTGCTGATTCAGAAGACTGCGCCGGTTTATCCGCAGATTGCCAAGGAAGCCCGGGTATCAGGCACGGTGGTGATTCAAGCCACAATTTCCAAGGGCGGACAGGTTGAGAATCTTCGCGTTGTCAACGGGCCGACCATGCTGCGGCAGCCGGCGATGGATGCCGTGAGGACCTGGCGTTACAGGCCCTACTTGCTCGATGGAGAGCCGGTCGAAGTTGAAACCACGGTGAGTGTGACCTTCACTTTGGGCGGGTGACGAGCCATCGGGCTCCATCGCGTCTTTTGGTCATGAGCACCGGTTTGCAATGATGGCCGGGCGAACGAGCATTCTGTGGCATTGGGAGGCGGAACGTGGAACTTCTGAACCTGGAAAAGTACAAGGCGGAAATACACAGGACCCTGATCTCCAAGCTGGATCTGGAGAAGCTGTCGCGCGTCAACTCGAGTCAGGCCCGCCAGGCGGTGGCCGGCATTGTCAAGGAGATTATTGCTGACCAGCGGGTCCCGCTGAACTTCGACGAGCAGGAGAAGATACAGGCGGATCTGCTCGATGAGGTTTTTGGCCTTGGCCCGCTGGAGCCCCTGCTGAGGGATGCAAAGATCTCGGACATCCTGGTCAATAACAAGGATCATGTATTCATTGAGAAGGGCGGGCTGCTGCAACGGGTGGATACGACCTTCCGCGATGATCAGCATCTGATGCAGATCATCGACCGCATCGTGTCGCGTGTGGGCCGCCGCGTGGATGAGTCCTCGCCGATGGTCGATGCGCGATTGCCCGATGGCTCCCGCGTCAATGCCATCATTCCGCCGCTGGCGCTGGACGGGCCGTCCCTGTCTATCCGCCGCTTCGGGACAGGCCCGCTGGCGGCCAATCAGCTTGTTCAGTTGAAGAGCGTTTCGGCGGAGATGATGGAGGTGCTTTCCTCCGCGGTGAAAGCCAGAATCAGCATCCTCATATCGGGCGGAACGGGCGCCGGCAAAACCACCTTTTTGAATATTCTGTCGCAGTACATTCCGCGCAACGAACGCATTGTCACCATCGAGGACGCCGCCGAACTGCGCCTGGCACAGGAAGACATCGTGCGCCTGGAAACCCGTCCGCCGAACATTGAAGGCCAGGGGGCCATTCGCCAGCGCCAACTGCTGATCAACTGCCTGCGTATGCGCCCCGACCGCATTATCATGGGCGAGGTCCGCGGAGAAGAGGCCTTTGACATGTTGCAGGCCATGAATACCGGGCACGAAGGCTCGATGACCACGATTCACGCCAACACTCCGCGCGACGCCATTGCCAGACTCGAATCGATGGTCGCAATGAGTAATATGAACCTGCCGGAAAAATCCGTCCGTCAGCAGATTGCATCGGCCATTACGATCGTCGTGCAGGCCACACGCATGAGCGATGGAACGCGCAAGGTGACCAGCGTAGCCGAGATCACCGGCATGGAAGAGAGCGTCATCAGCATGCAGGAGATCTTTACCTTCGAGCGGAAAGGAATCGGACCTGACGGCAAGGTCATCGGCATATTCATGCCCACGCGCATCCGTCCCCGGTTCCTTGAACGGCTTCGCATTTCGGGTATCGTCCTGCCGCCGGTCCTGTTCGAGCGCGAAACTCAGGTCAATTAAGCGGAAAGGAGGGAACAATTATGGGGTTGATCATAGGCTTGACATTCCTGGGCGCGTTCTCGGTCATCGCCCTGGTGCTGGTAGCCGTTACCAGCGGTGCTTCTGAGCGGTCCAAGCAGGTCCACGCCACCCTCGACTCGGCCCTGGCCACGGACAAGCTGGAAGATCGCGTCGCACTTACCAGTTTTCGCAAGAACGAACAGTTCAGCGCCATTCCCTGGCTCAATAAAAAGTTGGATCAACTCGAGGTGGCGCCACGGCTCCAGGCGCTGCTCTATCAGGCTGATCTCAAATGGAGCACGGGAAGCCTGATGGCCGCTTGCGGCTTGTGTTTCGTTGTGCCGGCTTATCTGGTTTACCTGCGCCTGGGTTCCGTCCTCATGGCTTTGCCGTTTGGCTTGCTGATCGGATGCACGCCATTTTTGTTTGTGCTTTATAAGCGCAACAAGCGCCTTGACAAGTTTCAAGAGGGGCTGCCGGAGGCGCTGGACTTGATGGTGAGCGCTCTTCGCGCCGGACACAGCCTCGTCGCCGCGCTCGGTTCCGTGGCGCGCGAATGCGCCGACCCGATCGGTTATGAATTCAAAACGTGTTTCGAGGAGCAGAACTACGGCCTTGAACTCAAGACTGCTCTGGACAACCTGATTAACCGCGTCCCGCTTCAGGACCTCCGCATTTTCGCAACCGCGATCATTATCCAGAAGGAGAGCGGGGGCAACCTTGCCGAGGTTCTTGACAAGACCTCGCATGTCATCCGCGAGCGCTTTCGCCTCAAACGGCAAGTCGGGGTTCATACAGCTCAGGGGCGTATGACGGGCTGGGTACTCACCCTTCTTCCCCTCGTGCTGGGAATAGCGATGTATTTCGTAAACCCTGAAATGATGAGCGTGCTGTGGAAGACCGCAATTGGCGTCAAGCTTCTCTGGACGGCTAGCATCCTGATTGTTATTGGCGGCTTGATCATTCGCCACATCGTCAACATGGACGTTTGAGGGGAGATCTATGGGATTTGCGATTTTCACTTTTTGTGTCGTTTTTCTGCTGATTGTGAGCGGAGGGCTGCTTCTCTTCTATCGCGAAGAGATGCTTCAGCGTATCTCCGAGGCGATCAACCCGCAGCAGCAGGCCAAACAGAAATCCCTGATGAGCACCATCCAGCAGACGGGCCTTTCCATCGGTGGCGTGGTCGAGCACTTCGAGAATGTTTTGCCGAAGAGCGAGGCAGAGGTTTCCGTCATTACCACGCGCCTGCAGCGCGCCGGCTACCGCGACGAGTCAGCGGTCAAGGTTTTCTATGGCTCGAAAGTGCTGGTTCCCATTATTGTTCTCCTTCTGGCCCTGGTTTCAGGGTTCTATCGCTTCAGCCCGTTTTTCGTGATCACCATATGTCTGGGCCTAGGTTTCCTGATGCCGGATTTTTGGCTGGGGAGGCGAATCACCACTCGCCAGTCCAAGATTCGGCGCGGCTTGCCGGATGTGCTTGACCTGCTGGTGATCTGCATCGAAGCCGGTCTGAGCATGGACCAGGCGACGGCACGCACTTCGGTGGAATTGAAATATGCCCAGCCGGAACTGTGCGATGAGTTGAGCATTGTGGTGCTGGAGCAGCGCGCCGGACGCCCTCGCGCTGACGCCTGGAAGCATCTGGCGGATCGCACCGGCGTTGACTGCGTGCGCAATCTTGTTTCCATGCTGGTTCAGGCGGAAGCGTTTGGAACCAGCATTGCCAAAACATTGCGGGTTCACAGCGACACTCTCAGAACGCAGCGCGTTCAGGCCGTGGAAGAGGCGGCGGCGAAGACCACTATCAAGCTGATTTTTCCGCTTGTGTTCTTTATCTTCCCCTCGCTTTTCGTGGTGGTCCTCGGCCCCGCGGTGATCTCGATTATGGAATCGTTCAAAGTTTTCAGTCAATAAGGGAAGGAGGAATTGCTATGGACACTACCACGATCATCCGGGTTGTTGCCGGTGTGCTGGTTGTCGTCATCCTGATTGTCCTGATCCAGCGCCGCCGCACGCGGACCAAGTAGCGCGAGCCGCAACTTTTTAACGGCTCCGCGAATCTCGCTTAGCTGGCCGGTTCGCAGTTGCTGGGGATCGGAGATTTTTCCACCTTGGCCCCCTGTGCGACTTTTGTTTGGTTCAAGCCGGGGAGCGCATTCAGTACGTTGCTTTAAGAAAGAGGAATTGCATGGACAGTACCACAATTATTCGGGTTGTTGCCGGTGTGTTGGTTGTCGTCATCCTGATTGTCTTGATTCAGCGTCGCCGTACGCGCACCAAGTAACAATTGCGCTTTGCGAGTGGGCCGGCGGCGCGGTGAACCTGCGTGAGTCCGCTGGCCAGCTCGATCATTTCTCTGGCGGGCGCCTCGGTTGTTTCGGCGTCGCGTATCCCGGTCTCGTCACGAGCAGCGGGCAAGGCGCGGTATGCACTTACGAAACTCTCAGGCTGATGCGACTGCCTTCTCCGCGCCAGGCGAAGCAGCTTTCGTGCATGGTTCATTGCTCAACGAGAAAGGACTTGCATGAGCGTTCTTGGCGGAGGGGTTCATTTAGAGCGCTTCCCGGGTTTATGTGGAGTGGTGAGAGCGGTGAAAGGTGGCTTTTTCTTCCACACCAGCGGCGAAGACCTGCCGCCGGGGGGCCAGTTGAGGAAAAAGCCATGTGGCAGTTGCGGCTCGCCATAGACAGTTCGGGAAATGCTAGGACGGCGGAGACTCTGGGCTAGTGCCAGGTTTCGGGTTCCCGCCGCGGGCCGGAGGTTCCATGGAATTGCGAAAACTTTGCGCATATAACCAGACTCGCGAATGCTTTCTCGGTCTGGAAGTCGTTGTCACCGACATTTCGTGCGCGGACCTCAAGGTTCTGTTCAAGAAGCTGTCTCTGAGGTCGGGTGAGGGCCTCTGGATGGATCCGTTCCGGGGAATGCCCGACACGGATTCGGATATGCTGGCCCCGCTCGATCTTATCTATCTGGATTCGGATTGCCGGATCATCGATGTCGTTGAGTCATTTCCTACATTCCATGTCAGCCCATCGAGCGCGCGGGCCGCAAGCGTTCTGGCGCTTCCCATCCACTCGATCTATTCGTCGCAGAGCCAGCGAGGCGATCAACTAGTGCTTTGCCTGGCCGAGGAGATGCAGGGACGCCTGGAGAAGTTCTCCAGTTCAGGTGGCGCTGCCACCAAAGTGCAAGGCGCCGTTCTTTTGAGGGGACAGCCGCTTTGGAGCGGAGGTCCCGGCGTGGTGGAATTGGAGGATCGCTCCAGCATTGGCAGGCCCGGTTTCGAGCAGACCTATGAGATGGACCTGATTGAGCCGGGGATGAAGGATGTCAGCCCGCCGAAGAACTGGCTGGAGCGCTGGTGGTCTCCTGATCCGAGAAAGGCCCCGGATCTGAGGAAAGCTCCGCGGGGAGGGATTCCCGGTTTGGCCGCGTATTACTGGACAGGTGCCGCTCCCAAGGCGCACAGCATCAAGGACATTAGCTCGACCGGATTGTACGTGGTGACAGAGGAGCGCTGGTATCCTGGCACCCTGATTCTGATGACGCTGCAAGAAACTGACGGCGGTCAGGAAGGCTCGGGACATTCGATCTCGGTGCACTCCAGGGCGGTTCGCTGGGGCAACGACGGCGTTGGACTCCAGTTCATTCCTCAAAATACGCAAACCAGCCAGAAGCCGCAGAACCCAGCGGCGGCCGGGGCGGATCAGCAGGAACTGGATGAATTCCTGGCGCAATTGCGCAAGGTGAAGGGCTAGGCGCCGCTGGGTCTCCCGGCGAGTCTTACGGTACTTTGGTGTAGCAAATGAGGTGCCGTGCCGCAAGATTTGTTATCTAATGGGGCAATTTTAATGGACAATGGAGGGGAGTAAAAACAATGAAAAGGGAAAACGATCTGCGCGGACAGGCCGCGGTGTCAAGCACCGTGGGCGCCGAATCCCTGTCCCTTGCTAAAAAGCTTCGCGCCCTTCTTGGTTCTGACGAGGAAGGGCAAGCGATCGTCGAGACAGCCTTATCGATCACGGTGTTGATGATGGTCCTGACGGGCGCATTTGCGTTCTGTCTTGTCTTCTTTCAGGAGTTGACGCTGCAACAAGCCGTGGTCGCCGGTGCGCGGAGTTTGGCGCAAAACCAGCTAAACAAGAAGGCGAACGCTTGTACACCCGCTACCACAGCACTGACGAGTTCGGCGCCGAACTTTGATCCATCGAAACTCAAAATCACGTTCTATGAGAATGGCACCGCTGTCTCCGGGAGTTCATGCTTAGACAATTTGGTACCTCCAAGCACCGTGGGGGTAACAGCCACGTATCCTTGTTCCTACCTAATCGTTGGAGCCACATTAGGCACTTGCCAACTTTCCGCAAGCTCAACGCAACAAGCAGAATAAGCCAGATATGAGAGGTAAGTCCGATGAGAATGAGAACGATCTGTATGTCTTTTGTCCGGAGAGCGCTAAACGACCAGCGCGGGCAGACGCTGCCCTTTGTATTGTTGGGAATGTTCGCATTCATGGGAGTGGCTGGGCTCTCGGTAGACGTCGGTCATGCCTATGTGGCCCGCGGCCAGATGCAGGGTTGTGCTAATGCGGCGGCACTGGCGGCTCTGCCACATTTGTACAACAGCAACACCACCACTACCACGACTTCAAGTGCCGTAACAGACGCGGCGGATGCGCTTAGTTGTTCGTCAGGCGGAGACAACTATAACCCGAATCTGCCAAATGTTACTACGACGGTGACGACGCCGTGCATCAATGCGCTGTTGGTCACATCGACTTGCGCGAAAACCAACAATATTCCTAACGCCGTCAGAGTGAAGGAGACGGCCAAAGTGCCTACGTATTTCATGAAAATGCTCGGCATGAATTCTCTACAGGTTGGAGCAACCGCGACCGCAGCCCCGAATGGGCCTCCAAGCACTCCGTATAACATAGCCATCATTTTGGATTCGACGGGGTCGATGAACACTACGGACTCAAACTGCGGCAGCGTCACGGAAGAACAATGCGCAATGAATGGCATTCAGCAGATGCTGCAAAATCTCAATCCCTGCACCGTAGGGGGGAGCTGCAAGTACTCTGACGCAGCCACGTATGTTCGCGTGAGCTTGTTCGCGTTTCCCAACGTTGATAGCACAACTCTCTCGAATGACTACTCCAACTCAGGCTCCCCGACGGGGCAGCCGTATACCCTGCCGGTGATCCCCACGGTTCCCGCAGCAGGGGTACAACCTTCTGGTTATACGCCAGTCCAATATAAAGGCCTTGGTTCTTCAAGTACAAAGTTATGGACGGGAACTTACCAGATCACGCCGAACAGTGCCGATACCACCAATATAGATGCGTATGGTTTCACGAGCGGCTATCACAACGCTTCCGACACGAATTCATTTGATCCCACATCCATCCTCGTGAAGGTCCTCGGGAATGGCACCCTTCAAAACGGATACATGAAGGAGCCGAGTACGAATTATACTAATTACGGCCCCAAAGGCGGCGCCAACAGTGGCATCACTTACTTTGCGGGCGCAATCTATGCGGCACAGGCGGCGCTTTTGGCCGAAAAGGCGTATGCGGATAAAATTGTGGGGCAGACTACGCAAAATGTGATCATCTTCGTCAGTGATGGTCAGGCGAACGCCTATTCGAACCAGTTCCCGGCTTACGATGGCGCCCAAAGTGTGAATAATAATCCTAAGACGGGTCCTGCGATCGGCATTTACGATATGGATCAGAACGGGGCGGGGGTGTACCCAGCCACCACTGATCCGTGCCAGCAGGCGATGATTGCGGGCCAGTATGCGAAGAGCCAAGGAACCAGGGTAATTGGGGTCGCCTACGGCTCGGAGTCTTATGGATGCACTGATACCAGCTTGGTTAGTACTTCCACCATTCAAACCCTCATTCCCACATTCACCACGTTTAACATTTCTTTGCCCTCTTCGGCTTCGAGCATCGTTCCCTGCATGACGATTGAGAACATCGCTAGTTCCATGGACGACTTCTACGCCGAAAGCTCGAGCGTCCAGTGCAGTACTAAGGGGACGAATGCGCCGATGAGCAGCTTAGCTGCCATCTTCGATGCCATCACGAATTCATTGGGGCCTGGTAACCATTTGATCCCCAATACTTTGAACTAGTTTCGTGAAAGACGAACTAACTTCGCATCCCGGCCGGGTCTGTTATTGGACTCGTCCGGGATTCGAGTTTTATGGCGGCTCTCTAACTTGCTATATCCCGAAGGCACGTCCATTAAGCGACTTATTACTTGACCAAGGGTTCCCAGTTACAAGCCTTCGTCGCTGGGATGAAAGTAAAAGCCACTTAGCATGGGGCTGGGAAGCGAACATAAATTGAAGAACCGCTCTATTACTGCTCCTCGAGAATAATCAGTAGCACTTCTACTTTGATTTTCTGGCCATTCTGCATTGCTGGTCTCCATTGCCATTGAGCAAGCGAACTTAGCACAAACTGGGCCAGCGGGAACTGGGGCGGAAAGACAATAGTCAGCCCCTCGAAACGGCCAGCCTGATTTACAACTCCGCGAACCATGATGGCGTCGGCGCCGACCGATTCAGGAGCTATATTCGGCCGCACGATATTATAAGGCCAGGGCGCCTCGATGTGCGTGACTTTGCCGGCCGCCGCGGCTTCGGCAGAGCGCGGAAGCGAGTACTGGAGAATCCAGCTTTTGGCAAGACCCACAGGCAGATAAGCCGTATACGACAACCTGCCGCTCCACACCGCGGGCATATCCGGGAACTGATCTTCAAGCGAGGAGCCGACCACCACCGCTCCGAATTGCCCAGTGATGGATCGTGTAATATGCGCGGTTGTATGACCTTGTCCGAAATCAGCCTGGCCCGATGCGGATCTTCCGGAGCCTGCCGAGCCTCCGGCAGCGTGCGAACCCTGGCCAGCCTGCCCGGAATCCTTGGCCTGGCCCGCGGTGAACCCGCCGGGTGAATTTGAAGAGGCCGACTCGTTGACGGGCGGCAGCCTGACGGCTCCGTTCGCCATGTGAGAATCGGAGAGCGACATCACCGTGGTAGGCGTGGGCTGCGATGAGCCCGCCGCTGTAGTTACCGGAGACGGTGGTGTAGGCTTTGGTCCGGAGATAACCACAGGCGACGTCGTGCTGGGGAGTATCGGCTGACGCGGCAAGGGAATATTTGCGGCTGCAATGGCGATGTCAGCCAGATTCTTCTCATCGTTGGGCAACTGAATGGAAGGTTTGATGATTGCTGCCGCCGGCTTTAACGGAACGGGCGGGACGATGGTTTGTGCCGGAGACTTTTTCCCGCTCCAGATTACGACCGTGGGCACGGGGATTTTCTCAAAGAGCGTGACAGTTTTGAGGAGGTCAGGCTGGATCAACGTCTGCGGCCCCGGCGGTGCTTGAACTGCCTGGCGCATCATCTGCTGCGCTGCCTTGCTCGCGTCCGGCCGAGGAGTTTGCTTTTTGGGATGAATCTCGGGATACTCGATATCCAGCTTGGCCCGCTGCATCTGGGCCTCGAGAGAGTGTAGATCAAGATGCCGCACGGCCATACGATCGGCGGCAGAGGGAGTTCTGACCTTGGGTGCGGAGAGAATCCCAACAGCCAGCAATCCGACCCCAAATACATGAAACACAACCGACGCCGCGAAGGTATATGGCTTCTGAACTTGTTCCGGCCGCTCGGAGAACAGCGTAATCATAGGGAAGACCTCATGACCTTACGAAATTCCTCCCTCGCGCTGTCTGGGCCCACTTGCAATGGAGGCTGCGTTCCGGACACTCCCGGCTTGGCCGGGCACTGATAAAAGCCCTGATGTCCCTCTTAATAGCTTAATTATAAGCTCTTTCATATTCGCTTACTGGCTGCTGTGACCTATAACTCTCTTGGTACTTTCGTACCTATTCAGGCCATGCTATTGACTCTCATGATGCTTCGGGAGAATACACTGGACGCACGGTAAAACTTGGACGATAATACTTTTACCCAACCTTTGTTAGGCGTAGAATCGAAGCTGGTTTCCTAAGGCGCGGCACCGGCCACAAGGGACAAGAAAGGCGAATCTGGCCGGGCGTAGCCAGTTCAGACAGGCCTCCATATGAACCGAAGACTACTCACGATCCTGCTCGTCGCATTTATCATTGCCGCCGTATGTACTTTACTCATCGCACACCTGGTTCGAAACCAGTCTGCGGGAAAGCAGCCGGTTACGACACTCGTGGTGGCGGCCAAGGCGGACATCAAACTCGGAACAATTCTTTCAGGCGATAACATCACCACTCTCGGAATTACGGGAACGCTTCCTAAAGGTGTCATTCTCGAGAAGGACATGAAGAGCGTGATTGGACGGGGTGTTGTCGCGGACCTCTATGAGGGCGAGCCTCTCATCGAGAGCCGTTTGGCAGCTCCCGGTTCAGGCGGGGGATTGGCACCAGCCATTCCTCTGGGAATGAGAGCCTGCGCTGTCAAGGTCGATGAAGTGGTGGGCGTGTCAGGATTCGTCACCCCCGGTATGCGCGTGGACGTTCTGATCTCCGGCACGCCGCCTGGCCAAACAAACAATACGCAAGGCACAGAAGCGAGAACGCTCCTGCAAAATATTCAGGTCTTGTCGGCGGGCACGGATATTACAAAGGACAAAGAAGGCAAGGCGAAGCCGGTGCAGGTGGTTAACCTTCTTGTCACTCCGGAACAGGCCGAAACACTCAGCCTGGCCAGCAATCAGGTCACAATCCGGCTGGTGCTGCGCAACCCGCTGGATACAACGGTTACTCCGGTTGCCGGTACAGCTACGGCGAACCTATTCGGGGGGCCGACCATCGCTCCCACGCAGGCGAAACGCGCCACAGTTGCAAAGCGCGTTGCACCCCAGGCCTTTGTCGTCGAGGTGTTCAATGGATCAAAACAGTCTCAGGAAAAATTTGCTTCTCCGGGGGGGCGCCAGTGAGAGCGAAGAGCAGCATTACGATTGCATGTTGCAGCGCATTGTTTTTATTTCTTTACGCCGGGGTGGGCCTGCGTGCTCAAACTCCGCCGCCTGCTCCTCAACCCGCGGGGTCTTCGATTCAGGACTCGACGAATGATTTATCAGTTGCCGTAGGCAAGACCGTGCTGGTGGATTGTCAGTGGCCGGTAGCGCGGATAGCTGTCGGTCTGGGCGATATCGCCGAAGTTCATGCGACCAGCCCGAGCGAGATCATGGTGGAAGGCAAAACTATTGGCGAGACGAGTCTGATTGTCTGGGATACCCATGGCGGCCGGCAGTTTTTCAACGTGACGGTGCGCGCCAGTTCAGCCGGATTGAATGACAGCCTGGACTCGATCCGGCGCGAACTGAGGTTGGAGCTTCCCGGCGAAAACCTGAAGGTCACCTCTGAAAACGGTTCCATCTTCCTTCGCGGCACGGTGAAGGATCTGAACGGTTCCGCTCGCGCTGTGCGGATCGCGTCGATGGGCGGCAAAGTCGTCAATCTGCTCAATGTCGATGTGCCCGCCTCCGAGCCGCAGATTTTGCTCAAGGTGCGCTTTATGAGCGTAGATCGGGGCAAGGACACAAAGCTGTGTTGGAACCTGTACAACCTGGGCGCGGGAAACTTTATTGGAGGGGTTTCAACAGGACAGTGCTCTCAGCCGGCGCTCGCCTTCTCTGGTTCAGCGTCAGCCACCACCGTCACAACTTCCAACACGCTCGGGCTGAATCTTTCCGGCTTCTATCCCGGCCTGGGCATCGGCGCAACCATTCAGGATGAGGAAGACAGGACGCTGTCGGAGACTCTGGCTGAACCCAACCTCATAGCGGCCAACGGCAAAGAGGCCAGCTTTCTGGCTGGCGGCGAATATCCCTATCCCATGGTTCAGCCTGGCAGTGGCGGCTCGGGAGCCTCGGTTACCATCGCGTTCAAGGAGTATGGAATTCGCCTGAATTTCATTCCCACCATCACTCCCCGCGGAACGATCCGCCTTCAGGTGGCTCCCGAAGTCAGTGCTCTCGACTTCGGAGATGAGGTGGATGTCGATGGGACTGTAGTGCCCGCCATTACCGTCAGGAGAGTGAATACTGAAGTCGAGTTGGCCGAAGGTCAAAGTTTCGTCATCGGCGGGCTGCTGAACAACACGGAATCCGATACCTTTCAGAAGATTCCCTTTCTGGGAGACATCCCAATCTTAGGCAATTTCTTCAAGTCGATGGAGAAGAAAAAGGCTAATAACGAGCTGATTGTGATCGTAACTCCGGAGATTGTGTCACCCATTCAGGCCGGAGATCCGGTGCCTTCGTTGAAGTTCCCTGCCAAGTTCCTGCCGCCCAACTCGGGCATACCGATGAGTAATCCGGATGCCAAAACCGCGGCCAACACGCCAGCACCAGCGCCACCAACCATGCCGGTTGAGAAATTGATCGATAGCATGAAGCCGGAGACACCGCTGGTGATTAGCGGTGGGTCAAGCTTTGGCGGGGGATCGACGATGCCAACAGGCAATGCCCCCTCTATTCCCTCAACACAACCATAAGATATCCGGCTGCCCTCTTCGGGCAGCCGGCCATCTTCAGAAGAGATCGCGCAGAGAGCGGCTATAGCGAACCAGGGATGGCGTATCCCGAATGCGCGTCCGTCAAGTTGACGCGACGATCAGGGAGCGGCAACCGTGCACAAGACTCAACAGGACGCGGTAACCCTGGTTCCGCTCTGACAGACGAGAGGATCGGAGACAACGGGATGAATCCGTTCCGCTGGACCGCATCGTGGCTTCGGAATATTCTCGCATTACGCCGTCATACGCCACAGGATTTTCTTCTGCGAGTTACAAACCTGACGCGCCAGACAGTGCTCGCCACTTCGATGGAGGTGGCGAATACTGATTCAAAGCGCCGGAAGGGTCTGCTGGGGCGTGATGGTCTCTCTGCCGGAGGGGGAATGTGGATCTGCCCCTGCGAGGCCGTGCATACCTTCTGGATGCGATTCCCCATCGACCTGGTCTATCTGGACCGCAAATATCAAATTAGAAAAATTAAGAGCGAGGTGCGCCCGTGGCGGCTGTCGGGCTGTCTCAGCGCGCACTCCGTTATCGAGCTCCCGTCAGGCACGATCCACGCAACGCAGACACACCCCGGAGATATTTTGGAATTTTCGGCTGCTTCTTTGGCGAATTAAGAGCATGACATCCCGGGATTTTCATACCCACCTGCGTAGTGAATCGAACTATGACGACGCGGGCGCAAGCGGCGCTTGCCCCAGCTCCCCAGGAACCTCCGTTGGAACACGGGAGGGATTGCGCCGCACATACACCCATAGATAAAAAATGCCCATCACCAACAGAATCATCGGAGTGGCGAAGACTTGCGAGGCGGTCAGCAGTTGCTCGGCCATCTCCGTCGGGGGCAAACGCAGCTTGGCGGAAAGACTAAACAGAATGATCCACACAAGGTCACCCGTCAGCACAAGCCCGGCGGTATTGACCAAGAACGCTAACCGGCCAATCAGGCCACCCTCAGCCCAGAGCATGACGCAAGCCGGGACTGTGAGCAGCAGAAGCTTAGTATCCTGTTGCCGATGATAGATAGGGAGCATGGAAAGAGCCGCGACTGCCGCGAGCGCCAGCCAGGCCCTAGCGGGCGAAGAGCGGAATCGCAGGGTGGCAAACGCCCATACAAGCAGAAGCGCCCCGCATATAAGATAGCTGGCTGGATTGTAGATGCGCGGATCATCCCAGAAAACGCTGATGACTGTTTGCAGGTTGACCATCATGCCAAGGGCATGGCCACCCTTTGAGGCCAGACTGGGATCGGAGAGACCGCCGTGTGCTGAAAATGCCAGAATATTGGAGTGCCATTCCTGCATCCAGTGCGGCGCTACATGCCAGACCCACAGAACGCCCGGCAGACTCAGTGCAACCGTCGCGAGAAGGGTTTGCAGTGCGCGCTTGCGGTAAACTCCGCCCTCCAATAAGAAATATAGCCAGATCAGGCCGACATCTTGTGGTTTGATTGCGAGGCTGACCGCGAGACATACGATGCCGACCGGAACGAATCGCTCCCGAAGAAAGCACCATATGGCTACCACGCAAAGGCTTACGACAATTCCAGCCGCGTTGCTGATCATAATGATCACTTCGCTGTTGATAAGGAAGAGGCCGATGAGTGCCCCGGAGAGCATCGGCGCGAAGCCTGCGCTTATCTCCCAAATCAGAAACGAGGCAAGGATGAGGCTCCCAACGGTGAGCACCAGCCACAGTAGATGCGCAGGCCCCCAGGTCATCTATGGTGGTCCCGTTTGTTCGGACAGTTTTTTCGGGTTTTTAAGTGGAATAATTGTTCGTCGTAATCGAGGCGGTGGAAATGTGAAAATCAGTTTCATCGATTTTCAAGGTCTGAGGGAAGGGCGG